>WNGF01000146.1_pt1 | contig 162041 bp, 134 predicted proteins | sample 5400641 | NCBI WGS metagenome assembly WNGF01 (sample SAMN13153371, study PRJNA577476) | soil metagenome | isolation source: 80 cm soil or saprolite under grassland replicate 2 | place: USA:California | collected 2016-06-15 | reverse complement strand
CGATTACCACACTTGCTTTGTGCACATCCATCGCCACATACTTATCGTTAGTCATAGGGCTCTCCTTTTGGTGAAAGTTGTTTTCTTGACAACTTCAACTTACGCCATTAGGGGCGCCCTTTCATAATGCGTGATACAAACGGCAAAGCGAGTCAGAAAACCGTTTCAACGGTTTCTCTTGGGCGTGCTCAAAGTAGTCAGGGATGTTGAGTGCGGGGTCCTGTCACGTTCACAAGAACATTGTTATCGCAAAGCAAACCGTTAAAACGGTTCGCTTGTTTTTTATCGCGGCCAGATCACCGGGCTAAAGCCACGGTGTGAATGAGAGGCAGCAGATGGTTTTCCTGACAGACTGTTACGGACACTTACCATATAGACGTCAAGAATCCTGATGTTCACACTTGCGAAAATCACTGCTGAGCAGATAGTCTTACCTGCAAGCCTTCAGCAATCAAGAAAAGTCAGGAAGCGTGGATATCGACAGTGCTGTCGGCCGCTTTGGCACGTGCAAGAGGAGGAATTCTGTGGCAGTTCTACATCCGTTTACCGCGTTGCGGCCGCCGACTGACCGGGCCAAAGAAGTGGCGAGTGTTCCCTACGACGTAGTCAATACTAAAGAGGCACGCAAATTGGCTGAGGGAAAGCCACTCAGCTTTTTGCACGTCTCTCGACCTGAAATTGATCTGCCGGAAGATACTGACATCCACAGTGATGCCGTCTACCGCCAGGCCGCCGCAAACTTCGAAAAGTTGAGCAGTACGGGTCCTCTCGAGGCCGACCCGGTGCCTAGTCTGTATCTGTACCGGTTGGTGATGGGCGATCATGAACAGATGGGCATCGTTGTTTGCTGCTCCGTTGACGAATATGACAAAGACATGATTCGCAAACACGAGCGCACGCGGCGGGACAAGGAAGACGATCGCACGCGTCACATGTTGGTCTTAAAAGCACAGACTGGTCCGGTGCTTCTTACTTATCGTTGCCGCCAGAGCATCGACACGATGATGATGGAGACAACGGTCACGAAAGCTTTATATGACTTCACCGCGGACGATGGGATTCGCCATACGATCTGGCATGTTCCTGATCCTGTCCGCTACGTTCACGCCTTTCGCGACGTGCCGTTTCTTTACATCGCCGACGGGCATCATCGAGTTGCCAGCGCCAGTCGTGCTCGAGCCGAGCTAAAACAGCAGAGCTCTGGCCACACCGGCGATGAGGAATACAACTTTTTTCTTGCTGTAATTTTTCCCGACGAGCAGTTGCAAATCCTTCCCTACAATCGCGTTGTGCGCGACCTCAATGGGATGTCGAGGGACGAGTTTATCAGTCGTGTTACGGAGGATTTTGAGATAACGGAGAACGCGAATCCGGAACCGTCAGAACGAGGGCAATGCAGCATGTATCTTGACGGGCGCTGGTACGGATTATCTCTTGCGCCACGAAAGTCGGAGGGGCTGGGATTAGTGGCATTGTTGGACGTTAGCGTTCTTCAGGACCGTTTGCTCGAACCTGTATTGGGCATCAAAGATGTGCGCACGGATAAGCGCATAGATTTTGTGGGCGGCATGCGGGGCACCGCAGAGTTGAAGCGCCTTGTCGACGAAGGGCAGGCTGCTGTGGCGTTCTCGCTTTATCCCACAAGCATGGATGATCTCCTGAACGTTTCCGACGCCGGTGAGATCATGCCTCCGAAATCCACCTGGTTTGAACCGAAACTCAGGGATGGATTATTGATTCATCAGATTTAATTTTTGTTTTGCCGATTGCTACTTCCCGATTGAAAAACGGTATTCGATCGAGACGGCCAATCGCAAATCGCAAATCTTCAATAATTATGTTCGTTCTAGTCGCAGATAAGTTTGAAGAATCAGGCCGCAGCGGGCTCCAAGCGCTGGGTTGCGAAGTATCGTACCAACCAGACTTGAAAGATGATGCATTGGTGGCTGCGATTCGCGAGCTCCGTCCCGACATTCTAGTGGTGCGCGGGACGAAGGTCACTGAGGGCATGCTCGATGCCGGATCGATCAAACTCGTAGTTCGAGCAGGGGCGGGCTTTAATACGATCGACGTTTCAGCTGCGTCAAAACGCGGCATCTACGTGTCGAACTGTCCTGGCAAGAATTCAATCGCGGTTGCTGAATTGGCATTCGCGCTAATTCTCGCTCTTGATCGGCGCATTGCCGACAATGTAATCGCGCTCCGAGCGGGAGAGTGGAACAAGAAAGAGTTTTCTAAGGCGCGGGGTTTATTTGGTCGCACCCTGGGACTAGTCGGAGTTGGAAAAATTGGACAGGAGGTGATTCCGCGCGCCCGCGCCTTCGGTATGCCGGTTGTTGCCTGGAGTCGCAGCCTCACTCCAGAGCGTGCCGAAGCCCTCGGAGTGGAATACAAAGTCTCACCGCAGGAGGTCGCTCGCGCTGCCGACATCGTCAGTGTCCATTTAGCGCTGAACCCCGAAACGCGTTCACTGATCGGCGCCGACTTTTTTAATTCGCTGCGCGAAGGAGCATACTTCATTAATACCGCGAGGGGCGAAGTCATCGACGAGGCAGCTTTGATCCAGGCGCTAAGAACGCGGGGTCTTCGTGCAGGTCTTGACGTGTTTGCCGGTGAGCCAACCTCTAGTAGTGGTGAATTTACCGGAGAAATCGCAAAAGAATCTAATGTTTATGGCACGCACCACATCGGCGCCTCAACGGATCAAGCACAAGAAGCGATCGCCGCTGAGACTGTGCGCATCATTCGCGAGTTTCGCGAGACCGGTAAAGTGCCCAATGTCGTAAACCTTGCGCGGCGTACTCCCGCGACTCATCTGCTGGTGGTACGTCACCACGATCGTCCTGGCGTCCTTGCCAGCGTACTCGAGGCGATCAGGACAGAGCGTATCAACGTGCAAGAGATGGAGAACATTGTTTTCGAAGGTGCCGAAGCTGCCGTGGCCCGAATTAATCTCGACAATGCGCCCTCGAGTCCTCTGCTCGAGGAAGTGCAGCGCGAGAATGCCAATATCATCGAACTCGACCTAATCCCGCTTGGCACCAAATGAACACCACCCTTATCACTGGCGCTTCTTCCGGAATTGGCGAGGCTTTTGCCCGAAAACTAGCCTCACTGGGGCGCAATGTTTTCCTTGTCGCGAGGTCTGAAGACAAGCTCATTGCGCTCTGTAACGAGTTGGGGCGTACCAATAGTGTGCGCGCTCACTATCTTCCACTGGATCTTTCTGAGCCTGATGCTCCTGCGAAGTTGTTTGCAGAAACTGAGAAGCGCGGACTAACGATCGATCTCCTCGTCAACAACGCCGGCTTTGGAGCCATGGGCGACTTTGCACAGCTGGACCTAAAGCGTCAGCTCAATATGATCGATCTGAACATCAAGACACTCGTTGAATTAACCCATCGCTTCCTGCAACCAATGCGCGAGCGAAAGCAGGGTGCGATCATCAATGTAGCTTCCACGGCGGGCTTTCAGCCGGTGCCCTTTATGGCTACTTACGGAGCGACCAAAGCTTTTGTACTTTCGTTTTCAGAGGCCCTTTGGGAAGAGAATCGGCCTCATGGCGTTCACGTGATGGCGCTTTGCCCTGGCGTCACCGAGACAAATTTCTTCGAAGCTTCACGCATGGAACAACCACCAATGCGTGTGGCTCAAAGGCCTGAAGATGTTGTGGAGGCGGCGCTGCGCGGACTTTCCCGAAAGAAGAGCTTTGTAATTTCAGGATGGACCAATTTTTTCATGGTTGAAGCAGAAAGGCTGGTACCGCGTTCGTTAGTTGTCCGCATGGCCGGCCGCGTACTGCGTCCAAAGCCGGGAACCTAGCAAGAGTTTGAGTTCAAGCTTTAGCTTGTCCCCGGGCTGCATCTGCCTCGACGTGCAATCTTGAATTCTGAACCTAACTGAACCTGGAGATCTGAAATGACTGAGCGCATTTTTAACTTTAGCGCCGGCCCCGCGGTGTTGCCTCTTGAAGTCCTCCAGGAGGCCCAAAGCGATATGCTGAGCCTTCCGGGAGTCGGCATGTCGGTGATGGAAATTAGTCACCGCTCGAAGACCTTTGAGGAAATCTTGGGTCGAGCTGATGCGGGACTACGAGAACTATTGGGCATCAGCGATGACTATCACATTCTGTTTCTCCAGGGTGGCGCGAGTCTACAATTTTCAATGGTCGCAATAAATCTTTTGCCGCAAGGCGGGAGCGCCGACTACATCGTTACTGGAAGCTGGGGCAAGAAAGCCGTAAAGGAAGCTAAACGCTGCGGAGCAGTTAATGTCGCGGCCAACATGGCTGATGGGGCATTTACGCGCATTCCCGAAGCGGAGGAGATCAATCTTGATCCAAACGCAGCCTACGTGCACCTCACAACCAACGAGACCATTGAAGGTGTTGAGTGGAAACGCGAACCTGAGGTAGGCATGGTGCCACTGGTCGCAGATGCTTCGTCCGATATTCTTTCGCACCCTCTTTCCGTCCAGAAGTATGGGCTGATTTACGCCGGGGCACAGAAGAATATGGGTCCCAGCGGCGTCACGCTCGTTATTATCCGTGACGATCTCTTACGGCGCATTTCCGACGGCCTGCACACGATGCTCGACTACCGCACTCATGTAGAAAACAAGTCGCTCTACAATACGCCCAACACCTGGGGAATCTACATTGTCAGCCTGGTCTGCAACTGGTTGAAGGGAAAAGGCGGACTCGAGGGAATGGGCCGAGAAAATGAAGGGAAAGCAGGACTACTTTACGACGCGATTGACGCCAGCGAATTTTATCGCGGCCATGCTGACGCTGACTGTCGATCAATCATGAACGTCACATTCCGCTTGCCTTCGGAAGAATTGGAAAAGAAGTTTGCTTCCGAAGCAACGGCGCAGGGTATGGACGGGTTGAAAGGACATCGTTCCGTTGGTGGAATTCGCGCCTCGATATACAACGCTTTTCCGCATGAAGGAGTTGCCGCTCTGGTGTCCTTTATGAAAGAGTTTGAACGCAAGAACGGTTAAACCTGAGGTGGTGCAGGACGCGCATCGATCGGTGTTGACAGTTCATTTGGTTATGAATGAGCCCTCGCGTTAATCGGCGTCTCGTCTTCCCCCGCAGTTCGGCCCCCCAGGAATCTGTCGGAAAAAGCTGAGTCGCTACGTACATGAACCTGATTCCCGGGTGCAGGATGAATTTATTGATCACGACGGTTCTTCACTCCGGAGGAGTGAGATGTTTATAGACTGGCACCTAAGAGTCACAGGCGCGGTTTCGGAGGGGCGGAATGAAACTAGATTGGTACTTGTCAAGTTGAGTTCCGCCCCTCCGAACCGCGCCGGAGGTTCTCGAGCCTACGAGCTATAAACATCTCACCCCTAGCGGGTGAAGAAACACGTGGAGGTTTGCTCCTCTACATGCTACCCGGGTGAAACCTGCGCTCTTTGCGCCAGCGAGAAACAGGTTGGCTCCAGTCTGTCTTTCCGAAAGACTCCTAGCGGTCGGAGTTGACGCAGGAGAAACTGCTTTAGGCATCTCGCATTTACCTGCTCAAAAAAGAATTCAAAGCATGCTAGCCGAGCCCCAGACTAATGTGACTCTTACCGCCGGTGAGGACGACGCAGGCAAGCGGCTTGATACATACCTGGCAGCGCAGATTTCGGGCTGGAGCCGCGCGCGTCTGCAGCGTTTGATCGAAGATCAAGACGTGCTGCTCAACGGCCAGATCGTTAAGGCTTCATATAAGCTGCGTCCCAAAGATGAGATCGAAGTTGACCTAACCCCGGCGCCAACTTCGAACTTCACACCAGAAAACATCCCGCTCAATATTGTTTATGAAGATGATTCGCTGATAGTGGTGAACAAACCGGCGGGTCTAGTGGTCCACCCCGGAGCCGGTGTACCTTCCGGCACTCTTGCTAATGCCCTGGCCTTCCATTTTGAACAGCTCTCGAAGCACGGCGGGAAATATCGACCAGGCATCGTTCACCGTTTAGACAAGGGAACTTCGGGATTGCTAGTCGCCGCCAAGACGGAAGCAGTGCACGAAAATCTAGCGGAACAGTTTCGTGCTCGCACGATCTTCAAGTCCTACATCACTCTTGTTCACGGGAACGTTGAGCGTGATGCCGGCACGATCGATCAGTCACTCACGCGAGATCCGCGCAACCGCGTTCGTATGGCTGTTGCACCTGTTGGGCGCAGCGCTTTGTCTCTATATCGTGTGCGAAAGCGTTACCACCGCTTTACGCTTTTAAGTGTAGAATTGAAGACTGGCAGGACTCATCAGATTCGAGTTCACTTCGCGTGGTTGAAGCATCCCGTGGTTGGGGATGAGACTTATGGCGGGGGTCGGGACAAGACGCTACAGGATCCACAGTTGCGGTCATATGTTCGCAAGCTTGGCCGACAGTTTCTGCATGCAGAGCAACTCGGGTTCGTTCATCCAAAGAGTCAGGAACCAATGCGATTCTCGGCGGCGCTTCCGCCCGAACTTTCGGAACTCCTCGCTCATCTGGAAAAATCCGACGAACGTTCTTAAGTCGCGAGTCTGGAGTCGGGAGTCGGAATACCGCCTTTGACTCCCGACTCCCGACTCCCGACTCCCGACTCGGGGCGTACTCTCATTCACGCCAGTTCCGAAGTTTGTCACTAAGTCTATGGTTTCGTAATATAGCCCGCTGGTTTGAAAAGGGGCAACGAGGCCCGCTTTCGAGCGCATCGAACCGCCCGGTGGTTAACAGGAAAACCTCCGTTGACGTCAGTTTCCCAAAACATCATGAGTTCAGGTTTATCCGCCTTATTGAATGCCCTGTTTGTCCTTTGCCTGGTTGCGGGAGTTCCCGTGGTCGGAGCGGCGCAACAGGCAAGACCTCAGCCTAGTCCGCCACCGAGCAACGAACGGGATGAACAGTCAGAGACGGTCTTTATTCGCCGCGTCCGGCTTCCCATTACGGTGGTCGACAAGAAGGGTCAGTTTGTACCCGGGCTGACTAAGAATGATTTTCTTGTTCTCGAGGACAGAGTGCCGCAACAAGTCGAAACGTTTTCCGATGACCTTGGTCAGTCGTTTCCATTGTATGTGGCTGTATTGATGGACACTTCTCCTTCAACTGCCGGCAAGCTCAAGTTTGAGCAGGAATCGGCGATGAATTTTATCCAGACGGTTGTCAGACCGCGTCGCGATCGAGTGTTGTTTGCCACTTTCGATAACGAGATAACGCTGCGACAAGACTTTACGGACAAACTTGATCTGCTGGACAAGGCAGTTTTCGGTGTGAAGCAGATGGGCAGTCAGACCGCTCTGTTCGATGCCGTCTGGCAGTTCTGTGATGAGAAAATGAGATCAGCCGCCGGGCGGCGCGTACTGGTGGTGATCACCGATGGCGAAGACACTTACAGTCGCGCGGATCTGCGTGATGCGATCGATATTGCACAAAGAACTGAGACTACGATCTTTGCGATCTCGACGAAGGCGGGATTCCTGGCAACTGTGCCCGGCGTTGAAGCTGGACAGGTGAAAGACAGGAAGGACCGAGATTTGACGACGCTCGCGGAAGAGACTGGGGGCGTTGCCTTCTTCTCAGGTGACATGCTTTCGCTTGAGAAGTCGTTCACTAGAATCTCCAAAGAGTTGCGCGCCCAGTACCTTGTTACCTACAAGCCTTCCAATGATCGATACGACGGCAGTTTTAGAAAGATCGAGGTCAAACTTGCCGAGGGTCGTGGCGATCTGAAGGTGAGAACCAAGCGGGGATACAAGGCGGTTGCCGATAGCGTCAGACCGTAAGGAAGCGATAGAGGAAGCAGGATGCATTTTCGCGCAAGTTTAACGATATTGCTTTTGCTCGGCATCGCGCTCGTCGCGACCGTGCCAGTTCGTCCCTTTGCCCAAAGCGACACTCTGCAAGCAAACAGAGAAGCAGGCGGCCAGCAAACCGCTTCGCCGTCACCTACACCGCGAACGAAAGAAGAAATACCGCAAGATTCAGATGAAGTGGTCCGGGTAGAAACCAATCTCACCAATATCTTCTTCACTGCGGCAGACAAGAGCAAACGGTTTGTAAGCACAGTCAAGCGCGAGGACATTCGGATCCTGGAAGACGGTCAGCCCCAGGAGGTATTTACCTTCCAGCAGAATATAGACCTTCCGCTGTCGATCGCAATTTTGATCGATACCAGCGGATCCGAGGAGCGCACCTTGCCCGATGAGAAGGCAGCAGCTCGAGCCTTTCTCGAATCAGTTGTAAAAACAAACAAAGATGAGGCTGCGGTAGTCTCATTCACCGGTGAAGTGACGCTCGAGCAGGGATTCACCGGAAACCTTGAGCGACTGCGGCACGCGATAGAACGAGTTGAATTTGTTCCTCCCGCAGGCTACATCGGTGGTGGCGTGGTGGTCGGTAGTACGCCGCCAATCTCAGGCACGAATCAAATGTTGGCTGGTTCGACTGCGATCTGGGATGCAGTATGGGCCACTTCTAATGAACTGTTGTCCGAGTCGGCTGAGAATACACGGCGAGCGATTATCCTGTTAACGGATGGCGAGGACACAATCAGTCAGGTGAAGATGCACGACGCAATTACGCGGGCACAGAAAGCAGATGCCTTCATTTACGCAGTCGGCATCGGCGACATGTATCGAGGCGGAGTAGACGAGGGCTCCTTGCGCAAGATCACTGAGCAGACCGGTGGCCGGGCCTACTTCCCCCGCAACGAACGCGAATTGAGAGAGGCGTTTGCCCAGATTCAGAGGGACTTGCGCGAACAGTATTTGATAGCGTATTCACCTTCAAACAAAGCCCGCGATGGCTCGTATCGTCGTATCGAGATCGAGATCATCAATCCCGAGCTTCGCAAACAAAACCTCAAGCTCAACTATCGACCAGGCTATTTCGCCAAGACTATGGGTGGAGTTCCTACCCGAAAGCGTGCGGAAAAGCCGTAAATGATAGAAAACAAAGGGACGACAAAGTTATTCAACTTTGTTATACTCTACCGTCGTTAGTGTGTTACTCTTCCACGCGACAGACCATTCGCTCCTCTGGACGGAACCGGGATAAGCCAAGTTGGCGCTGTGGGGAGTCAGCTCTCGCTGGTATCTAACGCGAACCGTAGTTAGCCCGCCTTTCTCCAACTTTTACGCAGATTACTATGACCGTGAATGCCTCAGACCGGGGTCGCGTGCTGATCGTTGACGACGATCAGCAGGTGCGAGATCTGCTCGTTGAACTCCTCGAACACGAAGGCTATGCGGTCGCGTCAGCCCCAAATGGCTCACTCGGCCAGGATCTGGCTGTGTCATTTGAACCGAATCTTGTAATCAGCGATGTAGTAATGCCTGTTGTTGATGGACTCGAATTGTGTCGCAACCTCAAGCATGACGTTCGGACCGCGACGATTCCTGTGCTCCTAATCAGTGGCATCCGCAATACCCGCGACGATAGCATGGAAGGATTGACAGCTGGTGCTGACGACTATCTGGATCTTCCTTTTCGTCACGAAGAGCTTTTCGTGAAAGTCGCAAGGCTTGTTGAGCGACACCGCGTAGAAAAGGAGAACCGTAAAGCGGAAGCTTTCATCCGAGAAAGCGAAGAACGTTATCGCGAGCTGTTTGAGAACGCTACGGACATTATCTACACCCATGACCTCGCCGGTAATCTGACGTCTTTCAATCGAAGCGGAGAACGAATCACCGGTTATTCTCGCGAGGAAGCATGCAGCATGAACGTGGCCGACGTTATTGCTCCGGAGTATCTGGAGTTAGCTCGTAGAATGACTGCAGAGAAGGCCGCCGGAAATTCAGCGACGGTTTATGAGCTTGAGATTCTCTCTAAAGCGGGACGTAGGATTCGCCTGGAAGTCAGCACGCAGCTGATTCTTCGCGAAGGCAAGGCTGTAGGCGTACAGGGAATTGGCCGTGACCTCACGGAGCGCAAACGGTCAGAAGAAGCATTGCGTGAAACCCGGGCGTTCTTCAACAGTTTCATGGATAACAGCCCTGCGGTTGCGTTTATGAAAGACGAAGAAGGGCGTTACGTATACGTCAACAAGCCTTTCGAACGTTACTTCGGACAGGATTTGAGCTTCCTCGATGGTCGGACCAGTTTTGACTGGTTACCGGCGGAGACGGCCCGACTCACGCACGAACACGATCTTGAAGTTCTCTCGACCGGTCAGCCTCAGGAAATCGTCGAGACAGTGCCCACGCAGGACGGTGCACCTCACGATTGGCTCGTATTTAAGTTTCCCACTACCGATTCGGCTGGTAAGCGCTTTGTGGCGGGTGTTGGCGTCGACATCACCGGACGACGCCGGGCCGAAGAAGCATTGGCCCAACAGGCACAGCGTGAAGCAATAAGCCATCGAATCTCGCAAGCGATTCGGTGTTCGCTCGACAGTACCGAGATTTATCAGACGGCAGTGCGCGAGTTGGGTTCTCATCTGAACGTGGATCGCTGCTCGCTCTTTATGAAAAACGATAGAGCGAAGTGCGCGACCAACGTAGCCGAATATCACTCTGATGGTGTCATTCCGGCGGCTGCCGATTTTCCGTTGTCAGACGTCAGTGTCTTGATCTCGGCGCTGGACGAGAAAGGTGTCCTGGCTTTCAGCGATGCAGCTCACGATAGGCAGATAGCCGATGTTTACGAGCGTATCCTGGCACAGGCGAAGGTACGATCGATTATGTATGTGGCAATCCGAGTGGGCGATGAAGTTCTCGCAGCGTTCGCCCTCTCGACCACCAAAGACTTAAGGAATTGGAGCGAAGCTGATATTGACCTCGCCAGGGCTGTGGCCGATCAAACCGGCATCGCGATTCGCCAGGCTGAGCTCTATCAGAAGGCCGACGCCACTTCGACCCGTGAGTCTCTCGTCAATCGTCTGACAATGGCTATCCGCGCCTCATTGAGTGCGTCAGAGGTTTTGAGCACTGCTACGCGCGAGTTGGGACGAGCGCTTTCGGCCTCGCGTGTGCTTCTATATCTATACAACTCCGATAACCCGATCTCGCCCGCCGAACACGAATACGTTGCGCCTGGGGTTCCCAGCATCAGTGGTCACACCGTCAACTATGACGATCCGGTTGGTCAGTATCTGTTAAAAACGCATAAGCCAGTGTTCATCAATGATGGAATCAACTACGTCGATGGTCCAGACGAGTTCAGCGCTTATGTTCGATCTTATTCGCAGAACGTGACTCTGCGATCGCAGATCGATTACCCGTTGGTCGTTAAGGGTCTGTTCCGCGGGGTATTGTGCATCCAGCAAACTGATCGGGTACGTCGCTGGTCTGAAGATGAATTGGCGCTGGTTGAGGCGGTTGCCGAGCGCCTGACCGTGGGTATCGCTCAGGCGGAGCTGTTCGAAATGGTGGCGCGCGGAAAACAAGAGTGGGAGACCACATTCGATGCTATGTCGGACGGTATCTTCATTTTTGATCGCAGCGGGACTCTAAAACGGGTGAATCGCGCGGGCGCGGCGCTTGAGAACTCGCATCCGCGGACGCTGCTCGGTAGAAGTTGTTGCGAGATCTTGCGTACAAGTTCGCAAGGACAAACCTGTGCTGTCGAAACGGCAATTGAGTCCGGTAGAGGGGTAACAGTTGAGATTATACCTGAGCGTTTGAATCGGCCGTTGCTGGTCACTATCGAACCAATTCTGGATAGCGCGAAAAAACCAGTGGCTGTTGTTTGCACTGCCAGGGATCTTTCTGAACTCCGAAACGTTCAGGCCGTCGCGCGTGAACATCAGTCATTGTTAACCAATATTCTCGAGAGTGCGCGCGAGTCAATTTATGCCGTCGACACAAACGGCTGCTTTAAGTGGATAAACAGCGCCACGATCGAGGGGCTGGGTTTCCGGCGCGAGGAGTTCATTGGTCGGCACCTTCTCGAAATGATTTTTGAGGGTGATCGCGAGCTGGTGACTGAAAAGCTACAGGCCGCTTTGCAGGGCCAACCGCAGACTTATGAAATGCGTTATTTTGCAGCGGATGGCCGATTGCGTTACGCCCGTGTCGATAACTCACCGCTGGTGGTTGAGGGAAAAACGACCGGCGTGCTCGGCATTGCCCGCGACATAACGGAACAGAAGGAAGAGCGAGAGCGTGCTGCCCGAGCTGACAAACTGCGGGCTCTGGGCCAACTTGCTTCAGGCGTCGCTCATGATTTCAATAATTCATTGGCGGCCATCCTGGGCCGGGCCCAACTGCTGCGCCGGCAGACAAGAGATGATGCGTCGCTACGGAATATTGAAATCATCCAGACGGCTGCGGAAGATGCCGCCGCAACAGTACGGCGCATCCAAACCTTCGCTCGTAAGTCGGCAGTCAAAGAATTCGAAACGGTCGACGTTTGCAGTCTGCTGAACGATGCAATTGAAATTACTCGCACTCGTTGGGAAAACGAAGCCCGGCTCCGCGGTTTGGATTACAAAGTCATTCTCAATGCTGAGAGCGGCCTAATTACTCACGGCAGCGCTTCTGAATTACGCGAGGTTTTCGTTAACTTGATCGTAAACGCCGTGGACGCGATGCCACAGGGTGGCAGCCTGTCGCTTAGCTGTCTACGCGAAGGCGGTCGGTTGTGCCTCAAGTTTACAGACAGCGGAACGGGGATGCCGGAGGAGGTTAGGCAAAAGATCTTCGAGCCGTTTTTCTCGACTAAAGGGGCTTACGGCACGGGCCTTGGTCTCTCGGTCAGTTACAGCATTATCGAACGGCATGGCGGCACGATCAGCGTATCTTCTGAGCCGGGCCACGGAACAGTATTCAACATTGACCTTCCCACCGTCGAGGTGGAATCGACGCAGGCAGGCAAGCCTGTCAATCTGAAAGCAACGGCTCCGCTGTCGATACTGGTCATAGACGATGAACCACCTGTCAGAGAGACCCTGGCTGACATGCTCAAAGCGTTAAGTCACCGGGTCGTTCTTGCTGAAGGCGGTCAGGCCGCATTAAAGAAGATGGCTACTGAAAGTTTTGATCTAATCTTCAGCGACTTGGCGATGCCGGAGATGGACGGGTGGGAAACCGCACGAGCGATACGCAAACGCTGGCCCGAAATGAAGATCGTTCTAGTAACTGGTTACGGTCCGGGCACTCTTCCGCCTCCAGGTGAGGACACTTTAGTCAACGCTATTATCGGCAAACCTTTTGCTTTTGATCAGGTGATCCAAGCAATCAGACAGGTCCTCGACAATCATAAGATGCTCGAGAATGTCGGCGTATAAGAGTCGGCTATTCAGTTGAAGCTCATGATCCCCGCGCTGGCAGTGAAGCCAACGCCAAAGCCCACTATCATCGTGGGCCCCTGCCAGGAATCCTGTTTGTCAGCGAGCATAAAACCAGTTGAGGCGCTGGAGAGATTTCCGTAGTTCTTCAGCACCTCATACGAGCTGTGCACCTTGGACGAGTCAGGCGCCAGCTCTAACTGCGAGCAAACGCCGTCCAGGATCTTCTTGCTGCCGGTATGAATGAGGCAATCATCCACTTGGCCTAAATTCGAGACCGGAGATTGCGGGTGTTGCAACACATTCTTCACCGTAGTGACCGCATAGTGTGCGCCCCGTGTAGGGACGCTGGGTTGCATGAAATATTGAGGTCGCCCCTTCAAGAAGGGATGCGAACTGTGACGGATCATCGTAAGGAGGTTTACATCTTCGGGTTCGTCGTTGGTCAAGTGGGAGATTGGTCCAAACGCTGGCTTTCCTTCTTCATTGCCTACTAGTAAGGCCACTGCCCCATCACCAAACAGCATCGACTGGATCACGAAGGTGGTATCCAACCTTTTCTGCTCAAACTGGGCTCCATCTACTCTCTGCTCCTTCCTCAGTCGTAAGATTTCCCGAAAGCCGTGATAGTCCTCACCCAGCAGCGGCGCCACATAAGGAGTGTGTGCTTCGGCCATCAAGACCATAGCCAACTGGCCGGGGTTGGCGGCCAGGTACCACTGTGCTACTTCGATGGACTTCAACAACACTGAGCAGCCCTGGGCCTGCATGCTGACAGTTCTCAGCGAGCGGGAAAGCAGTCCGTGTGTCTGGCCCATCACTTCAGAGGCGAGACAAGGCAACATCTGATCTGGCGTGTTCGTGCCGGCGACCAACAAACCGATGCGCGAGGCGTCGCCATGCCACTGCTCGATGCATTTCTTGGTGGCATCGACACCGAGTTTGGTAGTACAGCTTGTCGGATTCGCTGGTCCACCCGCCAGGAACTCCTGATAGTTTTCAAGGGTGGAATAGCGTTTATCAACACCCAGGGTATTGATGGTGTTAATTAGTTCTGGCGAAAGTTTGTGCATTAGTGAGCCGACGAGCTCGGTTGTTTTATATGAGTGTTGAGGCGTTGAGGTCGCTGAGGATAAGAGGTTAATCATGGATCCTTTTCTCCGAGGGCTATCAGCGTTGATGGGGGGCGACCGCGGTCGGTCGATTCCGGTTTTTATTCATGGCTCTAAATCAATGCGCGTGCCATGGCAGCCATGAACATAGCCTCCCACTAACAGACTGGTAATAGGTGACTTACAGCCTGGAGCGAGCCTCAGAACTCTCACGCCGATTGAGAGGTAGGTTGGATATTTGGTATCCAGACTGGCAGATTATTCGAGTTTATTGGTTTTCCCAGTGATTGTGAGGAAAAAGCCTAGGCGGCAACAGGGTATACAGTGTGTAGTTTCTATCCAGCACACCGGCTTTGCCTAGTAAGTGCCATTTGCCCAAAAAGTATCGTTTCTGCCCAAAAGGAAAGGGCCGAGTCCTGGAAGTTTACTTTTGTGCAAGTGACCTTTATCCGAGAAATCACTGATCATTGATCACCAATTCTCGGTGTTGATGATAGTGTTCGGCTGGAAGGGTCTGCTTAATCTTGCAGTTAGGGCAGGTTACGTTGAAAAACGCCTGAATACTACCGCGACCGTTATTCAGGTCAGGGAACAAGAGTACCCTACGATCGCATCTTTCACATGTAACAGAGAGAAACCATTGCCCAACATGGGGGTTACCATAAGACGGAAGCATGGCAGTAAATCTCCAAAAATCAGAGAGTAGATAGTTGTGGGTCAAGTGAAAGGGTCAGGAACTGAACACCCGCTTTGCAGCGATTGTTATCAGGATACGCCTGCCGTCTGTACGTTTCCGGACACTTCAGCCTCACGCTGAAACGCATCAAACCGAAACACAATGGGCGTACCTTGGCTGACCTCCCATGTTTCTGCAGTTCTAGGAGGTTTCTCACACGCTGGAAGATCAAAAAGCAGATGCACAGCAAATCCTTGACGAGCTTTTCACTGAAGGTTTACTCCCTTTTCAACCGTTCGCACGTAGGCTGAAAATGATCGGACCGGCAGAATGCATTATCGACTTTCAGGATAGTCGACTCCGTTCAGCTGAATTTTCCTGCCGCGAAGGCTTGAAGGATGCTTTTCGGATGGCGGTCTTAGAAAGACTAAAAAAGAATGAGCGGTCACATGAATAGGGGTTTTTGTGCAGCGCTGTTGCGCTCCAGCGCGACAGCGCAACGGCGCAACTCAGCGCAACGGCAGAACAGCACTCTTGAATCTTACGGAAGTTTAAAACGACCGACGGTGTTTTCACCGATGCTGCCGAAGAAGAGCATCCCGTTGCGTTCGACGACGTTGGCGATCTCGGCGTAGCACTCGGGCGAGCTGTCCTGCAGATTTTCGACTACGTGTCCATTCGCATCAAGTCCCAAAACGAATCCATAGCGCTTCGGAGCGGGATGAAGAAACTTTGGCAGACGCATAACTACTTTCCGGAGGAACGGATGCGGCAGCAGCTTATCAAGCGTCTGATCTCGCGGAGTTACCAGCGCCACCCAGAACCGATCATGCCCGTTCGAAGAGACTCCGTCCGGAAACCCCGGCAAGTTGTCGATGAAGATCTCTGATTCGCCTTGCTGCGGGCCTCTGAGCCAAATGCGCCACAGACGATAACGACCCGTGTCGGCTACCAGCAGAAACGACTGATCAGGACTGACTGCGACGCCGTTTGCGAAATAGAGGTCGTTCATGAGTGTGCGGGTCGTTTTCGTCTTTGGATCATACGCCAGCAGCCTGCCATTCGGTTGATGTTCAAGAATGTCTGCTTCGAAGTTCGATAGCGGAAATTTGCTGGAGGCATCGGTGAAATAAATTGTGCCGTCCGCTGCGACATCGAGATCGTTGGTGCAGCGAAAGGGAATTCCATCCGACTCAGTTGTTAAAGTAGTCACAGTGCCATCGGGTGCGACGGAAAGCAGTCCCTTAATCGCATCCGCGACGATAAGATTACCCGATCCATCGAACACTAACCCGAGCGGCCGGCCTTGAGTGCTTGCAAAGGTCTGGGGACCGGTAACATCGGTTTGCAGACGAACAATACGACCGTTGTCCAAACCAGCATAGATTCGTCCTTGAGAATCCAGGGCTACATCTTCTGGAGCGAAGCCCTCACCGAGTGAAAGCCTTTGGGTGCTGGCTAGTTTTGAGTTTTTCTCGTATTGGCCAGTAAGGGCCGGCGCTTGAGGAGGAGTCCAGGCCGCGGGTGTGATCGGTACCGGCCAGAGCAGGAGGTAGAGAACTGCAGTTGCAAATGCCAGGATGGCAAGGAAAAGAAAACGTTTGATTAGAGTCATCGGCGGTATCTTCAGTTCCTGGTTTGCGGAGCTTAGGTCCACGAAACATCCACAAAACAACTTAATTCATTTTTCGTGTAATTTGGTGGATCGTTCGTGTAATTTGGTGGATCGTGCTTTTTTGCAGTGAGAGCGGAACTAACGCAAGCTATTAGCGTGCATACTTAGGTAGAACCAGCGCAAGCTAACAGCTTGCGTTACCTTTCGCCGCGTGAGTTTTCCACCTCGGTTTCCAATTGCACCACGAGTCTTTGCACGCCGGGCTGGTCCATAGGCTCGATTAGGCGAAGGGCTTCATCGAGAACGCGGCGCTGATGCTCGGGCCAGTTGGGTTTGCCGGCAACACTTCCGAGTTCACCTTCGTAGAGCGCTGCCCGCGGAGGTCGAACGTTTATAATCACATCTTTCACGACCGCTAAGGTCATCGTCGGAATGCCGGCTTGTTCAATTGCCCTTGCAGCAAGTGACACCGATTGATGACACAGGCGCGAGGCGGGGATTAGCAAGGCGGCCTGGACCTCGTATCTCTTTACACGCTCTACCAGTCGCACGACTGTGCGCTCTGCGAAAGTTCCCGCATCGGGAATAAAGCCGCAAAAACTCCAAAACACTTCGTTGAGCCGGCCAATAATTCCATTTGATTCAAACTCAAAGAGCCGTTCCAGGGGAACTTCGGAGTTAATGTCCAGGCGCACGGCGGCGGGGTTGTAACCTCGCGCCGAAAATCGCAAGTCTATAGGGTCGACGAGTGTCGGTATTTCCCGGAAATCCAGATCACCGCCAGGGCCTCCGGTATCAAACGGTTCCGTGCCGTCGATGTAAGCGCCGGCGGATGAGATGAGCGCGAGGTTAAGCATCGGCAGTGCGCGTCGTGCCGGTGTGAACGGAGCGTGCTTGTTCTTAACGAATGGATACGATTCCCCGATATCATCCCTGGCCGCTGCATTGCTATTAGCTCTTTCCCAGTCAGCGTAACGTCTACGCCACTCCTTAATCTGCTCGAGTATCTCCACCTCGTGAGTCCTTCCTGTCAGCCTAATTCACGCGAGCGCGATGCGCTATCACAAAAAATGCAATCAGTGCGGCAATCATAGCAATGGCCAGCGCCGTGACCGAATACTTATGCAAGTTGTTAAATGCAATCCGACCGGGATCGGTGGGCGGAATTTGATCAATCGGTAAGACCATTGCCGCCCTCAGGCTATGCAGCCTCGCAGCTATCACCCACTGGCCGACCCCGGTGGCAATAGCGACGACGGCCAGGGATATCAGTTCCAACAAGAACAAACGAGTGGCTCTCTTGACTAGCAGCGCCATCAGCAGTAGTACCACGCTGCCAATAAAACCACTCAAATTCACGACCGCCAACGCGCGGTTGATAATTGTTCCCGCGATTTCGCCGGCATTGGGCAGCATATACGCGCGCAGTACAGCGAATGTAGTCGGCGCAACCACGGCGCTGAAAAACATAGCAGCACCTAACCAGAGCGCGAGTAGCAGAAGACGGATGTCGTTAGTCAACGTAACAATCCTAATCGTAATCGCAGATTTCGGAAATGAGTCTGATCTTCGGCGGAGTAATCGCTGGGGGCGTCAATTCGCGTGGATCGGGCACGGTCAACAACCATGAAAGCGAGCCATCGAGCTGAGCCTGATAGTCTTCCAGATCGAGCGACATAAAAACGTTTGTTCCAAGTCGCGCAAACTTCTCTTTCGCCATTTGGTACATTCTGCGTGCGGCGCCGGGCCTTCCAATTTGCAGGTGATGGAAAGCAACGGCCGATTGGATCATTGCCTGTAAAAACAACTTCTCTTCCGGTCCTACCTCGCCCATCCATCGTTCTTCCCACGCATCATGCGAAGCGTGGAATTCGCCGGCGTTATACAGGTCGATACCCGCAATGTACTCAACCGGGTACGCGGCGATGTGCGCATCAGTATAAGCAGGCTGATCGGCGGTCGTTTCCGTAGGCTCGATATCGGTCATCAATTCGTTACTATCGGTTCCGTTAGGGTTGCGCCTCGCGAAAACAAAGACATGATCGACGAAATACACTAACACTATTCGTGTGGTTTAGAGGATCGACTCAGCTATCGTCCAGACTTACTGCCCGCAATCATCCGTGAGGCAATGACTTTGGCGGCAGTGGCGCCGGCTCCGCAGGCGCCACTGATTGTGGGCGCCCGGGGATTGGAAACGTCCCCTATGGCAAAGATGTTGACGATACTAGTCTCATGTTCACTATTTACAACCACGTATCCTTTTTCGTCCAGCTGCAACTGATCCTGGACCAGCTCAGTGTTTGGTTCAACTCCTATGCGGATGAGGATGCCGCGCACGGCCATTTGAAACGGTTTCAATGCATCTTTGCGAACTATTTCGACCGCCTCTACTGCTTCACGTCCGAGGATGCGAGTCACATTCGATTCGGTAAAGACGGTAAGGCAATGATTGCTTTGTAGTTGCTCGACAAACTCTCGCCGGGCTCGGAGCTTCTTGCCTCGATGAACCATCGTTACGGTAGGACAAACCTCGGCGAGCAGCAACGCATTCTCCGCAGCCGCATCTCCTCCGCCAATGACACAGACATCTCGACCTGCAAAGGCCTGGCGATCACGGGTCGCCGATTCAATGATGCCTTTGCCGGCAAACTCCATTTCACCTGGAATGCCCAATTGTCTTCGTCTGATGCCGGTGGCTATTATTATTGAGATGGCCTGGAGCTCTTCACCGCTTCTCAGCGAGAGTCTTTTCGCCTTGAGATTAATCGATTCAATATCCACACCGGTCCATAGGTCGAACTCCGCCTCGTCAATCACGTCGGTAAGGCGCTCAAGTAACTGGCGCCCGTTGGCGGTCTTTAGGCCAGGATAGTTTTCGATTGGATTGTAAACCTGTAGCAGTTGCCCACCGATCTCCGCTTTGCTTTCGAGTACAAGCGCGTCCAATCCGAGTTCGTCGCACCAAAACGCTGCCGCCAGGCCAGCTGCTCCAGCACCAATGATGATTACGTCGTGCATTTCTTACGAGCTATTATCTCCGCATCCCGGTGCTTGTGGTCCGCACCCTCCCAGCGCCCTTCGCGATAGTAGTCGATTTCCCAACCGGCAAAGAATTGCTTTAGTTCGCCCGGGTTCAGCAAGAAAGCCGGGTTCATCGGATGTGCGTCAGGTTCGTCGTCGACGATGTGAATCGCACCTACGAAAGTTCCCGCGCTGCGTAGTCCGGCTTTTACCTTTGGAAATAGATCGCGTTGCAAATAGTAGAAAATGCAAATCAGATCATAGCCAGCGGCTTCGATGCCAAACTCAGGTTGTTCCAGATCCGCTTCGATTGTCTGGATAGCGACAGCCATTTCGTTCGCTCGTTGGCGCGCGATTTCGAGGCCCACACGTGACCGGTCAACCGCAGTGACATCCCAGCCTCGGCTTGCGAGATAAACCGCGTGACGTCCGGCGCCACAAGCGAGGTCTAGCGCTCGTCCCGGAAACAGTAAATCAACAGCCTGCGTTAAAAGCTGATGGGGAATGGTGGGCGCGTGCTCACCCTTTCGATATCGCTCGTCCCAATCGGCCACCCGATCATGCTCCCATGGCAGATAATTGATTGTGCGCAGTCTCGCCGAGTACTTTCGCCACTTCGTCTGGCATGATTTTCGAAGCCGCCAACGTACCATCCGAATTGAGAAACTTAGCGGCGGATGTCATCTCCCTCATGTCCGGCTGCCAACGACCGGTATTACCCGGCTCGAGCTCGTTTAGTCGCTTGAGTGACAGACTAAGATCTCGGCGCTGAATTGACGGACGCTTTACTGTCTCAGCCCACGAATAGTAAGGATAGTCCAGGCGATAAACCCATCCGTCTTTAACCGGTGTCGTGATCAGGAAGAGCTTACCTCGCGCATAACGCGAGATAGCCGTGTAGGGTGGTGCATGTCTGGTCGGATTAAAGCCTGATTCGCTGAAGACGTCTGGCGCGAGGGTAACAAGCGACAGCTGACCACCAGACTGCTCTTGCACTCGAGAACGACCGGCTTCGAAACTCTGAATTGCGTTAACAATCTGTTCCCAGCCATCGCGCCAAAGTGGTTCGTAATTGTCGATGTTTCTGAAGACTCGCTCGACTTCTGGCAGCACCAACTCATACGCTTGCGCATCTTCATCAACATCCTTGCCGGCGAGCTTGCGAGCGAGGGGAGAACCCTTATCGTTATTCGGACTGGCTTGATCTGAACCCTGAATCACAATGCTGGCCCGGACCCCTTGCGGGCTGCTGAACTCTGAAAAATCGCCGGCCTCGGCGCCGCAAATCAGTTGGTCACGCAAGTCCAAAGCCCGCTCCCCGGTAAGCAGGGTCCAAACAGAAAGAACCCCGTCAGTGTCGAAGTGATTGTTTGTGACCAGTTCGATTCCCTGCGTGAGCCGATTCTTGTTGGGCGAAGCGACCAGGTTCAAAGCGATTTCAGTAGAGGTGTCAGCCTTCACTTCGGAAGGAGTCTGGTTGCCTTCCCAGTGAGAGAAGTGAATGCTGTTTGACACCGTTCCATCAACTGAAAGCTTAGGAGTGTTATCCAGGCCCGGATGGTAATACTCGAATCTCATATCTGAATCCTTTCACTGATTTGCCGGGAAGCCAGAGACGCTTTGAGAGAGTGTAACGCTTAGCAACTTAACAAGGTACTTGTGTTCGCCGATTTGACCCGAGTAGAATGCATTCCCAATCACTTAATTCAAAAGGTATTCGGAGGATCATGGAAGCAGCCACTCAGCAACCGATGTCGGAAATTACAGCGACAGAGCTAAAGCAGCGTCTCGATAAAGGAGAAGACATTCAGATCGTCGACGTGCGCGAAGCAAATGAGGTTGCCATTGGCGCAATCCCGAACTCTATTCACATCCCTCTGGCTCAGGTTATTAATCGCATGTCGGAAATCGATCCTAACCGCGAAACTGTGGTTCATTGCAAGATGGGTGGTCGCAGCACACGGGCAATCGAAGCCCTGAAGCGATCAGGCTTCGCCGGTAATCTGAGTAACCTCAAGGGCGGAATCATTGCGTGGTCCAACGAGGTAGATCCCAGCGTGCCGAAGTATTGAGATTGCCGCGGTAACGCAAGCTGTTAGCTTGCATCGTCCACGCAAGGCGCAAGCTGGGTACTGCTTGCGTTGCGACTAAGAAAAACCCAGGTTGTCTGCCCACCCAGAACGCAGGCTAACAGCTTGCGTTACCCGGAAAAACCCGTCCATTGACGAGCCTCCAGCGTCTAAGTCTCCAGCAAGGGGTTACCGAAGCTAGTTCAAAATGATTTCACGCCGAAGCGCTTTCGTTTGCTTTAGTCGTGGATGTGGCTCTCCTCCGGGCTATCGGTACAAAAATGGACCGGCTGTTCAATCGGTCTCAAATTTGAAACTTGGAGGAAGAAAATGTTGACTAAGTTGTATCGAATCTTATTGCCGGCAGTGGCACTGTTCGGGTTAGTTGGCGCGCTGTCAGCTCAGGAAACCAGGCGCGGAAACATTGACCTACGGGAGCGCAAAGAGTTACGCGCCGACCGTCGCGAGGTGCGCATAGATGCTCGAGACATCCGGACCGATAGACGTGATGTGCTGGGCGATGCGCGGGAACGTCGCGCCGACGTGCGCGAGTATCGGCAGGACAAGCGAGGCGGCGCCTCCCAAAGGGAGTTGCGGGCCGATCGTTTAGAGGTGAAGGCTGACACTCGCGAGATACGCCACGATCGCCACGATCTGCGACTCGACCACAGGGATCGTCGCGGCGATATTCGTGATTTTCGACGCGACTTGCGTAGGGCGCGAAGAGACTGAAGCGCTAGTACTGGATTTGCATGACTTCCTCGCATTTCCGGAAGGGCTGATCCGGGCGACCTGCGAAGTCATCGCAATGGGACGAGCGGAATTAAATCTGCTCGTCCCTTTTATGTATATTATTTTCCAGGAACAATCGTTATACTGCGGGCACTCAGGATGTCGAGTCCCACAGTTCCAATGAACGACGAGAGCGTTGCATCCAACCAGCCTGTCGGAATAGAAACCGATCTTCTCGACCCATATGAGAGGCTTGTCTCAATCGAAGTCCTCGGGGAAAGGGTCGACGTTCCAGAGAAGAATCGGCTGTTGCGCTGTTTTCAGTATCTCTCATTAAAAACAATTTCCTATGGCGACTTCTGCTGGAATGGCGAATGTACGAATTGCCAGGTGTGGTACCACACAGAGGAACAGACGGGAGAGGTTGACAGGCCTGGCCTTGCCTGCCGAATGGAAGTTGTAGAAGGAATGGTTATCACGAAACTAAGCCATTTCATCGAGCTTGATGGAATCAGCAAATAGAGGGTGAACCGAATAGTAACATTCGTAGGATTCATATCAATGGAGCCCGGTTTCTCATTCACACCCGGCTTCAGCCGGGTGTGAGTTGCACATTAATGAAAACCGTTTTAACGGTTTTCCTCATCGGGCCATTCAAGGCCGTAACCCTTGAAGAACAGTTTCATACTCCTGAATTCGAGTAGGAGGAGTGAGTAATGGTGAAGCCATCCTTTCGTTGTGAGGGTTTGTGCGTCGAGAAACCGTTAAAACGATTCCCCTTCACGTGCAAGCTCACACCCGGCTGAAGCCGGGTGTGAATGAGAAGGTCAGATGCACATGGGTTACGGCAAGGGAGTTGGCCCAGGCTGCCAGGTGTCAAGATTTGAGACCTTGCGCTAGCAACAGCCCGCCGAACGCATTCAAAGGCGTGTTGAGTTTCAGGTGCTTCTATGGGACGACAGGTGGGATCTGTCATCCGCCAAACTTCCCTTCGTAGGATTGTAAATTCAGAAGCCCACCTATCTAGGCCGGATCTGAACAATCTGCACGCTGCGGGATTTCTTTGTTTTCAGACAGTCTTTTAAAGCTGCGGGGTGAATCGAGATAGTTCGTTGCTTCTCAACTTCCTCCCCAGGTTGCTAAACTATCAGCTATACGGAGGTGATGGACATTGGCGTTAGCCATCTATACCAAACCTGGCTGCCCTTATTGCGAACAAGCGCGAGATTATTACAATTCAAAGGGAATTCCTTTTGTCGATTACGATGCCCAAAACGATCGTGCTCGGCGCGCTGAGATGTTTGCCTACTCGGGTGGCGACCCTACCGTGCCATGTATTGTGCAGGATGGTAAATATGTCGGGTCAGGGTGGGGCGACCCGCCTCGGGGCTGAACGGTGCATGACTAACTGGCCGTGTGCCGGTAATAAACTTAGGCTTTAAACCATCAATAAAGACGTAGCAATTGTTGGGAAATTTTTGTTTGAAAGAAGGTTCCGTAACGTGCGTAAAGGCGGCCTGGCTTGGCATCTACCCTCGTTAGAATAGCGTTGCTCCAAGGCGAAAATCGTTCGTTTTTCTTCGGGACGTCCCGTAAATCCCTCAATGAAGAAGGCCCAAAATGAAAACCTGTTGCAAGACCCTGATGCCCATTCTTCTTATTTTGTTTTCACTTTTAACAGTAAACTCAGCGGTTTTCGCCCAATCCGACGGCAACTCAACCGCACCACCTACACCACCAATGGCCGAGAAAAAACCTAAAACTACAAAGATCCACGGCGCCATACTGGTCGATGACTATTTCTGGTTGCGCGAGAAATCGAATCCCCAGGTGATGGAATATCTTCGCGCCGAAGACGCCTACTCTGAAGCAGCCATGAAGCCGACAGCGGCGCTTCAGGAAAAGCTCTACAAAGAGATGCTAAGTCACATCAAGCAGACCGATGTGAATGTTCCGTATCGTTGGGGTAACTATTATTACTACTCACGCACTGAGGAGGGTAAGCAGTATCCAATCTTCTGTCGCAAGAAGGGCAGCCTTGAAGCGAAGGAAGAAGTGATTCTCGATCAGAACGAACTCGCCAAGGGACAAAAGTTTATGAGTGTAGGCTCGTTTAGTCCCAGTGATGACGGCAACCTCCTGGCTTATTCCACGGACAACACCGGGTACCGCCAGTACACACTACACGTTAAGAACCTGATTACTGGCGAATTGCTTCCTGAGCGAATTGAACAGGTCGACAATATGGCATGGGCCACCGACAACAAGACCATTTTTTATGTGACTGAGGATGCTGTCACTAAACGAAGCGATAAGTTTTTCCGCCATACGCTAGGCTCCGATAAGTCTGATCTTCTTTACGAAGAGAAAGACGAACTTTTTGATATTGGTGTCGGCAGGTCTCGTGACAAGGAAGTAATCTTTCTTCAAGCTACCAGCAAGACTTCAGGAGAAGTTCGCTACCTGCCTGCCGACAGCCCTAATGGCGAATGGAAGATCATTCTTCCGCGTCAACTGGAGCACGAATACGATGTCGACCATCGCGGCAATCTCTTCTATATCCGCACGAACAAGGGGGCGAAGAACTTTCGCATCGTGACGGCTCCCGTTTCTGATCCCAGCGAGAAGAATTGGAAAGAGTTTGTGGCCCACCGGCCCGCCGTGAAGTTAGACGACATCAGCATGTTTGCCGATCATGCCGTGCTCTCTGAATGGGAAAACGGTTTGCAGCAACTCGAGATTATTGATCTCAAGACAAACAAGCGGCATCGCATTGCCTTTCCGGAACCAGTCTATTCAGCCGGACTCGGAGCCAACCGTGAGTTTAAGACGACGGGTCTTCGTTATAACTATCAGTCGTTGGTGACGCCGAGTTCTGTGTTTGATTACGACATGAATACGCGCAAGGTCACCCTGATGAAGCAAACTGAGATACCTGGCGGCTTTGACCGCGGCAACTACATTTCGGAACGCGCCTTTGCAATTGCGTCGGATGGCACAAAGATCCCTCTCTCGATCGTCTACCGCCGGGGCGTGAAGTTGGATGGATCTGCGCCGTTGTTGCTCTACGGCTACGGTTCTTACGGTATATCGATTTCTCCGACATTCTCTTCTAACCGCTTGAGTCTGCTGGATCGAGGGTTCGTCTATGTTGTCGCGCACATTCGCGGTGGCGGTGAACTCGGAGAAGAATGGCGCCAGGCCGGCAGAATGATGAACAAGATCACTACGTTTACCGACTTCATCGCCAGCGCCGAATACCTGGTCAAGAATAAATACACTTCCAGCGACCACCTGGTGATTCAGGGCGGCAGTGCCGGGGGGCTGTTAATGGGAGCGGTCTCAAATATGAGGCCCGATCTATTTAAGGCGGTCATTGCCCAGGTACCATTTGTTGACGTAATCAACACGATGCTCGATGCTTCGCTGCCCTTGACGACCAGCGAGTATATCGAATGGGGAAATCCCAACGACAAGGCGGCGTACGATTACATGATCAAGTACTCGCCTTACGACAACATTGGCGCGAAAAACTATCCGGCGATGCTGGTGAAGGTTTCAGTTAATGACAGTCAGGTCCCTTATTGGGAGGGTGCTAAGTTTGCTGCCAAACTCCGCGCGATGAAGACTGACAACAACCCGCTCCTGCTCAAGGTGAATTTTGGCGCCGGCCACGGCGGTTCGTCAGGCCGCTACGACGCGCTGAAAGAAATTGCCTTTGATTATTCGTTCATGCTCTGGCAGATGGGTATCACGGACTAAGGCGATCTTTTTCCAACAACAAGAGGCGGCTCCTTATGGGCCGCCTTTTTGCATGTTGAGAACCCTGTTCATGCTCGGCAGTTGCTGTCCGCGCTGCATAAGGGTTAAATAGGCGCACCAAAATCAAGACCATGGTAGGCACAACACTGGGGAATTATCGGATCCTCGAGAAGCTCGGTGAGGGCGGACAGGGAGCCGTCTACAAGGCCATCGATTCAAAGCTGGGTCGCCCAGTTGTTATCAAGGTGCTCCCCGCAGAGCTAACCAAAAAAGAAGCCAACCTCAAGCGTTTTGAGCGCGAAGCCCGGTTGGCCTCGGCCCTGGACCATCCCAACATTTGCACCATCTATGATCTCAATGAAATCAACGGCATTCATTTCATCGCCATGCAGTTTATTGATGGCCGTAACGTCAGGCAGTTAGTTAGCGGCCGGCCGCTGCAGTTGGAAAGCGCCTTATCCATCGCCATTCAGGTGGCTGACGCGCTCGTATCGGCACACGCTCGGGGCATTATTCATCGCGATATCAAGGCCGGCAACGTAATGGTGAATGCAAAAGGTCAAGCGAAGGTGCTCGATTTTGGCCTGGCGAAACTACTTGATGAAGATGCTGCTCGGACATCAGGAATTCATCATACGGAGTTGACTGAAGTCGGTGTCCCCTACGGTACGGCGACGTACGCTGCGCCGGAACAGGCTCGCGGTGACCGTGTTGATTCCCGCGCCGATATCTTTTCCACTGGCGTGCTTCTTTACGAAATGCTGACCGGCACGTGGCCGTTTCGAGGTCGAACCGCTGTCGACGTTCGTCACGCTGTGTTGCATGACGATCCGATGCCTCTAAAGGAGGCGCGGCCAGGACCACTGCCACCTCGTCTACAACAGATTCTGGATAAGTCGCTTACGAAGGATCCCCGCGATCGTTATCAGAGGGTGTCTGAGTTGCGCGATGACTTGAGCGCTGTCCTTCGGGAGGTGGCGGCCGGAGAAGCCGGCATGGAGGATACGTTTATGCCCGTTGCGCCCAAACACTTGAAGTCTCGCAGTCCTGTGACCCGTGCGTTACGCTGGCTAAAGAATGTCCGCACTAGCGAGCAGTCGGCGGGTTCGCGGCGCTCGGGGGGTAGCACCCAGCCCCGAGATGCTCATGAGTCTCCGATGACCAGCCTCGCTGACAAGAACCGGAAGAGCGTCGCGATCTTGCCTTTCAAGAATCTTGGCGGCGACGGCGAAACTGCGTTTTACGAGTTTTCGCTCGCAGATGCCGTCATCACCGAACTTGCACGTGTTCGTTCATTGGTTGTTCGGCCGTCTTCGGTGATTGTGAAGTACCAGGGGCGACAAGTAGATCCCGAGGAAGCAGGACGTGAGCTGAGTGTGGACGCGATTCTAACGGCCAGCTTTCTGCGCGCGGGAGAGCGCTTGCGCGTGACCGCCCAATTGCTCGACGTCCGCACCGGTGAGATTCTGTGGAGCGAACGAATCGATGCCGACGCAGGCGACGTCATCGGTGTGCAGGACAAGATTGTCCAGCAGATTGTCGACGGATTATGTCTCGAACTAAGCCCCGCGGAAAAGAAAGAACTGGCAAAAACGTCAGTTGTCGACGGTGCGGCTTCGGAAGAATATCTGCGGGGGCGCAACTGCCTTGGTCAATTCATCTACCACACTGTTTCGCAAGGGGACATCGAATCGGCCGTGCGCCATTTTCAGCGGGCCATCGAACTGGCGCCCGACTTTGCCCTGGCGCATTCCGGTCTGGGAAGCTGTTATGTGAACCGGGTTTTAAAGGGAGTTGGTGAACCCGGAGATCATGAGAAAGCCGAAAGCGCGTTCGGCAATGCGCTGGCGTTGGACCCAAAACTTCTCGAAGCCCGCATGCATATGGTATTCATCTACCTCGCTCGGGGCGAGAAGCCGAAAGCCCGAGCTGAGGTGGAACTCTTACGAAATGAATATCCAAATGACGTCGGAGTCCATTTCGCGCGGGGAGTACTGGCGCGGCTTGATGGAGAGTATCAACGAGCACTGCGTAGTTACGATCGCATGGTGCGCCTCAACCCCGCAGAGCGCGTAGTTGCGAGTTACAATCGTGCCCGCATCTTTTTGTATCTGGGCCAATACGAAGATGCTTTGCACGAACTTGATCAGGGCGCGGCGCTCGAGCCTGAACATCCACTGATCAAAACCTTCCGTGCCGTTGTGCTTTACTATCGCGGAGAGGTTGATGCGGCGACGCGGCTGCTCCAACACGTACTCGAGAGACATAGTGACATCGATGGGATTCGTCCGATCCTGGCAATATTCCTGAGCGCGCAGGGTCGGCATCGCGAAGCCACGGAGCAGCTGACGAAAAAGGTCAGGGAAATAGCAGCCGCCGATCATGATATCGCGTACTGGCTGGCTACCGCGTATCTGCTTCAAGGCAAACAGGTCGAGGCGCTGAAGTGGCTGGAGACAGCGATCAGACGAGGCAACGAAAACTATCGCTGGTTTGAAGTCGACCCAAACTGGTCAGCGATGCACGGTGACCCACGCTTTCAGGAACTGATGAACCGCATTAAGTCCGGAAAAGAGAACTCAGAGGGCCAAACTGCATGAAGACCTTCGTCGTTGGTGATATTCACGGCCGTTGCGCACAAGTGCAAAACCTCTTGGAAATGTTACCGTGGGATGAGGCTGCTGACACGATGGTATTTCTTGGCGATCTGATCGATCGTGGCCCAGACGCCCCCTGCTGCGTCGACTTTGTGCGAAAGCTGCAGCAAAACAACCCGAAGGGTGTAGTGTGCTTGCGCGGCAATCACGAGCAAATGTTGCTGGATTTTATTGAAGGCACCAGCAATATCTGGATCACACCCGTTACCGGAGGAGAGCGAACGTTTGAACAGTACACCGGCCAGTCCGTGGTCGCGAATACTGAAAAGGAACTCGACGGGTTGCGCCGCGCGATCGAACTCAAGGTTCCCACTGAGCATCTCGAGTTTATGCGACGGACGCCTTTCTTCTACGAGGACGACTACGCCATCTATGTTCACGCCGGTCTGGAAAAAGGCAAACACCCGCGCGATGCTTCACCGCAATCGCTTATGTGGATGCGTGACATGGAGTTTTACAAAAATTATTCAGGCAAGCCCTGTTTGTTTGGCCACACTCCTACTCCGTTTCTTCCTTTGCGTGGCCGGCTTGGCCGCCATGGTATCTACATTTCAAAAAGCGCGATCGGATTAGATACCGGTTACAATCACGCCTCTCCCTTGAGTTGTCTCTCGTTGCCTGACTTCACGCTCTATCAGGCTTTTGCCGACGGCCGTGAAGAGACCCACCAGATCACTTCATTCATGCCGGCTGAGATCAAGGCCATGCAGAAAAAAGCAGGTTGGGTGGCAGAGGGCAACTAAACGTCAACCGCTACCCTGATCGGCCGATCACGGATCAAACGATCCACGAACCAACACGAAGATTGGTGGCGGGCCAGTTGGGCTTCGCAATCCATCTCATTCACGCCGCGGCTTAGTGAAAACGTAGAAATGCCAGCCACGGCCGTAGGGTGTTAGTTCGCACACGACTTTAGGGCCGCTGAGTTCTCGAAGCAGCCAGACTATGCGAGAGTACTTAAGTTCTGACGAGGAATTTATGGAGGACTCGTCACTAAGCATGAGGGAGTAGAGATCTGCTCCAACTAATGACCCATTGGCAAAGATTTATTTTTCTTGTGCCTTCGGGATCGTGTTTCTAGTTTCAGGAACTACGACCAAGAATGAAATCGGCAATCGCATGCAATCGCTCAGTGGGTTTACTGATCTCGTTAAGGGCGGTGCATGCTTCTTCATGAACGCGGTTGGCGCGACTGCGTGCCGCATCGATTCCATAAACACTCGGATAAGTGGCCTTCTGAGAGCGAGCATCCTTACCGGGAGTCTTGCCCAACGCTTCCGCAGTTGCCGTAACATCGAGCAGATCATCGGTTATCTGAAACAATAGACCGAGCCGGTCAGCATAACGCGTGACGCTCAAGACTTCTTCTTCGTTCGCATTCGCTATTATGGCACCGCAACATGCGGCGGCGATGATCAAGGCGCCGGTCTTGAGCCGGTGGATCTGTTCGAGCTCTAACGCGGTCACTTCTCGCGACTCGGCTTCAATATCGCGGGCCTGTCCGGCCACCATTCCCTGCGGTGTGCCGGCCCCGTTCGCGATTACACTAATCAGCCCGACACGAGTTTGGGCAGAAAGTTGTTCGTCTTCGGAAACGGTCTTGAACGCGTAAGTTTGCAGGGCATCGCCGGCAAGGATAGCGGTGGCTTCGTCATAACGTACATGACAGGTTGGTCGTCCCCGGCGTAGATCGTCATTGTCCATCGAGGGCAAATCATCGTGGATGAGCGAGTAAGTATGGATCATCTCTAGCGCGCAGGCTGTGGGTAACAGCCGGCTCTGCTCTGCATCGAACGTTTCGCCCGTTGCAAACAGGAGGGCCGGGCGAAACCTTTTACCGCCGGCGAAAACACTCCAGCGAATTGCCTGGTGCACGTTGACGGGCTCTGTGTCCTGTGAGGGAAGTCGCTTGTCGAGCTCAGTATCGACGAGCGAGCGACAGTCGGCAAAAAAGCGGTCGAGTTGGGTTAGTGTCTCGGCTAACATTTGCAAAGTAGAGTGTAGCGCATGTAACGAAGCTGTTAGCTTGCGCGCGTGGGTTGCAGTTACGGTAACGGGTTCTATAACGAGCGAGCGCAAGCTAACAGCTTGCGTTACTAAGTCTCTTCCGTTTCGCGGGTTCCCGCATCGAATGGCGCAACAATTGGGCGACCCTGATTGTCGCGCATCAAAACCTCAATGCGTCGCTCGGCCTGGTTGAGCCTTTCCTGGCACTCCCGTGACAGCCTTATGCCCTGCTCGAAAAGTTCCAGACTCTTCTCCAGGGGAAGATCACCACGCTCGAGCTCGCGGACGATCTGCTCGAGAGCCTCAAGCGATGTTTCAAATGTCTTGACCTGAGCTTGGCTATCGTCCATGTGTTCCCTCTTTCTAAGACATCCGATAATCTCAGATCTCAGATCTGAGATCTCAGATCAGAAATCCAAATCCCAAATCCCAAGTCCTAAATTCTAAATTCTAAATTCTAAATTCCTCCATGACACTACTGACCACGCTTCCTTAACCTCTTGCGGGGCTCGACTGCATCAATCTGGCCAGTAACCGGCAGATCTTGTATTACCTCGTCCGTCAACCGCCGAATCAAAGCATCGTCTTTTAGGGACACAATTTTCCACACTTCACCGTCCTGCTGCATTGTGAGCTCGACGGGTTGGCCGCGCACTGTTGCCGCGATTCGTGCTGTGTTGTTGTCCATCGTCGTCTTAACCAGAGTTGGTAATATAAGCGCCAGCACGATGAATGGCTTCGGCCCTGACTGCGAAGAGAAATCTTTGATCTCTCCCGCAAGCTGTTGACGAAAGTTTTGCTTCAGCTTTGCCAGAAGCGCGGGTGTCAGGGTATCTATCTGCTTACGAATTGCAGCACCACTCACTAGACCCAGCGGGGAAGCCGCCACCTTTTCTGTGATCTGTGACGTCAAACTGTCAATAATCTTGTCGCTGTCGACCAGGTGATCGAAAGTGGCCATATCGTTTCGTTGCGCCGCATCTATGATCACGGCGAGAGAATAGGTCGGCGTAGTCTGATAATGGCGCCACCAAAAATATCCTCCAGCACCAATCGCAAACAGCATTGCCAACACAACCAGCACAAGTAAGCCCAGCACTTTGGGCCAGCGCTTGCGCGGACGAGTAGTGCGCGAGGCGCCTCTTGACTGGAGAGGCTGCTTCAGATCAATGACAATCCTGTTTCGGGGTGGCGTGCTCATGTTTGTTCTTCGGTGCTCTCGACTCGCGTGTGAATTCGTCCTTTGGCGAGTCGCACGTGCACTTCGTCACCTGCAGACACAGCTTGCGCATCTCGCACAAGACGACCCTGGCTGTCCAGAGCGATCGCATACCCACGCTGCAAGACAGCCAGTGGCGAAAGCGCGTCGAGCGAAGCGGCCGCGAGGCCGAGCCGCTGTCGAGCTAATTGCAGTTGCCCCTCCATGGCTCCGCTATGAGCCATTGACGCAGTTTCAAAGCGCCGCTGTGCGTTTCTAAATCGCGTCAATAATTCCGAGGCTGAAAGCTTGTGGCTAAGAGCATCTGCACGTGTATGTGCCTGGTGCAACGTCTGGCGCAAGAGCATCTGAAGTTGATGTGATGCTGCATTTGTCGTGACGCGAGCGTCACTCAACCGCGCCTGCACTTTGGCAAACGCTTGCGACATCGCCTGTTCCTGAACGCGGCTGCGGCCGTCAACAATCGCAAAGTTAATTAAGCGAACGAGCTGCCGCTTCGTCTGTTCCAGCGCAGCGCATATCGAGTCTTCCTGGGCGGCAACCATCTCTGCCGCTGCCGATGGTGTGGGCGCGCGAAGGTCCGCAACAAAGTCAGCAATGGTAAAATCAGTTTCGTGGCCCACGGCGGAAATCACGGGGACCACGGAGCTGCGAATGGCACGGGCCACCTCTTCTTCGTTAAAAGCCCATAAATCTTCCGACGAGCCGCCGCCACGACCCACAATCAACACATCAACCAGATCATCTTTGCGGCCCTCCTGCAATGCCCGCTCATGATGTTGATTCAGTAATCTAATGGCTCGCACGATATCGCGTCCCGCCCCGTCTCCTTGTACTCGAGCCGGGGAAAACAGCACATGAACAGTTCGCGTGCGCCGGGCAATCACGTTGATGATGTCACGAATAGCGGCGCCGGTCGGAGATGTAACCACCCCAACTCGCCTGGGAAAAACAGGTAGTGAACGCTTCAGCGCTTTTTCAAAGAGCCCTTCGGCTCGGAGCCGATCGCGTAATTGTTCAAACGCAATTCGCAGCGCACCGGCGCCCACCGGATCGAGACTTTCGACAACCAATTCATATTCGCCGCGCGGAGCGTAAACGCTCATTCGGCCTCGTGCGCGCACACGTAATCCATCGGCCGGTCGAAAACGTATCCGAGTATTGGCGGAACGAAAACACTTCGCCCGCAGTTGCGCGCCCTCGTCTTTGATTGTGAAGTACCAGTGACCAGAGGAATGGGCTTTGAAGTTTGAGATTTCGCCTTCAACCCAAACGGACTGAAAACGAGATTCAAGCGCGCTCCGAATCGCATTCGTGAGTTCTGAGACGCTGAGCGGGCGACGTTCGGTTTCGTCGAACAGGGCGTGGAAAAGGGGTTGGGACATCTCAGAAATTAAGAGTTATGGTGGGGGTGACCAAAGTAATTGGCGTTAGAATCAGTGTTTGTAATTAGCATTGATTCTGGGTCAATATAGAGACTTAAAAGGGCTAAGCTTTTTCCCGCGGTTCCCTAAAGCTAACGCATCATAGGAGCTTTGAATGAGAGAATACACTGTCCAACGATCCTCCCTCAATTTTACCTGGACGTTCGATAGAATGCTTCCATCCCTCCCAGGCCCAGGTTCGCCGGCTTTTGCAGAATTGTGTAAAGGGTTGCATCTATACGGGATGATACCATCCATGGTCACAGTCGATACACCTACCATTCGCTTCGGCGACCTGAATGTGGGAATTGGACTGTTAGACAATAGAGTTACGGTTCGATTTACATCTGCTGCGATCGAGATATTTGTAAATGAGTTGTTAGTAGGTGATGAGGAAAAGTTTATTTCAATTGCGGACTTAGTATTTGCGGCGGTAAGAGCAATAGATCCAGATGCCACTCAAGGGAAAGCTGCACTAAGAGCTTATTCCCATTTGAAGTTGCCGCCTGGAGAGGTGGACCGAATGTTGGAGGAGCATTCAAACTACACCCAGCATGTTCCGGCTTTTATACCTGATGCGGTTGTGTACAAGGTCAGTCTTGAGGAATCACGAGCGAAGCAACTACGGGTTGCGATTGCGAAATCACTCGCCTATCCCGACGCTGTCTTTATCGATATCAATGCAGACTACGATGGCCCAATTACCTCTGCTGAGCTAGCGGAAGAAATGAACCATGACTCCGAGCGTATAATGGAAAAGCTCAGCTTGGCGGAAGCACCGGAGCCTTCGGAGATACTATGATGAATCAAGCAGCAACCAGCAGCGGACGATATTACGGAGAGCAGTTTGGCTGGACTGCCAACGGAACTCGTAGAGCTGAATATTCAAGGAAAAGATCACCGTTTCCGACACTTCAGGATGCTGGATTGAAGCAACTTCAGCTTGAATTTGACTTGTCAGCTCCAGTTGAACCGGAAATACAAATCATTGTGGCCTCCCAAATCATACCTCAATCGCCAGCTTACGAGATGCGTGGCCGCGGAGGACGAGCGAATAGCGTGTCATTAAACCTGAGTGAATTGATTGATGAGGCACGCGCACAAGGAATCGACGCTCCACACTCAGAGAAGAAACGACCAGCTTTCCTAAGACTCGTGGTCGGTGATTTGAGCGATACGACTAAACGTATCATTGGTGTTCATGGCTCTTCTCGGTTTCAGGGTTTCAAGAGATATCCATTCGGCTGGGACTACGGACGAGGCAGGCCCTTATCTCAGCGTTCAGTCAGAGTCTTCGACGCGTTCTTAGGACGGTTGCCTGAGCTGTCTAAACATGAACCCAGCTTATTCCTTACCCACGAAGGTAATCTCCAGGTGGGATGGGAGGACCTGCATGGAAACGTCGTGGAACTTGAGTTCTTTTCCGACCGAATTGAATACTATGTTCAGACTTTAGGCGAAGAAGGCGCTGTTAAGTTGGAATCTCAGGATTGGCTCACTGACAAACTAAGGTCAACAGTTTTGTAAATGCCTCACCGCGAATGCTCACCGAAAGAGAATGTTCTTCGGGCGATTCTCACAGCTCATTGGGATGAGAATAAGAAGCGCTTAAGTTCGGATTTATTTAAAGGCGAAAACATTTCCGTCAGTCGCCTGTCCGTTCTTGGAATTACCGATTTGTTTGCGATATTTCACTTAGACTTAGATTCCCAGTCGAAGAATCATTTCGTCGTTGGCGGAGGGGAAATAAACATTGGACGGCTGCAGGAGATCGGACGAAGTTTTTTAAAGAAGCCTACCGAGTTGACTGTCGTGGAAGCGCCCACGGCGAACAACCCCGCTCACGCCGAGATCCCTCAGAAGATTACCAGAGGACTCGCTCTTGAAATAATAAAAGCGATGACCCTACACCGCGATCCTCTTTCCTACCACACCAATTCCGCCTTTGAAACAAGTTAGACCCCGTTAGTGTTCAGCGAACTTAGCCTGAGTGAACACTGAACTGAATAATAGTCTTCAGGGTGTTGCCACGCTTACCACTGGACTTAGCCTTATTGATGCGCCTTCGCGGTTCGCTCTTACCCGCACGCGGCGGCTGCCCGAAGGGGTAGAATTTGACGCATAGGTGATTGTGTAAGCTGTGCGTAACTGCAAGACTACGTCGTCGTAAGCCCGTTGCAAATCTTCAATGCGACGAATTGGATAGTATACGCCTCCGGAAACCGTCGCGAGCTTTCGTCCTTCCTCTTCAGCTCGGGTGGTGAGGGTTAGATACCGAGTTCGGAGTGGGTCGATGGTGATCTCTGGTCGGGGCACACTCGCTTCCGGCACCAGGCCGGACGGCACATAAAGTGGATAAATTAGCGCGCCCGACTCGACGGTTGCTTCCAACAACGCGGGAAAGGGTACAAACGATTTGTTGTCGTCGCCGTCGGAGAGTATCACTACCGCGGTACGCTCGCCGCGCAACGGTTTCATCGTGTCGGACAAAACATAGCCAAGTGCGTCGTAGAGCGCAGTAGCCCCGCCGGCATCAATTTCATCCAGCTTACGCGAAAGCATCCCCCGGTCAGTGCTGAAATTCGAAATGATCTGGATGTCGTCACGGAAACTAATGATTGCAATGCGGTCCTGCCGGCTTGCAGTGCGCAGAAAGTCGCGCGCAGCTTTGCGGATAAAATCCATTCGTTCTTCAACGCTGCCGGAAACATCGAGCAATAGAACGAGGTTAAAAGGTTCGCTGGCGGGCACAACGTCAGTCACTCTTCGCTCCACGCCATCTTCATAAACGCTGAAGTCTGTCCGTTTCATATCGCCAATTGCCCGGCCATTTCGATCGGTAACGCTGGCAGTGAAACGAAGCAATTGCGGCGCAATCGAAGTTACGATCTGGCCGGGAGGTCGACGGTTTACGAGCGACGGCTCCTTTTCCAATGGCGGTAAAGTCTTGGCATAGTCGCCGAACATTTTTGGCGAAACTTTGCGAATGGCTTCGATAAGCTCGCTATCCCCGCTGCGGACGATGGCGCGCGCGGCCTCAGTCAGGGGCCGTTCCCGCAGATCGCTGGGTGCCATACTCGGATCGACGTTCAAAAGGACGACTCCCCGTTGAGTCTGAAAGGCAAGCTCTACGCGGTCCTCTTTTTTTGCTTTCTTCTCTCCGAGCTTGCCCGAAATCGTAAATACGCCGCCACGCTTTTCCTTGATCTCAGGCAATTGGACATCGCTCAAAAAGCGCGGCCGGCTTGCTTCCCAGTCGAAACTGAATTTAAGCGCGTCGAGCGGCACATCGGCATGAATCGTCCCGGTGTTTGTTCGTACTTCGGCTATTTCAACATTGCCGACAACGTCAACCGCGCCGCCTTCACTTTCGATGCTCACTTTTGAGCGCGAAGGGATTCGCACGATAAGGTCTATCCGATCCTGCTCCCGCCGCGGGCGGACGTCGATGTTTAGTGAACCTCCTTTTGCGGCAGTCACAACATCTGTGGATCCGACGGGCAAACCGGTCGATGTTGCCTCAATCGAAACCTTTTTCTGCTGTTCGTCAGAGGCGATTACACTCACTCGACCATTTCGACTCTTGACCGAGAGTGAAACCCGTTCGCCGGTATCAATCTCGGTTTTGTACATTTGGGCAAGGCTATCGACGGACAGCGCGCTGAGACACACTAAGATGGCCGTGATTGCTACTAAAGGTTTGGGGGAGAAACGGCTGCGCCAGGAAAACGGGGCGGAAAATATCTGGTAATGCATCGCGCTCGATCTTGCATAGCAAGAGGGCGGCGGTCAAGTTCAGACCAGGAGGATTTGACGGCAGTAAGATTAGGTTTTCACGCAAAGACGCAAAAGGAGCAAAGACGCAAAGCTTAGGGCCACCACGACTCAGGCCAGCTTTAAAGTCTTGCTTATTTCTTTGCTCTCTCTTGCGTCTTTGCGTGAAATCGGGCGGCTTTCACACCCAAACCCCAAGGCCCAATGAGAGCTTTCCAGCGTCCGAGAGGGTTGCTAATCACTTCCAATCGGCTATCATACCGGAACCCCCAAAGGCAGTCGGTGGCTAAAAGCAAGGAGAAGGTTTTTGTCACAGAGTGAACTGGCCCACAAACGCGACGTACTGGCCCACAAACGCGACGACGGACTGGTAATCCATAAACTGGTTACACACGATCCTCAAAGCGGCTTTGCTGAGGAGGTTCGCCGGGGCCTCACGTCCGACCCAAAGCGGCTTTCACCGAAATATTTCTACGATCAACTCGGTTCACAACTCTTTGAAGCTATCTGCCTGCTGCCTGAATATTACCTTACCCGCGCTGAGGGCGAGATTCTTCAGCATCACGCCGATGAAATCGTCAGATGTGTTCCAGGCTGCTCAACACTCATAGAGATGGGCAGTGGCAGCGCTTCAAAGACCCGCTCCCTTATCGAAGCGCTACTGCGGAAACGTAGGGAACTTGTTTTCGTGCCGGTCGATATTTCGGCTTCCGCTCTGGAAAGTAGCTCACTCATACTGCTTCAGTCGTATCCGCGTTTGCGGATTGAAGCCTACGCGGCCGACTATTTTGTGGCCCTGAAAGAGCTAGGTAAAAAACAAAGGGGTCCGACGCTGGCCCTATTCCTGGGCTCAAATATCAGTAACTTTGGCCGAGCCGAAGCACCTGTTTTTTTGCGGGCGTTGCGCGCCGTGCTTCGGAAGGGCGACGCTCTGCTGCTCGGAGCCGACCTTAAGAAGGATCGAGCCATTCTGGAACCCGCCTATGACGACGCGCTGGGAGTTACCGCCGCCTTCAACTTGAATCTGCTGGCCCGCGTCAATCGCGAACTTGGCGGCGACTTTGATCTGCGGGCCTTCAAGCATCATGCGTTTTACAACGAAGAAATTGGCCGCGTTGAAATCCACATTGAAAGCACGCGCGCCCAGGTCGTAACCATTGGCACGCTCAATATGACAATCCAGTTTGCGATCGGCGAGCGCATTCATACGGAAAACTCTTACAAATATGACCTCCAGGGCATTTCGCATCTTGCCGCGGAGACGGGTTTCAAATGCGCCAATGTCTGGGTCGATTCGCAAAAGCGCTTTAGTAGCAATCTGCTACTGGCGGAATAATCCCTACAGTCAGGATGGACGACACGGATAACACAGCCCTCGTAGATTTCCGTGACCTCAGCTATTCAGTTCCTTCCATTGCTGCGCCAATCATCGATGGTCTCAATCTGACAATCGAGCGCGGAGAAACGCTGGTGCTGCTCGGCGAGTCTGGATGTGGTAAGACGACCACGCTGAAACTCGTTAACCGGTTGTTGTTGCCGACTAAAGGACAAGTTCTCGTTGAGGGAAAAGCCACTACAGAGTGGGATGCGATTCGTTTGCGGCGGAAAACCGGTTATGTGATTCAGGAAGGCGGGCTTTTCCCCCACTTCACCGTGGCGGAAAACATTTCGCTCATTCCGCGTTTGGAAGGATGGGACACGGCTCGGATCAAAGCGCGTGTGCAAGAGTTATTGTCGCTGGTGGGCCTTGACCCTGAAAAGTTTTCACCGCGCTATCCAAACGAGTTATCGGGAGGTCAACGTCAACGTATTGGCGTGGCCCGAGCGCTTTCCGCGGAACCACCATTACTGTTACTCGACGAGCCATTCGGTGCTCTTGATCCTTTAACCCGGTCAGATCTCCAGCGTGAGTTTGCCGATTTAGCGAAGCGTCTGGCAAAGACGGCGCTCTTTGTAACCCACGATGTGCGCGAAGCGCTGCTACTCGGTAGTCGCATTGGCTTGATGCATCGAGGCCGGCTGTTGACGTTAGACAGTCCGGAAGACTTTCTCAAATCAAGTGAGCCGCACGTTCGCTCATATCTCAAAACGCTGGAATTGCCACAGCTCTCTAAATCTCCAGGAGGAAGCAGATGAGTTTCTGGCAATTCCTCGTGGGCTTCTGGCACTTCCTCCAGCAAAACTGGTTGGAGCTGTTCACGTTAATCCGCGACCATTTGGCGCTTGTTTTTCTTTCAACCCTCATTGCGTTAGTCATCGGTATACCCACAGGCATTCTGCTTACCCGCAAACAGAACCTACGTGGACCAATTCTGGGCATCGCCAATGTAATGCAGACGATTCCCAGCCTTGCTTTGTTCGGTTTCCTGATACCCCTGCCCTTCATTGGCGGCATTGGGGCACGCACAGCAGTGGTAGCTCTGGTGTTGTACGCCTTGCTGCCCATAATTCGTAACACGGTGACTGGAATTCTCGGCGTGGAGCCGAATGTGCGCGAAGCTGCGGTTGCGATGGGAATGACCGATCGGCAGATACTCTTGCAGGTTGAGCTACCACTCGCGATGACCGTGATTTTGACGGGCGTTAGGGTCGCGACTGTAATCGCCGTTGGCGTAACGACGATTGCGGCCGCCGTGGGCGCAGGTGGTTTGGGCGTCTACATTTTCCGCGGCTTGAGACAGTACGACAACAACCTCTTGCTTGCGGGCGCTGTAGCGGCGGCCTTGATCGCTCTCGGCCTCGATTACTCTCTTGGAGTGGTTGAGCAATCGTTCTCAGTCACCGCACGCCGCAGACCGCGAGTTTCTTTCGTGCAAAAGTTGAGCGTGGCGGTTATCGCAATTCTGCTGCTGGGAGTCGTGAGTTTATCCTGGAGAGGGTCCAGCTCAACTCGAGCTTCCACGACAAGCCAGAAGGTTGTCGTCGGCTCAAAGGATTTCACTGAGTCGATATTGCTGAGTGAGATTGTGGCCCAGATGCTAGAAAAGAGCGGTCAGGCAGTCGAGCGGAAGTTTGAGCTGGGCGGAAACTTGCCGCACGAGGCTTTGGTTGCCGGGCGCATCGATCTTTATCCTGAATACACCGGTACTTCCTATACGGCAATCTTTCATCACCAACCGATCAGCGATCCGCGCGCCGTCTACGATCAATTGAAAAAGGAATACTCGGCGGCATTCAATATAGACGTCAGTCCATCACTCGGGTTTGAAAATACCTTTGCAATTCTGGTCCGCGGCGCCGATGCCAGGCGTCTGCGCCTGCAAACGATTTCCGACGCCGTGGCTCATGCCCGCAGTTGGCGTGCCGGCTTTGGTCAGGACTTCATGACCCGCGCGGATGGTTATCCAGGCCTGGCCAAAGCGTATGGTCTTGAGTTCGCTGAACAACCGCGCGAAATGGATCTTTCATTGACCTATATCGCGCTGGCTTCAGGCAAAGTGGACCTGATCGCCGGCAACTCGACCGAAGGTCGAATCGCCGCTCTGGATCTTTTCCAGTTAGCGGATAGCAAGCGCTACTTTCCGCCATACGAAGCCGTCTTTCTTGCGCGTAAAGACACAGAGGCGCGCGCTCCAGCCCTGGGCGAAGTCTTGAATAAACTTGCAGGCGCGTTATCAACAGATGACATGCGGCGTCTCAATTACGACGTAGATGGCAACAAGCGGAATACAAAGGATGTGGCAGGCGAGTGGATCCAGCAGAAAGGTCTGTAGCCTTGGACAGTTGGTTGATGTTGAAGAATATAGAACAGTTTGGCCACAGGCGCTTGACACACGGCGCATACAAGAGTGGAGGAAGGGTACTGACATATGACATTAATTGATTTACTTATCTTGCTAGTGGTCGCAGGTCTCTGCGGCGCACTTGGCCAGGCAATCAGCGGTTATTCGCGCGGCGGGTGTCTGGTGTCGATTGCGCTTGGCTTTGTCGGCGCGGTGCTGGGCTTGTGGCTGGCGCGGGTGATGCATCTTCCCGAATTGTTTGCGGTGAACATTGGAACGACGACCTTTCCGATCGTTTGGTCCATTATCGGTGCCGCATTGTTCGTGGCCGTGATCTCGCTGCTCACCCGGCGATGGTATTGACCCGAGGCATCCCGGATGGCACAGGCTTGCAAACCTGTGCCATGAAGGATGTGAGGTCTCGTCGACCGCGCAAGGCTCGTTAATTCCCGCCTCCGCTTCCCCCTCCTGTCGGCTGATCGCTATCAGCTTCCTCTGGGGCTGGAGCCTCGGTCGGAGCATTGCCGCCACCTCCGCTCCCGCCGCCTGTCGGGGGATCGCTTGGGATGGGATTCGGGTTTTCATCGTTTAGCATTTCAGTCTCCTTTTGTTTTGTGGGAGTTGGTAGAGACGGCCGTACGTCATCGGCCGAGCTGTCCGTAATAAAACTGAATGTCGGGCCTGGTCAGATACTGCTTGTAAGCTTCGGTGCCCCAGGCTACTTCGAGTCGAGAGAGGATATCTCTCGCTCTTGCTCGTTGTTCACCTCCAGCATTATTGCCTGTTCGATCGCTGGAGCGCGCCGTTACTAGCCACGCGCGCCACTCCGACTCTAACTGGCCTGCACGCGCAAAGCGTTCTTGCGCTTGTCCTGCCATTTGTAATGCGGTTTGAGCGTCTCCCGTTTCAAGGGTCGCCTCAGCCAGAGCCAGCATGGCTCGGGAAATCAGCCCCGCATCACCCAATTCTTCCGCCGACTTCAACGCGTCCTGACAAAGGGCTTTCCCTTCCCTCGCCGAGCCCGCCAGCGTACGCGCTAGTCCAAGAGTTGACTTTGCCTCAACAGCCACATCTTTATAATGTTTGTCCGCTACCTCAAAAGCCTCTTTCGCGCCAGAACTCGCTTCGATCAGGCGACGTTCAGCCAACAGAATCTGCGCCTGACTTAATTGGATGTCAGCCAGCAACTGTTTGTAGCCCTTCTCGCTCGCGATTGCGGAGGACTCGAGCAAAGCCTGGCGCGCCTCACCGAATCGGCCCATGCGGGACAATATCTTGCCTCGATTGTGCTGATTGTAAGCTTCACTCAATCGTCGACCCAGCGCTTTATTGATGGCATAACTCCAATCATATTGCTGCAGAGCCTGCGGGTATTGTTCTTGTTCGAAAAGGACGCTTCCGATTTCGGCCTCAGCGAATGCTATGTGGGGCTGATCGTTTCCTTGTTTGGCCAGTTCAAGTTCCTGCTCGAGCGCCTGTCGCGCGAGATCATACTCACCTTTGCGGCGGTTTGCGCGTCCAATTATCGTCAGGCACTCAGAAATATATTCGCGATAGCTGCCCTGTCGGAAAAACGTTAGGGCTTCATGGGCCAGCGGCAAGCCTTCATCAGTCCGCAGTTGTTGAATGTAGGTGCTGGCCAGATCCATCAGGCCGATTGCTTCCAGACGACGGGCTTTGTTTAGGCGCGCCGAGTAGATTGCCTGCTTAAAGGTTTTCTCGGCCTCGGCATAGTCTCCGTTGCCGAGCAATCCCAGACCCAGATCTATCAGACCTCCTGCGGCATAATTCGCCAGCCGCTTTTGCTGAGCGAGGTCGATCGCCTCTCTCGCAAGCTCCTGCGCTTTGACCGTTGCCCCTTCCGTAAATGATAGATTGCTCAACTCCAGCAGAGCACTGACTTGCTGCGCTTCATTGCCTGTCGCCCGCGCACTGTCCATAGACTGCCGGAATTGTGACCGTGCCTCATTGAACTGACCAGCCGTGCGGAAAAGCACGCCGCGCTGCCGATAGACCTCAGACACGCCTTCGGTGTTTCCCATCGATTTGAAAAGAGACGCGGCTTTATCAAGCGCGGCCCCGGCACTCGGGATCTCCTGGCGGCGGCTGTAGACGATTCCGGCTCGCAGGTATGCCGTTCCATACTGTGAGTCAATCGTCGCTGCTTTTACATAATTCTCAATTGCCTTCGCGTCCTGATCGTCTTTTTCATAAGCACGGCCAAGGTCCACGTAAACTCTTGCTTCACCGGGTGAAACTTGGGCGAGTTGGTCATACGCCTTGATCGCGACCGGAAAGTCGCGCGTTACCATCGCAGTGACCGCATCCAGGTAAAGCGAATCGTATTTCGGAAGTAAGGATCGGTCGGGCACGAGCGCACTGACTTTTAGCGCCTCATCCTTAGCCCGATCCGTGTCATCAATCTCCATTAGAGCCTCAGCCAAACGCGCATGCCCTAGCGCAAAGTTGTCGTCGATTTTAATTGCTTCCTGAAGCATGTTACTCGCCTGCAGAAATGCGCCGTTGCGTAAGGCGTCACTGCCCCGGTCATACCAATTCCGGGCTTGAGGCGCAGGCTTGTATGGTGCGGGCTTCCACCAGCGCGGCATGGACCAAATAGCCAATCCTAAAACCAAAATTGCGATAACGAAAACGCCCAGCGAAAGACGTGGGCGGCGGAAAGTATCCGTCAGAGTCGTCAAGGCGCTGGCTCGCATCGAGCGACTGAAGGAAGCAGCCCGAGCGGACAACCTCGGCGTTCGTACACCATCAGCACTCAGACTTGCTCGCGCCTTGCGGAGGTCAATCAACATCTCGTCGGCAGTCTGGTAGCGCGAATCGACATCCTTCTCGAGCGCCTTCATGGTGGTCCGGTCCAGTCCACGCGTAACTCGCGGGTTGATACTTGACGGCGGAGCAGGGTTTACGTGCAAAACCTGAGCGCCGATCTCGATGATACTTGAGCCCGCGAACGCCGACTGGCCCGTTAAGCACTCATACAGAACTGCTCCAAGGGCGAAAAGATCGCTGCGACCGTCAACGGGCTTGCCTGTGGCTTGCTCGGGAGATAGATAGAGTGGAGTTCCGACAATGACATCGCTGCGAGTATGAGTCGCAAAAATAGTAGCGGCCTGCGGATCACCTGTTTTGCTAACAGACTCGTTTATCTGTTTGACCAGTCCAAAGTCGAGCACCTTCACATAACCGCGATCATTGATCACAACGTTCGAGGGCTTTATGTCGCGGTGCACGATGCCATGTCGGTGCGCTTCCCCGAGAGCTTCTGCTATCGCGGCGGTAATTTCGACCGACTGCCCCAACGTCAGACCCTCGCCATCCAGCATTTGGCTTAGGGTCTGTCCCTTAACCAATTCCATCACTATGTAAGGGTGCCCATCGTCTGTTTCTCCGTATTCGTAAACGGCGGCGATGTTTGGATGGTTCAAAGCTGAGACGGCACGGGCCTCACGTAAGAAGCGAGCGCGATAGTGGCGATCGAGCGAGGAGAGAAATTTTATGGCCACACTTCTCGGTAGCGTCGTATCTTCGGCTCGGTAGACTACGCCCATGCCGCCCTCTCCCAGTTTTTCAATTACTTTGTAGCGAGAGACTGTCTGGCCGATCATGTTTTGGGCTACCTTCGTGCGTTAGAAAAGGAAACTACGTTTAGCAGGAGCGAGAACGGCCCTGACTTTTTGGGCGCAGTTTTTCAGTGATCGGAATTCTGCTTTAAAGGTCGGGAGAATTCAACAAGGCTGATGGGTTGTAAGTTTGAGGCCGGCATTGCTGGTGTACTGACTTCATGACACTACAATCGAAGTTCTCAAACGATCTCTAAGGCTGCGGTGAGTTGCGAACGCGATGACCCACCATCACAGGTCGACAGATCGTGTTTATCGCTACGAGAGCTCTTCGGCGCGAATCTTTTCATCCTGGGCTTTTCGAAATTGCCACAGCTTCTCACGCAACTTCGGGCGGCTGTTTGCCAGGATAGCGATGGCGAACAAGGCCGCGTTAGTTGCGCCAGGTTTTCCGATTGCGAGCGTGCCTACGGGAATGCCGGCGGGCATCTGAACGGTTGATAGCAGGGAATCCATCCCGTTCAACGCATCACTCTTCATTGGCACGCCCAGCACGGGCAGGGTGGTGTGAGCGGCGAACACGCCGGCGAGATGAGCAGCGCCTCCGGCTGCCGCAATGATCACTTCAAAGCCCTGCGATTCAGCCGTCGAGCTAAAGTCTGCCGCCAGCCGGGGGGAACGGTGCGCAGAGATGACGCGAGATACGTGCGGCACTCCAAACTTATCCAGCGTTTCGCTAGCGTTGCGCATGGTATCCCAGTCTGACTGGCTACCCATGACAATGGCCACGAGGGGAAGAGAATTTCTGATTTCTGATTTCTGATTTCTGATTTCTGTACTTTGGCGTCGAGATTTAGATACCTGCTGTTTTGTCATCAGTGTTTATCTGGCTTTCTCACAGTCTAAGATTCGCAAATCGCACTAAAGATTTGTAGCGGGTGCCACTCGGTGGGCACCCGACGCCATGCCGCAACTCGGGGTGCCCACGGAGTGGCACCCCTACAGTACTCAGCACTTCGGAGTTCGAACCTAAACTTTCGCTCGTCGAAATCCGCAATCCGAAATCGAAAATCGAAAATTCACTTCATTCTCCCTGGTCCAACGAATACCCGCGCTGGCCATCGAAGTTGTAAAGGTTTTCGATCTTAATAAAGTCGAGGCCCGAGGCGGCGACTCGGTCGAGCAACGAAACGATTTGTTGGTGCGATGCCGTGCCGCCCGCAGAGGCTGTTAAAAAGCGGCAACGCCAATGGTCAGAACAGAATGTTTCCGCGTGACCTCCCGGCCAGACCCTCACGCCGCGGTTGCTCATCATGGATAGGTTCAGGCCATCGCCATTGAGTTTACTCAAAAAATCACCCAGGTCGTTTGGCGAGCCTTTCGTCCAATCGAGGAAAACATCTACTCCAACCAATTCTTTTTTCGAGCGGGCGATCTTTGCCGAAGGCTTTGTTGATTCGGCGCTTGCGGGTCCGGCCGGTTTGTATCTGACCGCCTTTAGAATTTGCGGCTCCTGACCAAGCCGCTCAACGACAGCATCAGCGAACTCTTTTGTGCCCACCTTCTGCTTGCTTACGCCCTCGTCATAGATATCGTACGTGTGAATTCCGTCTTCAAGGGTCCGCAGCCATGCGTTGTGCACCTTCTCGGCGGCCGCGGTTTCCCCTATGTGGACCAGCATCATCACGGCGCCTAACAACAGGCCCGAAGGATTGGCCAGGTTCTGTCCTGCACGCCGCGGGGCCGAACCGTGGATCGCCTCAAACATTGCTACCTGCTCGCCAATGTTTGCTGAACCTGCCAGACCGACTGAGCCGGCGATTTGCGCCGCCACATCCGACAGGACGTCACCGTAGAGATTTGGCATCACAATCACGTCAAACACTTCTGGAGTGTCAGCGAGTTTGGCGGCGCCGATGTCTACAATCCAGTGTTCGTTCTCAATATCCTTATATTCCGAGGTAATCTCGTCGAAAACACGATGAAACAGACCATCGGTCAGTTTCATAATATTGTCCTTGGTAAAGCAGGTAACCTTTTTCCGGTTATTTCGTCGCGCATACTCAAAAGCGTAACGCACAATCTTTTCAGATCCGGGCCGCGAGATCAGTTTCAAACACTGAACAACTTGCTCAGTCTGTCGATGTTCGATCCCTGCATATAGATCTTCTTCATTTTCTCGGACGATCACCACATCCATGTTCGGGTGCTTGGTCTCAACAAAGGGATGGTAGGAAACACAAGGGCGAACATTCGCATACAGACCGAGCGTCTTGCGCACAGTGACATTCAGACTTTTGTAGCCTCCACCCTGAGGCGTAGTGATTGGCGCCTTTAGAAAAACTTTGGTGCGACGCAGCGAGTCCCACGAGCGCGTTTCGATGCCGGAACTATTGCCGGCGAGATAAACCTTTTCGCCGATGTCGATGGTTTCAATCTCCAACTGTGCTCCGCTCTCCTTTAGAATATGAAGAGTGGCTGCCATGATCTCCGGCCCGATGCCGTCGCCGTGGGCGACAGTGATAGGAACAGCTGTAGGCATAATGACGAAGTAACCTTTCTTCTTTATTGTCTGGAGGCAAGCAATATATGCCAAGCCGCTTTAGTCAGGCAAGAATCCCAGGAACCGCAGAGAGGGTTTTTACCCAATCACCCCCATCGTCTGAGGTTTCTGCAAAAGCTTGAACTGGAAACTCAGCCTGAGGCATACTTACCCCCGTCAGTTCCCTGCTCTCGCGCATCAATGGTGACTGCGCCTGTCCGTGACCGTGAAAGCGACGACGTTCGGCTGAGGAGAGAGTGAGGCTGTTGTCAACTTGTTAGAAGCTGCTCTCGAAAGTTAGAGCACCGGGTGCGTCGCGTTCGCCCAAGGTTCAAGTCAGACTCCCCACCTGAATCCGCGATTTCACTATGCCCGAGCTTCCTTTCACCCAGAGGATGAGATAGGAATGCCTACAAAACTTTACGTCGGAAATCTCTCATTTCGCACGACAGGCGAGGAACTGCGCGAGGCCTTCTCGGCAGTTGGCACAGTTGAATCCGCTTCCGTGATCGAGGATCGGGAAACCGGTCGCTCCCGCGGTTTCGGGTTCGTGGAAATGGCCACACCGGAAGAAGCTGCCGCGGCCATCGAAGCCTTCAATGGCAAAGATTTTGGCGGGCGGAATCTGACGGTCAATGAGGCCAAGCCACGCAGCGACCGAGGCGGCGGTGGCGGTGGTCGTGGTGGTTATGGCGGCGGACGCGGCGGCGGTCGGGGTAACTACGGCGGCGGCGGCCGTGATCGTGGTGGCGATCGCTACGAGCGCGAACCGCGCTGGTAAGCCAAAGGGGCAAGGAAAAAAGAGAAATGGGGAATTGGGAAAAAGGGGAAATAACGTGCTTCCCCCTCTTTTCCTTTTCCCCTGTTTACGGTTTACTTTCGGGCAGCAGGCGTTAACTTGAGTTTCAGCCGTTCACCTCCGCGAAATAGTTCGACGTCATATTCCTCGCCGGCTTTCATTTCTCCCAACGCGTAGGTGTAATCATAGACGTTATGCACGTCACGCCCCGCTAGCTTCACAATCCGATCGCCGGCTTTCAACCCAGCCTTTGCTGCCGGGGAATCATCGCGCACACCGTCGAGCAGCAAGCCGTCGTTTGAGTCAGCATAGTTAGGAATCGTGCCGAGATAAACGCGGAAGCCCATTGAGCGTCCGGTCGATTCGCTCTTAGCGACTGTGTAAGTAGGCCTCGTTCCAGCATCCAAAGCGCTGGTGATGTGCGCGACGAGCGAGACGATGCGGGCTTCGTCCGCATAGTTGATCTTGTCTGCCGTGTCCGAAGGTTTGTGATAGTCGTCGTGCGTGCCGGTCCATAAGAAAAGTACTGGAACTTGTTTAGCGTAGAACGACGAATGATCACTTGGGCCATACCCATCTTCAGTGAGGGTCAGTTCGAATGATTTGGGAAAAACATCGCCGATGGCAATGTTCCTACCCGTACCAGCGACAAAGGATCGTGGCCCAGCAATAGACTTCTGGGCTTCTTCAATTGAGCCTTTCCACTCCTGGGCCGTACCCACTCCACCGATGATCAGCTTGTTTGCTTTCATTCTGCCGATCATGTCCATATTGATCATCGCAACCGTATTTGCCAGCGGCACAACCGGATGATTTACATAATAGTTTGAGCCGAGCAACCCTTCTTCCTCGCCGCTGAAGGCGATGAAAACAATGGTTCGCCGCGGTTTTGGTCGCTGACCAGTCAGCATCCGCGCGAGTTCAAGCACGGCAGCCACACCCGAAGCATTGTCGTCCGCGCCGTGGTGGATATCTCCTTCGCGGGGCGCCAAACTTCCTTCGCCTCCACGACCAAGGTGGTCGTAGTGAGCACCAAGAATTATCGCTTCGCTTTTCAACGCAGGATCCGAGCCTTCGAGCAGGCCGATAACGTTGTTGGCTGCAACTTCGCGGCGCACCACATCGGTTGCGATCGTCACCGAGACTTGCGGTCCCGGTCTTACGCTTGAGGAATTCTTTGCACGTGCTGCTTGTTCAAGGGCGGAAAGCGTTGCACCCGGTAAGAGACGTGAGCCGGATTGCCTGGAAACGACAACTACGGGGAGTCCCGCATCGCTGGCGCCATTGTCGTACCGCAGATGTGACAGGCGATCCTCGTTGAATTTTTCCTCCCGCGCCATAACAACCAATGCTTTTGCTCCTGCAGTGCGCGCTGCGATTGCCTTCCAGCGAACATCTTCGTAGCGGGCGAATTGACCATGTGGATTGTCGCCATCAGCCGTGCCTGAGAGGGCAATCGCGATCTTGCCTGCCACATCGGTGCCCGCATAGTCGTCGTAGTTCAACTCGGCGGCGGTGATGCCGTATCCAACAAAAATCGCGGGCGCTTCGACTCGCCCGTTTGCCGAAAGTCCGAGCGGCATCCAGTCTTCGCCAATCCGCAAAGTGGCCGAGTCTGAAAGTGAAGAGCTCATTAAATTGTCTTTTCCCAGTTCGACTCCGGCCACGTACGGAAAACGCTGCAGGAAACGTGACAGTGCTTCGCCTCGCGTCTTCGGCGCACGCGCGGTCGGAGTTGCAGGACGCAAACCCATTCGAGCAAACTCGCCGGCGATGTAGTGTGACGCATCGTTCGCGCCCGGCGTACCAGTCCGCCGGCCTTCCAGTGCATCAGAAGCGAGATATGAAACGTGTTGGCGGAGTCGATCAACGCTTGGTTCTATGCGTGTTATCTGTTGCTGCGCGAGTGTGGCAACGGAAAGAGCGGCGATGAGAATTACGGAAGACGTACGGGAGAACGGTTTGTGTTTCATTTTCATGAATCCTAATCAGCTAATAAAATGGCAAATACGTTCAAGTAAGAGAGCCATCATGAAGGGCCCTCTCATTCACACCGTGGTTCAGGAAGCCCTGGCGGGAAAAGCATGTTCGCCCTCTCATTCACACCGTGGCTTTAGCCCGGTGATCCGGCCCCGATAAAAACCTGCTAACCGTTTTAACGGTTTCGTTCGCTGCGGATCCGATTTCTTTTGAGAACACTCTTCTGGTTCCTTGACCATCCGCGAGAAAAACCGTTGAAACGGTTCCTCGACTCGGTTCGGCCGTTTGTATCACCGGGCTAAAGCCCCGGTGTGAATGAGAAGTAAGAGTGTTCTTATTCAACCCAGTCGGCAATGAACACGTTCGTGTCGCCTTGAGTCTTAGCGTTTCGATTTGACGCAAAGACTAGTTTCTTGCCATCGGGTGAGAACATGGGAAAGCCATCGAACGTATCGTTGTACGTGATTCGTTCCAGCCCCGATCCGTCGACGTTGATCTTGTAGAGATCAAAATTACGCCCTCGCGGATCCGCCATATTCGAGGCAAAGATAACCCGCTTGCTGTCAGGGAAGAAGTAGGGAGCGAAATTAGCTTTACCGTTATTCGTCACTTGCCGCTTGTTGGAACCATCGGAATTCATAATCCAAATTTCCAATGTAGTCGGGCGGATTAAATTGCTGCCAAGCAGTCTCGTGTAGTCAGCCTTTTCCTTTTCAGTTTTCGGGTGATAAGCGCGATAGACGATTTGCTTGCCATCATAGGACCAGAACGGGCCGCCGTCGTAGCCGAGTTCGTTCGTTAACCGCCGCACATTCTTGCCATTCGCGTCCATGGTGTAAATATCTAAATCACCGTCACGCATCGAGGTGAACACGAGCTTGCCATTGCGGGAAATGGTCGTCTCTGCATCGTAGCCGGGTATGTTGGTTAGCTGACGCACATCCGAGCCGTCGGGCCGCGCCGTGAAAATATCGAATGTAGGATAGACAGCCCAGACGTAGCCCTGGGAGAAGTCCGGACGAGGCGGGCAGTCTTTGCTCCCAAGATGGGTCGATGAGTAGAGAATACGGCGGCCATTCGGGGAAAAATAGGAACATGTCGTGCGGCCCTGTCCGGTGGAAACCATCTTCACATTCGAGCCGTCGACGTTCATTGTATAGATCTGATCGCAACCATGTCCGTCACGGGTAGATTGAAAAATGAGTTGGCGGCCATCCGCGGAAAAGTACGCCTCAGCATTTTCACCGCCAAAGCTAAGTTGTTTGATATTGCGCAGATACTTCTCATCAGGAAGTCTCAGCGGGTCGTCTTTTGCCGATGAGGAAACTTGTAGCAGGAAGGTCGCGAGTAACAAATAAGATAAAGGTCTCAAAGTCATATTGTTTGGTCAGTGGTGACTTGTCCGTAGTCAGTTTTGATCTTAGGACTTGGGTCTTAGGCCTTTGAAAAACCGAGTCGGCGTTGCCCCAAGACCCAAGTCCAAGGCAAAGGCCAATGACCGAAGACCAAAGATCAAAGTCCTAAGACCAAAGTCCGAAGACCAAAGTCCAAACCGCATCAACTGACCACGGACAATTGACCACTGACTTTTTTGGATTGGGCAATCGCGCCTGCCTTGCGCCAGCGAATTATCATCACGATTAGGCTAACAACTGCGACGATGATGCTGATCATCTGTGAAGTTGAGAGTCCCGTGAGCGTAGTCAGCCCCAGGATGTCGCCTCGCGGATCGTCGCGCACAAACTCAATCGTGAATCGAACCACCGAGTAGAGCAAAGCATAGGTGAGAATGACCTGGCCACTGAAACGCCGGTTCCGGTGTAGCCACAATAGAAAAAAGAAGCCGATGAGCATCGAGAACGATTCATAAAGCTGCGTGGGATGGAGATGCACGTCTGTAGGCACTCCGGTTATCTCGTGTCCCAGTTCGGTAAACTTCACACCCCACGGCAGTGTGGTTGGTTTTCCCCAACAGCAGCCGGCGGCAAAACACCCCAACCGGCCAAAGAAGTTTCCGAGAGCGATTCCGGGAGCACACGCGTCGGCGGTTTTCCACCAGGGCAGATTGTAACGGCGCATCAGCAGATAGCCGGTGAGGACCGCTCCGATTAACCCGCCATAAAAAACTCCTCCGGACCTTAGAAAGTCGAGCGAGAGCAATCGCAGCGGGTGCTCACGATACTCTGGTTCCGTAAACAGCATCAAGAGCTTTGAGCCTATCAGCGAGGCGAGCAGCATCCAGAGACAGAGGTCGTAAATCTTTTCGCGCGGCAGACCGTCACGCGCCGCGAGTTTGACAGAGATCAGAATCGCAGTAAGAAATGCCAGCGCAAGAAACACGCCGTAGGTGTTGATGGGAAAACTTCCGATATGAAAAAGTTCTGGGAACATAAAATTGATTGGTCAGTGGTTAGTTGTCAGTAGTCAGTTGTTGTGTTTTGGACTTTGAACTTTGGACTTTGGACTTTGGACTTCTGTACTACTGACCACTGACCCTTTCTTTGTAAAAACCAAGTCATACGCGAGCAATAGAGCCCCGACGCAAATGCTCGCGTCGGCCACGTTAAATGTTGGCCAGTGATATTGCCCTGCGTGTAACACAATAAAATCGATGACGTAGCCGAGCCTGACCCGGTCTGTAAGGTTTCCTAATATCCCGGCCAACAATAACGCGCAGGCGCCCAGGACTCGATCATCGCTTCGCGGTATACGAAAGAAGTAGTAAAGCACTGCAACGGCTGCAGCAACGGCCAGCGCTACAAAGAACCAACGGCCAAAGGAGCCGCCTTCCTGTAACTGGCCAAAAGCAATCCCGCGATTTTCGGTGTAAACGAGGTCAAGGAAACCCTGAATCATTGTCCTGCCGTCGCCAAAACGAAGCTTGCGTACCGCCCAGGCTTTGCTCGCTTGGTCAACAAGGTAGATGCCGAAAGCGGCAAGCAGGTAGCCCGCCCGCCAGCCCAGCCGCGCAGTCATGCTGGAACTGTGTTCGATCTTATTAACGCTCAAGTCCATATTTCCAACTAGATCTGTGGCTAATTTGTCCGTTCTTCCCCACGTTCGATCTCTTCCAGTGCGGCCACGCAGCGCTCACACACCGTCGGATAGCGCGATGACTCTCCAACGTGAGTTGAGTAGTTCCAGCAACGTTCGCATTTCTCACCTGCTGCGGGACTGACAGTTACCTGAACGTCGCCCTCTACGGACGATTCCGTCAATGTTACCTGCGAAACAATGAAGATATAGGGTAGGTCCTTCTGGTACCGGGAGAGAAACTCGTAGGTGTCCCGCCCCGTCTTAAGCTCAACGTGAGCCTCCAGGCCGCTTCCGATTGCCTTTGCATTCCTTGCTTCTTCCAGCGACCTCAAGACCAAGTCGCGCACGGCAAACAGTCTATTCCAATTCGCTAGCAACTCTTCGTCCTGATCAGCCGTTGCCGCTGGAAGCTTTGTCAGGTGTACTGACGCCGCGCGCGAGTCGTCATCGGCCGGAATGTTTTCCCAGATCTCATCCGCTGTAAAGACAAGTATCGGAGCCAGCATGCGCGCCAGAGCATCAGCCATCCTATGCAGTGCGGTCTGAGCTGACCGTCGCGCCTGATTTCGCGGCGCGAAGGTGTAGAGCCGATCCTTGATGATGTCAAAGTAGCGCGCCGACAGTGTGACCGTGGAAAAGTTGTAAAGTGTGTGATAGACGGTGTGAAACTCATAAGCCTCGTAGGCCTTTGAGACAGCCGCGATTACACGATCGAGTTCTGCCCAAACCCATCGATCGATTTCCAGCATCTCCCCGGGGGCCACGGCATCACGAGCGGGATCAAATCCATGCAAGTTGCCGAGCGCGAACCGCGCAGTGTTGCGCAACTTTCGATAGCCATCGGTTACGCGCTGCAGAATCTCGTCCGAACAACGCATGTCCTCGAAGTAGTCGGAAGAGGCACACCACAAGCGTATGATCTCTGCTCCGGAAGTCTTGATAACTTCTTCTGGCGCCACGGCGTTACCCGCCGATTTGTGCATTGCCCGACCCTGCGCATCCAGTGTCCAGCCATGCGTCAGCACCGTCTTGTACGGCGCTCGATCGTGACGGGCAAGCCCGACCATTAGGGATGAATTGAACCAACCGCGAAATTGATCACCACCTTCGATGTAAACGTCCGCGGGCCAACGCAACCCTTCGCGATTCTCGAGAACCGCTATGGAAGAAACACCGCTATCAAACCAAACATCGAGAATGTCGGTCTCTTTGATCCATTCGTCGCCGCCGCACTTTTTGCATTTGTACCCTTCGGGCAGCAGATCACGCGCTTCGCGGGTATACCAGGCATCGGCAGACTCGCGTTCAAAAATATCTGCAACGCGATTGATGATCTCTGGATCGGCGACGGCTTCCGTGCAAGCCTGGCAGTAGAAGACCGGTATGGAAACTCCCCACACTCGCTGGCGCGAAACACACCAGTCAGGCCGGCCCTTGAACATATTACGCATGCGATCGCGACCCCAGGCGGGAATCCACCGCACCCGCTCGTCAATCTCGCGCAAGGCCGCCTCGCGCAAAGGGAGCGCCGCGGACGACGAGCTGTCAGAAAAATTCTCGGTGAAATTAGTCAGAGCCCTCCCATCATCATCCGTTTCCACGATTGGCCCGCCCGCCTGGTCCATGGAGATAAACCATTGGGGCGTAGCACGAAAGATCACCGGATTCTTACAGCGCCAGCAGTGTGGATAACGATGCTCGTAGGCTTCGGTGAAAAGCAGTACACCGCGCTCTCGCATGAAATCGACGATCTTTGGATTAGCTTCGAAGACACTCTGGCCTGCAAAGTGTTCCACCTCGGGAGTGAAATGGCCGGCATTGTCCACCGGGCAATAGATCTCTAGGCCGTAGCGTTTGCCGATGACAAAATCGTCATGTCCATGACCGGGCGCCGTGTGGACAGCGCCAGTACCTGCTTTGCTCGTCGGCGGTTTCTCACGCGCTTCTCTGACGTCCAGTTCAGTTTCAGCATCAGCTTCACCGCCGAGCGTTACGTGCTCGCCCACCATCAAAAGCGATAAACGTTCTAGCCATGGGTGGCGCGCTTCTAACCGATCTAATTTTGCACCGGCAAACCGTGCCAAAACTGTGGGCGACGTCCTGCTTCCGTCTTCATTCAGCTTGCCCAACTCACATTTGGCCGCCACAGCCTCGACCAATTCGGTTGCGACGATATAAACCTCATCCCCATGCTCAAAAGCCGAATACTCAAAGTCCGGATGGACGGCGATACCCAAATTCGCCGGTAGCGTCCAGGGAGTAGTTGTCCAGATCAGAATGAAAACTTTGCGACCCACCAGTGCGGGATCAATTAACCCAGGATCGCTTACGAGCGGAAACTTTACGTAGACGGAAGGGCTGACATGCTGGTGATATTCAACCTCAGCTTCGGCCAGTGCAGTCTGATCGTGTATGCACCAGTAAACGGGCCGGGCGCCTTTGTAGACGTATCCTCGCTCGATAAAGCGGCCAAACAGCCGGGCTGTTTCTGCTTCATAGTGATTCGACATCGTGAGGTAAGGATTTTCCCACTCTCCGAGGATGCCGAGCCGCTGAAAGTCTCGGGTCTGCCGCTTCAATGCAGCAGCGGCGTGTTCACGACAAGCCCGCCGGATCGCGACCGGTGACATGTTGCTCTTTTTGGCTCCGAGCTTGCGGTCGACGTAAAGCTCGATAGGCAGACCATGACAGTCGTACCCTGGTACGTAAGGCGCATCATAACCCATCATTGAGCGCGACTTGACGATGAAATCCTTTAAGATCTTATTCATCGCCGTGCCGAGGTGGATATCAGCATTCGCGTAAGGTGGACCGTCGTGCAGGATAAATTTCTCAGCGCCCGTCCGAGCTTTCTGAATCTGCTCATAAAGCCGCATCTCAGACCACTTCTTGAGACGTACGGGTTCGCTTTGCGCCAGATTTGCTTTTTGCGCAAAACCTGTCTTTGGCAGGTTGATCGTCCTTTTTAAGTCCAACGGGGTTTCAGTCGACATAATGGTTAGCTTCGAGAATCAACAATACTAAGTGCATTTCACGCAAAGGCGCAAAGGCGGAAAAACGTCATTAGTACCGTTTTGTGTGATTTCGTGGATCATCGCGATAGAATTTGTCAAACAAAAACCCGAACCAGCTTCCCTTGGATGCGATGGTTCGGGTTTCCGGAAGGCTTGTAGCCGGGACGTCAGCCGATAAACATTTCATCCTCCGCGTAGGTTTGATTAATGGGCTTCGGCGCGGGGGCAACGAGCACTTCGAGACCCCGGCGGAAGCCCGCCATAATCGCCCCCAGCTCGCGGGCTGGCTCTATGACCTTGGTTTGAATGAAATCGGTTGTTTGGGCCACCTGCAAATGAGTCCGATCGATAGTGCGGCTCACGAGCTCAACTTTCTCTCGTGCTTCCCAGGCGACTTCGTTTACCACTTCTCTTAGTTCGGCAACTTCACCTTTTATGATCCCCAGCGATTCAGAAAAGTGTTTGGTGGCGGTCGAAAGGTGATTAGCCATGGCACTGAACTGTTCGGCGATCTGCCGCCCCTGTACGGCGATAAGCTTGCCTTGCTCGCTCAGAAATGTGACCCGCTCAACCAAGGGCCCTAGCTTTTCCTCCAAACGATTTACCGATTTGACGGCTCGGTTCACGAACACCGCAATCGCTATCATGGCGATCGCGATGACAATGAACGAGAGGGCAATCACCACCATCACCCAGAACATGGGATCCTGTGGATTTATTTGCAGGGCCAGTAGCATGGAAAGTTCCGATTGGATATTTGCGAATTGCCGATGGCAATAAGGGTCGGCTCAAAGCCTGTCGCAAATCGGCAATCGCAAATCGTCAATTGCTAGTTGTTATTTTCACCGTAAGTAGGTGAAGCTTCAATTCGCCCCGACAATTCGGTCTTACGTTTCTCGTCTTGATAAGCCTTCTTGCCGGCGTCAATTGCGGCCGCAACTGTCGCGGTTTTTCGGGAAGCTGTTTCGCGGGCAGTATTAGCAACTTCGCCGACCTTTTCGGCCGCCTGCGAATAGAGCTCCGAGGCTCGTTCACGAGTCGTCTCGTAGTATTCGCCCGCGCGCTCGCCTAATTGCTGAGCTGCCTCACGTGAGCGGTCGATTCCTTTTCGAGTAGCATCAGCAATGTCGGTGCGCAGTTCCTGGCCCGACTTTGGCGCAAACAGGAGAGCCAGAACTGCTCCGATGCCGCCTCCAATGAGCAGGTAGGTCAGGCGCGTCGAGATATTATCGTCGTTTCCCATGCTGGGTCCTTTCTTTGAAAGCAAGGCCCAACTAAGGACCTTGCAGGTTTAATTTTTAGGAGGAAGATTACGAGCTTGAATATAGCAAATACGTATGAAGCGGTGCAACAAAGGTCAATTTACGGTAGTGTCCTAATTTCAACTTTCTGAGCGATCTCCGTGTTCTCCGTGCCTCAGGGGTTTATGTTTTGCGGCAGTTTCATCGCCACTGACGCACAGAGAACACAGCGGGGCTCCGGCCGCAGTCAAACCTGCCTCAAGACATGGATCCACGAAATTACATGAAATGAAATCACACGAAGTCACACTAACAACATTTCGTGTCAGTTTGATGAGACTCGATAATGACCAAATGAGAAATGATGAATGGGAAATGGAAAATGATAGGTCGAAAAAGTTCCTCTCCCCGTCAACCATCACCTCCACCAGTCGCCCCGTTGTATTGGTCCAGCTTACGGTAGAGAGTCTTGCGGCCGATGCCCAATGAACGAGCAGCACGGCTCTTGTCCCCACCAGTGTAGTCAAGCGTGGCTTCGATCGCTTGTCGCTCAATCTCTTCCATTGATGAAGGCACAATCACCTCAAACGTGGACGTGCGTCCTTCGCTAGCCGCACTCGCTCGTTCAACTTTAATGCGATCCCGGTCCTGTAACGCAGTCTTGCTGATCGCCTCAGGCAGGTCCTCCAGTTCAATCTGACGCCCAGAGGCTATGATCACTGCTCGCTCAATCGCGTTTTCCAGTTCACGCACATTACCCGGCCACTCGTACGTCATCAATGCCTGCAGGGCTGTCTTGGAGATACCGGAGATGAATCGACCGGTCTTCTGTTTGTAGTGCTCGAGAAAATAGATCACGAGCGGATGGATATCTTCGGGGCGTTCTCGTAATGGCGGTAGCGTGATCGGAAAGACTGATAAGCGATAAAAAAGATCCTGTCTGAATCGGCCCAGCTCGACAGCGCGTTTCAGATCGACATTTGAAGCAGCAATGACGCGAACGTCGGCTTTGATCACATCGTTAGCTCCAACGGGCGTAAACTCGCCATCCTGCAACACTCGCAACAGGCGTACCTGTGCCGACAAGCTCATCTCGCCAACCTCGTCGAGAAACAAGGTGCCGCCGTTAGCTTCTTCAAACCTTCCGCGGCGCCGCGCGTGGGCATCAGTGAACGCGCCCTTCTCGTGACCAAACAGTTCCGATTCGAGCAAGGTTTCGGGGATGGCGCCACAGTTCAATTTTACATAGGGGTGATTTTCGCGACCCGAGTTGTAATGGATCAAATCTGCGAGCAACTCTTTGCCCGTTCCGGATTCGCCCTGAATCAAAACCGTAGTTTGTGTATCAGCGACGCTTAGGGCGAGTTCTATAGCGCGGCCGATGGCCGGTGTCTGGCCGATGATGCGGTCTTCGCCATAGCGCTCGTGTAAGGCGCTGCGCAGATGCATAACTTCCGCGGAAAGCTGGTCCCTTTCCAATGCGGTGCCGATCTGGTCGCCGATCCCTTCTACCAACGTGACCTCATGATCCTGAAACTCGTCACGCGGTCCGCTCCACACAAGTCCGAGCAAACCAAACGTCTGCCCGCCCACACGTACCGGTGCTACCAACGCCGCACGCCCGCCGAGAATCGAGTTGAACATAAGACGAAGAGGGAAAGGGAGATCGGTTTCCAGCAGACGCAGAGTTTTGCCATCGGCGATTACCTCCATCATCGCCGGAAAATCCGTGATGTCCAGCGATGGTCCATGTGAGTCAATCAAACCTTGAACGGAATCAGTAATCGCATGTGGAGCTGCTTTAAATGCCGCCAGGCTAATATGGCCTCCTGAGGGATCCAGCACTCCCAGGGCCGAATAATCCGCGCCGACCAAAGCTATTGCCCGCTCGAGCACCAGCGAAGAGACTTCACGGAAATCAGAGCGCGCATTCAGGGCGTTCGCGATACTGAGCAACGCACGTTTTGTCTCAGTCTCTCGCTCTTTGTCGGTGTAGAGCCGGGTATATTGGTAGCCGACAGCGATCTGGCGGGATATTGATTGTAGAAAGGAAACTTCTTCGTCGAGCCAGGCTCGCGTAGTGCGCGTAGTGTGAAGACCCACCAGACCGAGGACGTCATCGCCAAGGACTACCGGCACGACCAGGAGCGAACGCGTTTTCAGGCTCGCAGCCAACAGCCGTACCTTCTGATCAAGTCCGGGCGCCGAAGTGTCGTCCAGACGAATAGCCTTAGTGATATCTACATGTTCCGAGAGTTGGGTGAGGTCGAGGGGCACCACAAGATCCAGGCTTGAAGGCACATCCGCCGAAGCTCGCCATTCGTGACTGATACGCAATTCGCTGGACGAAGTCAGTTGAATCACATCGCAGCGGTCGACGTTCATCATTCGCCCGAGCTCAGAGACTATGACATTCAGAAAGCGGTCGAGATTGATTGTGGTGGGCAGAGCGACCGCCAGGCGATCGATAATCGCCTCGCGCGCTTCGTGCATTCTGATCCTGCGTTCAAGCGAGAGAGATTGTTGGGTTTCTGACATGCCTCTGACTTACAGAAGACAGCAGAGAGAAGTTCGTTGCCCGTTCAAAGTCAGTTCTCTGCCCTCTGTGTTTGCGGGATCATAACGAAGGGCGCGCTAACTTGCAAAGCAAGCTAGCGCGTAGTTTTTAACCCTAATTTGTGAGCCGCGATGAATTATTGAGCTGCGCTCATGGAGCTTTCAACTGCTGCTGGAACTAAGTCAAAGGCCAGCTTTGCCTCTTCCGAAGAGAGCAGCGGATGGTAGGTCTTTCCGTAACGCGTAGTAATGATACGCACATAATTCTGCGTTTCATTGAAGGGAGGTATGCCGTGATACTTGTCCACGGATCCTTCGCCCGCGTTGTAGGCAGCGAGTGCGAGTTCGATGTTGCCGGCAAATCTCTTCAGTAGCCAGCTCAAGTATTTCGTTCCGGCCGCTACATTCGCTGCCGGATTACCGATATTGTTGCAGCCAAATCTACGCGCCGTCGCGGGCATCAACTGCATCAGGCCCTGGGCTCCGACGGGCGAGCGGGCGTTAGCGTCGTACTTAGATTCTTGCCAGATAACTGCGTGCACGAACCGAGGATCAAGTCCTTCGTTTTCGGCCGCATTAAAGATGATCCGATCAATTTCCGGATCACCAGAGGAGGGTACATCCAGCGGTATGGTTTCGGTCTCGGTGGAAGCTGTCCCAGTGGGCGGAGCTAATACTGGACTTGCGAGGACACCGGTCAGGTTAACAAAAATAAAAAGGGAAAATATTGCGAAGGGGGCAAACTTGCCAGAGCGCAAACGGGTAGCAGATGGGGCCAGTCTCATTCAGCGTTTCTCCATGTGAGCGATGACCCAAGGTCACCGAAAGTTTAGGTCCTGTTCGCAGAACTCGGGGGGCTGCGCATGGTGGAAACGATTACAAAGAACTTGAAATCGAAACCGAGAATAAGATGGAGAAACAGTCACAACCGTTGCTTTTTCAAAACGATTCCATGGTCTAAAGGCTTGTATCTAACGTACTTAAATGGGTCATGGTTAAACCTAAATATTGCAATACTTCAGACAAAATTCGTTCATGATGAAAGATCTTTTATTGCGCGGGGGTTCAGATTTATATCTAAATGAGTTGAATCAATGTGAAGGTTCGATATTAATGCGCTTGCAGATATAAACGTTTTTTTCGCGAGATGGACCCAATGGTTGGAAGGTTGTAACCATTCAGTTCGGTTCGTATAATCGAGGCATCTGAAAGTAGCAAGTACTCCAACGAGACTGTGAGCACTAAATGCCGATTTATGAGTACGAATGCCAGAAATGCAAGAATCACACTGAGGTATTTCAGAAGTTATCCGATAAGCCGCGAGCGAAATGTGACAAATGCGGAGGTCGTCTGGAAAAGCTGATCTCGGCCTCGGCAATACAATTCAAAGGTTCGGGTTGGTATGTGACCGACTACGCGGGCACGTCGAGGAAGGCGTCCGAAAAAGCCGAAAGCGACGGTGCGAGTTCAAGCTCCACCGAAGATAAACCTTCCGACAAGAAGCCGGAAAAGAAAACCAAAGACGGCTCACCCGCAACTAAAACCTCTTCAGAGGCTATATCATCTAAGGCTCCCACTACCGACTAAGCTGCACCAGGCAGTAGGAACCAATGCGCAATTCACAACGCAAACCCTTGGCACAAGCAGGACGAAGAAGTAGTCACACCCGCTTGCAGATTGTTTTTGTACCTTCCTTGCTGGCTGTGTTGGGCGTGGCAATCCTGGGCCAGGCAGGCCGCCGTGCACTTAGTACTAACACAGGTGGCGTGCTTGTTGCTGTCGTCGCGAAACGCGACAACAATTCATCGTTGCAGATCACGGCAAAACAGATTTCGGTCTATGACAACGGTGTCGAGCAGACCATCAAAAACTTTGCTCCCGATCCCTCGCCGGCGCGTCTGGTGCTGCTGGTTGACAACTCGTTAACTATTCGCGCCGACGTCGAAAAGCTTGAACAGGGAGCAAGAGAGTTTGCGTACGAAATCTTTGAGGGCGACAAGATGTTGATCGTTGGTTATGACGAACAGGCTGAGATTGTTGCGGATTGGACTGACGATGCTAAATCGATCGAGGCTTCTCTAAAGACGTTCCGCAAAAAGGGAGAACCTCATCTGTTCGACGCGCTGAGCGCGGTAGTCGATCAGGCACTGCGACCCCTTTCGGGACAGAAGCGCGCTATTGTGGTCATCAGCGATGGTCTGGATCGTGGCAGTAAGACCGGCTTTGAGCAGGTACTCGCTGAGTTACAGGCGCAAGATATTATGGTTTACGCAGTGCAAGCGATAGATCGAACACGAGGGGCGATACGGCGGGATGTGCCAAAGCCAAAACAGGTAATCGACAAATTGGTTGAAGGAACGGGAGGTGCGATCTTCAGTATCGATAAACCTTCTGAGGCCGCGAAAAGCATTTGTGACGAGCTGAGGAGGAGTCGATACGTTCTTTCCTATGTGCCGTCGAGTGCTCCGTTCGGCCAGGCTCGTAGTCTGTTAGTCGCAGCAGATGAAGGTATCACGGTCAGAAGTAAGACAATGCAGCAGCCGAATTAGCGTTAGAGTTCAGCCTTTAGGTTGCCGTTTCGCTACCACAAACTAAAGTTTGAACTCTGAACATGGACATCTAGCTCTTCTTTCTGGAGTACAGATAGAAGAGCCCACCGATGATCAGCAGCACCAAAGTCTCCATAAACAGAAAGAAGCGTGGAACGAAGGTCCCATCTTCATCGTGAGCGTCCGAGTAAGCCACAAAGGTTCCAAGAGCCAGACCCGCAGCCAACCAGATGAATTGTCGTTTAGCGTCCCACACTAGCTTACAATCTTGAGCCTCGTTCGCAGACTGGATACTGAACCCCCATCACAGCTGTTCATTTCTAACCAAGTTCGAGCCAGGTGAAGGTTCCTGGAGGCTAGCGTTCCTTCAGCAGTCCTGACAGCCAGTGCACGATGTTTAGTGCGAATTGCCTGTTATCGGTGCCCGGGACGTTCATGCCCAGGCGGACCTTTGACGGGCCTGCCAGCTGAGCGGAAAGCATTGCCGCCTCACCCAAGATCACTACTCGACCTTTCCCTTCTTTGAAGGCGATTCCCTGGGCCCAACCCGCCACCGAAACTTCGGTAGTCGCAGAACGATTTGGTTTATCCCGAGCCGTGTCCGCCAACAGCAAAAATATGACGCTACCTGCAGGTCCTTTTAGTGACTGACCCGTAAAGGTCATGACACGTTTAATCTGCTCTCCACCGCCGCGCCCTTGAGTGATGGGATGATCCAGTAGAAGTTTGTTTTCCCTGGAAAAGATTAATATGGACGGCGCGTCCTTCTCAGAATGCTCGGGATCGTAGGTGAAGCCCTTGCTCATTTCGACGCCAAAACGTTGCGCAAGATTCTGGGCCGCGCTTCCGAAGGGGGCATGATCAGCAATCAACAGCAGACTGCCGCCACCTCTTACCCAGTTACGAACGGCATCGCATTCTTCTTCAGTAAAAGCTGGATGATCAGCGCCTTCGTCATCCATCTCTTCCGCACCCATGGCATTGGCGATCACAAGCATCTTGAAGGTTTCCAAGGACTTTTCGTCGAAGCTCTTTCGGTTTACGACTACGCGATAACCATCGCTTACGATCAGGTCGGCAAAGGGTTTGTAGCGGCCAGTTGTTGTGTGGAAGTTGTTGTGCGCTTCATCAAACAGTACCCGGGGCAGGTTCTTAGTGTAAGCAGGATGCTCAACCGACGTATTGAATTCCGGATCGGCCATCTGTTGCGCCGTGCAAATGATGACCGAATGAGTGAGCGCGATGGCCATTAGGGCAAGCCTGATATTAATAGATCTCAAATACCGGTCCCGGACTCTTGTTTTCGTAATGGGCGAGACAGGAATCCGCGAAATTAATTGAACTACGCGAAATATTGATAGTGTCATTTGTGTGATTTAGTGGATGGTGTTCTTGACTGGACGGGCCAAAAAAGAAAATCAGATCCGAGAACGCAGTTTCTCCAGGCGCTCAGCCGCGCGACTTAACGTCTCGTCCTTCTTGCAGAAACAGAAGCGCACTTGTTGCTCTCCCCGTTCAGCAACACTGTAAAAGCTGGAACCTGGAACGCATGCTACTCCAATCTCCCGGATCAGGTGTTTTGTAAACTCAACGTCATTTGGAAAACCAAAAGCGGAAATGTCGGTCATGATGTAGTAGGCGCCGTCGGGACTGAACGTGCGAAATCCTGATTGTTCGAGTACCGGCAAAAGCAGGTCGCGGCGAGCGCGATAGTCCGCTTGCAGCTTGTCGTAATAGGTTTGTGGTAAGGCGAGCGCGTAAGCGCCGGCAGCCTGTAGAGGTGCGGCCGCGCCCACGGTCAGAAAGTCGTGCACCTTGCGAATTCCGCTTGTGATTTCAGGCGGTGCTATGCAATACCCAACACGCCAGCCGGTAACGGAGTAGGTCTTGGACATCGAATTAACGATCACTGTGCGCTCTCGCATCCCTGGAATTTGGGCCATCGAGATGTGCTGAATAGTTGCTTCCTCACGCGGATAGATGATGTGTTCGTAAATCTCATCAGTGAAACAGAGCGCGTCAAATTCCTGGCACAGCTTTGCGATAAACTCCATTTCCTCGCGTGTGAAAACCTTGCCCGTAGGATTGTTGGGATTGCAGACGATAATCGCCCGGGTCTTCTCGTTGAAAACTGCGCGTAGTTCATCACGGTCAAAGGTCCAGCCCGGCGTCCGCAACGGCACATATCGCGGCTGTGCATCTGAAAGAATGGCATCAGGTGCATAGTTTTCATAGAAGGGTTCGAACACCACTACTTCCTCACCTGGATCCACCGTGGCCATCATCGCGGCAATCATTCCTTCGGTCGAGCCGCACGTAACAGTGATTTCACTTTCGGGATCGATATCCAGACCCAGATACCACTTGGTTTTTCTGGCAATCGCCTCGCGAAAATCTTTTGCACCCCAGGTAATTGCGTACTGGTTGATATCATCGGCAATCGCCTGCATCGCCTTGCGCTTGATATCAGCGGGCGCCGCAAAATCAGGAAAGCCCTGCGACAGATTCACTGCGCCGTGTTTCAATGCCTCGCGGGTCATTTCCCGAATGACAGATTCGGTGAAAAGACTGGCTTTGCGAGAGACTCGAGCGTGTTTTGAAACTACTGGCCTGGTCATGATCTTATTGAGTTCCTATTGCTGGCCCTTATCAACCTATCTTGTGGCTGATGGAACTTGACAGCTTGAGTTATTCCTTGTGACGACAGAGCTGAAACGTTGCTGGTATTCCTCGGAAGTAATAAACGCACAGACCATTGCCCGATAATTGTTTGGTTCGCGGTTATTCAGCACTTCCAACCAAAATTGATACCCGCCCGGCTCAGGATCGCGTTGCAAGTAGCCGAAGTATTCGATCAGCACAAAGGCGGGGTTGTACTCGCGTAGCTTGAACTCGCTTATATCGACTACGTCGCGCACTACGGCAGCGCGCGTCTTGCCGCTACCGATCATAGTTGCGATCTGCTGCTGGCGCTCGGCCGAGTATGGGCGCAGACCTGCTGTGTCATAGAGCTTGTTGACAAACTCCGCCGGAGTCAGAGGGTCAGGGTACATTTGCCTGAAGGTATCGCGCGCGACCCACGCCTCGACAAACGCGCGTTGTCCGTCGTCTAAATTCTTGTACTCCCGCGCGTAATGTTGGTCTGCTACGAACTCACCATACTTGGGACAGCGTCCCAACGAGGCCTTGTAGACTCGATAAACGAAGCTGCCGGTGTGCTGGAACTCCTGCTCAATAAAGAAGGCGGCTGAGACATCGACTCGCTTCGCGTTGACGCATGCGCTGTTATTGTTGCAGGAACGCACTTCGCTACTCCAATAGTCGAGACCTCCCTGATCGGGTTCGCGGCCTAAAAAATCAAGATACTGTTGCCGGACAAAAAATTCAGAAGTGTCGAGCGGATTCGCAGAGGCAGTGGCGGCGGTTGCCGTAAACACGGCATCTGTTTTGGTGGCGAGCAGGTTAAAAGACCGCCGTGCAGGTTCGAATACGTAGTTAGCTCTCAATGGCGTGACGGTACAGAAAGTGGACGTTTCCACTTCGGCAAATGAATAATAGCCCTCATTGTTTGTCACCGCTGTCCTGAGATTGGAGCCTCCGCTCAACTCTATCGTAACACCGCTGAGGGGAGAACCGTCGCCGGCGACAACCTCCCCTGCAATAGATGCTGGTGCAGCTGTCGGGCCGCCGACAAATTGCACCCGATAAACTGAGCCATTACCTCGAGCGAGATAGTAAAGACTACCGTCGTTGGCGACTTCCACGTCAACCGGTGAGGAGATGCCTGTCGCAAAGCCGGTGGAGGTCGGAATCGGAGGCGCTGCGTTCGGGTCGACATAGCGAATAAAACCGTTGCAGAGGTCTGCGAAAAAGTATTTGCCCACATACTGGGCCGGGAACTGCACCGTCGCGGGATTGTAGAACGTGCCGCCGACGATGGCGCATCCCGTCGGCGTGCCCGTGGAGTGATTATAGGTGTAGATCGGCGCGCGATAATCGGTCGGTGGTGAGCCGCTGCACGATGGTCCTTCGCACGTAGGCCAGCCGTAGTTCGAGTGGGCTACGCCTTCGTTGATCTCTTCCCAAGCGTCCTGCCCGACATCGTTGATGAACAGGCGGCCCGTCCCCGGCTGGAAGCCGAAAGTGAAAGGGTTCCGCAAGCCCAAAGCCCAAATGGCCTTGTTGTTCCCCGTCACATTTGAGTCGTTGAAGTAAGGGTTGTCAGCCGGTATCAAGTCTGCTGGATCCGGGTTAAGGCGGAGCATCTTGCCTAACAGATTGTTGAATGACTGCGAGTTGGCGCTGTTGGCGTTCTCGCCGACCGCAATATAAAGCTTTCCGTCAAGGCCAAAGTGAATCGCGCCTCCGTTGTGGTTGGTAGCGCCAGACAAGTTGTTGAGGTCGAGGATCACCAGCTCGCTGCCCAGGACAGCCACGTCACCGTTTGCGATAAAGCGGCTTACGCGATTGTGAATCGTTGGAAAGTTCGCGGTGTAATAAACGTAGATGAATTGATTGGCCGCGAAGTTGGGGTCGAAAGCAACGCCGAGCAATCCGCGTTCGCCCGAGGAGTCTACTGTAACAGTTAAGAATGGAGTAGGTAACAAAGCCCCATTCTTGATAACCCGTAAATTGCCGGTCTGTTCACATACAAAGATCCGGCCATCAGGGGCGAGTGTCATCGCGGTCGGGCTGGCAAGACCGTTAATCTGAGTTTCGACAAAGTTGGGTGGCAGATTTGCTCCTGGATCATTGTCTTGGATTGTGCCGCGTCCCTGACTGTCTGCGATAAGGGCGTTAGTCGCATTCGACAGGTTAACAAAGAAAGTTTCATTCGGCTCAGTTAGTGTATCCCCGTTCACGGTAATAGAAATTGGCTGCGTGGGTTGACCGGGTGTAAAGGTCAAGGTTCCTGTCGCCGAGACGTAGTCGCTCCCCGCGGTGGCGGTCCCGTCTGCTGTAGCAAAATGAACAGTAACAGTCTCCAAACTTGTTGGAGCCAGACTCACAGTGAAATTGGCAGTGGTGGTTCCAGAATTTCCTTCAGAGATCACCACATCGTTAATTGTTAGCGTGGCAGTAGTGGGGGCGAAGATATACGCAGCGCCCTGATCCGGATTCACATTAGCGAGTGGCGCGCCAGCAATGATAGTGTTGCCATCAATCGCGACGTACGAACCAAAAAAATCGCTCGCAGCGCCATCGACTGCCGCCAGATTTTGTTCCTGCGTCCATGTCGTGCCACTACGAGTAAAGGTGTAGGCTGAGCCTTGATCTGTCGTGGTAATGTCATTGTCGGAAGATCCAATCACTGCGGTAGTGCCGCTAATCGCCACGGATGTGCCAAAGGCGTCCTCGCGCGCTCCATCGTCGGCCGACAGTTTTTGTTGCTGGGTCCACGAAGCACCACTGCCAGTAAAGATGTAAGCCGCGCCTTGCGCCAGGTTCGCCCCGTTGTCCTTGAAGTTGGCGCCCACTATTATTGAGTTACCACTCAATCCAACTGATACACCGAATTGGTCATTGGCAGTGCCATCGCTTGCCGTCAACTGTTGTTGCTGGCTCCAGGTCGAGTTCGTGCGCGTGAAGACGTACGCGGAGCCCTGATTGATATTGGTTGAGACATCGTCCCGCAGCGACGCCAGAACGGCGGTATCGGCCTCGACGGCGATAGCTGCACCGAAGCTGTCTTCTTCTGCTCTATCGCTCGCCAAAAGCTTTTGCTCTTGGGTCCACGTAACGTTGCTGCGAGTAAAAACGTATGCTGCTCCGGCATCCAAAGCAGCAGTGTCATTTAGCGGCGCGCCGACAAATGCGGTGTCGGCATTCACAGCAACCGCGAAACCAAAGAGATCGCCGCCCAGGCCGTCGTTTGGTAAGAGTCTTTGTTGTTCGGTCCATGTGTTGCCGCTCCGCGTAAAAACGTACGCCGCGCCACGATCTGCGTCTTCTGGTTCTGTGCCGGCGTCAGCAGCGTATGCGCCAACGATCAGCGTATCGCCGTCAACGGCTACTGAAACGCCAAATCCATCGCCCGTGGCCCCATCACTCGCAGTCAGTTTTTGTTGCTGGCTCCAGGTGCTGCCGCTGCGCTTGAACACATATGCGGCGCCCTGGTCCATGTTTGGGCCGACGCTAGCGTGGTACGCTCCGACAACTGCGGTATCGCTGCTAATGGCCACTGAAATGCCGAACTGATCATCCGAAAAACCATCAGCAACCATCTGAGTAATTTTTTGCTGCAGTGAGAAACTAGCCAGCAGTGCGTTGCCTTCTAGTTGAGCGAATTTCCTCGCTACAGCGTTACGACGAGCGTTTCCCATAACTGCCGACAGCAATTGATGATTTGGTTCCCGCAGGTCATCTGGGCGAAGTGTTGGCTTGGAAGGCGGGGCTGCAACCAAAATTTTCACGCCACGAAAATCCGCGGCCCAGGTGGCCAGCGCGAACGCTCCTGCGACGAACAAGATCAATAAGAAGGGAGCACTCAGTTGATAGCGTACGGTGTGTTTGAGCGACGGGCGAGGCAAACGGTTTTCTCCAAACCAAAGCGGCGTTTCCACAACCAGGCAGCCGCAGGAGTGGCGTCCACTAGAAAACAATCAGTCTTGGTTCGCGTTCTAATTGGCCGGCTATGATTGAGACTAGCCATATAGCAACTGCGATGTCAACGTTTGCTCCCAATAACGTGAACCAGTATGTCAGTTTAGAGTTCAAACTTTAGTTTGTGGCTGCCAAACAGCAACCTAAAGGTTGAACTCTAAACGCTTTTATCAGACTGACCCACTACCACCGAGACCGATTTCTTGACCTTGCTAGTGTGGTGTGGTAGCTCTCTTGAGATTTCATCTGGAGCAAACCCTGGCATTTATCAATGAAGGAGCATTCTTGTATGAGCGGACGGCTCAGATCTATTTGCGTGTCTTTAAGTTGTATTTCGCTGCTCGTCTTGATTTTCCGGATGCCGGTTGCGCGGCCACACGAATCTGTTAGTCATAATGCGAGGGACAAGCAGAAGGGTTTGCAAGCACCAGATGGCCGGCTCGAGGTGGAAGTTACAAGCTGGGGACCAAGCCAGGAATTAATCGATAAGACGACTGCAGCGCTTCCGGAACAACTCCAGTTGAAAGACCATTTGCAGGGGACTCGGTACCGGCTTGTGGCCTTTGAATTGGTCGAGTCAAGCAAAGACGAGCGTTTGCCGCCGAATGCATTTCGCGCTATCTATTACGACTACACTAACAATCAGGTAGTGCGGGCCGAAGGTAGGTTCGACAACGTCGAGAACCTCCAAGTCAGCATGGGCAATGATCAACCATTGCCGAGTAACGAAGAATATGCAGCCGCCATCGCCGTTCTTCACAATGATCCTAAGATTGGCCCGGAACTAACCCAGAACCGCCTGATAGCCAATCCAGCGATGCCACCTGTCATTTATCCAGATATGGCAACGAACGGCGCAGGAGTGGAACGGACCATAAACATCCTGCTACTGCCTGTCAGCAAGGGTTCGTACCCAACTGAGGTAGTTGGTGTCAACATGGTGCGCAATTCCGTTGTCCATTTTCCTGGCGGGGCACCGCCAAGCTCGAAGGCAGCCGCCGCCGCGTGCGGGATTCCCAGCGCTGGTCAGGCGACGAGTTCGAGCGGTACGCCAGGTCAATTCGAGTTTGTCGTCAGGAAAGATGGAGTTGAGTATTGGCGTTTTATCGCTATTAGGCCATCTGCATCTTCCGGACCTGGTGATCGCTCAGGAATCGAACTGCAAAGCGTCAAGTACAAAGGCAAGACGTTATTAAAGCGGATGCATACACCGATCTTAAACATTAACTACGACGGGAATGCCTGTGGTCCGTATCGTGATTGGCAGTGGCAAGAGGGGATGTTCCAGGCCGACGGCACAGACGTTCCAGGAACGAATGGCGGCGTTCGTGATTGTGGCGCTACGCCCGCGACAACGGCGCTCGAGACCGGCAACGATTTTGGTAACTTCCGCGGCATCGCTTTTTATAGTGTCGGCACCGATGAACTGGTTCTGGTCTCAGAAATGAACGCAGGTTGGTATCGGTATATTTGCGAGTATCGGTTCAACACCAATGGGACGATTCGCCCGCGCTATGGTTACGGAGCAACAAGCAACAGTTGCGTCTGTTTCGCCCACACGCATCACGTTTATTGGCGTTTTGATTTCGATATCGGTGGTGACGGCACTACCGGGGCAGTTAACGTCGTTCGTCCGTCACGCCGGGAGTTTTCATGGGGCTCGCCCTATACAATCGAAACACGAGTACAACGAACCGCCCGTCAAAACTGGTTGGTACAAAACCCAAGCACCCTCGACTCGTACATGATTCGTCCAAATAGCAACGATGGCACAGCGGCTCCAGGATCATTCGGAAAAGGAGATGTATGGGTGCTTGTTTACAAGGCGAACGAAATCAGTGATCGGGATACAGGGGGAATAAATATCGGATCAGCGGCGAATATCGATGGGTTTATGACTTCGCCGGAATCACTTTTTAACCAGGACCTCGTCCTTTGGTACGGCGCCCATTTTTATCATGACGACGGGGGGAACAGACCTACTGCATCAGATACAGCCCCGCGAGTCATCAGCGGCCACCATGTTCATGGACCAGACCTGGTGCCCGTGCGTTGGTAGGAAACGCTTACGGGATGATCTCTTCGCCGGCCGCCTGGCGTCGGAGTTGCTCGATTATAGAGCGAATGGCCGGAGCAAGGGTGCTGTTGGGTGCAAGCGCGAGGTATTGTTCGTAGGCAGCTACGGCTTCCTTGTATTTCTGCACTTGCTCGTAAGCCGCCCCGAGTAGTTGGTAAATGACGGGTTCTGAATCGGAGAGTTGTTCGATTGCGGTTCGAAATTCAGTTATGGCCTCCGGATACTGACCTTTTTCTTCCAGCAACAGTGCCAGACCTACGTGCGCTTCAGGTTGAAAGCCCCGTCCTTCTCTAATGGAACGGCGAAAAGATTTGATGGCGTCTTGGGTGAACGCAGCCTCACGATAGATGCGGCCTTCAGTTGCGGACGCCTCCGGATAAATCGGACGAGTGTTGCGCGCCGCATCAATCTCGGTGAGCGCATCCTGATAACGGTTCAGACTCGATAATACACGCGCCAGGCCAAGATGCGCGGCAGGAAAAGCCGGACGGAGCTTGAGGGCCTGACGGTATAATTCGGCCGCTCGCTCCCGCTCGTCTTCATCCTTTGCTTTTTCGCGCGCGGCTTCCGCTTGCTGGAACAACAGTTCAGCCGGATCCTTCGTCTTGACGAGTTTCACGATAACGCTTCCTGTGGACAGTAGCGGCCTCGTCACCTCGTTGAATCCGTCGGCGCGTACTCGCAGCGAGTGACGGCCAGGAGAAATCTTCGTCAAGGTCAGTTTCCCTGAACCATCGGTTATCCCCCGGCGGACATCGTCGATCCACACAGTAGCGTTTGGTTCAGTAGTGATAGTGAGAACAGCGGGAGTTGTTCGGGCGTTGGTAGCGCGACGTTGTTGAGCAGAGACTGAGTGGGCCATCAAACATGGGGCAAGCAAACATGCTGTCAACAGGGAAACGCGAAGATTCCCGGCCCTGAAACTCATTCATCTTCCTCGCCACCTGAGACTCGGCGCTTGCGCACAGTTGTATTCGGGGACTCGACTGATGGTGTTGCTCCGGACGCAGGCTGGCTGGTTACAGCACGCGTTCCCACTTCCGCGCGAAACTTTCCATTCGCGTCATAGAGCCTTTGATACTGCAAACGGTTGCGCACTACACCCTGAATATAGCCGCGCGTCTCTTTGAAAGGAACCGCTTCCGCCCACTCATCAATCTCTGCCGGCAAAGAAGCACGCCACTGCGGAACACGCTGCGGCCCCGCGTTGTAAGCTGCGGCGACGTATTCAATGCGGCCAAACTTGTCGATCTGATCGCGCAGATATGCTGTACCAAGCTGAATGTTCAAGCGTGGCTCGTAAAGCGATTCGGCAGTTATGGTGCGGTCGACTCCGTATTTTTTTGCGGTAAGCCTGCCCGTGGGCACCAGAACCTGCATGAGACCGTAAGCAGCAGCGGACGAGCGCGCGCGCGGATTGAAGACTGTCTCCTGCCGAATCAGTCCCGCGACCTGGTATGGATCAAGATTACGAGCGCGGGACTCCTGCGCGATGATGTCCCAATAGGCAAGGGGATAAAAGACGTCCCACTGTTCGCGTGTCATCTCTTCCGGTTTCATCTGCGAATAGTCGGGGAAACTCTTCTTGAGCGTGTTAAGCGCCCTAACGTTGTCGTTTTGGGAGCGATAAATGGTTGCAATGGCCAGATTGATCCGCGGACTATCTGGCGCCGAATCAGCCAGCGAACCCAACTCTTTCAGGGCCCACTCGTCCAAACCGATGTTCGAGAGCTGATCTGCCTTAAGCACAAACAAGTCGGCCTCGGCGCCCGCGGATTCCTCTGCCACGGTTACGGTTTGCAGATTTGCAATCGCACGACCGACCATCGTATCGGCGGCAAAAGTCTTGGGCGGTGACGTGTTGCGCGCCAGAGCATCCAGCCTTTGTTTGGCTAGATAGCCGTACCAGTTTGCGTCGTAACGCCCGAGCATGGCCTCGTAGAGCACGCGAGCTTCCGCAAGTTTGCCGGCGCGCTCAGAGTCGCGTGCTGCCCAGTAACCCGCACGGCCGCGATTATCCGTGTTCTTATCGGCGTAAAGCGCCAGATGCTCAGTTAGCATTCGCGACGATTGTTGAAAGTCCTTCGCTTCGTGGGCTTGCCAGGCAAGGTCAAACTGCGCCTGTGCAACTTCGATCGAACTGGCATAAGAGTTAATTGCTGTGCGCAGAAAATATGAGGCATCGGTCGCGTTCTTAGCATCGTTGGCTATGTTGCCGACGGCGACCAGCGAACGGGCGGCGAAATTACTGTTAGGAAAACCACGACGCAGCTCCTCGACGGTGGCTCGGGCCTGGTCCCACTGCCGAGCGCGCGCGAAAGTCTGAGCTAAATAGAAGAGTGCCTCGGCGCGGGTTTCACCGGCTGAGGAAGGAATAGCGTTCAGACTCGAGATTGCTTCCGGTGTTTTTCGCGCGTTGTAGGCTGCGATACCGCGATGTAATTGGTTCTGCGCAGTTGCTGTCGCTGGAAACTTCGCGAATGCGTCCGCAAAAGCTTGAACTGCGTCATCAAACCGGTGCGCGCCATACAGTCGTTCCGCGCGCTGATTAGCTTCTTCAACGTTGCCAGGCGAGATGCTCGAGCCCAGCCGCGTAATCGCATTGGCTGCTTCCGCACTTTCTTCCGCCGCGGGAGCGAAGAAATAGAGGCGACGATAAGCCGCAAGCGCTCGCGTGGGATTCGACACTTGCTCAGCCGCGCGAGCAGTGGACAGCAAGGCGGCAGCATCGTCTTTACCGGAGAGATCTTTCAGCAGAACCGGAACCGCCGCGGCCTGACCATCTTTCAGCAGCAATTCGGCCACCTCAAGCGTGGCCTCCCGCGCACGAAGCGAAGAAGGATAGCTGTAGATCAATTCCTGATAGACCGCGCGAGCCTGTGGTATTTGTCCACCCTGTTCCAATGCACTCGCGCGCATGAACAGAGCATAGTCTTCCAAGTTGCTTTGGTCCCGGATGACTTTCGCATCCAGGAGAGCCGCGGCTCCCGAATAATCCTTAGCATTGAGCTTGATGCGCGCGCGCACCATTCGCGCGAGAGCGGCCGCCCTGGTGCCCGGAAACTCGGATTCAATGCGCGCGACCACATCCTCCGCAGGCAAGACTCCACCACGGGTCATCGCTCGCAAATTTTCCAGGGCTCTTACTTCGGCAGGGGTTTGCTGTCGCGTCAGACAGCTGGCAGTCATGAAGGACGGAAGTGACGCACCGACTACGATGGCCAGTCCAATCAAGATGAGGGAGAGGCGACGCTTACCTAATCTCCTGGCCAAATTCTAAAACTCCTGGTTCGACAAATTTTGGTTTGTCGCTCAACCTTGCTTATTTGTTCAATGCACTGTCGTAAACTCTATGTCCGACAGCTAAAGCTTATCGAACACCTCGGACGCGGCTTACGCCGTTACAGTTGCTCCCGGATACTGCGCCCCTAATTTATCCGGGTCGCCGTCGGCTAGCGTGTTCACCAGTTCGTGGTGGAAATAGTCGTACCGCGCGGCAACTTCTGGTTTGACTCGTTTGTCATACATCTCGCGAGAGCGATCAATGTATTCCTTGAGTCGTGTATAGAGGTCGCTCTGTGAGCGACCTTCAATGACTTTCTGTTCGTTGTAAAGCTTGATCTCAGAGACGAGTAGTCGAGCAAAGCGACGGGCATCATTGTGCAGGCGGCGCTCTTCTTCGTTTGCCACAGCCACGGGCAACTCTGAATCCATACCGTAACGACGGCGACCTCCGAGCGGAGCAGCGGTTGGCTCAGATGAGCTGGACGCGGAGGCCGGCTCAGCGGCAAAAGATTCGGAAGCGGGTTCGCTTGGAGTTTGGACGGGATGGACCGTTTCGACAGGTTGGACCGTTTCGACCGCTTCAGGCTCAGGAGCCGGCGCTTCCGGACGCAGCGTATCCATGCCAAACGCGTACGAATCGACAGGCGCCGCCGCAGTTGGTTCTGCGTATTCGCGCGTGGGCATATAACCAGGTTCTGCTTCTGGCGCCTTGGCTGGATCCTCAGTGGTGGCCATTGGTCTGTGAGTCCGTGATAACGAAGCCAATTCCACCGACATGCCGGAAACGTGAGCAAGCGTTTCAAGCGCTTCGAGATTGATAGCCTCGGAATCCAGACCGGCCGAGTCAGCGTAAAGCACAGCGACCACGCGACCACGGACTGTGAGAGGAACGGCGACGATTCTTTGGGGAGGCTCGTCGCCTAACCGGTTCAGCAGCAAATGATCTTCCGAATGAGATTGTGGTCCACCGCTCCAAGTAGTTTTTGATTTCGCGACGGCGCCCACGACTGTATCACTGTTGGTGCTGAAGCTGATTTGTGGAATTGCATTGTCGCCGACGGTTCCTTCAAAGCCACGTGCCCGCCAGCCCTTTGCCTGATCGCCTTTGATCACGAAGAAAGCGACTCTCGGAGCAAAGCCCGCGGCTCGATTGACGAGTGCCTTTAGGATATCTGCTTGCGATGGCTGCCCATGTATCTCCTCAATAGCCGCTTTCAATATTGCCATGTCGCTCGAAGCCTTCGCTCGTGAAGACTCAGCGGCGGCGAGATCTACTCCTTTTTCATGAGCGGCACGCAGGTGCTCGAGAATTGAACCCGCGAGAGACCCGTCCATTTGTACGTCCGCCTGACGTTCGAGCAGTCGAGTGAAGGATTCGTTAAGCTGGCTTTGAAGCTCGGCGATCTCCTCTTTTATTGAGCTAATGCGCCCATCAACATAACTTTCTATCTCATGGCGCAAGCTGTCTTCCAATTGTCCGGTCACCACAGTTCGTTCCTCCGTATCGTGTCGGGGTAAAGCAAGGATTGCAACCCGGGATTAACTCTTCTGGTCGAGAGACTCGCAGGGCAGAAGGGTCTCTTAAGTGATTATGAACGGGCGGGATTCAGCGAGTCAAGAAATGCTTTCTGCAGCGTGGTTTCGCAGCGCCCCCGGGTGGGGGCAGTTCGCTACGGAGATTATGAACGGGCAGGATTAATAGAGTCAAGAAGTGTTTTTATGCGATACTCTTGAGCGGCGGTAATCCGGTCAGAAAGATGCCGTCGCCACCTGCCAGATCGGAAGGAACAGCGGTCGAGACCGATTTGACTGGACTTTTGGACATAAGCTATAAGTCAAACCCCGAAATCTTCGAAACGATGCCAGCCACGATTCTTATAGCCGACGACTACGAAGACAACCGCGAGTTGCTGCGGGTGCTTCTTTGCTCGGCGGAATACCAGGTTTTGGAGGCCGCCAACGGCCGGGAGTGCCTAAAGATGGCCCAAAAAGAGCGGCCAGATTTGATAATGATTGACCTTTCTATGCCAGTGTTGGACGGATGGGGCCTGTTTCGCGAGCTCAAATCCGACGACCGAACCTCCAAAATACCTTGTGTGGCGGTAACAGCTCACGCCGATTATGACCGCGAGCGAGCGCTCAAGAGCGGCTTCACTGCCTATCTCACAAAGCCTTACCGGACGATGGAACTGCTGGAAGTCGTCAGGCAACTGCTAAAAGAAAGCCATGAGACGACTGCGGAGGGCTCGTTTCATGCTGATGGCAGGCTACGAGGTAAGGGTAAGTCCATCTGATTTGACTCCAAGACTCAAGACTCCCAGACTCTAAGACTCCCTTCCATTCACTTCTCGGAAATCACAACTTGCTCAATTGTTGGCGGCAACTCATGTATCTCGTTGTGCGCGAAGCCCGCGGTTTTGAACATCCGATCAAACTGCGAAAAAGTGTAAGCATCACCGGCGGGTGTGCTGCCAAGCATCATTACGCTGAAACCAGCCGTTTCCGGAGGCGAGATGCGATCTTCATTGGGCACAAACTCGAGCGTGACTGCCCGACCACCATCTTTCAATGCCGTGTGAACCTTTTTCAGCAGCACTTCACACGTTGGCGGATCGAAGTGATGCAGGAAATTTGTCAAAAGAACCAGGTCATAGCCGTCACCCAGGTTCGTATCAAACGCGCTGCCTTCAATTGTGCTGTACCGATCCGACACCCCCGCCTTCTCCGCGTTCTCTTTTGCAACCACCAGCACCTTGGGCCAGTCGAGGGCCACAACTTCAGCTAACGGGTTCTTCTGGGCGAAAGCAATTCCGTACAAACCATGTCCGGCGGCAATATCAAGGATCTTTAGTTTGCTATCAGCCGCTGGATCCACCAGCTTGGCCATCAGTTGTGCGGGTAAGGCCATCATCGGCGCCATGCCGCGGGCGAAATTGACCCATAGGGGATGCTCGGGCGCAACTGTTCCTCCTTCCGGGGACATAGTTCCGCCCTTTCTAACCATGTCGGCAAAGTTTTTGAATCCATCCGTCAACTGTGGCGAAAGCATAAATTCAATCGCGCCACCAAAGTATGCCGGCGACTTCTGGTCGAGGAATTGTGCGCTGTCGGGTGTGAGTGCGTACTGATCACCAGTCTTCGTTAGAAATTCCATGATGCAAAGGAAATCACACAGGATCCTCATCCCGCGTTCGGAGGTCTGGCAGCGTCTGGCTATTTCAGGGCTTGCTGTTTTGCCTTCACCAATCGCTGTAAAGACTTCCAATTCAATGGCCGCCTTAAGGGCCTCGGTACGCTGATAAGCATTTACTGTTGAAAAAAAGAGTTGCGGTGATGGTTGCTGGGTTGCAGGAATCGACATGATCGTTTTCCTTAGTATGAATAAACGTAAGATGTTTGTTGGATTGTTCAGCGCCAATCGTCTATCACATAGACGCCCGGACGGCTGTAACCTTCCTCGTTTGGATGGTGCATAGCTACCCCTTGAAACTCAGTACGAAAACCACGTGCTTCTGATACAGACTGACATGTTTCGGGCTCTGAGCAAAGGTAAACAATCCCGCGTGTGTGGTCTTCCACCGAGCGAAGGTATCCGTAACTGGTTCGAGTAAGCGTTTGGCAATACCCCGGTTCCAGTATTCCGGATGGACTGTTACTGACAGACTGAAAGTCTGTGCCACTGACAAACTGAAAGTCTGTGCCACGCCTCACGGTGTGAAGGTACGATAGAAATCGATTCCGGAGTAGTTAATATGCATGGCTTTTCCATTCAACACGGTATCAAACGAAATCCTTTCGGCCGAACTGCTATCTCCTTCCGGACGGAAAACCCCGGGCTCAATTTGTGTTAGTGGCTGCTCGCCATCAATTAGCAAACGACCCTTGCGAATCACTATGCGCGTGGTGCCGTACCAGGGACTGTCGGAACGGTAGCGACCGGTGAAGGTTTCCCACTCCCTGGGATAATCAAATGTCTTTGCGCCGGTGTAACGCTCATTGGTCCACCATCTCGCTCCGTGAAATGCCTCGACCACAACGTCCTTCTCGCGGCCAAAGCCCAACATGAACAATTCAAAATTCGGATGCTTTACGATGAAACGATCGCGCCCAGCTTGCTCGAGGACAATGCGTTTTCCTTTGTGATTAAGGACCAACTGTTTACCATCTGCTGTGAGCGAAAGTTTGTCTGCTTCCGGCGAATTATACGTGCCATTGTAATCTACTGCGTTCCCAATCTTGTCCGGAGGCGTTGGCGGAGGTGGTGCGGCGGGCAGCTTCTGTCCGTGCGACGCGGCGCTTAGAAGATCGAGAGCATAACGCGTGACAGCAACCGGACGATAGCCGCCGAGTCTGGCGTTTACTGATGCAAAGGCGGCGAATCCCTCAGTGAGGTCGGCGTACATCGCAGAGCTGAAGGCAACCATCCCGCCAGTGTGTCGAAGCAATATGTGGCCGTTTGTTACGCTGGTCCACAACCCGTATCCATAGCTCGCGTCTTCGCCGCGAAACGGGGCCTTAATAACTGGTTTGATAAAGAGGTCGAAAGCTCTTTCAGAAAGTACTCGACCTTTTGGTCCAACACCACGATTCAGGAGCATTTGCAGGTATGGGCCCATTTCTGTGGCAGTCGCCGCAACGCTCCCCGCTGCCTCCGGAACCTCAAGCCACTGCGCTTCGGCGAGTTTCCCTTTCCAGGGAAATGGGCGATCTTCGTAGAGTGGGCTGTAACCGATAGCGAGGCGTTCGCGTATGTCGTTGGTGATGACGGGCGCGCTGGCGGTCATGCCGAGCGGATCGAGCACTCGACGGCGCAGAATCTCGCCGAGCGGTCGTTTGTCGGTGGCTTCTAAGAGCAATCCCAATAGCACATAGCCGATATTTGAATAGACAAAATGGGTTCCGGGCTCAGATCCAGTACGTAGAGTTGTGGCCGCGACTCGAATCAAGAGCGGCACTCCCGAAAGACCGGAGGTGTGACTGAGTAAATGATGCGCGGTGAACGGCGGGTAGGTTGATTCGACTTTGAGCCAGGGCAAGTAGTCCTTGACTGGTTTGTTCAGATCCAGCTTGCCTTCTTCGCTTATCTGCAACGCGGCAATGGCTACGAATGATTTTGAAATCGACCCAATCTCGAAAAGGGTATCAGGCTTGACTGGCGATCCGGCCTTCAAATCCGCCAGACCGTACTGCGAAGCGTGCAACAAACCCTTTCGGTCGGCAAGGGCCACTGTCATTCCGGGTGCACCAAAGTCATTCATGTGACGGGCAATAAACTGGTCGAGGCACTGGAAGGCGGGCTGAAAATCATTGGCTCGCGTATCTTGAACTGCAGCCACTATAGGCGCGGCGTTCAAAGGCAGATCCTTTAAGAAAACTAGCCCAATGCTGGTTTTGATCCCACTGCTCAATAGTGCCCTTCTACTAATAGTTCCGTTCATCTATCGCTATCCTCTGATCATTTAGGGCTTGAGCGGCGCCGTGAGGGGGCTCGTGATTAAAGCGCCGCTCTCCAGCAGAGAGCGGCGCCTGGTTACTCGGTTGGGGTCCGCTTGAGATCGCGCCCTACCGCTTTGCTTCCAGAACGATTTCACGTGCGAGTCGATTGCCCATCACTTCGCGAATCTCGGAGCGATCTTTATACCCTTGCATCTGCTTTTCGTCGTTGCCTATCGTGCGTTGCGCGAGGGCGTCAGCTTTGTCCTCGCCGGCTTCCATCGTTGCGAGGTCCTTGTATTCCGTCATTAACATCAGGTTGAACTCACCCGGTGTGTGTCCCTCAACGGAAAGAACCTTGTAGGAGAGCGTCAGCCCATCCTTCTTCAGAGCCTCTTGATTGGCTTTCCACTGCGCGGCTAGATAGTTCATATAAGCTGTATCCATGCCAGGCTTGACGCGGATAAACGCTACGTTCCAAACAGAACCATTGTGGTATGGTCGACTGACTTGAGAATAAACTGAGATTCCGGCGACCAAGACCAAGGCTGCAAGCGAAACTGCGATCATGTGTCTTATCTTCATATTAGCTCCTCCCCGTACATTGTTTTGGGTTGGGGGCGGCGGGGTACGGGAGACCCACCGTCTTACCCGTGGATGAGAGGGGAAAGACCCGACGAAGCGCTCCCTCCAAGGCAGGTCTTATGCGGGCAGTCCCCTCCTCGCAATCGTCTCCATGATGTTGCAGAAACGATCCAGCTCGTTGAGCGTGGTATACACATTCGGGGTGATACGAATGCCGACAAACTCTTCGTGGATGATCGGCGTCGTAAAGATGCGATGTTTGTCAAACAAGTAGCTGCCTATCTTTCCTGGATCAACCCCTTCGATGTTGACGTTTGCTATGGCACACGATTGGTTAGGAGCAAAGGATGTGTTAAAGCGAACCCGGGGAACATCTTTCAACTGGTTCATCCAGTAGCGCGAAAGAAAACGCAATCGCTCCTCTTTGCGTTTGGCGCCGATGCCACGGTGGAACAAAAGTGCTTCCCCAATTGCCAACCGGGGCGCCGCTGAATGTGTGCCCACCTCTTCGAATTTACGTATGTCATTGGCCTGTTTTTCTTCCGCGGCCATCAACGGCCAAATCTTTTCAATTCGTTCGCGCTTGACGAATAGCATTCCCGAGCCTTTTGGGGCAAACAGCCATTTGTGCAGGCTCGTGCCGAAATAGTCGCACCGGAGATCCGTTTGCTTAAAATCAAACTGAGCAAATGAATGAGCGCCGTCGACAATCGTTTCGATGCCTTTTGCGCGCGCCATTTCGCAGACCGCCTTGACAGGAGTGATCTGGCCAGTGATGTTGATCTGGTGGGCCATCAAAATCAAACGAGTGCGAGGCGTTATGCCGCGTTCGAAAGCCGCGGTAATCTCATCGAGGTTTTTCGGTGGAATGGGTATTTTTACCAACTTCAAGACCAGACCCTCGCGTCGCTCGCGTTGCCGCAGAGTTGTCAGCATGCGTCCATAATCCTGGGTGGTAGTAAGAATCTCGTCACCCGGCTTGAGATTCATTCCCATCAACAGAATCTCGAGCGATTCAGATGCATTGCGGGTGATGGCAATCTCTTCACGATCGCACCCAAATACTTCTGCGAGACCGGTCCGTATCGTCTCAGACTGCGGCTCGAGGATTTGCCACATCGTGTAAGCGGTCGCGTCTTCCTGCTGCCAGATGTAACGCACCAACGCTTCAGTGACAATGCGGGGACTGGGTGAGACACCGCCGTTATTCAGATTGATGATGCCGCGCGTAACGGTGAAGGCATTCTGTATCGCGAACCAGTAGTCTTCATCCATCGCCGCCTGTGCCGGGGTCAGGTGCGCAACGCTCTTCGTCGCCGCTTCGATCTCTTTAAGAAGGCCAGCGATCGTAGATGAAGTCAGCGCAGCCAGGCCGAGGCTCTTTCCGGCAAGCGAAAGAAAGTCGCGACGATTATTGGCGGAATGGTTCGTCGTTTTCATAGTTTTGCACGGCGAAACATTGAGTCGCTTCATAGACTGCACACTACGGACAGCAAATCTCGTCAGTCCAGATGAGGAGTCTGTCAAAAAGTACCTGCTGACTTCTCATTCACATCGTGGCTTCAGCCCGATGACATGGCCGCGATAAAAACCAGGGAACCGTTTTAACGGTTTGTTTCGCTCCCGATGCACTTTCCTGCGAGAACACTTTTCCTCGAAGTTTCATCAGAGCAGCAAACTTAGCATAACTGACTACTTGAGCACCCCCAAGAAACCGTTGAAACGGTTCCTCGACTCGGTTAGCCCGTTTGTATTACCGGGCTAAAGCCACGGTGTGAATGAGAAGTAAGAACCTCTGTCGACAGACTCCTAATTCGTGTGATTTCGCGCATCGTTGTTGCCGTTGCGGGCTGGGCCTCCTTAGGAGATTCATTTCGCTTCGTAAACAATCTCGCCGCCGATCACCGTCATCAGGCAGTGCGTCTTAAGAATATCCAGCTCCGGAACTTTCATGATGTCAGCTGATAAGACGGTCAGGTCGGCAAGCTTTCCTGCTTCAATACTTCCCTTGAGCTTCTCTTCAAATGCTGCGTAGGCGGCCCAGAACGTAAACATCTTGAGCGCCTGTTGACGCGTCACAGCTTCTTCAGGATGCCAGCCCTCACCCTGGAAGCCCTTTTGATCCTTTCGTGCGACCGCCGCATAAAACTCAATCATGGGCTCGCCTCGCTCGACAGGCGCATCAGTTCCACCTGCGATGATCGCGCCAGTCTTGAGCAAGCTCTGCCACGCGTAGGCACCTACAAGACGGTTCATACCCAAGCGGCTAGGGGCGAAGAAAAGGTCGCCTATCGCGTGTGAGGGCTGCATCGAGGGAATGATTCCGAGTTTGGCAAAGCGGGGCAGGTCGGCTGGGTTGACTATCTGCGTATGCTCGTCGCGCCAGCGTGGCTCGCGAATTTTTCTTTGCTCGACAGGCACTGTGTTGAACGCCTTCTCGTATTCGTCAAGCATAAAACGATTGGCCCGATCGCCGATCGCGTGGGTTTCGACTTGCACGCCTTTGCGAAGTGCTTCTTCGAGCATCGGCAACAGCGATTCTTCTTTTACCCGCAGTAAACCAGTGTTGCCCGGATCATCGCTGTAGGGTTCAAGTAAGGCCGCACCGCGTGAGCCGAGCGCGCCATCGGAAACTACTTTGATTGCGCGGAGCGTGAAACGATTCCCGAATTCACCAATACTCGGCCCTTCGCGTAACAAGCGCGCCGCATCGGGACCTGGTCCATAAACGGCTTTGTAGATGCGCAGCTTTATTCTTCCGGCGCCGTAAAGCTTCCTATACAAATCCACATCTGCATAGCTGCCGCCCGCATCCTGAATCTGACACCAGCCAAGCTCGATGTTGCGTTTTACGCCGAGGATGATCGCGCGTTCTTCATCTTCCGCGGACGAAGGCGGGACGTGGCTACGCAGCAGACCCTGCGCGGCGTCGATCAGCATTCCAGTTGGTTCGCCCGATTGTTTGTCCTTCAATACCTCGCCGCCAAAGGGGCTTGCCGTATTCCTGTCGATGCCTGCGAGCTTAAGCGCGGCACTATTAGCCACCAGCGCGTGCCCATCGGCGCGGGTAAAAAACGCTGGATTGTTTGGCGTTACGTTATCGAGATCCCAGCGCGTGGGAAACACGGGAGGTTTCCAAAAAGTTTCAATCCACCCTCGCCCACTTATCCATTCGCCAGGCCGTGCCTTCTCTGTCTTGGCTTTGATCTTCGCAAGAAACTCGTCGATCGTGGTGATACCCTCGAGATTCAGCGTCATCTCGCGAAAGCCTACACCTGATAGATGATGATGCGCGTCAGTGAGACCAGGAACGACAGTATGCCCGTCAAGGTCGATTACGCGAGTGGCCGTGCCGACATATTTCCGGGCCTCAAGATTCGAGCCCACGAAAACTATGCGGTCACCCTTTACGGCGATCGCTTCCGCGTGCGGCTGGCGCTCGTTTACGGTGTAGATATTTCCGTTTTTGAAAACTACATCAGCCGTTTCGGTCTTGACTGTCGTCGGGATGAACGCCAACAACAAGCAGGTCAGTGCTGAAAGAAGGATCTTCATAGGCGTATGACCGTATTAGGATGAAGGTTGACTGAATTTAGAATTTAGAACTTAGACTTAGAAGTTTGCGCTAGTCGGTTTGAAACGATTCTCCTAAGCTCGCGCTGGAAAAGCGGCCAACCTTATATCGCAGCGCGGTCTCTGCCGCAACCAGAACAAATTCAAAGGGCAAAGGAATTTAGAATTTAGAATTAAAACCAGCCACTAGGAGAATCGTTTCAAACCGAGTAGCTCTAAATTCTGAATTATTCTAAGTTCTAAATTCTAAATTCTAAATTCCTTACCTTCTTTGCGCCTTTGCCTGAAATTCTTAATTTAATGCCTTACCGGTTGAAACCTCATTCGCCTATAATCAGTCTCCGCAAATCTATCATCGTCTTAACTCAAAGGGGGGTTGCCATGAATGTTGAGAGTCTAAGTTTCACGACGTCGCAAGGCGGGACTACCGCGTATATTGCGCGTCCTCATGACAAGACGACGGCTGCTGTTGTTTTGATTCACGAGTGGTGGGGCATCAACGACCACATTCGCGACCTGGCAGGTCGCTATGCGAAAGAAGGTTATCTGTGCGTCGCTCCGGACCTGTTTCGCGGCAGAGTCGCGGCAGACGCTGAGGAGGCTTCTGCTCTAATGCAGGCCCTTGATATTGAGGATGGCATGGAGACGATCCACAAGGCCATCCACGAAACCCAGCGCGTTTACGAAGTCGACCGATTCGGTATCACGGGGTTTTGCATGGGCGGAACGTTTGCCCTGCGGGCGGCCTGCGAGATTCCCGAATTGGCCGCGGCGTCGCCTTTCTACGGAGACATTCCTGAAGAGGAGGTACTCAAAAAGTTGAAGGTGCCAACGCTTTTCATTGCCGCCAACAAAGATGGTTGGATCACTCCGGAGAAAGTAGAGACTTTGCGCCAGGCGGCTCAGAAGTATCGTTTTCCCGTTGAGATTGTTAGCTATGACGCCGACCATGCCTTCTTCAACGACACCCGCCCGCAGGTTTACAACGCCAAGGCTGGGGCGGATGCGTGGCAACGCGTGCTTAACTTTTTCGGGACGCATTTAGGTCAAGCCGCTACACAGTCGGCTTAGCGCTCGTATCATTCAACGACTCTCCCAACAGTGACACAAACTTCAGGAGACATTAGCCACAGATTAGCGCGGATAACGTAGATCAAAACAGAATAGTAAACGAGAGCTTCACTCCGGAGGAGTGAGATGTTTATAGATCGGTACCTAAGAAGTCCCACGCGCGGTTCGGAGGGGCGGAAATCAACTTGACAAGTACCAATCTAGTTTCATTCCGCCCCTCCGAACCGCGCCGGAGGTCAGGGGTCCTTTGAGCTATAGACATGTCACCCCTACGGGGTTACCCCTACGGGGTGAACTGGATGCAGAAGGTAATTGTCAGTGAGCCCAGGGCCAATTCACCCCTATGGGGTGAAACCTGCGCCTCTTTGCGCCAACGACAAACAGGTCGGCTCTAGTCTGTTTTTTCGACAGACTCCTAGTCTAGCCTAGCCGATGAAGTTTTCGAGTTCGGCTTTCGTTGGCAATGCGGTTCGAGCTCCAAGTGCGCGACACTTAAGTGCTGCCACTGCATTCGCCAGCTTTAAACTGGTCTCGATGTCCTCACCAGTCAACAATCCATAAAGAAAGCCGCCGTGAAAAGCGTCACCCGCGCCCGTGGTATCACGGCAGCCGCCGGGGACCTCATAGGCATCGGAGTAGATAAACTTGTCCTCGAAATAGAGCATCGCTCCTTCTTCCCCCATCGTCATTCCCACTATTGCGCAACCGTAACGTGACTGTAGTTCGATCAGCGACGCGCGTCTGTCACTAATTCCCGTTAAACGGTGGGGAAACTGTTGCGAGGTGATCACTATATCGATCAACGGCAAAAGCTCAGGCAGTCCGTCGTATATGTTATCGATGTCAGCCGACACAATAGTGCCTGCAGCTCGCGCTGCCTGGGCCATTAGCGCTCCCGCCGGCGGGTCGTGTGCGTCCAGGTGCAGCACCCGTCCCTGCGATGCCAGTGGTATAGGCGCTTCGTCGCGTCTGTAAGCCAGTCGTTCGTCGCGATCCCAGATGATGGTTCGCTCTCCTGTGCGGGCCTCGATGATGATGAAGGCAATCTGATTTTGCGCGCCATTGATAACTTCCGCAAACTCGACACTGACGCCCGCTTCTTGCAACGAGGACAGACCGAATTGTCCTTCTACATCTGAACCGAATCTCCCCGCGTAAGCACTCTTCAAACCCAGGCGGCTAAGCGTCACCATGGTGGTGGCTACCTGGCCGCCAGGCGACTGCTGGTGAGCAAGAAGACGCATCTTGGTGTCAAATTTCGGATACTCAGGCACGACGATCAGGTGGTCGACGGCGTTCAAACCGAAGCCGACCGCGTCAAACGGTTTGTCAGTTCTTAGTTTGAAGGGAAACTGCAAGGATGTTTGCTCACCAGGTTTCTCTGATTGTTAAGCTTTAAGTAACGCAAGCTGTTAGCTTGCGTCCGGCGCCCCACGCAACCTAACAGCTTGCGTTACCCTGGGTTTCCAAGGCGGCGTTAGTTGTCGCGCTGCCGCTAAGCTAATATATTGCTGGGTAATTCCCAGTATATTAAGGAATTCAAGACAGTGGCCTTAGACGACAAGCTTAAAGAGATTCCATCCTCGCCGGGCGTATATTTGCATAAAGACGACGCGGGTAAGGTGATCTATATCGGCAAGGCGAAGAATCTACGCCAGCGTGTGCGCTCATATTTTCAAAAGCGGCCCTTTGATCGTAAGACGGACGCTCTGGTTGGGCACATCTCTGACTTGGAGTTTATCGTTACTGACAGCGAAGCCGAGGCCCTGATTCTTGAAGCCACACTCGTCAAGCAGCATAAACCTCGCTATAACATCAAGCTGCAGGATGATAAGTCATACCCTCACCTCAAGCTAACCATAAACGAACCGTTTCCTAAGGTGGTGATCACACGCAGAATTCAGCGTGACGGCGCACTTTACTTCGGGCCATTCCTCCCCGCAAGTCTGGCACGGAAGACGATCGATTTGATTAATCGAACTTTTCAGTTGCGAACCTGTGACATTGAGATCGACGGTAAGGCGCCACGGCCGTGTCTCGAGTATCACATCAAACGTTGCCTTGGACCGTGCGTTAAAGGCCTCTGTACTCCGGAACAATATCAGGAGGCAGTTCGCGATGTGCGGCTTTTACTTGAAGGCCGAAACAGCGAACTCGCCGATACGCTCGAAGAGCGCATGTTACAGAGTTCCGCAGAGATGCGCTATGAAATGGCCGCGAAGTATCGCGACTTGCGCAAGACCGTGAACAAGCTCTCGGAGCAGCAGAAAATGGCCATGTCGCCGGAGCGCGATATTGATATCTTTGGTTACTACCGCGAAGGATCACAGCTTGCTCTGCAACTCTTCACCATGCGAGAAGGACACATCGTCGGCCGTCGAGAGTTCTTCTGGGAAGACTTGTCGCCGGATGAATTCGACCCGGCAAACTTTCTCAGCGAAGTGCTGGCGCAATACTATGCCGGCGACTACGTCCCCAAAGAGATTTATGTGCCCGTCGATTTCGACGATCGTGAGCTCCTGGAGAAAGCTTTGAGTCAGCGTAGGGGGCGGCGCGTAAAGATTCTTTATTCGCAGCGAGGCGAGAAGCGAGATTTTATTGATCTGGTCGACAAGAATGCCAAGCTTGCGTTTGAGCAACGCTTTCGAGTGCTCAAGCCGGATATGAAGTTGGTCCTGGAAGAGCTTCAAGAGACACTCGAGTTGCCTCATCTTCCGGCTCGTATCGAATCGTTTGATATTTCTCATATTCAGGGTACCGAGAATGTCGCAGGCATGGTGGTTTGTGACAATGGCAAGATGAACCGCTCAGAGTATCGCAAGTTTCGCATTCGCAATGTGGAGGGAGCCAACGACGTCGCGTCAATGCACGAGGTGGTGTTTCGGCGTTACCGCCGTCTATTGGATGAAGGGAAGCCGCTTCCCAATCTGATCATGATTGATGGTGGCAAGGGACAGTTGAATGGGGCGGCCGCAGCCATGCGCGAGTTGGGGCTGGAGGCTGTGCCGATGGTCGGCGTAGTCAAGCCGCCGTTTCGTCATAACGAAGTTGCCTACCTGCTGGTGAAAGGTCGTGAAGACGAGCCTGTTTACCTCGACTCTCATTCTCTGATTCTTCGTTTGCTGCAGATGATTCGCGACGAGACACATCGTTTCGCAGTGACTTATCATCGCAAGCGTCGCGAATTACGCGACTTCACCTCTGAGCTCACTGCAATTCCCGGGGTCGGTGAAAAGCGGAAAGGACGTCTCTTGCGTCATTTTGGATCAATTCAAAGAGTGGCCAATGCAAGTGTTTCAGAATTGACGCCATTTGTTGGACGCAAGACTGCCGAAGAGATATCCGGCCACTTCGGAAGGCAAAGGAGTCTTGCGGAAGCAGGATTAAATAGCGAGGCGAGCAATGAATCGCCCGAACCTAAAAGCGTGGGAAGCATTTAGTCGTTCCAACATTTGTTTGAGAGGAGGACTGTCTTATGGCGAGCAAAGCCAGTATTGGAGGACATCCGATCCATCCAATGCTTGTTCCCTTTCCAATAGCACTCTGGACCACTTCGTTTGCTTGTGACGTAGTCTTTTATTTTACACGTCACCCGAGCCTGCTTTTGATCTCAAAGTTTCTGATCGCCGCCGGCTGTCTGGGAGCGGTGGCTGCCGCAGTCCCCGCCATAATCGATTGGCTGGCGATCAAGAAACCGGACGTTAAGAGGATTGCCGACTGGCACGCGCGGCTCAATATAGTCGCGCTTGTCATCTTTGGGTTCAGTCTCTACTTTCGCATGCAGACAGGATCGCACTGGGTTGGTAACAAGCTTACAATTCCTTTCCTACTTTCGTTCGTCGGTGTGATTCTGATTGGCATTTCCGGCTGGCTTGGAGGCGAACTGGCCTATAAGCATGGAGTGGGTGTTGCGCCGCAACATGATTCGCCGGAGGAGGAAACGTCTAAGGTGAGATACCGATAGCGGGTGGAGAAAGGGTCGATTTTCCATTCATCATTTGACAAGTGAGAAGTGTCAAAAGACGAATGGAAAATGAATGCCTTTTCGTCCTCCCAATCATCCCGTCGCCGCGCTTCTGCGCTCTCCGCTAAACTCGTACATGATGTGAAGCCGAAGCGACCCGTCGAGTACCTCCGCGCGAACGTCTTTAACATGCGTCTTCAGCGCGCCATTAGCCGAAGCGACTGGAATCGTAAGTTGCAGTTGCGGAGGACGAATTAGCACCAGTGGATTCACCTTCTGGTCAATTGCGTCTCGCACAAAGACAGTAACAAAATTATTTGCTACCGGATTTACTCCCTCCAGATTTACTGCGTCAACGTTGACCTGTCCGTAAACTGTTTGGCTGGCCTGATCGAAACGCAATTGAAGACTGGTTTGCGCCCAACCTTTGAACTGCATGCAATTTCCCATCAGATTGTAGTTTCCACTGAAGGCGAGCGGGACAGAAATCTTGCCGCCTGCAAATTGCACCTGCGTCTTAACATTACTTCCCTCCTGAGCCAACGTTATTGTGTTCGTGCAACCTTGTTGCAAAGCGACACTTTGAATTGCTGGAGCAGCTAGCGCTGAGCCGGAACTGCTAAGTCGTAGAGAAGGCGAACCGAGATCGCGAAATATGGTTCCCAGCAGCAGTTCAAAGAAACTGCTGCTGACCGTTACGATCACGGTGCTGGCTGCGTCGCCCTGCGAGGGTGCTTGAACAGCAGCTCCGGGGGCAGATTTCGCGCGGGAGATTCCCAGGAAGAACATCGTCGCGCCGGCTCCAACAACCAAGCCGAGAAGAAGAATGATCACATACTTCATCCAATAGGTCCTTTCTCTCTTAGCCTATGGCGTTGGTGATGAAGTTGCCGCAGGAGATACCGTTGTTGCAGGAGCAGGCTGTTGGGCACTTGCCAACAACGACTTAACCAGAGCGCTGGCCATGTTTGTTAATGCATCTATCTGCTGACGCACCTGCTCGGGCGGAACCTTTTTAAAGCCTGCGGGAATTTCAAATGTTGAATCATCGGCATTCGTACTAATATCCCGCATCTCTGCGACAATTCTCGCGCTTTTGATTCCCTGCACGTCACCGCTGGCCTCGGTAAACAACTCTGACCGCAACGGCAAACCGGTTTCTTTGTCTATGTAGAAGTATGCTTCGCTGCTGACGTTGCCGGCCTGCGTGTTGGTGTTGGCGGTTTTCGCATAGCGATATTTCTCGGCAGTGCGCCCGTTTACTGTCTCTTCGCCGACACGTTCAATTCCGTTCAGCTTTTCCAGACGTGCAACCAGTTGACCTGGAGTCATAAGTTTTTGCCATTGAAAACCGGTCGACTCGGGTGTTAGTTCCGCATACTGTTTGCGCCCCGGCGCGATCACGATGTGCTGATCGCCCTTTTCCAGATAAACCAGATCAGAACCGTCCGGCAGTTTAAAGGAAACACGCCGGTCAGCCCCCTTGCGAGCAACTTCAGCCGAGAGGGTGGGAATGCCCATCGTCTTTTGACCGCCTTCGGTTTCCGCTGAAAGGACTAGCACAGCACGATATGTTTCGGGCTCGCGCGCGGCAATAGTTGAGATAGGCACAGTTGCAGTGTTCGCATTTACATTGGCCACGCTCGTGTTCGCATTGACACTCATGTTGACATTCGTGTTTGCAGTTTCAGTTCCTCTTTGACACGCGCTTGCAGCGAAGAGCATTCCGAGCGCAAGTCCAAGTAAGAGATATGCCTTTGGCACCATTTTCATAGCAGACTCCAGGATGAATGGGCGCCGGAGCGCCGTTAAGTTCGGGGGGGTTAAGAGGGAAGGTCCATAGAATAGCATGCAGAGCCTAAGAGGCAAACTTGTCGCATTTTTCGGTAGTGCGTAGGTTTGAGTAGATCTCTACTTCAACTGTATCCGACGTGTGGGGAAGTAATGACCCATACGGTGCTCGGAAGTAAAAGTCATGGCCGCCATGCCAATTAGAGAGGCAGCGGTGGGAACGACCTGGATGGCAAGCAAACCTGGAGGCCTGAACATTAAGGAATGACTGACAGCTCCGAAATCACGGTCCCGCACGGAAGGCGTTGTGCGGAGTTTTGCTGAGAGCCGACCTGCTACCATTTTGGGGAAGGCCGATGCTCTGGGGGAAGAAACGGGTAGGTGCACCCCAGAGGCCGCCGGAGTAAAGGTCCAAGCATCCGGGGAAGGATTCGCGAGACGAAACGTCGGGAAGGTCCTGAAGACCAGCAGCGGATGGTCCAAGCTGTCACTTCATAGTTGAATTCGCGAAACATCTCAAATATCTTAAATGAAAATGGGAAATGACCTGGAGTTCCCACCAAAGGCGCATCTCAAGGCGACGCAAGCGTTGCTGACCCGCTTCGCCCAACCATTCCTCGGAAAAACATTTGACTTGAAAAGCTCTTTTGAGTAGAAGCACATTGCTCTCCTAGCTTCAACTAATGATTGGTTTGCCATGAAAAATATCCTGCTGATGATTGCACTCGCGTTTTCCTGCTCGATTTGTAATCTTGCGGGCAAGTTGAAGCCCGCGGGAAATGAGTCCACTCCTGGCACCACCAGTTCAAGTGGGCCCGTAGAACGTCCGCAACCGACAGCGGCCCAAACAGCCGCGCTTGCGGGTGGCCGGGAGGTTAAGTGGGACCAGCAGGGTATGTCGTTTAGTGTCCCTCCAAAGTGGACTGAGTCATCAAACGAATCAAAGACCCTGGTGTGGAGCGCTCCTGGTACTTCGGCTTCGCTGATCGTTAACATTTCACCGATGGCCGAGGATTTTCCCACTGATACGAGCATCAATGCGTTTTATGATGGCGCCAAAACCCGAGCTAAGAATGGCGAAGTTGACGAAGTGAAATGGTTGGAGATCGATGGCGTGAAGGGGCTTGAGTTTCGCGAAGCGAATCCTGAGAAGCCGGACGATCAAAGGCGACTGCAGTGGATGGCATACCGGAAGTATGCCGGGCAGGTGCAGTTGGTCAACGTCATGCTGGCAACCCGGGCCAGAGACTATACTCGTAATCAGGACGCGATCTACGGAGTTCTGTACTCAACGAAGCTGGTGCATTAAGGCTCCAAGTGGCACAGACTTCAGTCTGTGTACTTTTGGCAAGGTTCAAGTTTCGGGTTCCGGGTTTCAGGTCTCAAGTTTCAGGTTAAGTGCATCCCTGACCCTGAAACTTTTAGAACCTGAAACCTGAAACCTCTTCACTTACTTAGGTCCATGCCACTCACTACTTCTTAATGTAGTTGCGGTGGACCCAACCGTCTTTCTGCTTGCGATCGCGGGTCTCAAAGAAAATGTTCTTCGAGTTTTCTCGAGTAACAAGTTTGACGCGTTGAGTGACTTCCTTCTCCTCGATGTCGCCCGTCTCCGCCTCCGAAAGAAACAGTTTGACGTTTGCTGCGGTTGTCGGCTCAAACTTTATGTCGCGTTGAAGCTCTGCGATGGCTTCGATAGCATTTGCTTTCAATAGCTTGGGCCAAAGCTTCTTGAATAGTGCGCTCGACGCATAAACATCGGCGCTGTTAACCTGGCCGTTGATTGCAAATACGTATCCGATCACATCGTCTTTCCCCTTTACAATTCCTGATAAAGCACTGACGTAACTCTCCGCAGTCTCCCGCACTTTACGATTCTCAACTGCGAGCTGGAGGCTGGACTCGGAAACGGGGGAATTAACGCGTGTGCCAACGTTCTGGCTCAGCTTGTCCTGGGCCACCGTAACGCTTTCCCAGACAGCACCCTGAGAACTTGAACGTTTAGCCGCCAGCTTAATCTCTTTGGTTGCGGCAACATCAGCAGAACTGCTGAACACCCCGGCCTGTTCGTTACCGCGTCCACTCCACCTTCCATGCTCGACGCAAAAGGCCGCTATGGGCATCCGTCCCGATCTCGGCGGCACGATTAGATCGACGCTAATCATTCGATCCTGTTGCCCACCTTTTACGATATCTCCTGACTGAACGTAGACATCCTGGTCTGAGAGGTTCTGAATGGCCAGTTCATTCACATCTTTGGTCTCATACACAATGACCTTCTTCTGCTGGAGAGCTTCCTGTAAGGTGAGGAAGTTATTGCCCGCAACCAAACTCCGACCGTGAACGAGGAACATCGAGAGATTGTTGTGTGTGTAGGGACCCGACAGAGTGTACTCACCGGCGCTTATCCGTGATCCTTCCGCCGCATTACCACCCTGGCTTCGCGCCTGCGCCTTTATAAGCAACGCGGTTGTTATTCCAACTAGCAGTAAGACCGTAGCGAATGTTAGGGCGAACGATTGTTTCTTCATTTTGTTGTCTCCTTAGGAAGAGCTCGAGCGTACGCGCAAGCTGAGAGGCACACCTCACCGACCCATGGCCGGATGGTTAACGACAGACCACGTCAAGCCCAAGCTAAATCGAAAAACTACGGGGAGACGGGCGCGGAGAGATCTGGCAAATGGACCTTTAACGAATCTTGGGAGACGACCCTTGGAAAACCCGTGTTGGTTTTAAGAACGAGGTTGGGGAGTAGTTCTTGCAGTTAGAGGAGCCGACGACCGGAAATGTTGCCAATGCTGACTAACCAACTTCAGACTAGTGGTCCGCCGTAGGGGCCGGCCCGACGTAATTGGCGATGAAGCGCAAACAGGGGGTTACTCCCCGTGAACGGTTGGAGCGTCCGCGTGGGGAACGAAGCACCTGCGGCAGCGGGCTTCGTACATGCCGGCGGCGCCGACAGCGACGCGTTCTTCGGATTCGAAGGTGCGCTGGGAGTAATTGGCGGGCTGGCCACACTTCATGCAGATGGCGTGAGTCTTCGTGATGTATTCCGCAATGGCCAGGAGTTGGGGCATCGGTTCCCAGGGTTTGCCCGTGTAGTCCTGGTCCAGCCCGGCGATGATCACCCTGATTCCGCGCGCGGCTAACTCGTTCGCAACGCCGACAAGCTCGTTATCGAAAAACTGCCCCTCGTCAATACCGACCACTTCTGTGTCCGGTTCAACTTTGGCGAGAACCTCTGACGCGCTACGGATGTTTGCCGATTCATGACGCATCTCAGAGTGAGAAACGATTTGGTTGTCCGAAAAACGCGAATCAATTACCGGCTTAAAGACCTGAACTTTCTGCCGCGCAATCTTCGCTCGGCGCAAACGGCGAATTAGTTCTTCCGATTTTCCAGAGAACATCGAGCCGGCGATCACTTCAATCCACCCGGCGGTAGGCCGCAAGTGGGGGGTGGGTTCGTCGATACCAACCTGGGTCATGAATTCTTCCATATTTAGATTTTCTTATTCACACAAGATCGCGCGAGAGCACGCCCCAGGCGCCCTGTCGACTGCGCACGTCACGCGTCCCAGCGACATCATCGATCACAAGACCAAGCTCACGGCGTCCTTCAATAACCTTCTTTACGATCGATGCCGGGACGCTGATCGAAGGCGCAGAACCAAAGTGTCCGCGCTTTCCGTCAGAGGCATAGGCCCAACCCCGCAAGAAAGTGTGCCACTCGCCTTCGATGGAAATCGAATGAAAGCCGCCTTCCAACCCCACGTATATATCAGCTGTTAGTCGCCGCCCAGCGAGCAAGTCGCGCACTGCCAGGGCTCGTTCACGCGCGCCCTGCATCAATTGCCAGTCAGTCAAGGGCATCGCTGGAACGTTTGTCTCCACGGCCCGAGCAACAACACTCACCTCGGCCCAACTGGAATCGATCTCTGCGATACGCGCAATGCTAGCCCGAACAGCCATAATCTTGGCCGCTCGGTCAGAACCAAGGGCAATTGTTTTGACTGGCACTGGGTTGGCGACTGGTTCAATCGGGCCGGGCTGTACTCTTCGCGACGTTGGCGTGACAAAGGCTATAACACACTATCTGTTTCCGTCAAAATGTCACCGTAAACGCAACTTGTTAGCTTGCGTGGTGCACAGGACACAACGGAGGAAGTAAGCGAGATGCCGCACTCAAAAATGTCTCGGATGGGTTGCTTGACTTTAACTACAGCCGTTGCTGTAATCCAAAGGCAGGCAGAAAATTCTTCAGAACCTTGTGATGGAGGTAAGCGAGTGGTTGACGAGTTGGTTTACGACTGGAACTTGATTGAGCCACACATGCAGCTGCCTGGTCGCCACATAGGCCTCGACGACGAAACTTTGCGCGACGGCTTGCAGTCGCCCTCGGTTAGTGAACCCTCGGTCGAGAAGAAGATTGAGTTACTCCATCTTATGGACGCCCTCGGAATCGACACGGCTGATATCGGATTGCCGGGCGCGGGTGGCACGCATGCAGCCGGAGTCGAACGTCTCGCCCTGGAAATCGCCGAAAAGAAACTCCGCATTCGCCCTAATTGCGCTGCTCGCACCCATAGGAACGACATTGTTCCCATCGTCGAAATATCGCAACGAGCCGGCATTCCCATCGAAGCCTGCACCTTCATTGGCTCATCATCGGTGCGGTTCTTCGCTGAGGACTGGACGCTGGACAAACTTCTGCAAATGACTGAAGACGCGGTTACCTTTGCAGTCACTGAAGGTGTCCCGGTGATGTACGTCACCGAAGACACTACACGAGCCGCTCCCGAAACGATTCGCGCTCTTTACACAACTGCAATCCGCTGCGGCGCCCGGGCGGTTTGCGTTTGCGACACAGTGGGCCACGCGACGCCCGATGGAGCCCGAAGCGTTGTGCGCTTCGTCAAAAATATCATTGAGGAACAAGGCGGAAACGTGAGGCTCGACTGGCACGGTCATCAGGATCGCGGACTCGGCGTAGTCAATTCGATGGCGGCCATTGAAGGAGGCGCCGATCAGGTGCATGGCTCTGCGCTGGGAATCGGGGAGCGGGTAGGGAATACGCCGATGGACCAGTTATTGGTTAATCTTAAACTTCTGGGCTGGATCGACAACGATCTCTCTCGATTGGGTGAGTACTGTCGGATTGCCGCTGAAGCTTGTTGCTGGACGATTCCTTTCAATTATCCCGTATTTGGTCGCGATGCCTTCCGCACGGCCACTGGAGTTCATGCGGCTGCGGTGATCAAAAGCTACAAGAAGGGAGATCCGCACCTGGCGGATCTCGTTTACTCCGGAGTCCCAGCAGGCGCGTTTGGCCTCGAGCAAGTGATTGAAATTGGTCCAATGAGCGGAAAGTCTAACGTGATCTATTGGTTGGAAAAGCGAGGTCTTGAGCCGGATGAAGAGCGCGTCAATCGCATCTACGATTGCGCAAAGCGATCTTCGGCCGTGCTTCCGGAAGAAGAGATCAGACGATTGTTGTAACGGTCTCTTGTTTTCCTCTTCGGCCTTTGGCGCGCCAGGGGAGCTGAGTTACGAGATGGCAATACAGATTGATAATGTTCACGACAGTTTCTTCAGACCTGTTTCATGACAGCAGCGCTGACCTCAAATCCCACTCGAAGCATCGCAGAGTTGCTGAAAGCTCCAAAGGTCCAGGCTGCGTTTCAATTCTTTGAACAAAAGGCAGAGGCTATTACGAGTGAACAGATCGCTATCTGTTCAATCCCCGCTCCGCCGTTTCAGGAACGGGAGCGTGCTGAGTATCTCTGCAGCAAGTTTCAAGAACTTGGGTTCGACGTTTCGCTAGATAAAGAAGGCAATTGCTCTGGGCTACGAAGGGGACGATCCGTTGATCCGTTGTTAGTGGTCAGCGCGCATTTGGACACCGTCTTTCCAGCAGGAACTGATGTAACGGTTCGAAATGCGAAAGGCATACTTTTCGCGCCGGGTATAGCTGACGACGGATGTGGCCTGGCGGCATTGATTGCGCTTGGACGCGCAATGGCAGCGGCAAATATTGAAACTGAAGGTTCCGTTCTCTTTGTAGGAACAGTGGGGGAAGAAGGTGAAGGAAATTTACGCGGTGTCCGCTATCTCTTTTCGGAGGGCCAATGGGCCAATCGCGTGAATAGCTTTCTGAGCTTCGACGGATCGGGAACGGACCGGCTGATCAATCGAGCATTGGGGTCAAAGCGCTATCGGGTTTCGATGCGCGGCCCGGGTGGTCACTCCTGGGGAGATTTTGGTCTCGCAAATCCAGTTCACGCATTAGGACGGGCGATATCGCGACTGGTTTCATACCCCGTGCCGCGCGAGCCACGAACTACCTTCAATGTGGGACGGATTCAGGGCGGGACCAGCATTAATGCTATTCCCGGTGAGGCAGTGATGGATGTTGACCTGCGATCGACCAGCGATCACGAACTTCGCCGCCTCGATGCATTTTTCCGCAGGGCCATGCGCGAAGCCGCCGACGATGAAAATGCTGCTCGTCGTCATGGGCATCCGTCACTGAACTTAACCGTTGATCTAATTGGCGAACGCCCCACTGGGGAGACACCGTCAGATTCGTCCATCGTCCAAATTGCTTTTGAGGCGACGCGCGCGCTTGGTGTCACACCAAGCCTCGATCAGGCCTCAACTGATGCAAACATTCCGATGTCACTGCGTATTCCGGCGCTTACCCTGGGCGCTGGAGGTATGTCGGGAAGTTCGCACACTATCAATGAGTGGTACGATCCTCGCGATCAGGCGAAGGGATTAAAACGTGGTCTTTTGGTTGCTCTCGGATTGGTTGGCCTTAAGTAGGCGTGTAGTCAAGTCACGAGAGCGCTACGCAATGAGTTCAGAGTTCAACCTTTAGGTTGTTGATACGTGACAACAAGCTAAAGCTTGAACTCTAAACGTCTAGTTAATCGGAATTGTTATTGTCGCAGAGCCGCCCTTACCTGCCGGAAAGCGTTTCTGACGCGCAATGCGCAGTGCCGTTGCATCGCCGCCTGACGCTTGTGTCACTCGACCCGATTCGTCGTAGGTTACGGTAACAACAACTCTTTTCGGACCAGGCTTGTTCGAGTCCACAGCCACAGATGTTCCCGCCCCTACCGTCGAAGGCTGATTCGCGGCCGAAGTTCTCTCTCCGCGCTGTCGGCGCTCTTTTTCGCGTTGCTTTCTGCCTGCCGCCTGCGCCTCTTCGTTTGCGCGGTTAGCCTCGGCAGGGTCCGGTTGCGCCGGCTGCGTTTCGACTACAGGTTGTGAAGTTTCAGGAGCTGAAGAACCCGACACGGTCTCAGTTTGTGGAACCGCAACTTGTTGATGACGGTACCAACCAGCTGGCACTCCGATGACCGCAACACTTGCCAACACGGCTACACCGACAGCTCCAAGCATCACAGTCTTGCGGTTTGACGCTGCCGGTCCACTCATAAAAGAAAGGAAGGACAGCGTTTCCGGTGGGACCTCAACCGCAACCAGTGGCTGAGGTGGTTCTTCCTCTTTTTGCTCTGAGGAATATCCGACGGGAAACGCCTCCAGGGGAACGATTCCCTCATCTAAACGCCGGAGACCTTCAAGCACCACCTGTGTCCACGGCTGATTGATAGTTCTCTCAGCGGGTTCACTTGTAGCGCTAAATTCGAACTTCGCGTTGGGCAACGTTAAGGCGTAGTAGACTGCATCGATCCCGCGCAGCACGCCAATCTGCGCATCGACAACTGAGCCGGCTTGCAAATGGAAGTAACCGGAGCCGTGCGGATATAAGACTTTAAGACTTCCGGTCTTGCGCTGATTGCAAAAGAACTCGATCAGTTCGGAAAGGGAAAGGTCGCTGAGGTGTCCGGTCAATGCCATGAAAATTAACTCCTCTAAGGAAGAGAGATTTTGGGGGAGGGTCAATGGGTGGCGCATCAACGAGCGGATACACCACCGTCCGATGGGTTACTGCGAGAGAGCGAATTTATAGTTAATCAGACCAGAAACTTTGACGGGCTGACCCGAAAGCTTCGTAGGAGAAAATCGAGCTCTTAGAGCTGCCTGGATAGCTGGTTCTCGCAAAGTTGCAGGGCCGCCAGTTGCCTCGGCCGCAATCACTCTGCCAGTTTCATCCACCACTACCGAGACGGAAACCGTACCGCCTATACGCATTCGTTTAGCGGCGTCCGGATAGAGGGGGGCCGGGAGGGATAGCGCAGTGCCATTGAGAACCCCACCCGAAACCGGTTTCAACAGCGGCCTGGGCGGCGTGGGGCTGGGCGGCTCAGAATCCATTACCACCGTTTGTGTGTCAGGGTCGGCATCACTCCCAAGTGAAGTCATGTCTGCCGACTCCATGCCATTGATTCGGTCAACTGCGTTGGGCAAGGTCGGCGAATGAGATTTCTTTGCAGACTTGCGCGCCGCTGACGATGGAACGATCGGCACCTTAATTTCTGGATTACCTTTGGCGACGTTGTTTGACGGCGCAGGTTGCGAGGAGTTTGAAGCAACTCCGGGCTGGACCATCTTCTCCATATTCTCGTCCAGGTAGTACATGATGGAGCGATAGGTCACTTCCGTAGGCTCGAAAGAAATCTTACCGCCATCAACCACAGCCACTGAGGTCGTCATCTTGTTCCAGTTGCCGGCAAAGTCAAATTCGTACTTATACATCTCTCTGCTTATTAGCGTGCCATCTGCGTTCACGAGTGTCATTTCGCCGATGTTTCCCTTTTCGTCATACTTGTAGACTTCTTTGCCTGTTAGCGTTCCGTTTGAGACCGGGAAGTACTGGTTCTCGATCTTATTGCCTTTAATGTCATAAGCAACTACCTCCAGCAGGGCGCGCTTACCCTCCACCACTCGGCCGTCCTGACTCACGAGCTTTACGATTTCGGTTCGCACCCTCCGCACAGGTCCAACAAGTCCGTCTCGGCTCCGGTCGTTTTCGACGACGGCACTGATGGGATGTGGTTGAAGGCCTCGGACTTTAGCCGTCAGGTTTGTTTGACCGTTCACGGCGAACGCAGAAGCCACAACGGCGCCGACAATAAGACTTATAGTGCTTAGATATCTGAACATGTTGTTCTCCTGATCAATGAGGTGGGGATTCACGCAAAACTCAGAAGTTGCGGGGTGAGCCAACGGGCCCCAATCCGTCGGGGCATCCCGAAGGCAAGTCGGCCACGGCCCCATGATACTGTGTTCAACGTAGTTTGTCTAGGACAAACATTCGGGATTATTGCTCAGAATGCGTGGAATCTGGCGGTTTTATTGATCGGAAGGTGGGGTACTGCGCGAGGATCGCAGCAATTTGGTCGATTACACGAATGCTGCTACCCGGTGCCGTCTGGTCGTTGCACATGATCGAGAAGACCAAAGTCTCTCCGCTATCAGCAAGGATGTACCCCGACAAAGAGTTGTCGTAAGTGAGCGATCCAGTCTTCGCTGAGACTCGGCTCTCAATGGTTCTAAGGCGGCCTTGGAGTGTTCCATCCTTGCCAGAGAGGGGCAGCGTCTCCCGGAAAAGCTGGCCCGAACCTGTCCTTGATATAGCCAACAGCAGACCAGCAGTTGCTTGAGGGGTTACGAGATCGAGGCGTGAAAGTCCGGAGCCGTCATGCAATGCGAGGTCCTGCGTGGGAATTCCCGCTCTTGCGAGCCAAAGGCGAATGATGACAGTGCCTGCCTCGTCGTCGCCACGCTCTCTGCCAGGTGTGGAATCAGAAAGCATTGGCCCACGCTCGCGACCCAGGGTGCGTAGAATTAACTCCGCATTCAGGTTGATGCTTTTCTTGTTTGTGGCGCGCGTGACTTCAAGCAGCGACCGACTCATGACAAAAGCCAACTCGGTGTTGTGTGCGGGATCGAAACGTTCCCTTCCAGGCACGCGCCAGTCACGACTTTCGGCTTGCCCGTCAACTGTGACTCCCTGTTTCTTGAGAACATCTATGAAAAGACGAGCGCTCCAAAGAGCCGGATTGTACACTGCGAGTTGAGCCCCATACCCTTTGTTGCCGGAAGGAAATTCACCCCAAACGCGCACCTCATTGTTCGAAAGACCTCTTTGAATGCCCAGTTTGAAACGCTCACCAGTCTTAACTGTCGCAATGCTCGGCACTAACCGAACGAAGCCTGTTGTGTCGCTCAATCTAACACCCGGTGGGTCACCTGTTTTGGTGGGAGGCATGATACTGACGTCAACTTCGTTATCGTTTATGGATAGAGCGCTCGCTTCCGCGCCAAAGTACCACTGAAGATCGTTCCAGAGCCACCCATCTCCGACTGGCTCTCCGCGAAAATAACTCGCGTCACCGATTACGTTTCCCGTCACCCGTCTCAAACCGCGCTGAAACAGGCTACTCGCAAGCTCAGACAAGGAGTTGCCATTATCCTTGCCAGATACAGAGACTAAGTCAGGTGCACCGCGCCCGTACAGAATCAGATTACCTCGTAGCGTGCCTGTGGCGTCCGGATGCGCCTCGGCATAAACCGAAGTACGCCACTGATAGTCTGCGCCCAGCAGATCCAGAGCTACAGCAGTTGTGTAAAGCTTCATGTTCGAAGCAGGCGTGAATAGCTTGTCACCGTTACGTGAGTAGAGCCGCTGTCCGTCGGTTGACGAGATAACGTGGATACCCCAACGAGCATTGGCGAACGGGCTCTGGTTGATAGCTTGATCGATCAGTTCAGCCAGCGTAGTGCTCGCTTGCCTGGATTCGGGTTGAGCTTTGGAGGGTGAGGCTGGTGGTCCTGCATTCGCAACCCGCTTCAGTGGCTGGTCTTTCGCAGAAAACGATCGGTATGCCAACAGCGGAGCAAGCAAGAACAGAACGACGACTATAATGCGAAGTAAAACTCGAACACCCCGAAGCTCGATAGTCATCTGTAATCCATTAGTCCCTTTAGCTCACTTTAAACTGGATCGAAAAGGTCAACTCGCAAATAACGTTGCAGTGCGACCGCGAGCCAGCGCTGAGCGAGTAGCCTCATAAACTTCTTCCACAGGAATCTCTGAAATCAGATTGTTATAGATCGTACGGTGGTGTTCGCCGAGCGGCAGATAGGTTTGCGGAGCCCGCTTGTCGAGCAACAGCACCACAGGTGTACCCACCGCTGACGCTACGTGCATTGGACCGGTATCATTGGAGACAAAAGCGGCCAGCCTCGCCACTGCCGACGCCAGTTGCGAAACGCTGAGACGGTCCAAAATGACTGTTGGCCCGGGAAACAGGGTGCGCATCTTGGACACTAATCCTGCTTCCTCTGGCCCGGCAAACACGATCACCTTCATTTGATCATTTCTGATAAGGAACTCTGCTAGCTCGGCAAATCGTTCGAGCGGCCAGCGGCGACTGGAATGGCCCGCACCGGGGAAGAGTCCGACCAACGGCGAACCTGAATCAGCTTTCGCCTTGCGCAAAAGCTGCTCAACGTGACGGTCATTTAGCGCTTGGGTAGCAAGTCGCGGCAAGCGGTCGGCATTCTTTACGCCCAAAGGGAGAAGTACATCGAGATAGAGATCGACCAGGTGTTTTTGCTTCGCATCTTCCACGGGTGGCCGGGGCTGAAAGTTAGACAGGAAGTCGAGCGAGCGTCCTGGTCTTCTGGAATAGAGCCGTTTCTGAGCCCCGGAAAAGAAGCCCAGGAGGTTCGTTTCAGAGAGGCTGTGAAGGTCAATCACAAAATCAAACTGCCGGCGGCGAACATCCTGGACCAGTTTAAAGATCTGAAAAACAGAAACAGGAGTGAACCCATCACGCAGCGCGACGCGGTCCACCATCAGCGTCGCGTCGGCATATCCGGAAAGGTTGATCACCTCTGCACCGCTTTTTCCTACTGCAACAGTTATCTTTGCTTTGGGAAAACGTTCACGAATCGCGCGTAGGGCAGGCAGACTCAGAACAACATCGCCGAGCTGACCAAAGTCAATGACTAAAACGTTTTCGGGATTGAATTTCTCCAGGTTCATGCCCGCGTTTCTCACAACTGGCGCAGATCGCGCCCGGTCATCTCGGCGGGTTGCTCAAGACCTAACAGGCCGAGCAGCGTGGGAGCTACATCTTCAAGGGCGCCGCCTTCCCGCAATTTCATTCCCAGCGATTGTTCGTCGATCAAATGAAAGGGAACTGGATTCGTAGTGTGGGCTGTATGTGGTCCACCAGTCGCAGGATTGATCATCTGCTCAGCGTTACCATGATCGGCCGTGATTAGCGTAGTGCCCTGCGCCTGGCGAATGCCCTTTGTAATCCAACCAAGGCAGGTGTCGACATATTGGCAGGCGGCAATGGTTGGTTCCAGTTTCCCCGTATGACCAACCATGTCGGGGTTCGCAAAGTTGATAACGAATACATCCGTTTCACCCTCGTCAATCGCACGAAGGACTTTATCAGTCACCTTAAAGGCCGACATCTCAGGCTCCAGATCGTAAGTTGCGATTTTTGGAGATGGAACCAGCAGCCTTCGTTCACACTCGTATTCCTTCTCCACACCGCCGTTGAAGAAATAGGTCACATGCGCATACTTTTCGGTTTCGGCCAGGCGGTAATTTTGCACTTTTGTCTTGCTCCATACTTCGGCAAGCACGTTGTGATGCTCGTTGGGCGGAAAGGCAACCGGCAGGGGAAACGTTCTGTCGTACACGGTAAAGCAAACAAAATCCATCTGGGGTCGATTCGGAACGGGAAATTCGTTAAAGTTTGCAATAGCCATTGCTCGAGTCAGCTGACGCGCACGATCAGGGCGAAAGTTGAAAAAGATCACACCGTCTTTATCACCAATCGTAGCTACCGGACGTTCGAATTGGTCCAGCAGAACGGTTGGTTCCATGAATTCGTCCGTAATACCCTTTGCATAAGAGCTTCTGACGGCGGCAAGCGGATCGCTGGCCGGCTGACCGGCGCCGTGTATTAGAAGATCGTAAGCGCGATGAGTCCTTTCCCAGCGTTTGTCGCGATCCATTGCGTAATAGCGGCCGATGAGCGACGCAATAAGGCCGCAACCAATCGCCTCGATCTCTTCTTGCAAAGCTGCCACGTACTTTTCGGCTGACGCTGGTGGCGTATCTCGGCCATCGAGAAAGCAATGCACAAACACCCGTTGCAGACCTCGATCGCTTGCCATTCTCAGAAGGGCATAAAGATGCTTTTGAGATGAGTGGACCTGTCCGTCTGATAACAGTCCCATTAAGTGAAGCGACTTATCCCAGAGTCGGACTCCGTCCATTACTGCCGTCAGCGCTTCGTTACGAAAGAATGCGCCGGTCTCAATTTCGTGATCCACTCGCGACACATCCATGCGAATCACACGACCGGCTCCGATGTTGAGGTGGCCGACTTCGGAGTTACCCATGATTCCTGCGGGAAGTCCGACTCGAGACCCTGACGCCTCTAATAAAGTGTGGGGATACTTCTCCCGTAGCTCATCGTAGTAAGGTTTCTTGGCGAGAGCGATGGCATTACCCTCGCGATGAGGAGAGTAACCCCAGCCGTCAATGATGATTAATGCGATAGGAGGTCGTTTGTCTGCCAATCTTGCCTCAAGCTGCTCGGAAACTCTTTCTTAAATGGTTTCGCTAAACTTTTCCCCCAACGGAGGGATCTGGTAGTTCTGTAAAATTGTTGAACTACTGCCACGAGCGGAACGCCTTACCACTTCGCAGCTCGGGCCTTCTTGCTTCGACTTGCGCCTTCCAGCGGCGCCGCAATCTGGTGAAAAGCTTCGCGACCTGGATACCGCGCTGCTGACTGCAAGTCCTCTTCGATTCTCAGAAGTTGATTGTATTTAGCGATGCGATCTGTTCTGGATAATGAACCCGTTTTGATTTGTCCCGCATTCGTAGCAACAGCGAGGTCGGCAATAAACGGATCCTCCGTTTCACCCGACCGGTGGGAAATGATCGCCGTTCGTCGATTCGTTTTTGCCAGTTCAATGCAATCGAGCGTTTCAGTCAAAGTACCAATCTGATTAACTTTGATCAGGATTGAGTTTGCGACACCGAGTTCAATACCCTTTCGCAAGAATTTAGTATTGGTGACAAAAAGGTCGTCGCCGACAAGTTGAATCCGTTGCCCCAGTTCGTCTGTGAGCCGCTTCCATCCATCCCAATCGTTCTCTGCCATTCCGTCTTCGATCGAGATTATTGGATACTGATCGCACCATTGCTTCCAAAATGCCACCATCTCCTCGCTGGAAAGTCGGCGCTGGTCGCTCTTCTTAAAGACGTAACTTTTACCGTCGTAAAACTCGCTGGCAGCGGGGTCGAGAGCCAAAAGGCAATCTTTGCCGGCGTTGTAATCAGCGCCTGAGATCGCTTCAAGAATAATTTCAACCGCTTCTTCGTTTGAGCGAAGGTTCGGAGCAAATCCCCCTTCATCCCCTACGCTGGTGGCATAGCCTTTCTTTTTCAATACGGACTTTAGTGTGTGAAAAATCTCAGCCCCCATGCGCAAGGCCTCGTGAAAACTTTGAACTCCAACCGGTACAATCATGAACTCCTGAAAGTCGACATTGTTATCGGCGTGTGCTCCGCCATTGACAATATTCATCATCGGGACGGGCAGAGTGCGTGCGTTTGGACCACCGAGGTAAGTATAAAGCGGGAGCCCAACTGAACGAGCAGCTGCACGAGCAGTTGCTAGTGAAACGGAAAGGATTGCGTTGGCGCCCAGTTTGGATTTCGTGGGCGTGCCGTCCAGTTCAATCATTGTCCTATCAATCAGTGTCTGATCCAGCGCGTCCAGACCTTCCAACTCCGGCGCTATGAGGTCGTTAACGTTCTTAACAGCTTTTAGAACGCCTTTCCCCAGATAGCGTCGCTTGTCGCTGTCACGCAGTTCAACCGCCTCATGCGAGCCGGTTGAAGCACCCGAGGGTACAGCCGCGCGCCCAATCTCGCCGCCCGCAAGCGTTACTTCAGCTTCCACCGTGGGATTACCGCGCGAATCTAGAATCTCCCGCGCCAGCACTTGCTCGATCCAGCTCATTGTGATTCGGCTCCCTGATGCAAATTAGGAACGTTAATGGGCCGCGTGTGCGCTGCCAACCGTCTGGGCCTGGTTTTGAACAGCATCCTCCGGAAGATCCAAACGAACGCGCATTACCCGACGGCGTTCGACACGCTCCACCTGGAAAGAGAGACCGTTATAGCGCACCATTTCACCTGGCTTGAGCACGTGCCCGGCCTCGGTCATGAGAAAACCGCCAACTGTGGTATAGGCTTCTGATTCCGGCAAGGCTAACTTGAGTCGACGGTTAAGATCGCGCACCGCCAATCCGCCATCGAGAATATATTTACGAGGGCCAGTGGCGGTGATCTGTTCGTTGACTTCTTCGTCGTGCTCGTCGGAGATATCCCCAACAATCTCTTCCAGCAAGTCTTCGAGTGTGATGATACCTTCGAGGCCGCCGTGTTCATCCACGACAAATCCAAAGTGGGCCTTGGCTTTCTGCATTTGACGCAAGACGTCCTCAAGACGCGCCGTATCAACTACGTAAAGCGGTGGCTGGAGCACATCTTGAAGGCGAAACGCGTCCGGATTTAGAAGGTAAGGCATCGTATCTTTACTGTGGATAAAGCCGATGACGTTATCGTGGGATTCGCGATATACAGGCAAGCGCGAATAGCGATACCGCTCGAAGGAGCGCGTAATTTCCGGAAGGGAAGAATCGCTGGAGATCGCCGCCATCTCGGTGCGAGGAACCATTGCTTCACGCACAAGGGTGTCAGAAAACTCAAACACTCGGTGAATGAGTCGTCTTTCTTCAGCACGCAGATTACCGCTGTCACGCGCGATGTCGATCAGTTGACGTAACTCCGTCTCGGTGTAGACAGATGCCTTATCCAGAGTTGACTTGAGTCGAAGAAGACGTCCGAGCGCACTGCCTGCAGCATTAAGGGCCCACAAAATGGGGCGAAATGTTTTGCCAAAGATCTCGAGGGGACGCGAAAACGAGAGGACGACGGCCTCGGCGCGCTCCAGGGCGATCATCTTGGGGGTTAGCTCACCCAGCACGATGTGCATAAAGCTGATTGTCGAAAAGGCAACTATCAATGCCATTGCGTGAGCAACATAGCCTGCCCGTCCCTCTGAAGCTACAGCCGATGCCAGCGGCTCGAGAAACGATGCAATGGTGGGCTCACCGAGCCATCCCAGAGCCAATGATGCGAGCGTAACTCCAAGTTGTACTGCTGAAATGAAGAAGGTCGGATTATCGAGTAGGCGTAGAGCTGCCAGGGCACGCTTGCTCCCGGCGGCTGCCCGGGTTTCCAGGCGAGTCCGGCGTACGGATACCAGGGCAAACTCGGATGCCACGAAAAAGGCATTGGCTCCCACCAGAAACATCACGGCGAGCAGCTTAAGAGTCGTGGTCATACGACAACCTCGCGCTGCGAAAGTTTAAAGGGAAGTACGGTGCTGTAGTTGCTGGCAGGGTCGTCCATCGTCTAAGTGGAGGGATTTAACAGTTGGGGATTATATCGTGAGGGGGACCCGCTGGCGAACCTCCAGGCTGGAGGTGCCCTCGGAGTGCCTCGAATCCATGATGGCCAAGTCTTTGGTTTGCCTGGGTAAAATGACGATTCAGTGACCGGCAGCGACACCGGCGGCCCGAGCTCGGACGGGGCGTCGATCGTGCTTGGAACAGGCCCGAGCGAGCGCTTGATCAATACGAGGTTCGATCTGGCATTCGGTTTGACGACAAACTGCCGCGAGCTCAGAGACCACCAGGTAACGAGACCTTTCAAGCATGCGTTGCTCGCGGAAAGAGAGGGGTTTGATGTGGCTCAGATACGTCAGGTGTTTAAGCACATCCGCCACCTCGAAAATATCGCCAGTCCTCATCTTTTCGGAAAACTCTTTGAAACGATCCTTCCAATCATTCGCGGGAGACGTGAAATCGTCGGCTAGACCCTTGAAAAGCATTTCGCATTCACCGGAAGAGATTGGGGACCGTAGGCCAACTTCAGCAGCATTGGGAACAGGGACTAAGACCAGAGAGTTATTAGCAGCGAGGCGAAGTGTGTAGAAGGGAAGTAAGGTAGCGCCTATCTGTTTTTGCTCAATCTGTTCGATGGTCCCGATCCCGTGATTCGGATAAACGACTTTCTGGCCGACTTTGAAGCCCACCATGACACCTCCATCGATTGTTAAAAATCAGACTGCGCCGCACGCGCGGGTCTGCGGGAAATCCGAGCGACGCAGTTAGCGTCGGGCCCTAATTGGCAAGTGTTTGCAGTCTAGCAAGCGGTCTCGCACAGCGTCAAGCTTTTCACCGGACGGCTGAGTCTAAGTGAAAAGCTGCACATAGATATAGACGGTGGAGGAGGTGGAACCGTTTTCAACTTTTACCGTGCCGCGAAGGCTGCCAGTGCCGTAGCCGATGACAATGCGCAATCCGGTAATTTGTTCGCCGGTCTTAACCATCAGTCCCCGGGGTTGATCGATCCCGTCTCGTTCTATCCTTAAGATGGAAAACTTGTCATCATCGTTCCATTGCCGATTGAAGATGACGCGGACAGTGCCGGCGGCCACCCCGGTAGCACGGAAGCTGCCGTCAGGACTAAGGGCCAACTCGTTTGCAATAGGGAAACCATTCTCTGAGCGGATGACGAGCTGCAAATGCGCTTGCGAAAGTATTGCGAGAATCGCCTTATCATCTGCTCCCTCGAGCGCGATTCTGCCTGTGAGCGTCGCGCCGCGCGCTGCCTTTATCTCGAGCTCCGTTACATCCCGATCAACTACTCCAAAAGTGTTTGTCTCACCAATATATTCGGTCCCATTTCCTGGTATAAGAGATATCGAGTAACTGCCGACAGGCACGTTGTCGAGTCGGAATTTCCATTGCTATCAGATGCGCCGGCCACATCCGTGAAGCCACGCCCCCGGCCGTCGCTCATGATGGCCACACCAAAGCGCGCTCCCGAAAGCGGTTGGCCGGTTTCCGCATCAACCATTCGTCCGCTTACCGTAAACCCATCGATTGTCCGGCCAACTGCGATGTCAATGTTGGAAGCCTCAGCTGCCTGAGCCACCTCGACCAACTTGGCTTTTGACTCATCGGTCACATCCGGGTGAAAGGTTTGTTTATAGGCCCGCCTGCCTCGTGTTGTATTGAAGGTGCCGTACGCATCTTCACCGATTGCACCTTTGTAACTGCCTGACGGCAATCCGTAGACACGATAGACTCCGCGATCATCTGTCTGGTAGTCCTGCCCGGAGAGGGTCTCAAAAACTGGCTCCAGTTTCTGATCGCGGGGAATTGCGCACCTGCCTCCCCAATCACTGCGCGTCCATCCGCATCGGTCACTCTTCCCGTAATGACGGCTCCGCGTACTAATGCGAAATTGATGTCTTCGACCGTTTCAGCTTCGTTGACGACGACAGGTTTTCCCTGCGGTATCAATCCCGTCGTGTCAGATACTATGAACGCTGGAACGTTCGGCCACACCCGATAAACACCAGCCGGCAGATTGGGCACACGAAAGTGCCCATCCACGTCTGTGGTTGCCTAAATTCGGTGTCTCGGTTCCGGTAGCGGTCGTTTTCCGAGACTGCGCTGACTCGCACACCGGCCACGTCCTTGCTGTTTAGAGTGATCCGTCCCGCAATTGCGCCCGCGGACTTCACTTTGTTTTTTTGCACTGATTGGGCCAGGCAGTCACACGTTAAGCCGAGAAGTAGAACCAGTGCGATACGCGTGAGGCTTCTCATCGGGAATCTTCCTCGACAGCTCACGAATTTCGCCGATAATAGCCGAACGATCGTAGAATGTCGCCACACCTGAGTGAGTAGTTGGTTGTAGTTCTCCATTCAACCGGCCACTACTAGCCTCACGAGAGCGAAGAGTTGTCAGGTCCGCAGCCGACTGCTAGGATCGAATCCAAGCTGATGTAGAATCGCGGTTCGCCTTCTTCGCAGAAACGCACAGAGCCGTCAAGTTCATATATCGTCATGGCACTTTTGAAGATCACGGATGCGAGTGGCAGGCAGTGGCAGTACAACCTGCTGTCGCCCGGCATCTGCACAATCGGTCGCGCACCGGACAACACCGTCGTCATCGACGATCCGCGTGCCTCGCGCTATCACTCACATATCAAGTCATCGGACGATGGAACCTTTAGCATCATCGATGGCGCGGTGATTAACGGTCAGTTGCGCCGAAGTGCCAATAGAGTCTTTATCAACGGCGAGGCCCAGTTCGAACATCAACTCAAGAACGGCGATCGCGTAACGATTGGCGCCAGCACTTTACGTTTTGAACAACCGCCGGAAGAGCGCACTACAGAAGTGCGCTACGACGACAAACCACTCGGACATACTCAGCTTCTGATTTCGGCCAACGATGTGGTCTCGACGGTCCTGCATTCCAAGACCGACATTGCTCCATCCGATGCAAGAGATAAGGTGCTTGAGGCTTTGCAGCGAAAGGCCAATATTTTAAGTGCGCTTTTCGAGATGAGTAAGACGCTCGGCTCGGTCTTCGATTTGACGGCAATTTTCGACAAGGCTACCGACATCATTTTTCGATCGACCCCCGCGGATCGGGTTGTAGCGTTACTGGCAGACCATACCGGTAGCGGCAATCTGGAGGATGTTGTTCTAACGCCGATAGCCACGCGTGCTCGCGACGAAAAGTTACAGGCCCATGCTCGCAAGCTCACGATCGGGCGAACCATTACACGTAAGGTGATGAGAGATCGCGTCGCACTATTGTCGCAAGATGCTGCTTCTGATGAGGAGTTTGCCGGTGTCGATTCCATCGTATCGCAGGGAGTACGTTCTACGATTTGTGCGCCCTTAGTCGCAGAAACAAGAGTACATGGAGCGCTCTACGCCGATCGTCTCGATCCATTCGCGGCGTTCAAGCCCGACGATCTGGAGTTGATAAGTGCGGTCGCCGCTCAAACAGCGATTGCAGTCGAAAACGCGCGGGCGCATGAACGCCTGGCACGTGAAGAAGTGGCGCGAGCAAACTACAGCCGATTTCTCCCAGAATACGTTGTCAAGCAGATGCTGGAGAACCCCGAATCGTTCAAACTTGGTGGCGTCAACCAAACTATCACGATCCTGTTTGCCGATATTCGCGGCTTTACGCGCATCTCAGAGCATGCGGCGCCCGAAAGAATTGTCAGTTTGCTTAACCGATACTTCTCTGCAATGACCGATATTATTTTCGCTCACGGCGGAACCCTGGATAAGTTTCTCGGCGACGGAATGATGGCTTTGTTCGGGGCCCCGACAACTACACCTGATGACGCATCCAATGCGCTCAACGCTGCAGTGGCGATGCAGCGACGCGTTCTTAGTATTAATAGGGAGCTTGAGGAGGAAGGGCTTCCCTCGTTGGGTGTGGGCATGGGCTTGCATACCGGCGAAGTGACGGTCGGTTACATCGGCTCCGAACGCCGCTCGGAATATACCGCAATCGGCGATGCTGTAAATACCGCCTCCAGGCTTGAGTCGAATGCCCGGGGCGGCGAGATTCTAATGAGTGATGCCACCGCAAAGGCTGCCCACAGGCGTTACGAGTTAAAGCGCCGAGAGCCGATCATGGTCAAGAACCGCGTGCAGCCGGTGGAGCTGTGGGAAGTTGACTGGCAGCGCGCCAGTGGTGCCTTCTAAGTTTTTCCTCGGCCACCTGATCCGTTTATGAGTATTCTCGGCTTTTTTAAGAAACGAATCACGGTGGCTCGGGTGTATGGCATTCCCGTCCGCATCGACTATCGCTGGTTTGCAGTCGTCATTCTTAGCGTATGGTTGATCGCCAGGAATCTGCAGGTCAGCGCAAATCAGATTAGCGGCTTTCGCTTACCGCCCTTAGATCCCCTCAATGCGTTAGTCCTTGCTTGCATCACTACTGCCGGTTTGTTCCTCTCAGTCTTTGGTCATGAGTTGTCGCACGCGTTAATGGGGCGTGCTGAAGGAATAGAGATCGAAGAAATCGTTCTTCATCCGTTTGGCGGTCTGACGCGGCTCAGAACACAACCAGAAAATCCGCGGGCCGAGTTTCGCATTGCCGTGGCTGGGCCGGCCGCAAGTTTCGTATTTGCGCTTCTCGCCTTTGCGGCCACCAAAGTTGCTGCCTTGGGAGGTTATGTAGGGACGGTCGTGATTTTCTTTCTGATTGCGTGGGGAAACTTGCTCCTCGCTGTGGTCAATCTGTTTCCTGGTTATCCTCTCGATGGCGGTCGCGTATTGCGCGCCATTCTGTGGCGCAGCAACGGCAACATCAACTTTGCCACGCGAATGTCAGGTATGTGCGGAGTGCTTATCGCGGGAACCATCATCCTGTTTGGCATATACATCATGATCGCTCCAAACTGGAGACCTTCACGTCCATACTTCATGGGTGTCTGGTCAATTTTGGTGGGACTGTTCCTGCTGGACACGGCGGCGCGTGTCGTCAAAAGCGCTGGCAGCGCACAAGTCGTGACGGTTGCCAATGCGATGTCGCCGCCGTTGGCGATTGAACCTGAGACGACCGTCAGTAAACTTATCGACGACATCTTGCCGATGCATCGACAGACGACCTTCCTTGTAGCTCTTAATCAAAGGCTACAAGGAATACTGGCACTCGAGGATCTGAAGACACTACCTCGTGAGCGCTGGCGTCTTACACTTGCCCGCGATGTCATGCGTCCGGTCGCGCCGAAATTTCTTGTCGAGCCATCGGCGACGCTTGACTACGCTAGAGAATTGATGAAGAACAATGGGGTTGGTTCGCTTGCGGTCATAAACAACAAGGGTGAACTGGTTGGCTTCCTGCAGAGCGGCCGCCTGCGACCGCGTCCTGAACGCTCAAGGGGCACCGTTCGGAAATAACGGGTTAGCAGCGGAAGTCAGCAGAGCGTTTCCACCGATCCTTCGACCTTGCAGTTGATCCCACCTGGACAAAACGTAACAACTAACGAACTCAATGCACATCGTTTCTTCGCAACTTTGCGTAAGATTACTCTTGCTTGTTTAGTACGTTAAACAATGTTCGGAGCCAGACAGTGAATCGACGACTTCTATTTGTAGGTGTAGGCTCACTGTTGCCAGCAGCAATATTTTTCGCGATAATCCAAGCGGGCTATCATTTTCCAAACTCGAAGGAAGCTATGAATGCTGGCAGTACTTGGGGCGCTCTTTGCAAACGCTGTGATAGCGATCATGAAGCTTGTGGCAGCGCTCGTGACGGGTTCGTCGGGGATGATGGCCGAGGCTTTTCATTCGATTGCCGACACGTCAAACCAGGTATTTCTGCTTTTGGGGCTACGTTTTTACAAACGACCAGCTTCCGAGAAACACCCCTTTGGTCATGGTAAGGAACGCTTTTTTTGGTCTTTCATAGCCGCGATCTTCATCTTTGGTGTCGGCGCCACCTATGCTACGTATGAAGGCATAGTCAAACTCAGGCATCCGCATCCTCCGGAACGGCTCAATTGGGCTTACGCAGTCCTGGCAATATCGTTCCTCCTGGAAAGCGGTTCTATTTCACTGGCAATCTACCAGGAAGTGAAAGAAGCTCATTCGGAAGGACTGAAGTTTCTTGAATATATTCGTCAGTCCAAGGATCCAACAGCTAAGACGGTGCTCTTTGAGGATTCGGCGGCTTTACTCGGTATCTTAATTGCCGGCGCGGGCATCTATTTAACAGCCCACCAAGTCGGCCCTGCGGGTGGCGCCTTCTGGGATGGAGTTGCCTCGATAAGCATTGGAGTAGTGCTCGCAGTTGTAGCGTTTGTTTTGGCGCGCACATCTCGCGCCCTATTATTAGGTGAGGCCGCAAATCCCGAGGAGGTAGAGGCGATTACATGGGCGATTGAAACTCATCCAAACGTGGTCAAGGTTGGGGAACTCTTAACCATGCACCTGGCGCCCAAGGAAATACTCGTAAACGCGCACGTGAAATTGCGGGATGGACTGACGACGGAAGAAATCGAACGTACCATTGAAGAATTAGAAGGGTTGATTCAACGCACGGAACCGAAAGTGACAATGATCTTTATAGAAACCGCGCGTGAGTCCCATCGAACCGATCGAGAACTTTTTTCACAACCTGTTGGCTAAGGCGGAATGTCCGATGGTCAGTTTGGAAAAACTGAATTATCAAGACAGCGCAGTGCGAATCAAAACTACAAGACTAAGAGATGTTACTGCTACTGCCATACACAGAGTACCTGAGAAGACTAGCTGAGCCGCGTAACATCGCGGATATTGTAATCGTCTTCTTGCTCGTGTATGGCGTTTTGAAGTTGGTTCGTGGCACTCGCGCCGCGCCAATGGCCGCAGGAATCGCAGCTTTTGCCCTCCTTTACTGGCTAGCCCGAAAGCAAGACCTCGCTGCCCTTGAATTCGTTTTGCGCGGCGGCCTAATTTATATCGGGGTCGCCATCATTGTTCTCTTTCAGTCAGAAATCAGACAAGCTTTAATAACCTTCGGCAATCGGTTTCGCGTTCCGTTCTCCCGTTCGTACGCAGGTCAATTCGGTGAGGGTGTTTACGATGAAATTGTCCTTGCGGCGACTACACTTTCCTCGACAAAAACCGGAGCGCTGATTGTTATCGAGCGTAATGTGGGGTTGAAAAATGTTACTGATGGAGGCGTAAAGCTGGATGCCGAGCTTAGTTATGACCTCCTGGTTAGCATCTTTAATCCGACTACGCCGCTTCACGACGGTGCGGTGGTGGTTCGAGGTCACCGAATCGCCGCTGCTTCCTGTTTCCTGCCTCTAACTTTAAATCCGCGACTTTCGAAGGATCTGGGAACACGCCATCGCGCCGCGATCGGCGTTACTGAAGATACAGACGCGGTGGCCGTAGTGGTCTCTGAAGAGACCGGTCTCATCTCGTTCGTGCAGGGTGGGCAGCTTCGACGCGGACTCGACGCCACAAAGTTGCGGGCGACGATCCTTGAAGCTCTTGAAGTCGCGCCCAAGCGTGAGAAAGAGAAGGTCGAAACTGAAGCAGAAACCAAAGAGGTGGCGTCTGTTTGATTGCCAAATGCCAATTAGCATGTTGGGCATTAATTATGTTTTCGCGCAATCACGCTCACGAGAACAACAGCATGGCTGAGGCTCGCAAATCGGCAATCGCCAATCGCCAATCGTAAATTTCCCATGCCCTTCCAGGATGTTGAAGATGTCTCCACTACTGAATACTCGGGCTCCCCGGGAGTGGTTGAATCGTGGCTCCGGAAAATATTCATCGAAGACTGGGGTTTAAAGCTTCTGGCACTGGCGATTACCCTACTTCTTTGGCTTGGGGTAACTGGAGTTAATAAGCCGGTAACAATTCGTAGGGGCGTTCAACTTAATTTTATCCGCCCTGAGAAACTGGAGATCAGCAACGATCCAATAAAGACTGTTGACGTTTTGTTGACCGGTAGCCGAGACAAACTCGCTAGCATCAGCCAGTTTGATCTGGTGGCAACTGTGGACTTGAACGATCAGCGTGAGGGTGAAAGGGTTGTTCGTTTATCATCAAGCCGAGTGCAAATGGAGCTTCCGGAGGGCGTGAAGATCGAAAGCTTTCAACCAAGCACCATCCCGATTCACCTTGAGACGATAGTTGAGCGACAGATTGATGCTGAGGTAAAGCTGGAAGGCAAGCCGGCAGATGGTCACGAGGTTTATGCGGTTCGCGCCTCACCAAACAAGATTACCGTTCGGGGACCAGCCGGTCATGTGAACGAACTGCAAAAGGTGCCCACCGAAACGATTTCAGTAGATGGAAGAATGGAGAGCTTTTCTGCGGCGCACATCGCCATCGATGTCCCCGATCACAAAGTTGATCTGGTGGATTCTGCGGTCGACGTAACCATTGAGATCGGCGAGCGACGAACCGAAAGAATCTTTACTGGGGTTCCGGTCACCACAGATCAGGGCGGAGTTCCGCAACCGAAAACTGCCATCGTTACGCTATTTGGTCCCGCATCCGTAATTGATCAACTAAAAATCGAAGACGTCAAGGTAGTCTTAGTTGCCACTTCCTCGGGGAGCCCGGAAACACGTCTGAGTCTTCCGCCCGGGCTTCAAGATCGAGTGAGTCTAAAATTGATCAAGCCTTCCCAGTTCTCCATTATTCGGTGAGCGATCGACCACCCTTCGAGATCAATGAAAACTCTTTTCGGCACCGATGGCATGCGCGGCGCGGCGGGCACATTTCCGCTTGACGCTCACACCGTAAAAATTGTTGGAGCTTCGCTTGCTCGTCGTCTTCAAACTGCGATCGGGCGCGCGCCTGTGATTGTTGTGGGCCGCGATACTCGCGAATCCGGGAACTGGCTTGAACGCGCGCTTATTGAGGGCGCAGCCTATTCTGGGGCGGAGTGCCACTCGGCGGGAGTCATCACAACGCCGGGTGTCGCGTTTTTAACACGAAAACTTCCAGCGGATGCAGGGGTTGTGATTAGTGCCTCGCACAATCCTTTTCACGATAACGGAATCAAGATATTCGGACCTTCCGGTCGCAAACTTGACGACTCGACTGAGCAGTTCATTGAGGCCGATATCTTGTCGAATTATCAAGTGGCGGAAAATGTAGCGCTCGACGGTGCGATCAAACATGATGCTGATTATTTGTGCGCAATTTACCTCGATTTTCTGGTCACCGACATCGGCGATGAACTCTCATTGAGTGGTCTGACTATCGTCGCCGACTGTGCGAATGGGGCCGCTTCGAATTTGGCGCCCCGCTTATTGAAACGTCTCGGCGCGAGAGTGGTCGCAATTAACGATCAGCCCGACGGACGAAACATCAACAGGGATTCAGGCTCGTTACATCTCGAGGGCTTGCGTCAAGTCGTACTTTCCGAAGGCGCGGATCTTGGAGTCGCTTTCGACGGCGACGCTGATCGCGCACTTTTCATAGATGATGCCGGCAACAACGTCGATGGCGATGCCACATTGTGGGTCCTGGCAAACTATCTCGAAACGCACGGTGAATTGCGCGACAAAATCGTAGTCGCAACAGTCATGAGCAATATCGGCCTGGAAATCGCGCTTCGCTCACGCGGCCTGAATCTCATACGCACAGATGTCGGCGACAAACATGTGCTCGACGAGTTACTTCGCCTGGGTGCGAGTCTCGGGGGGGAACAATCGGGGCACATTATTATTCCGCGTTTGAGCCTTGCGGGCGACGGAATGATCACAACGCTTTGTCTACTACATGCGCTTCGGGAAGCGGGAAAGCCTTTGCAGAGTTTGACCCAGGGGTTTGATCGATATCCTCAAATATTGGTAAACGTGCCAGTGCGGGAAAAGCGTCCACTCATGCAGGTTGACGAGGTTCGCAAGGTCGCGCGCGAATTGGAGGAAACTCTTGCTAACCGGGGAAGATTGCTCCTGCGATATTCAGGCACTGAGCCCCTGGTCCGAATAATGATCGAGGGCCAAGACCAGGCTGAAATTGAGAATTACGCGGAGAAATTGGCCAGCGTTATTGAGCTTGCTCTTGGCACTTTTGAATCTCGGAGACAGTAGAATTTCTACACGGAGTCCGAGAAATTTCTACACACGTTTTGTTCAAAAATCTTAGGTAAATTCGACGTTTGGGCGAAATTCTAATAAAACACGAGCGTATCAAACACGGGAAAAACCCCTCTTGCACGGCACAGCCGTTGCGATGTATATTGTGGGGCAAGAGAGACGGTTGGTGGATCCTCCGTCTCAAGTGGTTGCTGGGGTGAGGACAGTAACCACGAAAAATGAATGGGCGCGACGCACTCCCACGTTGTCGCGCCCATTCGCTTTATACCTAACCCAACCTTCGCCTCTCTAATACCCCAGACATCTAAGCTTCTTCGGCGTGGTATAATCGAACGTCCACAGTGAGATTGTGCCGACAAAAAACCGCCTCAACACTAAGCGATATGGCGAAGGAGTTTGAATCCAATTGCAAAGTGTGCCCGTTCGCTTAGCACGGCCGCGACTGAGCTACGATATACAAATCGGGAGCGGTCTTCGGCGACAAGTCGGACAACTTCTTCGTCGCTTGGCCGACCGAACTCACCGAATCGCGATCATATCCAACGGTCAAGTCTTCCAACTTTACGGCGCCGAAATCACCAAGTCTTTGAGGGTACACGATTTTGTAATCTCCTCCTGGCTCATGCCGGATGGTGAGCGCTTTAAGACGTTTCATTCCTTCGAACGGGCGGTTGATTTTCTCGCAGACATTGGTCTGGAGCGAGAGGATTCGGTCCTTGCCCTGGGTGGCGGAGTCGTTGGTGATTTGGCAGGTTTTGCAGCGGCCGTTTACCTGCGCGGCATCTCGCTGATTCAGATGCCGACTACTCTACTGGCACAGATAGACTCTTCGGTCGGTGGAAAAACTGGAATCAACCTGCCGCTGGGAAAGAATTTAGTAGGAGCCTTTCATCAACCGAGTTGTGTCGTGATCGATAACCAGACTCTTACCACTTTGCCACCGCGTGAACTTGTCTCCGGCTTCTGCGAGGCCGTGAAACAAGGGGCTGTGGCCAGCCCAGCTTTGTTCAACCAAACCACGAGTCTTCTAAGCGAATTTCGATCAAAGCGAGACGTGTTGCTATCCTCGAAAATGGAAAAGTTGATCGCTGCGCATTGTTCGTTCAAGGCCGAGGTGGTGGTTAACGACGAACGAGAGTACACCAAACGCACGGATAGGAAATCACGACGTATTCTAAATTTTGGTCACACGACTGGGCACGCACTTGAAGCATTAACTTCTTATCGTCGTTTTCGTCATGGAGAGGCAGTCGGACACGGCATGCTCGTTGCGGGACAAATATCAAAAAATATCGGCCTGCTGGACACAGCGGAGTTAGAATCCTTGCGTGAGGGCGTGCGGCTTTGCGGTCCGTTGCCATATGCTGGCGATTTGGATGAAAAGGCGGTAATTGAAGCTCTCGCGCGCGACAAGAAAAGCGTTCGAGGACAAGTCAAGTGGGTTTTGCTGGAACGAATAGGCCATCCAAAAATCGTAGATGGAAAAGAGATCAGTCCACGACTCTTGCGCCTCTCGCTTCGTGAGGCTCTACGAAACGCAAAGGAATCCTGATGGATGAGCGACGAAAAACCGGGGAAGGCGGAAGTTCGCGCCTCAAGTTCCTGATAACCATGGCGATCATTGCTTGCGTGGCCTACGCTGGTTACCTTTATGTTCCGGTGGCTTACCAGGCTTATCTTCTAAAAGACTTAATGCAACATGATGTGGATGTCGCTGCGGCTGCGGGTTATCCGCCTGCCTGGGTTGGAGACCAGCTTTGGAAGACAGCCCGGGAATACGGCGTGCCTAAAGAGGCACAAATTACACCGGCTCAGAAGGATAATCGGATTGAGGTGAGGGTGCAGTTTAAGGTGCCGATCGAGTTTCCCGGCTACACCTACGATTACGAATTCGATCATACGGCACAAAGCACAGCATTCTTGTCGATTAAGTAACTGCTATCGCACTTGCCGTCAAACAGAAAGGCGCCGGAATCAATTTCCGCGCCCTTAATCGTTTAATCAGACGTAACTATCTGGGCGCTCCGTCGAGAAAAGCTTTCAACTTCCTGGAGCGAGAAGGATGTCGCAGTTTACGCAGTGCCTTGGCTTCAATCTGGCGAATACGTTCGCGAGTGACCGCGAAGTGCTGACCCACCTCTTCGAGAGTGTGCTCTGAACCGCTGGTGCCGAGCCCGAAACGCATCTTGATTACCTTTTCTTCTCGTGGAGTCAGCGTCGCCAACACCTCATCCGTAATCTCCCGCAAATTGGACGCTACCACTGCGTCTGCCGGGTTCAGAATCGACTTGTCCTCGATGAAATCGCCGAGGTGTGAATCCTCCTCTTCGCCAATCGGTGTTTCGAGAGAAATTGGTTCCTGGGCGATCTTCAAAACCTTGCGCACTTTGGATACCGGGATGTCCATCTTTTTTGCGATCTCTTCGCTTGTTGGTTCGCGGCCCAGTTCCTGGACCAATGCGCGCGAGGTACGGATGAGCTTGTTGATTGTCTCAATCATGTGCACGGGAATGCGTATGGTTCGCGCTTGATCGGCAATTGCCCGAGTAATTGCCTGTCGAATCCACCACGTTGCGTAAGTGGAAAACTTATAGCCGCGGCGCCACTCAAACTTATCCACAGCCTTCATCAGGCCGATATTGCCTTCCTGGATCAAATCAAGAAACTGCAGCCCGCGGTTCGTGTACTTCTTAGCAATGGAGACGACCAGACGAAGGTTCGCCTCAACGAGTTCGCGTTTGGCCTGGCCCGTTTGTTGTTCGCCGATAACGATTGATTGCAGTGAACGCTTGATTTCGACTGGTGGGATGTTATGTGTAGCTTCAAGGAACGGCAGCTTCTTCCTGGCCAGGGAAATTCGCCGTTTGTATTCTTTTTGGTCGTCGGGTCTGATTCGCTTCTTCGTCAGCTTTTCTGTGAAAGCCTCAATCTCACGCTCGGCTTCACGCACCTCTTTTTGCACGGCACGGATGGCACCTATTAAACGCTGGCGACTGCGTTCTGTCAGGCTAAGCCGGCCAATCTCCTGGGCAATTTCTAGTCGAGTGCGAGCCACCTTTCGGCGCAGTCGCATCAATTTCTTACTTATCTTGCCGCGAGTTAGTTTTTGCTCTTCCCGAAGCTTTTCTAACTCTTTCAATCCTACCTTAAACAGACGACGGATGTTCTGTACTCCTTCAATGGTCCAGGCGCGATACTCCTCTGCTTTGTCTTCATCACCGGTCAGTTCAGCCTGTTCCGAAAAACTTACGATGTCGCGAATGTTCGCCGCGCCGGCCTCCAGTTCCTCACCGATCTTCAGCAGTTCCTTGACGGCAATCGGTGAACGGGCTATCGCTTTTTGGGTCTTAAGCTGACCCCGCTCAATTCTCTTAGCAATGGCAACTTCACCTTCGCGCGTGAGAAGCGGCACTACCCCCATTTCGCGAAGATACAAACGAACCGGATCATTTGTTTTTTCCAACGCTCCGGCTGAAAGATCGAGTTCGATATCTTCGTCGATCGATTCTTCTTCGTCATCGGCGGCAATTACTGCAGCCTGTTCAAGTAGTCGCTCGTCAGAATCCGCAATGGGGATATTCGAGCCTTCGAGTTTCTGCAGCACATCTTCAATGTCATCAGGTGAGACGACATTGTCTGGCAGTTCGCGATTCAGATCGTCGAACGTCAGATACTTCTTGTCGCCGCCCAACTCCAGCAGTCGCTCCATTACATCGTCACGGTCTTTGTCTTCGATTGCCAATGGCTCTTGCTCCGGCAGCCAGTCTGTCTATATAGGGCTGGCTAATACGATCCACAATCACACGAAATAAGTCCAATGTTTCGAGTTGGTTCGTGTGATGCGCGTGGATCCGTTGTTTCGCTCAAAAGCTTCTTAGGAACAAACAAAAGGCGAATTGCGGATCCGAGGCTTCTAAGGCCCTAAAGCTAAGAGCCGGCACCGATCGACTGTGGCATCAGCTTAGTTCTGCGCCTGGTCAGCTCTATTTGTTCGAGCGCAAGTCTATCTCGTTCCTCCGCGTTTCCCGCGCGTTCAGCGTCGATCATTTGGGAAGCAATCTCTCGAATTCGCCGGTTAACTGCCTCAAACCTCAGCTCGGCCAAACAGCTTTCAGGCGTATGCCCGTGAGTAGGCCGTCCATCCTCATCGAATGGCGGTGCGTTCGCAAAAAGCCGAGGCAGAATGTCTGCAGCCGCTAGATCGCCTTCAGTCTTTTGACGCACCACTTCAAAGTCAATCTCTGTGCCCTCGCCACTGAGTTCCAACAATGCTCGGAAAATCGGTGCCGTCACAAGATTTTCGTAGTCCTCAGGCTCAAGCTGCGGCAAAATTGTTTGACGGATCTCGGGCTCGGATAGCAGCAGTTCCAGCAGACGTTGCTCAACCATGGTTGCCTTAGGGGCGGAGCTCTTTAGAACTTTTTGGCCAGCACCACCGCTTTCGACTGTACCTGACTTGACGGTTTGCCATAATTCGCGACGCAATGCCACATCACTCACGCGGAGAGCGTCCATTGCTATGTCAAAGTACTCCCGCTTTTGAATGCGACTGTGGACCGCGCGAACGTAGGGAAGCACTTCCTCAACGGCGGCAGCCTTCTCTGCGGGGCGGTGAAGATTCCGACCCGCCACAGCCTGATCGATCACAAATTGTATGTGGGGTTGTGCCTCGCCACGTCGCCGTTGATACTCAATCGCGCCGAATTGTCGGAGGAATTCGTCGGGATCGGCGCGGTCCGGAAGGACCAAAACTTTAATGTCAATATCCTCAGAGAGAAGGACTTCAATAGCTCTCTTCGCAGCCTGAACACCCGGTCGGTCGCCATCATAATTGACTAAGACCTTGCGTGCAAACCGCGTCAATAACTTAACTTGATCAAGTGTTAATGCGGTTCCCAGACTTGCTACAACATTACGAATTCCGAACTGATAAGGAATGATCAGGTCGAGAAATCCCTCCACCAAAATTGCGAATCCTGCCTTGCGGATCTCATCGCGCGTCAGGTGCAGGCCGAAAAGATTTCGGCCTTTAATGTAGACAGTTGTCTCCGGCGAATTAATGTACTTTGCCGGCTCGTCCACTTTCAAAGTCCTTCCGCCGAAAGCAATTGGTCGCCCTTGAACATCAAACACGGGAAAGATCAAGCGCCCTCGAAATCGGTCATACGAACCGCCCTCATCCTTCTTGACCACCAGGCCGCTGTTTTCGATTTGCGTCTGAGTCGCTCCCTTTTGTCTCAGGTGTAGCGAGAGTGCGTCCCAACTATCCGGTGCATACCCAAGTCTGAATGTCTTTTGAGTTTCGTCGGTGATCTGTCGCTGCGAGATATACTCACGCGCCATACGGGCTTCACCGCCAGCGGATTCAAGTTGTTGTTCCCACCATTCGAGCGCCCATGTGTTGAGTTGAATAACCTCGTCAGCTTCCTGGCGGCGGGCTTCGTACCTACTGTCATCTACTAATTTTGGTAGCGGTACGCCTGCCTTCTCAGCAACGATTCTGATCGCTTCAGGGAAAGCAACGCGTTCAATCTCCATCACAAAATTGAAGACCGATCCACCTTTATGGCAGCCAAAACAGTAAAAAATCTCCTTCGCCGGACTGACGGAAAAAGACGGAGTCTTCTCTTTATGGAACGGACAACAGGCCATCCAGTTTGCGCCCTTCTTTTTCAGGGAGACATAGTCTTGGATGACGCGGACAATGTCTACCTGGCGTCGAAGGTCGTCGATGAATGTTTGGGGATAACGCATTGTCGGTATTATTGTCTCAACTCTACGACAGTTGCTCCCGCTCCGCCCTGGTTTGGCGGGGCTGAGGAAAACCGCATGACGTGCGGGTGATCCTTCAGCAGTTCACTAATTGCTCGCCGCAACGCGCCGGTGCCATGGCCATGAACAATTCTTACCTGGATAAGGTTTGCGAGCGAAGCCTCATCAAGAAACTTATCGACGGCATCAACTGCCTGGTCAGTCGTTTGGCCAATTACGTTGAGCTCGGAGCTTGCGGACTCATCCGAGCCTTTCAACTTAATCTCGCTATTCGACGAATGACGGAGACCCGCAAACTTACCAACTTCTCGTTTGGCCGGCGCCACCTCTTCGACCAGTTCCAAGTTCTCCAGTTTTTCTCTGAGCCGCAAGGACTTTACCCGAACTTCCAGGTCGTCCCCTTTTATTTGATCGACAATTCCAATGGAACCAAACGAACGCAACCTCACCCGGTCCCCGACTTTGATGTCGCGGGCTTCGGTGACTGCTCTGTATTTCTGGTCTGTTCCAGCGTCCTGTTGGTCGGAAGCGCGTGAGCTGGCAGCTTGGGTTTCCTGGACCAACTCGCCGTCGCGTATTACCCGCACAGGTCGCGAAGGTTTGTTGGAAATCGCTTGGCCGGCGCGCTGGGCTTCCCGTTTCAGTTCAGCCGCGCGCTTTGCAGTCTCGCGTTCAATTTTTAGACGCTCGGCGCGCTCTTCAATCTTTGAAACCATCTCCCGCGCACTGCGCTCAAATTCCTGGACGGTTCGACGCAGTGCCGCGTCAAACTCGCTCTGTCGCTCACGTTCATGACGTAAAGCGTTCATTTCAAGTGAGGCAAACTTTTCCGCAACCGCGACGCGCTCTTCTTCGAGAGCCGAGCGCAAGGCCGCAGCCTCCTCAGCTTCGTTCTTGATTCGACGCAAGTATTCGGCCGCCTCAAGCGTCGAATCCTTTACCAGTTCCGACGCCGCACAAATAATCTCGTCGGGAATACTAAATCGACGCGCAATCTCGAGACCCGACGACGACCCCGCAACGCCCACTATCAACCGATAAGTTGGCTGCAACGTCTTTTCGTCAAACTCGACACTCGCGTTGAGCACTCCTTCCTCGTTCGCAGCATATATCTTTAGCCCACTGTAGTGAGTCGTGGCCAGCACGTGAGCACCGCAAACACGACGAAAGTAATCAACAACGGCCACTCCCAGCGCAGAACCCTCTTCCGGATCAGTGCCGGTGCCCACTTCATCTAGCAACACGAGTGCCGGCGATTGGCACATCCCGATCATTCGCGAAATACTCCCGACGTGCGAAGTAAATGTAGAAAGATTCGCCGCCAGTGACTGATGATCTCCGATATCCGCCAACACCGAGCGGTAAAAGGGGACTCTTGCTTCTCGGGCTGGCACCGGCAGACCTGACAGTGCCATCAAGGAAAGGAGACCTGCAGTTTTAAGAACAACAGTCTTGCCACCTGCGTTTGCGCCGGATATGACCATCGCCCTGTTCTGGCTGTCTAACGAGAAAGACACCGGAACTACTGAGCCGCCGGATTCGCGAAGGTTCTCGGTCAGGAGCGGATGACGCGCTTCGATTAAATCGAGGGTTTCACCCTGCGCGCGCTCAGAAATCCCAGGGATGACACAATCAAATCGACCGTAAAACGCCGTCTTTGCGTTAACGAAATCCAATTCCTCAACCGCTTGCTCGGCCATTTCGATGCCCGCCAGTTCCCGACGCAAACTCTCTGTGAGTTCGAATAGAACTCGCGCTATTTCTCGGTATTCCGTTTCTTTAAGCGACTGCAGTTCGTTGTTCGCGTCGATGGTTTCCATCGGCTCGACAAATACTGTCGCTCCCGAGGAAGACGAACCGTGTGCCACGCCCTGAACTCGGCCGCGATGATCCGATTTTACTGGAATGACAAATCGGTCATTACGAAGGGTTACCAGCGGATCCTGAATCGCTTCGTCGTGTTTGCGCATCAGACCTTCCAGCGAGTGAGTGATCTGCGAGCGAACGCGAGTGATCTCGTGACGTATGCGTGCCAACTCAGGACTCGCCCGGTCGTCGATCTCACCACTGGGCAAGATCTTGTTTGTGACTCGTGCAACGACGCTGTTTAGATCTCGCGGCAGTTCGGCGAGAACCTCCCATAACACCGGGCAGTGATCGCGCTCCGGCTGAATTAATCTGCGAACAGCCAGCGCCTGTTCGCAAAGCCGCGCGACCTGCAATAACGCCATGGGATCAAGCGCAGCGTCCTCAACGCGTAACCGGGCAAGAGCATTCTCCGGATCATCGATCTGGCTGAATGACAAGACAACGCCTCTCTCTCTCAAACTGACTGCCTCCGACACCGCCTCCAAGTCCCGCCGCAGGTCATTCAGGTCGGCAAATGGAACGAGAGTTTCGAAACGCTGCTGCGCCATTGGGGTCTGTGCATAGCGTCGAATGAGCGTAAGCAATGCGCCATACTCAAGAGTGGTAAAAGCCTGATCGTCCATTGGTCGCAAAAGTTCCGAGAATCTAATGTCCGTCTGTCAGAAAACATAGAGATCGCAGCTCTCTAAATTGAGGGCTACTATGATTTTTGGCAAGTCAAGCAACTGCAGGATAAAATGTCGCCATTCTTTGTAAGGTAAATCTGAGTTTGGGCGACTCCCTTTTATGCGGTCGCTCTGTCCAATAAGGGATTGCGTCATCACTCGGAAAGTAGCTGAAAGGATGGTTGATGGACGAATTCGATCGTTATCGGGCCGAAATGAACGAGCGCCTGCTTGGCATGAACCATCTCGGTATAAAGCGGTTTTTTGCGCTTGACACTCAGGCGTACGAAGACGGCGCGCTCGACAAACGCACAAAGGAATTAATGGGTCTTGTCGCTTCAATCGTTTTGCGTTGCGACGATTGTATTACTTATCACATCAAGCAGTGTGTAGGCGAAGCTGTTACGCGCGCGCAGTTTCTTGATGCGTTCAATGTGGCACTGGTTGTTGGTGGCTCGATTACTATTCCCCACCTGCGACGAGCGATTGAGCGATTGGATCAGATACTGCAGGGCGCCGAACAAGAGTCGGCCACTCCGCATGGTCACGAGTGAGGGGTATTCAACGCGAACCACGGCAGGAACACGACGAGTACTTTCGAACCTTTTGAGCGGTTAATGAGACCTTCGTGAAATATTCAATTACTATTCTGGTGGTGCTTGTCGCACTTGGCGTCGCAACAACGACGGTTCAATCGGTCAAGTCAATCAGGAAGGGTTTTCTTATGCCGGCACAGGAACAGGCACGCGTGCGCGCGCCGGAATTAACGGGCGGGCGCGGCTGGCTTAATACCGGAAAGCCGCTTTCACTAGCAGCGCTCAAGGGTAAGGTGGTAATTCTCGATTTCTGGACCTATGGCTGCATTAACTGCATCCATATCATTCCGGATCTTAAAAAGTTGGAAGCCAAGTATGCTAACCAGCTGGTTGTGATAGGCGTTCATTCCGCGAAGTTCGAAAATGAAAAGCAAACGGAAAACATTCGCCGCATCATTTTGCGTTACGAGTTGGAGCATCCGATCTATAACGACGCAGATTTCAAAGTGTGGCAGAGCTATGGTGTACGAGCCTGGCCGACCCAAGTCGTGATCGATCCTGCCGGCTACGTGGTCGGCGCGGTGTCCGGCGAAGGCAACTACGATTTGATTGACAAAGTCGTTGCCAAACTCACCGATGAGTTTCGCAAACGCGGGGAATTGAACGAGGAACCGTTGCAACTGACGCTCGAGCGCGCCAAAGTTGGTGACCTGCCGCTCGCTTTCCCCGGAAAGATCCTGGCCGATGCTAAGAGTGATCGACTGTTCATCGCCGACTCAAATCACAATCGCATTGTTGTGACGACGCTGGACGGCACGTGGGTAAATACAATCGGCACCGGAGAACGGGGTGCTGCCGACGGAACATTCGACAAGGCCAGTTTTTATCGCCCTCAGGGTCTGGCCCTCGATGGCGATTCGCTTTACGTTGCGGACACGGAAAATCATTTGATTCGCGAGATTGATCTGAAGTCGCGCTCAGTAAAGACAATTGCCGGGACCGGCGAGCAGATGCGCGAGTATTTTAAGACTGGTCCGGCACGAACAATCGCCTTGAGTTCTCCGTGGGATCTACAACTGGTCGGACGCACGCTCTACATCGCGATGGCCGGTCCGCATCAGATCTGGAAACTTGATCTGGATAAGAAGGAGGTTTCGACTTTTGCCGGCTCGGGCCGGGAAGCCCGACGTGACGGGTCGCTGCTCGAAGCCGGTTTTGCTCAGCCTTCGGGGTTAGCGGCTAGTGGCAAGATTCTCTACGTCGCGGACAGTGAATCCAATATCATCCGCGCTATCGATCTTGTCTCAGGCCAGGTAAAAACAGTCGTGGGCGGCGATCTTTTTGAATTCGGAGATGTTGATGGCCAAGGCGACGACGTGCGACTCCAGCATCCACTCGGTCTCTTCTCACTGGGCAACAAGATTCTCATTGCTGATACCTATAATCACAAGATCAAGGAACTGAATCCCCAACAACAAAGAGTGAAAACGTTTCTCGGTACTGGCAAGTCCGGTCAGTCGGACGGAGCCTCCGCATCGTTTTATGAGCCTGGCGGCTTAAGCGCTGCCGGTGAAAAGCTTTATGTCGCGGATACCAACAATCACGCGATCCGGGTCATTGATTTAAAAACGAAGGCCATTACAACGTTAAGTATTAAGGGGCTGGAGCCGCCAGCAGCCAACGCCAGCGCAAATGGCGATGGCGCGCCCAATCTCGAAGAGATGAAGCTTCCGAAGCAGCGTCTGCGCGCTTCTACTGCCGGGAATATCGTCGTGGAGGTGGACTTGCCCGCAGGTTATCACCTCAATCCGGCGGCGCCTCAGCGTTTCAAGGCTTCGATTGAGAGCGGTTCTGAGCACATTGCATTTCAGGCGGACGCACGCGGTGGAGAGGACAAAGTTCTGTCTCGAACCTTGAAGGACATCCGACTCCCTCTGCGAGTGCCAATTCAGGGTTTGACCCCGGGCAGCGGCCATCTGCGCATTCAGCTCACGCTGTTCTATTGCCGCGAAGACAACACAGGGACCTGTCAAATCAAGACTTTGCTTTGGAATGCGCCAGTTGAAGTTGTCAGCGAGTCTGACGCGTCAAACGAAATTAGGATTCATGCGCGCTTGCCTGCTGAATGAACGGATCTTGGTGGAGACGGGTTTTTTGAACGTCCGATGTTGGTTCGCTCGGGCTGCTTGCTAGTCCTTCATCCAGCGAGTAATATCGAACATCCCTACAACTAAATAATAGTTAGGAGTAAGAACTGTGTCTGACCAACCAGGAACAAAACCCGCGCCTGACAAACCATTTCTTTCTGACATTCAAACTCTGCGCGCGCGCGCGCGCAAGCACATGGAGCAGGGTGCAGTTACGGAAGGATACCGAGCCGACCGTGAGACGGTAGTAAAGGTTCTGAACGAAGCGCTGGCTACCGAAATCGTTTGCGTTCTTCGCTATAGGCGTCATTACTTTATGGCTTCAGGCATTCATGCCGAGGCTGTCGCTGCTGAGTTCCTTGAACATTCCAATGATGAACAGGGACACGCTGATGAGATTGCCAAGCGAATCGTCCAGCTTGGTGGCGAGCCGAACTTCAATCCAGAAGGCTTGTTGACACGAAGTCACGCGGAATATGTAGAAGGCACAACTTTAACCGACATGATCAAAGAAGATCTTGTTGCTGAAAGAATCGCCATCGACAGTTATCGCGAGATTGTTCAGTATCTCGGTAATGACGATCCCACCAGCCGGCGCCTAATGGAAAGCATCCTGGCCGTAGAAGAAGAACATGCTGACGACATGATGAATCTGCTTCAGGATGTTGGTAGCTGACGACGTGCTGCGGTGCAAGACTGGAAATCGGGAGTAGCTGCGAGTTTCGCTGCGGCCTCCCGATTACTGCTTTTCAGACGTTAAGTGTAAACTCTTCTGCAAATTTTGTTTGCACATTCTTAGCGTGATGCTTTGAAGATCGAGCATCACGCTTGTTAGTGTTTGACAGTTGCTCGATAACCAGCCAAATAAACCCAGCGCCGGGCGACCGACAATGTGTCGCAGTTGTGGGGCGATCGTAGGTGCCGACCAAAATCAATGCGCGGTGTGCGACGCCTCAGTTACAACCGCCTCGCAGCCGGCACGATCGCGCCTGGCGGCTGATCGCGAGACAATTCGGTTCGCTCGCGCCGTTCTCACCCGTCCGTATAAGTTCACAATTGTTTTTCTGATAACGAACTTCTTCATCTTCCTCTTGATGTGGGAATCGAGCGGAATGACGTGGACCGCCCTTTGGTCGCAGTTTCCTTATCCCGTGTTGATAGCCTATGGCGCCAAGGTTAATAGCTTGATAAACGAGCAGCACCAATGGTGGCGGTTCGTCACCCCTATGTTCATTCATGTCAACCTGCCTCACGTACTAATAAACATGTACAGTCTGTGGATGGTTGGACCCTATGTAGAAAAACTATATGGCTCGGCAAAATTTGTTGTGTTCTGGGTGTTAACTGGAATAGCTGGTGTCGTTGCCAGTTACCTCACCGTCGTCAACAGTGACGCGTCGTTGGGGTCCCTCGGTCGATTCCTTTTCAAGACCCAGGATGTTCCGTCTGCGGGCGCGTCTGGCGCTCTGTTCGGTCTCGTGGGCGTACTCTTTGTCTTTGGCATCAAGTTTCGTCGCGAACTCCCGGAAGGATTCAAACGAGCCTTTGGCACCGGTATGTTGCCAATCATTCTGATCAACCTCTTCATCGGGTATCTCGGACGGGGAGTGATTGACAACGCAGCGCATCTTGGGGGACTGCTATCCGGCGCGGCACTCGCAGTCGTAGTGCAGTATCGCCGGCCGGGTGAGCGAACCAGTATTACAACGAGTTGGTACGTGCTTCAGATCGCGGCACTCTTGCTTGTGGTCGTCAGCTTTTTCAAGGTCGCTCAACATTTCAGGGATCCCATACCGATCATTGCGTCTCAGATAACGCAGGACTCTTCGCCCACGAACCAGGCGTTCCTGTCATATTCGATGGCGATGAACGACGCACAGGAGAAACTAAATGAGGCGATGAATGGGCAGACGGCAGGTGTCGACGAAGCAATAAAAGCTTTGGACTCAACTCCACCACTTGACCAGAAAGCCGATGAACTACGAGAGCAACTGAAGTTACTCCTCTATAAGGCGAAGATTGGAACAGCATCACCGTCACCTTCGCCAAATAGAAACAAGCTTGAGCCGGAGTCAAAGACACTGGAAGAGGAAATCAATTTGTGGAAGAAAGACTACAACCAATGGCTAAAAACCACTGGCCGAAATTATTAAAGGCTGTCAAAAGGCTAATCGACATACGAGGAGCGAGAACAGATGGAAATAAAAAAAGTGGGGGTTTTGGGATTTGGTTTGATGGGTTCAGGGATTGCTCAGGTGGCGGCAAGTGCAGGCTTCATGACCGTGGTAAAAGAGGTTTCACCCGAGTTCCTGGAAAAGGGATTTAAGGGCGTAGAAAAGTCACTGGCCAAATTCGCGGAAAAGGGGACCATCACCGCGGAACAGCAGAAAGAGATTCGCGATCGGTTGTCGGGAACGATATCGGTTCAGGATCTGGCTGACTGCGATATTGTGATCGAGGCCATCGTCGAGAACCTCGACGAAAAGCGAAGGACTTTCGGCGAACTTGATTCGATTTGCAAGCCGGAGACGATCTTCGCTTCGAACACATCTTCAATCTCCATTACGGAGATGATGACAGCCACGTCGGCTGCACGACAGCAGCGCTTCATCGGACTTCACTTCTTTAATCCCGTACCGTTAATGAAACTTGTCGAAGTAGTGCGAACGATTCTCACTGACGAGAGCGTCCACGAGATAGCGGTAGATTTTGGTAAACGTCTTGGCAAGGTGCCGGTGCGCGCCGGTGACAAAAGCGGTTTCATTGTCAATCGTTTACTCGTGCCTTACCTGCTCGACGCAATTAGAGCATTGGAAGAAGGCGTTGGCTCTATTGCAGACATAGACAACGCAATGAAACTGGGTTGTGGTTATCCGATGGGACCTTTTACCCTCGGGGATTTTGTAGGGCTCGACACGACTTACTACATTGCCGAGATAATGTTCAACGAATTTCGCGAGAAGCGGTTTGCTCCGCCGCCGTTGTTGAAGCGAATGGTCCTTGCCGGGCTTTATGGCCGTAAGTCTGGTCGGGGCTTTTACGACTACACCAACGATTCAAAGAATCCAACGCCCATGAATCTTGTTTGAGATTTGCAGGTTGAGATACTAGCGCTCAAACAAGACCGAATAGGAACCTCACGTTAAGCCTTCAGTTTCAAGGACCGCAACTTGTTATGTCTCTTGTTCATTACGAACGTCGCGGACCGATCGCAACCATTCGCTTGAATCACCCTGAGGGGTACAACACGCCTTTCGGAGAGATGCTTCTCGCTCTAGGCGAATTGTTCGAGGAGATTCGAAAGACGCCGGAAATTCGAGTGGTAATTCTAACGGGTGAAGGACCAGACGCATTTTGTGCGGGAAGTGATATCACTGAGCCGACGCAACCTGATGGAGATCAGGCGCTACTGTCGTCTACGCACGCGCAAACAGTCTGCAATCAGATCGAAAACTATCATGTTCCTGTAATTGCTGCAGTCGGTGGCATTGCCGCCGGTGGCGGTTGCGAATTGGCTCTCACGTGTCATCTACGCATTGCTTCGACAAACGCCCGGTTCAGTTTGCCGCAAATCAAGCTTGTTGTGATTCCCGCTTATGCCGGAACGCAGCGACTGACGCGCGAGATTGGACCTCGCCGCGCTCTGGAGACGATCTTAACGGATGGACCAATCTCCGCTGAGCAAGCACTAGAAGCCGGCTTGGTATCTCGAGTAGTAGATCAGGAATGTTTGCCTGCTGAAGCCGAGTCACTTGCTAACAAGATCGCTAATCTGGCGCCACCGGCGATTCGCGCTTGTTTGGAAGCCGTGATTAAGGGCGCGGATCTGCCACTCGAAGAGGGACTAGCGTTGGAAACTCAACTCTTCGCCAGCCTCTTTGCCACCGAAGACGTACGCGAGGGCACCCGCGCGTTTCTGGAGAAGCGTAAGCCGATGTTCAAAGGAACTTAGGATACATAGAAACGTTTTCCAGTCAGGATTGGAGTTTGATTTGCCTGATTTGCAGGCCCTAGTTACAATCACTATGGAAGGGAGAAACCTCATGAGCGAAGACCTCACAAAAAAAATGCCAGACGCCCGAGACAATAAGTCCGACGAACTAATCAAGATGGTTCAAGCTGTGCGCGCAGAACTTTCCGATCTTAGGAACACAGTTGAGACCCGCCTTTACGACACTTGTCCTATTTGGGAAAAAGTAAGTGCGGATGTTGCTCATCTCATTGAAGGTCAGCGAGGCTTAACTGCGGATATTGCTCAGCTGATTGAAGGTCAGGAAGGCTTAAAACAAAGCGTGCAAAACCTGACAGAAGGACAGCATAACCTGACTCAGGGACAGCAGGGCCTGACAGAGGAGCTGCACAACCTTAAAGAATCACAGCAAAGCTTGAAAGAGGGTCAGGAAGATCTTCGCGGAGAAGTTCGCGAGATTAGAACGCATCTGCGCGATATGGATCGTCGGTTAAGTATCTTCAACGATACCTTGGTCGGAATTCAGGCTGATTATCGAGATATCTATGATCGCGTGCGAGGAATTGAACGCCAGCGTACTTGAAGACGTGCTCCAGCAATCTCACGAACCTGAATCAAACTCTGACTTGATGCGTCTGTAGGCATCCCATATACTGCGAAGGCTTTAGCGATTGTGCGCGAAACGGGGCGACGAGAGGGTTTTGCAACCGATTGTTCATGATGGTCGACTGAACGCCAGGGGCTTTCGTTTCGCAATTGTAGCGAGCCGCTGGAACGAGTTTATCTCGTCGCAACTTGTCGAAGGTGCCGTGTCTGCATTCGACCGTTTGGGTGCGGAAGAAAAGTCGGTCGAGATCTATCGCGTTCCCGGCGCGTTCGAAATACCGCTCCTGGCTTTGAGGGTCGCGAAGTCAGGAAAGTTTGACGCGGTGATCTGTCTGGGTACGATTATTCGTGGCCAGACTCCCCATTTCGAATATATCGCGAACGAAGTAGCGCGGGGAATAGCACAGGTGGGTCTGCAAACGGGAGTGCCGACGGTCTTCGGTGTTGTGACTGCGGACACTGTGGATCAGGCGATCGATCGCGCAGGAGTCAAGTTGGGGAACAAGGGGTACGAAGCCGCGATGACCGCGGTGGAGTTAGTAAATCTTTACAAGGAAGCATTCGAGGAAGGATGATGAAGGAATAAGAGATGAGGTTGAAGGCTTTTGCCTACAAGCTTCATCGCCACGGTTCTACTTCTTCATCTCTGATGTAATATGGGTTCGCGCCGTAAGGCACGTGAGTGTGCCTTGCAAATGCTCTTTGCGGCTGATGTCGCCAGCACGCCTGCCGAGGATGTAGTTCGCACCTATTGGGCGGAACTGGGCGAAACGGACATCGAAGATGCGGCACGTGCTTTTGCTACGCGTCTGGCTGCCGGAACCCTCGCGCATGTCGAGGCGCTTGACGAGCGAATTCGATCGCGCGCAGAACACTGGCGGATTTCCCGGATGGCAGTAGTGGATCGCAACATTTTGCGACTCGCTGTTTACGAATTTCTTCACGAGCCTACGCCCCGCACCGTGGCTATCAATGAGGCTCTCGAAATCGCCCGCCGCTTTTCCACCTACGAAGCCACCCAGTTTATTAACGGCATACTCGACGCGATTAAACGCGATCTCGACGAGGAGCAACCACAGACGGAGACTCTTTTAGAGGAAGCTGAGGAGTCAGACCCTGATCAAAACGTTTCTGGAGCTGCCGAGTGATAGGTCTTTGGTTTTTAGGTCTTTGGACTTTGACTTAGCTCAAAGCCCAATCTTGAGAGTGCAAAGACCAAAGACCAAAAACCCAAGTCCAAAGACACAAACCCAAAGACCCGATTCTTAAGCCCAATCTACCTTCGGATGTATCGTGTGCCACTTCGTCGCCTGTTCAAAAGCCAGGGCTACACGTAGAGGAGCGCCTTCGTCATAGACGCCGCCGGTGAACATGATTGCCACTGGCAGCTTGTTGATAAAGCCACAGGGTAGACATACGGCTGGGTGACCCGTGAGGTTTGTAATCAAAAGACTCGCACTTCCGGGGGCCGGAGAAACAAAAACGTCCCACTGCATCATCAGGTTTTCCATTTCACGCATCAGCAGCGTGCGGGCACGTTGCGCGCGGAGGTACTCAACTGCGGGGATAAAGCGTGAGGTGCGAAATGTGTTGGGCCAATCGCCGGGGTCCTGTCCCGATAGTTGGTTCACACCGCCGCTCCGTGTCAGATCGTCAAATGCCGCTGCTGCTTCGGCCGACAGGATGTATCTAAGCGAGGCGGTTGAAAACTTTGGCAACTCGATTGGAGTTAACTTCGCACCGGCCTTTTCAAGTGCGGCGAGCGCGTCCTTGTAAACTACGCGCCTCTGCTCCATTTGCTGTCGCTGCTGGTCCGTGGCCGGCTGCACTCCCGAGCCTTCAAATTCCCCTTTTAAAAACCCAATCCGCAAAGTGGCTAAGGTCGCATCCGGTTTCCAGTTGAAAGGGGCGTCGCCGACAGTGATGTCCTTGCCGTCCGGTCCATAGATGGCACTGAGCACTGCGGCGCAGTCTTCTACACCTCGACATATGGGGCCAACTTTGTCCATGGTCCAACTGAGGCCCATCGCTCCGAAGCGGCTCACCCTCCCGTACGTCGGACGAAGCCCGGTCACGCCGCAAGTTGACGAGGGCGAGACTATTGAACCGAGCGTCTCTGTGCCAATCGAAAAGCCAACCAGTCCGGCGGCGGTTGCGGCCGCTGGCCCAGCCGACGAACCGCTTGATCCCCGCCGGTCTTCATCCGGCGCCCAGGGGTTGCGAGTGACGCCGCCAAACCACTTGGGACCCTGCGCTAGTGCTCCCATCGAAAGCTTTGCCACGAGCACCGCGCCCGCATCGCGCAGGCGTTCAACAACCGTCGAGTCGTAGTCGATAACTTGTTCGCGATATGGCTCAGCGCCCCACGTTGTCTTAACTCCTTTTGTCGCGAAAAGATCTTTGGCGCCCCAGGGAATTCCGTGCAGCGGTCCTCGATATTTGCCTTTCTTGATTTCCGCGTCAGCAGCCTCAGCTTGTTTTAATGCAAGATCCTCAGTCAGCGTAACCACGCAAAGCAGTTTCGGACCGAAACGCTTCAAACGAGCGAGATACATCCTGGTCAGCTCTGTTGAAGAAAGTTTCCGAGTGCGGATCAATTCCGCTAGTTCCGGCACAGTAACGAAGGCCAGGTCGTCAACCGACGTGAACTGTGGAGCCACGACCTTGCCAAATCGGAATTTGGTTTTCTGGACATACAAGCGTTTGTTGGCCCGAGCAGGATGGAAGGCGATTGCCGGTTCAGTATCCAAGGGCACATCGATCTTGCGGACCGTTTCATAGTTTTCGAGATTGCGGTTGACGCCAGAAAGCGCCATCGCTTCCTGAGCGTCGGTGAGTTCGATGCCGATCAGCTTCTCAGTCTGCCGCAACATTTCCTTTGTGATTCGCTGGGGGCTTGGTAATGGCGATGGTGACGGTGTCGGGGATGGCGTCGGTGCGGTTGTAGATTGGGCCAAAGCACCGAGTGGAAGATTTGTCACAGCCAGTCCTGTAACGCCGACTGCCGGAAGCAGTTTCAACAAGGCGCGACGGTCCAACCCCCTTACCGTGTGAAAAGAACCTGTCTTGGACCGCTTCGTAGTTTTTGATTTGGATTGCTTTCGATCCATCGCTTCTCCTGAGTCTGCAATTGTGAGTTACGGAACCATGGTTCCTGAGCCAGCGCCGGTTGCACTCGCGTTTCCGTACTTAAGCTTAACCACTTTGGCCTTTCCAAATCTGTAAATCGTCACGATAAACATATTGTCAAATTCGTTTTCGGGAATGACGGGAAAACTCCCACCACCAAGTGCTGCAATAATGGCCGGCACAGTGTTGTTGTGTCCGGCAACAAACACTACGCCGCCCCGGTTATTCGTGCTGATTTGCCGGACCAACTCATCCGTATTCTTCGAATCGATTTGCGTGACTGGCAAACTCAAATGGTTCGCGAGCGGTTGCACCGTCTGCTGCGTGCGGCCGTATTGCGAAGCGTAAAGCGCAGTCACGCCCGCGTTGCCCAGAATGCGTACCAACTCCTGCGCGCGTTCCTGACCCGCTGGACTGAGGTTCGGATTAGGATTGTCGGGTTCAATGTTCTTCTCAGCGTGCCGAACAAGGATAACTGTCGTGACCGGCCTGGAGAAAGTCGCAAAGTATGCAAATACTCCAACCGCGCCCAGGACGGCTAAGAGCATTGAAAACACGACAATAGTTCTAATTCTGGTGCGGGGGTCGGAGGGTTCTTCCATGATCGAATCTGGCTGATTCTCCCACTAGTGGTTGATGTTCCAATGGCCGCTTACAATAGCACCGGCCCGGAATTATTTCGACAATTTTGTCCTGACATGTCTCCCGTTTAGCCAAGTGCAAACAGGTTGGTAAGATGGTAGTCTATTGGTTAAGGCAATAAGACACATCACAGCAGGTGGTTCAATTGACTCACAATAATAAACCAGACTTGTCCGAGATTATCGCCGAGGAGTTTGGCGCCAACGCTACTTATGTCCAGGGTTTGCTGGACCGTTTTCGGAGCAACCCGGAGTTGGTGGACGAGTCTTGGCGAGCTTACTTCGCAGAGATGGGCGGCGATGGAGCCGCTTCGTCTCAACCTGAAACCTCGGGTAATGGAAAACCGTCGCCGGTCACCTTCGCGGAGCGCGAAAAGCCTCTGGAAAGCTCCGCCGCACGAACCTCATCGGCCGAGGCTGCACCTGCGCCACAAACAAAATCTTCAGCTCCGGCTCCTGTCAGTGGGCAAGCTGAGGTCATACCGCTTCGAGGTGGTGCGCTCAAGATCGTCGAAAACATGGAGGCCAGCCTCGCCGTACCAACGGCGACATCGCAGCGGCGCATTCCTGTAAAGCTGCTTGACGAAAATCGCCTACTAATCAATCAATATCTTCAAGAGAACGATCGCGGCAAAGCCTCTTACACTCATCTGATCGCCTGGGCCATCATCCAGGCGCTGAAAGAGTTTCCGCAGTTAAATGACGGCTTTGAGGTTATTGACAGCACACCGTCGCGTCTGCGTCGCGAGCAGGTGAATTTTGGTGTGGCAGTTGATTTAGTGAAGAAAGATGGATCGCGCACACTCCTGGTGCCAAACATAAAGAACGCAAATCAGCTGCGCTTCTCGCAGTTTCTTGCAGCCTATGATGATGTCATCAAAAGAGCACGCGAAGGGAGGCTTCAGGTTTCGGATTTTCAGGGCACTACCGTCACACTCACCAATCCCGGCACGATTGGCACGGTAGCGTCAACACCGCGGCTGATGCCGGGGCAGTCGATGATCATTGCGACTGGGGCCATTGAATACCCGGTAGAGTATCAGGCGATGGCGCCTGAGGCTCTTTCGCAACTCGGTATTAGCAAGTCGATTACAATCAGCAACACTTACGATCACCGAATAATTCAAGGCGCAGAGTCGGGTGCATTTCTGGCGCGCGTTCACGAACTCCTAATCGGTCAGCATGATTTTTACAACCAAATATTCGCTGACCTCGGCATTACTCACGCACCGCTGCGTTGGAATCTCGATCGCAATCCGTTTTTCCTGCCCGGTGATCACACTCGGGAACAAACGCGAAAAGAAGCGGCGGTGATGGAGTTAATCAATGCCTATCGCGTGCGGGGCCATCTGATTGCCGATATTGATCCGCTGCATGCTATGCCGGTGCTCTATCATCCGGAACTGGATATCGAAACCTATGGCCTAACGATCTGGGATCTTGATCGCGAGTTCATCACCGGCGGGCTGGCCGGCAAAGACATTGCCACGTTGCGCGAGATACTGAGCATCCTGCAACGGGCTTACTGCGGTAAGGTCGGCATTGAGTATCGCCACATTCAGAGTAAAGAGCAAAAACTTTGGCTGCGCGAACAGATTCGCCGAGAGCTTGTTGAGCCGGAATCGCTGCCGGTGGAGATCAAGAAACAATTGCTCTGGAAATTGATCTCGGCGGAGCAGTTTGAACGTTTCCTGCACACAAAATATCTCGGTCAGAAGAGGTTCTCGCTCGAGGGATGCGAAACAATCATTCCTCTCCTGGACCAGTTGATCGAGGGTGGCGCCGCCCGCGGCGTCGATGACATCACGATGGGCATGGCCCACCGTGGCCGTCTCAACGTGTTGGCAAATGTGATCGGAAAGTTTTGCGAGCGAATCTTTGCCGCCTTTGAGGGTTCAGTTCACCCCGAGTTTCCGGCTGACGAAGGTGACGTCAAGTATCACCAGGGCGCGGTCGGCGAACGCGAGACGGCCAGCGGGCGCAAGGTTAAGTTGACGCTTTCGCCGAATCCGAGTCACCTCGAAGCAGTCGATCCCGTTGTCGAGGGGATGGTTCGCGCTCGGCAGGATTTGTTGGTCGCTAAGGAGGGGAGGTCGCGTGAGGAAGTTATCGATCGAGCAATGCCCGTGCTACTGCATGGAGATGCTGCTTTTGCCGGGCAGGGCGTGGTCATGGAGACCTTGAACCTTGCCAGCTTGAAGGGGTATCGCACAGGCGGCACTATTCACATCATCATCAACAATCAGATTGGATTTACTACCTCGCCTGAGCAGGGTCGGTCGACAATCTACTCGACCGACGTCGCGCGAATGACGCAGTTGCCGATCTTTCACATCAATGGCGACGATCCGGAAGCTGCGTATCGGGCTCTGCGAATCGCCCTCGGCTATCGGCAGGAGTTCAACAAGGATGTAGTTCTTGACGTAGTCGGCTTTCGTCGTTTGGGACACAACGAGGGTGATGAGCCAAGCTACACGCAACCGTTGATGTATGCGCGCGTAAAAGCTCATCCGGGAGTACGCACAATTTACGCCAAGCGGTTAATCAAAGAAGGCGTCATTGACGAAGCTGAGTTAAGCCGCTTGACTCAAGAACGGGTTCAGCGCTATGAGGACGCATTGGCGCGCGCCAGGGAAGCCGTCGCCCAGCGGCAAGCTCCGCAACTGTCTGCTGCGCTCGAGGAGATTGATGGGTCTGAAGCAGTCGACACCGGGATCTCAGCGAACCTTATTCAATTAATCGCGCACAAGATAGCTGTGGTTCCCGAAGGGTTTCACGTCAATCCAAAAATGGTGGGCCAGCTTGCCAAACGAGCAAAAATGGGAGAAGGCGCTGCTCCGATTGATTGGGCTTTTGCCGAAGCGATCGCATTCGGATCATTGGTAACTGACGGCACGCGAGTTCGTCTGAGCGGTCAGGACTCCGGTCGAGGTACTTTTAGTCAACGCCACGCGGTCTTGTATGACACGCAAACAGGCAAGGCCTGGGTGCCGCTGTCTGAGGTGCGCTCAGAGCGAGATCCTGCGGCCCGGTTCGAAGTGTTCGACAGTTCGTTATCAGAAGAGGGTGTACTTGGTTTTGAGTATGGTTACTCTGTCATTGCCCGAGACGCCCTCGTTCTGTGGGAAGCGCAGTTTGGCGATTTCGTAAATGGCGCGCAGACAATTATCGATCAGTACATTGCGGCCTCTGAAGACAAATGGAAGCAGACTTCTCGTCTCGTATTATTGCTGCCGCATGGCTACGAGGGTCAGGGACCTGAACATTCCAGCGGGCGACCGGAAAGGTTTCTGCAACTTTGCGCTGAGAACAACCTGACTGTTTGCTACCCAACAACGCCGGCCCAATACTTCCATCTGCTGAGGCGACAGATTAGACCAGGCATGGAGCGGCCGCTCGTCGTTATGACGCCGAAGAGTTTGTTGCGTCTGCCGGCCGCTGCTTCAACTTTGGACCAACTAACGTCAGGCGGCTTCCACCCAATCATTGACGACGCGGAGATCAACGATCCATCGGCTGTCGAGCGCGTGGTGCTCTGCAGCGGCAAGGTCTACTACGAGCTGGCTGAGGCGCGAAAGAAGACTGGCGAACAGCGCGTCAGCATCGCGCGTGTCGAACAGTTTTATCCCTTCGCATTGTCGCGTCTACGGGAGGTGCTCGAGCGCTATCCGAATGCAAAACAGTTGGCCTGGGTCCAGGAAGAGCCAAGGAACATGGGTGGGTGGACCTTCATGGAAGCGCGTTTGGAGAATCTCCTCCCGCAATGCGACCGCCCCATATATATCGGCCGCGCTCCATCAGCTAGTCCCGCAACCGGGTCGTACGCCATTCACCAACTCGAACAAGCAAGGATTGTTCAAGAAGCTTTGACTGTTTAAATGTTCTAACTCGCCTTTTGTGCTTTGACCAACCTTCTTAAGCAAGCAATCACTCCACGAACCCATACGAACCAAACAACGAACTGCTACGAACCTAACCCCCCAAGATATGGCTTTGTGTGACAAAGTACTTGACAGAATTCACAATCCTAAGTATCATTAGCGGCGTGGGGAACATCCAACTAATCTCGCCGCCCGAGCAGGAAGCGCCGCCGGCTCTTCACGAGCGGGCCATGGACAATTTGCGCTACATCCGCGAAACGATGGAGCGGGCTTCGGCGTTTACGGGAATCTCAGGCTGGGGCCAAGTGGCAATCGGAGTCAGCGCGCTATTTGCAGCAGCTATTGCTGCCCGACAAGCGGCCTTTAAACTATGGTTAGCCATCTGGGTAGGCGAGGCAATAGTTTCATTGCTCATAGCTGGATGGTCCATCGATCGAAAGGCGCGCCGCACCAAGACACCGCTGCTGAACGGCGCTGGGAGAAAGGTCGTATTCAGCCTTTCTCCGCCCATATTTGCCGGTGTGTTGATGACTTGCGTGCTCTACCAGGCCGGCTTGACCAGTGTTATTCCGGGGATCTGGCTTTTGCTTTACGGTACCGGCGTGGTCACGGGTGGAATGTTCTCAGTGCCCGTGGTCCCAATTATGGGTCTATGTTTCATGGCGTTAGGCGCTGTAGCCCTGTTTGCTCCGCCGGCTTTCTCTGAATGGTTGATGGCGGCGGGTTTTGGTGGTCTGCACATAGTTTTTGGAGTGGTAATAGCAAGGAGGTACGGTGGCTAAACATTCAGTCCTAAAGCATTCAACGTATAAGAAGAGTGAATCAGCGGCAGCCTTGCGAGAGCTGCGCAACGCCAAAACTAAGAGCGCGGCGCCTTCACTCGATCGTTTGATTCATGAGCGACTGCGTCTGGGAATTATTAGTGCTCTCGCGGCGAACGAGGCTTTAACATTCAGCGATCTTAAGAGTCTGATGGACACAACAGACGGAAATTTAAGTGTGCATGCACGGAAGTTGGAAGACGCTGGTTACATCAGTTGCACTAAATACTTTGAAGGACGGTTGCCAAAAACTGAGTACAAGTTGACAGCTGTGGGCCGCCGCGCCTTGGAAAGCTATTTGAGCCACATGGAGTCGTTAATTCAGCAGATGCGCAATCGGTAACATTTTTTTGCCTTTGCGCTTTGCCACGCAAAGGCCTTTGTTGGAATGTATGTTCACTAACGTTAATCTTTCCGCTCCTCGGTTCCATGGTGTTACTCGGCGCTGCATTTATCTTGCTGGCTGCCGCTGTCGTATTTTTTTACGCGCTCGTAACGCGCAGATTGGTTTTAGCCCGGGGAGTGCCGGCGGTCGCCGTCATATTGGCGGCGACCTATCTGAGAATCATGCTGACCTTTTCTTTCAAAAGTAAACAAGTCCTCGCGCTCGGTCAGGAGAAACACTTTTGCGAGATCGACTGCCACCTTGCCTATTCGATTCTTGACGTTCACCGAGCAAAGAGACTCGGCAGCCCGCCAAATCAAACTACGACTGCCGGAAACTTTTTATGTGATTATTCCGCTGCATAAGAAGACGAGATTTCAACTCGGAGCTTGAAGGTCATTGCGAATGAAGAACTACGACGTAGTCATTGTCGGCGCAGGTCTGGCCGGCTTGCAATTGGCGCGATTGCTTGGCCGGCGTGGTTTGCGCGTTCTGCTCGTCGACCGCAAACCAAACCTCCACCACTCGATCCACACCACCGGCATTTTTGTGAGAAGAACCCTCGAAGATTTTGATATTCCCGAAGACTGTCTTGGTCGACCAATTCGCGACGTCACACTTTACTCACCGGCCCGACGGTCGATGGAACTGAGTAGTCCTCACGACGAGTTTCGCATTGGGCGAATGGGAGCTCTCTATACCAGACTTCTTAATCAATGCGTTTGCAACGGAGTTGAGTGGATGCCAGAGACTCGTTATGGTGGGCACCACTTGCTCAAGGGTGAGTCGGTGATTCGTCTTGACACGCCCAAAATCTCGCGCTGGGTGAAAGCGCGCTATTTGGTGGGCGCCGACGGGGCGAATTCGCGGATCGCATGTGATCTTGGATTAGACAGAAATCGCGAATGGATCGTCGGTGTCGAACAGGTGTTTACAAACATTCGTGTTGATGGCCCACCACGTTTGCACTGCTTCCTGGATCCGAGATTGGCCCCGGGTTATCTGTCTTGGCTTGCTCATGATGGCGAAGAAGCTCACGTCGGAGTGGGCGGCTATTCTTCACGCTTTGATCCATTGCAAGCGCTTCAGACTTTTCGCAGCAGCCTGAACGGAATAATGAACTTGGACCAGGCGACTCTCGTTGAACGGCGGGGCGGACGAATACCCGTGGGGGGCATCTTGCCGAATCTGGCAAATAAGAATGGATTGCTCGTGGGAGACGCAGCCGGCGCGGTCTCTCCTTTGACCGCCGGCGGTTTGGATCCGTGTATGCGCTTGTCGACTTATGCAGCACATGTGATTACTCAATACCTGGCAACTCAAGACACCGACTCGTTGCTTAATTATTCGGGAGATCTCTTTCGGGCGCGCTTTACATCCCGATTGTGGATGCGCCGGTTACTAAACAACGGCAATCGGGAATTAATGGAGATTGCTTTTGGAATGATGCGTTTGCCCGTGCTTAGCCATCTTGCCTGGCACGTTTTCTTCGGACGGGGGTCGTTTCCGGATGTTGAGGAAGAGATGGCGCCACAGCCGGTTTTCTGAAACCGCAGCTGTTGGCGTCTATTGAATTTGGTTTAGAGTTCAACCTTTAGGTTGCCGTTTCGCCGCCACAAACTAAAGTTTGAACTCTAAACTGACATTAAACGCTCAACGTAGCTTGTCACATAGGCTGTATGTGGATTGCCACGTTGTCGCGGAGTGAACGGACATCGAGAATACAACTTCAGGATAATGATCAGTCGTGTAATGTAAGGAGCAAATCGATGCTGAAACGAATCATTGCCATCGCGTTCATATTTGCCTGCACATCCGTAGCCTGGGCCATCCTCGGCGGCACAATCTTTACGCGCACCTACTCGTCTGACGCTGTTTCTCAGAACCGCGTGACTTCTACCTGGGGCGCGCCACAAAACCAGGCGCCGCCCAGCGCCTCGTTCAAGACCATTCTTAGCAGACCCCAGGAAACAATTGAGAACAACAAGAAGACTATCAAGACGGTGCAAGAAGAGGTGATTACGGAGTTACCACTGGAGAGCAGTTCTATAGACGTGGGCCTTGAACTCGAGCATAGACAGAAAGGGTTGCTTTGGTACAGCACATACAAGGTTGCCTTCGCGGGCGATTACGGTTTTCGCAATACCAGTGACAAAGAACAGACTATCGATTTCACTTTGAAGTTTCCCACGTCCCAGGCAATCTACGATAATCTCGCATTTACCATCGACGGCGCAGCACTCCCGATCACCAATCACGATAACGTAGCGAGCGCTGCTGTAAAGATCGCTCCGGGCAAAACCGCGCAACTCAAAGTTGGCTACAGCTCACAAGGGTTGAATGAATGGCGCTACAGCTTCGGCAGCAGCAACGTTGCCCAGGTGCGAGATTTCAACCTGCGCATGAGAACCAATTTCAAAGAGATCGACTTCCCTGACAACACTCTTTCACCCTCCCAAAAGCGGGAGAACAGCAATGGCGGTTGGGACCTGCGATGGTCATACACAAACCTGCTGTCCGGCTATCAGATCGCGATGATGATGCCAGAGAAACTGCAGCCGGGCCCGCTGGCCGGCAAGATCAGTTTGTTCGCGCCTGTCTCACTCTTCTTCTTCTTTTTTCTGATGTTCATCATCACTACGATGCGTGGTATCGAGCTTCATCCGATGAACTATTTCTTTCTGGCCGCCGCCTTTTTCTCCTTTCACTTGCTGCTCGCCTATCTGGTGGATCACGTCTCAATCCATGTGGCCTTCACGATCTCCGCCGCAGTCTCTGTCTTTCTTGTAATCAGCTATCTGCGTCTGGTGGTAGGGATGCGCTTTGCGAGTCGTGAAGCCGCGCTGGCTCAATTCATCTATCTCATAATGTTTTCCTACGCGTTCTTCCTCGAGGGTTTCACCGGTCTCGCCATCACGATTGGATCTGTTTTGACCCTGTTTGTCGTGATGCAGGTTACAGGGCGAATTCGCTGGGCAGACAAGTTTGCTCTTAAGCCTGCAAACGAAGCGTCGCCGGAACTAAGCTGACTGTTAATGAAACTTCTAATGGAGCGTTAAGACTTCGGACCCCTCTTCTCCTTTGGTTCCTTCTCGAGGTGTCAAATGACCGAAATGAATCTCAGCGGGATTGTTCGCGGCAAAGGGGGCGCAGGTTTCTGGCGCCGCCAGTTTTTTGTGACGCCGACTCGTCCCCAGATCGCCTCGTTTGGGCCTACGCCGGGAACATGAGTCATCACGCAAGGAAGAACTTAAGCGAAGGTACAGGCGAATCACTGGGAATGACATTGACCAGAGGTTGGCAATATTGAACGACTAGTGACCGGGCCGATTTCTTCCTCATCTCCAAGCGCCGAATCCGTCTGGCTTTCATGGGTTTTGCGCCCTGTGCTCGATCAAAATCCATCCAAACTTTGCTCGTTGTTTCGTCGTACACCGAACTGCGCTGGCGAGAACGCCCTCTAAAACTCAAGTCATGAAAGCCTTTTTTTCTTTTTATTCTGATGCTCTGAAGATTGCTCTTCAGTCTATTTTTGCGCATAAACTGCGCGCCTTCCTCACGTTAATTGGGATCATTATTGGAGTGGCATCAGTAGTTGCGGTCGGCGCTTCGATCAGCGGCCTGAATACCTATGTCACTGAGAAAGTTGGGAAGATTCTCGGTAGTAACCATTTCATGATTGCTCGGATGGCCTTCTCCGGTCGTATGTCGGATGACGAGTTTGAGCGCCGCAATCGTCGCAACAAGCGAATCAATTGGGACGACTACGAGTGGGTGCGGGATCATTGCACTTCTTGTAGCGAAGTGGGGGCCGAGGTTGGAAGCAACATCGATCTAAAGCAGGATGGAATCGAGTTTCCCGGTGCCATCGTCTTTGGTGCCTCGGCCAACATGGTGGACGTTGAAGACAAGGAAATCGCCGAAGGACGCTTCCTTTCCGCTGACGAAGTACAGCGCTCCGCGCTCGTGGTTGTTCTTGGTGGAGACATAAAGGATAAGTTTTTCGCTAACATCAACGCCATCGGCAAGACACTGAAAGTGCGTGGAATGCCTATGCGCGTAGTCGGCGTGGAAGAGAAGCGTGGCTCTTTTTTTGGCGATTCAATCGACCGGCACATTTACATTCCAGTAACAACCCACCTTCAAATTTTTGGTCGCAATGGCTTGCAGATACATGGAAAGAGCCGCAGTCGTGAGAATTTTCAGGCTGTCATTGAAGAGGCGCGCGTGGCGATGCGAAACAAGCACCGGCTGAAGGGAAACGAAGAAGACGACTTTGGACTCGTCAACGTGCAGGAATTGAACAATCAGATTGATGAATTCACCGGCAGCATAGCGAAAGTAGTAGTACCTATCACGGCAATCACGCTCCTGGTTGGTGGGATAGTTGTAATGAATATCATGTTGGTCAGCGTCACCGAGCGCACGTTTGAAGTGGGACTTCGCAAGGCTGTGGGTGCGACCAAGCGACAAATATTGACGCAATTCCTGATCGAGTCGGGCTTGCTTTGTGCACTTGGAGGTGTGCTCGGGCTGTTGCTGGCGTGGGGCGTCTGCGTCTTGATCACTGTGCTGGCGCAGATCACCATGACGATCACCCTTGGCTATATTTTGTTGGCGCTGATTGTTTCGACGGGTGTGGGCATGATTGCTGGTATCTATCCGGCGTTCAAAGCAGCACGCCTTGATCCGATCGTAGCGCTGACACACACAACTTAACGGATATGAAGATTCGATTTCCAAAGGGTGTATTCGGCGAGACCATCAAGATGGCGCTCGATAGTGTCAGATCGCACAAGTTTCGTAGCTTTCTCACAGTGTTGGGAATAGTGATCGGCGTCTTCACCGCGATCGTGATCGCCTCAATCCTCACGGGTTTGCGCCAAAACATCATCGCCATCATCGAAGAGTACGGCACGAACAACATCTACGCCTTTCACCTTTCGACCGGGCCCCGTGTGACTTCTGATCGCTCTGAGCGTACTCGCAAACCACTTACCGCGGCTGATGCCGAAGCGATCAAAGAGCGCACGAGCGCTGTCGAAGATATTGCTCTGGTGGCTCCGAATGTGGGGTACAGCGGCGGTCCGTTTGACGACAACGTTACTTACCAGGGTCATAATTACCGTTGGGGCAACACTCAGGGCGTCAGTTCAAACTATGCGAACATCGCCAATATCGTTTTGCGGGAAGGTCGCTTTATCACTGATCTGGATGACCAACAGCGAAGTAATGTAATGGTTATCGGTGTTAATGCGGCGGACGCTCTCTTTCCAGGAATGGAAAGCAACATCGCCGGCACCCAGGTTCGCATGGGTGGTTACAACTTCGAGGTTATTGGGGTCCTGGAAAAACGGAAAGCAGGGTTTTTTGGTGAGAATGAAGAGGATAACGCCGTGTTCATTCCTTTTCGCACCGCCCAGAAACTCGCGCCCGCCAGAGGGTACGTGTTGCTGATTATCAAGGGCCGCTCTACTCAATTGAATGAAGCGTTAACGCAGTCGGAAGAAATTCTGCGTCGCCGCCGCAACGTGAAGTTCGGCGATCCGAATAATTTTGACATTAAGACAGCGGACAAATTTATTGAACAGTTCGACAGCATCTTTGCGATGGTCGGTTTGTTGGCAATCGCGATCTCGTGTCTCGGGCTATTGGTGGGCGGTATAGGTGTAATGAATATTATGCTCGTGAGTGTCACTGAACGAACGAAGGAGATCGGGATTCGCAAGGCAATCGGAGCCCGTCGCCGAGACATTGTTCGGCAGTTTCTATTCGAGGCGATGACGCTGACGTTCTTTGGGGGAGTGCTTGGCGTCTTGCTCGCAGTCGCAATTAGCAAGCTGATCATGTGGCTCGTGCCTCAGCTACCCGCCTCTGTTCCAACCTGGGCTGTGGTAACCGGATTGACCGTTTCGGTTGGCGTCGGTCTGATCTTTGGCGTCTGGCCTGCTCGCAAAGCCTCACGGCTCGATCCCATCGAGTGTCTGCGTTACGAGTGATTCTGTCTAAATTTCAGCTTTCTCAGCGCACCCACCGTTTCTCTGTGAAACATACCGTCAACCTTCTGGGTTTTCTTCAGCAGGTTTTTTGAGTAACAAATCGATCCACGAAACTACATGAATCAAAGACACGAACTGACACCAAACGTTGTTAGTGTTATTAATGTAGAAGTTTTCATGCCGGTAATCAGTAGATGACACAACAACGCGATTTCATCAAAGAATTTCTCGGCTACATACAGGTCGAGAAGGGCCTGGCACGCCACACGATCTCGAGTTATGGCAATGACCTCAAACGCCTCAATGCCTGGGCAGCAAAGACCGGGCAAGCTATTGAAGACCTCAAACGCAACGATCTGAGGAAATGGATCATGAGTCTCTCACGGGAAGGCTTGTCGCCTCAGTCAGTCGCCAGGGCTGTCAGTGCGGCTCGAGGCTTTTTTAAGTTCCTGATGCTCGATGGGCACAACGTGGATCAGCCGACTGAAGACCTGGATACGCCTCAACGTTTCGCCCATTTGCCTCGATTTCTTAACGAAGCTGAGATGAACCGCCTGCTCGCGGCACCCGACATTGCCACCGAACCAGGTATTCGCGATCGAGCCATACTGGAATTAATGTATGCTGCGGGTTTGCGAGTGTCCGAGCTTGTTTCGCTGAAGCAGACAGACATTGACGTGCTTGCCGGGCTCGTTGTTTGTCATGGGAAAGGCAGCAAAGAGCGCCGAGTACCCATCGGTAAGAGTGCTATTCATTGGGTGCAACGTTATAGCGCGCTCCGAGCCGCATATGGGCAATCACACTCATCGTACTTTTTTTCGCAAGGTGGCAAAGGGCTGACTCGTTACCTTGTGTGGGCCATGATCAAGCGCTACGCAAGACAGGCAGGTTTGGAAGACATCTCACCGCACACGCTGCGGCACAGCTTTGCTACGCACTTGCTGCAACGCGGCGCTGATTCGCGCTCCGTGCAAGCTCTGCTGGGGCACAGCGATATTTCAACAACGCAGATTTACACTCACATCACCGATCGCCATCTGCGCGCCGCCTATGATCGCCACCACCCACGGTCACGGATTGCGGACAAGCGTCCGAAGGACGTCAAGGGGATTTCGAAATAGGATTCCTCGCTCAACGCGTAACGCTTGCCGACCGCAACTCCCTCGCTAATTGGATACGCATCTGGAGCTCTTCCCTTAGGTTGGGTTTGAGTGCAAGGCAGTGGTCAAAGTCTTCCTGGGCTTGCCCTTCCTTGCCTTGAAGCAGCAGGGCTAATCCCCGATTCATGTAGGATTCAGCGAGATTGGAATTGAGCGCAAGTGCACGGTCAAAGTCGGAAATCGCGCGCTCCATATTTCCCTTGTCCATCAGGCTTGTGCCCCGACCTTGATATGCCTCGGCAAAACTTGAGTTGAGCTCAATTGCCCGATTGAAGTCGCTGAGTGCGCCGTCGAAATCCTTAACTGTGAGCCGCGCGTAGCCCCGGTTATAGTAGACTTGAGGGTGATTGGGATTGAGCGTGATGGCGCGGTTAAGATCAACCAGGCCCCCCTCAACGTCGCCAAAGTCCTGCCGCAGCGTCCCGCGGTTATTGAAGGCTTCGAATAGATTCTTATCAATCGAAACGGCACGATCAAAATCCATCATCGCTCCCTTCAGGTCTCCTTTTGCTCGGCGCGCAGCTCCGCGATTCAGGTAAGCCGCGGCCAGGCCGGGATTGATCTTCAACGCCTCGGTACAATCAGCGATGGTGGCATCAAAGTCGCTTTGTTGGTAAAAAACGACCGCGCGATTGTTGTAAGCATTTGCTGTGAACGGATCTATGACTCTGATTTGATTGGCTTCGTGTTGAAGACCGGTGAACCCATTTGAGCTGCGCCAGTCATTTCGGCCGAGCTGTTTCGTAGGAATGAGATGAGAGCTGATCTCGATCGCCTTTGTGAAGGCGTCCGCCGCCGCAGTCAAATCACCTTTGTGGAGGTTTTTCATTCCGTCCTGGTAGGAGCGTACTGCCGAGTCAGGGGTTTGTGCCTTAGCGGGAAAGTTACCGCAGAAACCAACCATCAGCGTAATTAACAAAATTCCGAAACATCGCATCACTCACCTCCTTACCGTTTAGAGTGATGCTGTTCTTACGGGCTGCTAAGTAACCGGTGTGGGCCGGTAATGTAAGAATGGCGTCACTCACGGCGAAACCTGGTCCGAAGATCCAAGAAAATTGAACTGTGACCGATGAGTGCGCTAAAATGCGGGACGTCGACGATGCATCTTTAACGCGCCTCAAAGGGGCCGCCAAATTTGTGTTGTCATGGAGCCTCGTTGCTATCGCAAGTAGTAGCGAGGCTTCTCACTCTGAACTAGATCCTCAATATCAAAACGCATTGGCGAACAAAAAGTTACAAAGAAAAGCGTGTCGGTTTACTAATTCAAACACCGCAAGCGGAACGTTTGTGTCAGAAACTTTGGCCGAAACTTCACCCCTGCCTGTCCTTCTAACCGGAACCAGGTGCGATTGTCGCAGCGTGGAAAGAGATCTATGCCGACTTTCGCTTCTCTTATGTGCCCGTACGAACTTATGCACTAATAGTTCTTGTACAAAATAATGTTTCTATTGAAAAAACCTTCCAATGAGCAGATTCAACAATTCGTTCTTTCACAGCGTGATATCCCCTTTTCTTATGCGGAAGTCGGAGCAACTAGGGACCATCCCACTGAGGATTACACGATCGACCATAACCGCCGAAAACTCGGAGCCGGTGCACGAATATTCGAACGGGCAGTAGCTGCGCTTAAGGAATGGAAGCAGTTTGATCTCGGCTGGGTGCAAATGGTTCCGGCAGGCACGCCGATCGAAGTCGGCTCGGTAGTTGCCATTCTCACCAGGCACTTCGGCTTTTGGTCTCTAAATGCCTGCCGTGTCGTTTACCTTGTCAATGAGGATGGACCGGTGAAAAAGTTTGGCTTTGCGTATGGAACCTTAGCGAGTCACGTTGAGCGTGGTGAAGAGCGGTTCATCATTGAATGGCACGCGGATGACGATTCTGTCTGGTATGACATTCTGGCTTTCTCACGGCCGAACAAATTTATCGTAAAACTCGGTTTGCCCCTGACGCGAATGCTACAGAAACGGTTTGCGCGGGATTCGCTAGCAGTACTAGCCAAAATGGTAGATAAGACTTAGCACTCGTACTATTCCAGGTTGTCAAAACCGGGCGCGAGCATCTGCGTCATTCGCTCCGGATTCTTGATCCGTTGGGCAGTCATCCACGCGTCCGCTTCTGTTATCAACTGGAGTCCCCGCTCATCGGCGATTGCCTCACCAAGACGCCGTCGCGACGCCGCAGCGTAAAGCGCCATGTCGGCCATTTCAAAGCCTTCAACAGCTTGGGATAGATAGGTAATTGCGCTGGCCTTGTCCCCCCGAGATCCTGCAATGCCGCCCCGTATCAACACTGCCAGAGGATCAGCCCACAGAACCTGTTCTTTCGAGATCTTTCGCGCCATATTCTCCGCGATCTGCAAACGCTGCTCGCGCTGACTTCCGGCCGCGCTGGCTATTGCTGTTCGCGCGCGCAAGTGCCTGCATTCCACGCGAACCGTCTGAATACGGAGAAGCATAGACTCTTCAAGGAATTTCAATTGGCCCTCGATCTGTTTGTATGCCACCTCCGAATCCCCTGTGTACAATTCAATCTGCGCGAGCGCCAGAAGCGAGCTGTAATGCTGCAAATGAAAGTCCTCATGTGTCCAGGCCTTCAAGGCCTGAACAACTTCATCGCGGGCTTGGTCCGGATCATCCGCCGCCAACCAAATCAGATTCATGCGCGTGCGCAGGTCTGTAGCGGCAAAGAGATTTCCCTGTTCTATCGCCGCCGACAAGAGACGGGGAACTCGTCGTGAGACCTTCGCCACTTCACCGAGAAACAATAGGCTGCTCAGCATAAAGCGATTAGCGATCGCCAGCTCCCAGGTGACCCCGGTGCATTGATCTCGCAGCACTTCGGCGGCGCGCTCGCAGAGTTCCGCCGCCTGTTTCCAACGTCCTACCAGGTAGGCAACCATCCCGCTGGCCCAGATCGAAAGACCTATTGCGTGGGGATGTCCAGTCTTGTACGCCAGGTCTTCTGCCATTTGACGAACTTGCAGTGCGCGCCGCCTTGCCGAAGTTCCAGGCGCCGCGGATTGTACGGCCTCGAAAGCCATCGCCCGAGCGATTCGATACGGTTCACCGGCGCGCAAGGCGAGCAGCAAGTGCCGGCTCTGAAAATCAGCAGCGCGGATCAGATCAACCATCCCCAACCCGGCGGCCCCGGCCCAGCAAATATCAATGCGGCCCAGGTTCGACTCGGACACAGTGCTTTCGTCGTGTTCATTGAACTTCAGGCCCTGCAACCGAATTTGCAAACGCCTCAAGGTCAATGATAGCAATGCCCTCTTTGGACCAGCGGGAAGCGTGAAGCCAACTGCCGATAGCACCGAACGAAGTACCTGGAGACCTTCTTTGATGTGACCACCCATTAACAACTGCTCGGCAGCCCGTCGTTGAAAATCCAGACTGCGCGATGCTGAGGCGTTGCGCGAAAGCTCGAGGTAGGTCTCGGCAGCTTCTGCAGGGCGGCCTGCATTCGCCAGCGCATCGGCGAGACCGCATTTCATTTCGATAAGCTCGGAACCTTGAGCCGGCGCCAATTCCAAGGCGCGGCGATAGAAAGACCCCGCGCGATCAAACGCGAGGGTTGCGTTCGCCTTCTTCGCGGCGATGGCGGCGTGACTTGCAGCCCTCACTCGCTCACCCGCGCCCAGGTAATGTTCGAACAACGATTCCGGATCGTCGATACTGCGAGTCTCGAGTGCCTGGGCCAGGCGACGGTGAATCTGCTTGATACTTGTTTGATCCAGTTGGCAAGCCAATGTTTCACGGATGCGATCGTGGTAGAGCTCTACACTGCGTTCGGCGCCACCGCTCCGCAGAATGTTCGCCGCGCGCAATGAGCTCATCAAGGGCAACTCGTCGCCAGAGAGACCGGCGGCTTGAAAGGCAACTTCCTGATTGATGGGACGACCCGCTACTGCCAATACGTCAACGAATTGGCGCGTTCCTTTGGGGAGGTGTTTGAGCCGTTCATCAAGCATGACTCCGAGAGTGATTCCCGTCGTTGAGATGTGATCGCTGGTTTGTGCATAGCTCGCCAACTGTTCCAACAGGAAGGGGTTGCCGCGGGCCTCGCGCACAATCGAATCGATAAACAACGATGCAGCGGGAAATCCCACGGGAAGCAGACTGGCTGCGAGCGTGGCAGCCTCGTGCCTTGTAAGTGGAGTTACCTCAAGTTCCCGACAAGTCTCAGAACCTGCTCGGTTGAGCAGAGCTTCAAGGAACGGTCTGTTTTCGATGTCTTCAGTACGAAAGCTTGCTAACAACAGCAGCGGTGGGGCATCAGGTGGACGGAGCAGTTCCTCGAGCAGGGTTGTGCTGTCGGCGTCAGACCATTGCAAGTCGTCGACCCAGATGACCAGAGGATGGCGGTCCGTAATTCGACCAAGTAGTTCGCGCAAGGCGGTAAACGCGCGCCGTCGCAACGTGAATCGATCCGGAGTTTCGTGTTCACGTTGGGGCGCATTGAACACGCAGTCTACCTGTAACATCACCGGAAATAGCCGGGCGAGCGCGTGGACATCACGTGGCATTAATGCTTCAGCTCGCGCATCAGGCAGTGACAGCAAGAATCTGGTGAGGCTATCCACAACTCCATCGATCGCTTTGTAAGGCACCGACTCGCGCTCGTAACAACGGCCATCAAGAATCACCGCCCCATCGTCTTGTTCCTGGAGATTGTCGAGGAAGCGGCGCACAAGAGCACTTTTCCCCATTCCGGAATTGCCATGAACGTACATTCTTACTGTGTCGCCCCGTTTGATCGCCGAGAACGCTTGCTCTAGTTCTTTCAGATGACGTTCACGACCAACGAAAGGTGCATCCTGAACGGACGCCGGCACTCCGGTCGGGGTGATCGGCGTTCGTTGAGGGACAGATTTACCATGGCTCAGAATGCGCAACACTTCACGACCCGACGGGCGGTGACGCGGATCGCGCTGCAGCAGCCTCATGCAAAGGTCGTTCAATTCCGGCGGCAAGTCCGCAACTATTTTGTTGGGCGCCGGAGGGTCGAAGTTTTGCTTATTCATCATCACTTGAAAAAAGTTGCCCGAAAATGGCAATCGACCGGTCAGTGCCTGATAGAGAATTACGCCCATACTGTACCAATCACTTGCGGCTGCAACTGGTAGTTGGGCCCCTTGCTCTGGAGACATGTAATCGGGTGTTCCAGCGACACTGATGCTCTCGTGCTGACCATGACCCTCAACCTCAGCAACGAGACCGAAATCGAGGATCACGACGCGACCCTCCTTTGTCACGAGAACATTCGACGGCTTAATGTCACGATGAAGTTTTCCCGTCTGGTGCAGACCGTAAAGGCCGTCGGCAAGTTGGCGCAGCGCGGTTTCCAGTCGTGGAAGATCAAGATTGGAAAGCGAAAGAGTCATGTCTACGGAACTCTCCGGATATGGCTCATCTGAGAAGGTAATGCGATCGCGAGGAAGCTCCTGCGTTTCTGCTTCATAATTAGTGATCGCGCTTTCGGTTTCGGGCCTGGTGTTTTTTAGAAGCGTAGGAGTGATGGAATCCTGGTTGCTACGCCTGGCGCGATAGCCGGGTCGCACATATTCGAGAAAGTTCACACCCTCAACCAGTTCCATCGTGAAAAACCAGTACTGACCGTCTGACATGAACTCGTAAAGGGAGATAAGGTTTGGGTGGGAAACGTCCGCGAGCGATCGAAACTCATTCTTGAAGCGGGAGATGTGACTGGCCCCCGTGTGCGTCAGAGCTTTTAGCGCGACGACCTTATCAGTTTCGCGGTCGTGCGCTTCATAGACTACGCCCATTCCCCCGGAGCCTAGTCTGCGGCGGATGCGGAAACGGTCGGTGCCAATAAAATCACTCGTGGTTTGGCTCATCAGCTGATAACGGCACTGCTAATTGACTCAGCAAAGTGTGAGTTGAATTGTAAGTCGCGCTACAGAAAAGCTCCACACAGTGTGCGGGTAGCATCGAGGTAATCTGTACGCTCGCGACTTGGATGAAGGTGCCTCAAACCGCGGGCTCTGTTATAACGTAGCGAATCTTAATAAAGACGCAAAAGCAACGCGGGCGTGACGCCAGGCGCGAAGAGGTGAAAAATGGATTGGCGCGTACTTCTTTCAACGTTCGGTGTCATTTTTCTGGCGGAGATGGGGGATAAGACCCAACTGGCTGCGATGACGATGGCGGCTGAGTCAAAGAAACCGTGGGCAGTTTTCCTCGGCGCATCGTTGGCCCTGGTTGCGGTTTCAGCGTTTGGCGTTCTAGTTGGCTCAGCAATCGGAAGCTACATTCCAATTGTCTGGGTCAAACGAGTTGCCGCTGTTGCTTTCATTGTCATTGGCGTACTGATCCTGCTCGATAGGTTCTAGGAAATGGACGCCTCAACTCCCGTGGCGTCTCTGCTGTTGGGGCGGCATTCAATTTGCTGAACTGCCCAGGTCAATTGTGCATGCAATCCGGTAGCAACTTCTTATCAAAAGGGGGTCACGGATGAGCTCTAACTCTTCACAAGGCTACGTCGTCAATCCGGCTATTGAGTTTCGGAATGTTTCTCTAAGCTTCGATGACAGGCCTGCTCTCATAGATGTTAGCTTCCAACTCGACCACGAGGAAATGATTTTTCTAACCGGCAAGTCCGGGTCAGGCAAATCTGTGTTGCAGCATCTAGCGATTGGTCTCATACAGTCTGATGAGGGCCAGATCTTCATAGAGGGTTGCGAAATTGAGACACTCGACGAGTCTGACCTGCTGGCAATACGCGGAGGGTCCATGGGAATGGTCTTTCAGGACGACACCCCCTTTAGCAGCCTCACGGTCTATGAGAATGCCGCCTACCGACTTGAAGAGCATGGGTGGAGTGAAGAGCAAATCGAAAAAGCCGTGTCAGAGGTGTTGCGTTTTGTGGGACTCGAAGGAGAAGAAGACAAGTTGCCGGAAGAGCTTTCGGGCGGAATGAAGCGTCGGCTCGAGATCGCTCGTGGTTTAATTGGCTGGCCTTCGATAATGTTGTTCGACGAACCTACAATCATGCTTGATCCGATAGTGGCCGGACAGGTGCTTGATCTCGTCATTCGCGCGCGGGACGTCAATAATATCTCTTCTCTCTATGTGACAAAGAAAGTAAACGAGATTCCTTACCTGGCAAACTACTGTGCGGCAGTGGACAGTAACGGGGAAATAGTGGTTCGTGAAGCTTCCGCAGACGAACTTCCACGCGCTCGTGTTATGGTGCTCGACTCCGGCAAGGTTATCTTCGTGGGTAGCGTTGCCGAATTTCAAAACAGTGATTTACCAGCGGTCAAAGAATTAAGAACCTTAGACGTGCACGACCATTCAGCCGATCCTTACTACCCCGATCCCTGGGACAAGCGGCGGAAACCGAAGGAAGAGATCTTATAGATGCCGCAAACTCCGCACACCGAACGCCACTTCACATCCGGTGAAGTGGTTCGTGACGTTGTGATTGGAATGTCCGACGGTTTGACAGTGCCGTTTGCGCTTGCCGCAGGCTTGACGGGTGCCGTGAACTCGACCCAAATCATCGTCACAGCGGGTTTGGCGGAAATTGCTGCCGGCTCAATCGCCATGGGCCTGGGCGGATATTTGGCCGCTAAGAGCGATGCCGAGCATTACGCAAAGGAGCGTGAGCGGGAAAAGCGCGAAGTGGCTGAGATTCCTCATGAGGAGATGCGCGAAGTTTCAGAGGTTTTTCAAGCTTACGGATTGAGCGAGGAGGAAACCTGGCCCATAGTTCAAGCGCTACGCAAGCAGCCCAGGAACTGGATCGATTTCATGATGCGCTTTGAGCTGGGCTTGGAACGGCCGGACCCAAGACGAGCTGTCATCAGCGCACTGACAATCGCGGGTGCTTACATCGCGGGAGGCTTTATTCCGCTGGCACCCTATATCTTCTCACATACCCCTTCGGTCGCTTTGCTTTTTTCCGTGGCCGTAACGCTGGCGGCGTTATTGATTTTTGGTTTTGTGAAAGGAAGATTCACCGGCACCAGGCCGGTGCGCAGCGCGCTACAAACGGCTCTTATCGGGAGCGTCGCCGCCGGTGCGGCTTTCCTGATAGCTCGTCTGATTTCGGCGTAGCGTTGTTTGGAGGGTTAGAACTTCACTCGATTGTTTAGATCTCGCAAGGCCGCGACGTTTTTCAACTGCAACGAAAACTCAGAGTTTCCCACTCTCATTTCCACCACATCTGCCCGAGCAATCTTGTTGAAGATCGGATACGGTACCGAAACTTCGAGCACTTCCTTCATTACGTCAATCAATCTATCGGTATTGACGTCTTGCTTTACCAGGTCCATCTTGCCGAGGCGAATTGTCTCTCCGTTGGCAACGACCGACAGATCCCGCTGAGTCAGGGAATGGCGTTGGTCCCAGTCCTTCGTCTCAAAGACTAATTGAACGGTGGCATAACGAACGTAATCGAGCTGCTTGCCAGGAGCATGTAGCGAGGCCGAGACACTTACGCAAGTGTCCTTGAGTGTGGTCTGCAAACTTTTGGCGCCGCCGCAGGTGATCCGCATCTTTCGCAGGGTGATCACCGTTTCGTGATTGAACCCATCGTACAGCGCTTCGATCTTGCCGCCATGATTGATTGTCTGCGGAACAGGAAGCGCCGCCTTGGTCTCTCGGAAGTTTCCGGATAAAACCTGCGAAAACATAATGAGGCCAAACAGCATAAAGAAAGCCAGCTTTTTCATTGATAGGAAACTCCCGGGAATTGAAGTGTTAAAGTCGGGAAAGTGAGATGAAACAGGCAAGGACGGCAACTCATCGCTTCGACGACGGGTGCAGCCGCCATTAGCAACATAGCGAAGCGTAAGCAGATATGTCAACCCACAATCTCGTGAGGTAGCTAATTATCCAATTTCCGCCATTCGCCACAAATGTCTATCTCACACTCGTGCGGGTAATAAGCCTGAACAAGTTTATCGGCTGCAGTTTTAGCTTCTGCCAGCTTCCAGCGGTAAAACTCGATGGGATGGCGAGTCCCTCCAGGAGGTTCACGAACCTGGACAAAGAACCGGTGATTCTCAGATATCGCCAATGCCCTGATCGTCTCTCCTAAATGAAAACGTCGCCAAGTGCTCATATGCCCCACCGCGGTGGACAGTTCTTGCAGACTTCATTCTAGCAAAGTCCCAAACATATCGGTGTCATTCAATGTGCTTTCGCTTACTGGGTCAGCAGTTTGAGCTGATGTCTACCTCCTCCCGCATACTGATTCGCCCTCTATGATTCCTCACCCTCTGTGATTCCTCATCAGAGTGGTTCGCTTGCCTACTCTCATTCACGCCGCGGCTTTAGCCCGGCGGTAGAGTTGCGCCGCTATTTCTACTAACGGTTTGGAGTGGGCCGCCCAGTGCATGTCGCCGCAGAGGAAACCGTTAAAACGATTCCAAGTGATGGGTGCTGCCGTTGAACCGGGCTAAAGCCGCGGTGTGAATGAGATGGGTACGAAGGCAAACTGACCCACCTCCGTGGTTTCGTGAACCGGTCGGAAAAACATTGGGGTTGCAGTCAAATTTCCTGTAACTTTTCCCTCAATCACGTGTTTTAGCTAGTGTAGCGCAGCTTATGGCGAGCGAAGACGAAGAGTTCACCATGCTCTTTAAGGATTTCTATCCAAGCCTTTGCCGGTTCCTGGAGTGCCTGCTGGGCGGCCGGGCTGCGCTCGCTCAGGATCTGGCGCAGGAGAGTTTTTTGCAATTGCATCGCACAGCCTGGGGTACGGTGCCCCCGCAGGAAGCGCGCTTCTGGCTTTATCGAGTGGCGCGGAACTTTGCGCTGAATGAGTTTCGCAAAGGCCAAACGCGCCATCGGCTCTTTGATCGAGTGGTCGATGTCATGCGCCCGCGAACACGCACGCCGGAAGAAGAATACGAACTGCAAGAGCGGCAACAACTAGTTATCGATATGATGCAAAGCTTACCAGAAGACCAGCGCGTGGCATTGCTGCTGCGGGAACAAGAGCAGTTGAGCTACCGCGAGATTGGACAAGTGTTGAGTGTGTCTGAGAGCAAGGTAAAGGTCGACATATTTAGGGCGCGCTCGGCGCTGCGTGAGCGCTGGTCAAGGCGAGCGCAGGTTCACGGAGCAAGTGGTCACTAAACAGACTGGGAATAGCATAAATGAGTTGTGTTTGGATTGAAAAGATTTCTTCCTTAATCGATGGTGAACTGCCGCCTGCTGAAGCGCGTGGTTTGGAACGGCACATGGTGAAGTGTGGCGAGTGTCAACGGGCGCGCGCCGACTTTCTAACCTTCCGCAGTCAAATCGCTGCTTACAGTCCCGCGCTCGATCTATCAGCTTCGCATGAAACGTTGGGCAAGATCCTGGAAAGGGATTCCTCGGCCCCGGTGGTGCCAGCGCGTGGCGCTCGTTCCGTCCCATTGTTTGGTGCTTTTCGTTTCGGTCCGACTTTCGCAGTCGTTGCAGTGCTCATGGTCGCGGGGATAATCGGCCTGGAGCTCTATCGAGGTACCCAGCGTCAGATTCAGAACAACCCTTCGACAGATGAATTGCTGGCAAATAAAAAATCGGCAACTAAAACCCCTGCGCCGAAGGTGCCGTCAAGTCGCAGTTCAAGCCCGATAGTTACCGATTCAAGCGGTGCAGCCACCGCGAAACCTACGGGCGGCAGACGGCCGAAGCCGAAGGTTCGTCCATCTATCGATATTCCTAAACCACGCACTCCCCCCGACGATCTGATTTCGCCATGGCGTAATCAGGCCATTGCTGACAACAACGCAACCAAAGAAAGTGTTTCCGAAACTCCCTCCGTCGGTACTGATCGTTCCGCCGATGCCGAGACATTAACCGCCCGTCACCTCGAACAGTCAGAGCTGTTACTGCGGTCGTTCCGAAATGTTCGCACTGCCGCGGTCGGCGCGGGAGCGGAAGTGGCCTATGAGCGACAGCGGGCGCAACGATTGGTCTATCAAAATATTCTGTTGCGGCGCGAAGCAGATGCGGCCGGCGATGTGCAAGTGGCGTCGTTGCTGGATAGTCTCGAGCCCATATTACTCGATATCGCAAATCTTCCTGATAAGCCGCAAAACGATCAGGTTAGCGCCATTAAGGAACGCTTAAAGCGGCAGAATCTCGTCGCGATGTTGCAAGTTAACTCTACGGCGCTGGCACGGGCAAACGACTAGTTGGTTGTTCGACCCTTTCACCTTAGAGGCACAGAGAACACGGAAAATGACACAGAATCCTCCGATCACCGCTCTGATCGTCTGCGCATGCTCTGAGTTCTCTGTGCCTGTGTGGTGAACCACGCAGCGCTTTAGGTCGAGACTGCATGAGCGGTCTCAACAACGAGATGGGTCTAAATCAATCTTTCGAAACAAGGAACAAATAATGATGGTTATCTTGCCTTCCCCCAGTCACTACCACCAGGTGCGTTTCGTAATGGTGATCCTAATCGGTCTTGCGGTTGTCGGTGGCGTAGTTTTCGGATCGAGGCATGTCTACGGTTACGATCAAGATATTCAAAAGCTCAACCGTTTCATGCAGACGACCAAGCCCGACACACCCGCCATGAAGATGTTTCGGGAAGGGCGTGATCTGATCGAAGCTGAGAACTGGCAAAAGGCGGCGGAGAAATTTAACAGCTTTATTGCTGGTTTTCCCAGGGACAAAGATCTCGACGCCGCCCTCTACTGGTTTGGTTACGCCCTGCAGAAGCAAGGCAAAAAAGATGATGCAGCGCGCCCATTGCTTCGTCTAATTAAGGACTTTCCCAATTCCAGTTGGCGGCGCGAGGCTGACGCAATGCTGGTCGTACTCGGACGCGGTGACGCTGTCCAACAAGCGCTCGACCGCAGCAATTGCGAGATCAAAATCCTGGCATTGCAGAGTCTCTTCCAGGCTGACGAAGATCGCGCTCTGAACTTTGTCACCGAGGTCCTAAAGTCAAACTCCACTGACTGTCCATCTTTGAAAGCCGCCGCGGTTTCGCTGCTTGGCTCCCATGGAGGCTCGCGTGCTGTCCCCGTACTGCTCGAGATAGCGCGCGGCCAAAATGATCTTAAGCTACGCCTGACAGCCATTCGACGACTGGGCGAGCAGAACAGCGACAATATAGCTGACGAGCTGGCTCGCATCTATGACAGCGATCACACAAAAGAGATCAGGGCACAAATTCTGCGCGCTTTCGCTGAGATGCACAGCGCGCGTGCCGAGGCGAAGCTGATTGAAATAGCACGTAGCGGCGCCGATCTAGGATCACGGCAACTCGCGATTCGCTACCTGGGTGCGCGGAACGGGACTGGCTCGCTTGACGAGTTAATTCGCATCTTCGATGCCGATCGCACTCCGGAAATTCGCATGCAAATCTTGCGCGCGCTTTCGGAGCGCGACGACCCGCGGGCACAAGCCAAGTTGCTCGAGGTGGCGCGCAAAGGTGAAACCCCTGAGTTGCGCATCGAGGCGATTCGCCTCCTTGGTGTTCGTGGCCGAATTTCAATCGATGATCTATTACAGCTCTATTCTACCGAAACAAATCTTGCTATTAAGCAGGGTCTGCTTCGCACCTACGGCGGGATAAAGGATCCCCGCAACAGACAGTCGAACAGCTCATATCTATGTACGATGGCGAAACGAACGTGCAGGTAAGGGGAGCGCTTCTCCGCGCTTTTGGCAATTCGCACCAGAAGAGCGCTATCCGCAAACTAATGGCGATTGCGCGCAATGATCAGTCGGTGGATTTGCGAAAACTTGCCGTCGCGCTGCTCGGTCAGAGCAAAGACCCCGAGGCCCTCAAGTTTCTCGAAGACCTATTGAAATAGGAGGTAAAGTTTAGAGTTCAAACTTTAGTTTGTGCCGGCGAAACAACAACCTAAAGGTTGAACTCTAAACTACGAGCATGAAGGCAGTTGGTATTATTGGCTGACACCCGGAACCATCTTCAATCTACGCACCCGTGCGGTGCAATCGGCACCATCAAGTCCGACCGCAGTGCCCTGGTTCTCTCGAGAGGGATGAACCAAGTCACCATTTCGTCCGGATACGTGAAACAGCGTTAGCAACTTCTAAGGAACTACATCATGCAGCCCTCAACAATCATCCATTCATTGTTACTTAGTCTTGCCCTCGTCGGCCCGGCCTGCGCCGGCGGCGCACGCGTAACGAGTATGCCCACGGCAGCAGCCGCCACAGGAGCCGAACAAACCCAGTCGCCAGCAATAACAGTGCAAAGCTTCACTGCGGTCGAAGGAGCAGATCTCACGGCCCGGCTTGAAGCAGCACGAGCTCGAGCTCGAAGCGGCCAAACACCTTTCTGGTCGGCTTATGCTTTCGACGTGC
>WNGF01000144.1_pt1 | contig 165050 bp, 156 predicted proteins | sample 5400641 | NCBI WGS metagenome assembly WNGF01 (sample SAMN13153371, study PRJNA577476) | soil metagenome | isolation source: 80 cm soil or saprolite under grassland replicate 2 | place: USA:California | collected 2016-06-15 | reverse complement strand
CCGCCGACCGCTACAAACGCGCCGCCGACCGCTACAAACGCGCCGCCGCCGGTCACGCGCACGCCGACGCCGACGCGTAACCCGACGAATACGCCAACCAACACATCAATCCCTACGGATACGCCGACGCGGACCAATACGTCAGTGCCGACGAACACGCCCACGCCACCACCAACCAACACGCCGACCAACACGCCGACCGACACGCCAACGTCGACCAACACGCCGACGCCGACTAACACGCCGACGCCGACCAACACGCCAACGCCGACACCGCTGCCAAGCTGCGTGGCAGGCGCTAATCCGCTCACCATCGTGAAGACCGCTGATAATGGCGCTCCGCGCTCTAATCAGGATATCACATATAGTATCTGTATCATCAACAATGGTGCGCCGATAACAATCCAAGAGGTGGATGATCTTTTTGATGATCAGTGGTTCTACACAAACTGCAACGCATTCAATACAGGTGGCAACCCAATCGCGTCGATTAGTTGCCAGCATGCACTTGGAAATGGGGGCACCCTACGCTGGATTGCCAACTATACCATTGGCACTGGGCAGTCTCTTACGCTGACCGTTACCGGAAATTACCAAGTGACTACGACAACACAATTCTGTAATAGAGCCGCCTGGTCTTCGCCGTCGGCTACGTCGAAATATACGATCATCGACTCCAACGGCCAGTCTATTCCAGGGGGCAACGATGCCTGCGTCGATGTCAGCCCTTAGATCAATGTCTAAAGTCTAACGAATGCCAGGGATGCCCCACAGCAGCAGATACATCAGGGTGCCCAGACAAAGAAACGTGCCGTATGAGATATACTGCGGCACATTAGAGCGGCCGGCGCGACGCAGTACCAATAGTATTGCGGAAAAAATGCCGGCCAGAAGCATGCCGTAGAACAGTGCCGACAGCAGATCGAGCAGGCCGACCGCCGCGCCAATGAAGATCCCCAGGTACACATCCCCAAGGCCAAACGGCGAAGCGGCGCGCGGAAACAATAGACGCGCCAGCGCGAAAAAGATCGCGAACACAAACCCAGCGACGAGCGCGCCCAGCAGTGCGTTCAAGAAATTATGATGTGGTATCAGCGAGGCTGTCGACAGCACAATCAAGGCGGCGCCAAGAATCACAAAGGTATAGATTGAGCGATGCAGCCAGTCGACCGCACCGGTGAGAATCAGTATCGCCATGACAAACGCCAGATAAAAGAATGAGGCGCTGAAGCCATAGAGGACATAAAAGCGCGCCAGCGCAATACCTGCTATTAGTTCGTTGAGCGGAAATAACCAACTCAGCGTGCGACCGCAGCAGCGCCCGCGCCCCGCCTGTGCCAGCCAGCCCACCAACGGCAGCAGCTGCCACACGGCGAGCGGGCGCCCACAGCGCGTGCAGCGCGGCCAGCCACCCATCTTGCGCTCGCGCGGCAGGCGAATCACAACAATATTTAAGAGCGTGCCGAGCACCAGGCCAGCAAGAAATATCACCACAATCATCAGGTCCATAGATCCTCGCCCTTACTGCTTCATGGCGGCGCGCATCACGTCGAGCGGCGCGGGTCGACCGGTCCAGCGCTCAAAAGCTAAAGCGGCTTGCCGCACTAGCATGCCGGCGCCGTCGAGCGGACGCGCTCCGCGTTCGGCGGCGTCGCGCAGCAGCCGAGTGGATCGATAGACCAAATCGAAGATCAGCGCACCGGGCGGTAGGAGTTCAGCCGGTAATGGCGTTTCATCGCCATGCCAGCCCACCGAGGTCGCGTTAACCACCAACCCAGCGCTAGCTAATGTGTCGGCTAGCTCGGCATCGCCGGGCGTTAGCGCGAACAGCAGCGGGCCCGCATTGGCAGCGGCTAATACATCGTCGAGCAAAGCCTCGGCCTTCTCCAGCGAACGGTTCACCACGCACAGCCGCGCAATTCCAGCCCCGACCAGCGCCACGGCGGCAGCGCGCGCGGCACCGCTGGCCCCCAGAATCACCGCGGTCTGCCCTGCGGGTTCGTAACCACCGTCTTCGCGCAGCGACGCCAGGAAGGCTGGCGCATCGGTGTTCGCGCCGGTGAGCGTGCCATCGGCCTCGCGAATAATTGTGTTTGCCGCGCCGATCGCTCGAACCTCAGAATCGAGCCGATCGAGCAATTCCAACACCGCTACTTTATGCGGCAGGGTGACATTCGCGCCGAGGATGTGCTCGGCGCGCAGCGACGCAACGCGCTCGGCAAGATCGGCCGCAGTAGTAGGCCATAGTTCATAACGAGCAAGCAATCCCAGCTCCGCGAATGCGGCATTGTGGATTGCGGGCGAGCGACTATGCGCCACCGGGTCGCCGATCACCCCAGCGAGCTTGATTTGATTGGAATACATGAATTATGGTTTTGGGCAGGCCAGAAATTCCTGCTCGTAGCGGTTGAACTCTTCAAACGTTGCCGCGAATTTATGCGTCCCAGGCTTCTCACAAGATGCGACAAAATACAAATAGTTGCCAGCCTGATCGGGCTGCGCCGCAGCCTTCAAGGCATCGAAGCCGGGATTGCTGATTGGACCGGGCGGCAGGCCGGGGTTCGCGCGGGTATTGTAGGCATAAAGCTGCGTATTGGCGCCCTGGCGTTCAATCTCGTCGGCGCTGAGTGTGTCGAGCTTGGGCCACCAATTGCCTTTCTGGCCAATCACATACTGCACGGTTGGATCAGAGCCTAACTTGCCGCCGCCAAACTGCCCAATATTCTCTGGCTTCAGTCGATTCCAGAAAACCGACGCAATGAGCGGCATCTCGGCTTTATCGGTAGCCTCGCGCTGAACGATCGACGCCATCGTGACGATCTTGTGGACGTCGACGTCGGGCACTTGGACCGTTTTCTCAAACTCGGCGTACTGCTCATCAAAGCGATTGAGCATCGTTTCAATCACATCCGTCACAGTAGCGGTCGTGGCAATGCGATACGTGTCGGGAAACAGATAGCCCTCCAACGATGCGTTCTCGGGCAGGCTGTTGAGCCGGAAATGGGTCGCTTTGAATGCCGAGCCGTTGCGCGCCATTGCCAGGAACTGATCCCCAGTAACACTGGGCAGGCCGGCAGCAGCGACTTGCTCGGCGACCTGCTCCAGGCGCAAGCCCTCGATCACCGTGAGCTGAACTTCTTCGATCTTGATGCCGGTTTGGAGCGCCGCGATGATCTGCCCCATGGTCATGTTCGGACGCAGCATATAGCGACCGGCGCGCAGCTTACCATCAAAACCTTGCGAGCGCACCAGAAAAGTAAACAGCTGCGGCAGCCGGATCAGCCCTTCGCTCCGCAGATTGGTGGCGATTGCCGTGGTCGAATCGCCAGGTTCAACCGTGAATACGACCGGTTGCTCGTCGTTGCTCACCGGTCGGCCAATTTCCCGGAGCAGAATCGAGCCAACACAGGCGATCATTAATGCTACCAGCGCCACCCCAAGAAAGAGCGCACGCAACGTCTTGGACAAGCACAACCTCCCATAGTGGCCATAATAGCTAGTACAGCTTGGGGAAATCGATTTTAGGTTAGTCGCCAGTAAGCAGGATGCAGGATGCAGTATACCGCCGACTGCCCGGGTACCCACACCCAGAGGGTACCCGGTGGCATACTGCCGACTATCAAACGGTTAGCTATTTGTGCCGAGCCGGTTATGGCGCAGCAGTAGGCGAAGGATTCGACTGGTCGCCTGGCGGGCTAGCCGGCTCGGCGGTCGGCAGCGCCACATCCTCGACTGGTACGGTGCCGTCGGGCTGCGAAAGCAGCGAACGATTGACCCAGCCATCGCCATTTGGGCTCGATATTTTTGAATTGGCGAAGTGGCGCTCGCCAAGTTGAATGCGATACCATTGCCCATCGGCGGTGACCGCTAAGAAAATCACCTCGTCGCCCTCGCTGATCCGGCCAATCACCGCACCCTGGCCAACCTGCGGCAGGGCACGCACATTCGCCGTGGCTCGCACCGTCCCAGTGATCTGAGTCTGTGCCGAGATAGTGGGCACGGGTGTGGCTTCAGCCTGAGCCTGTGCGGTCGGCAGCCTCAGGTCGAGCGCTTGGGGCGCAGTAGTCGGTGCTGGAGCCGCCAGGACACTTGAATCAACCGCCTCGAAGCCAACTTGTTTGAGTTGGGTGCGCAGATCGCCGATCACTTTCCATGCCACGATCAGCGCGACTAACATCAGCACGCAGGCGACCGCCGTCTTGATCAAATCGGCGCCGCGCAGCAACATGTTCTGGCTTTGCATATGGTTGAGCGCGCTGCGTGCTGCTCCAGCCACCGGCTCGCCCCAGCTGGTCTTGCCGCGATCCTCGCGGGCGACGCGGCGTAGCTCCAACAGTGCGCGGGCATCGCCCACCACCGCGAGCGCGCGCACCGCGCTCCAACGCACATTGCTATTTGGGTGTCGCAGGGCATCGAGCAGCGGGCCAGCCGCGCGCCCATCGCCGATCTGGCCAAGCGCCTCGGCCGCGCGATAGGCCGTCAGCCAGGGGCGATTGGGCGACAACGCCTCGTTGAGTGCTGGTACAGCCACATCGCCGAGCGCGACCAAATCGTCGCACGCACTTTGATGCAATACATGCGTAGGGTCGCCCAATGCGGCGATCAGCGTCGCAATACGCTCACGCACCGCTTGCTGTGCCGCGCGCGACTCAGCGCGGCGAGCACTCGTCGGCAAGGCGGAAGTCCGAGAGAGTTGTCGGGTGACATTCGGGGACGCATGCGCTACTTGCCCAAGCTTTGTTTCATCAGCCGAAGCTTCTCGCTCGGCGTGCTGATCGCCGTCGAGTGACGCGTGCGCGCCGTTTGTTTGAGATTCGGTCCCAATATCCTGATCTTCCATGCGCTTCCTAAACAGCCTGCGGTGCCAACCGCTCGGGCCAACGCTGAATTATTGAGTCGATAATCACCGCCGCAGCCTGCTCCTTGGCCTGGCGCGGCAGCGTTTCGACGCCGTGGGCATCCAATAGGGTGATTTGAATCTCCTCCTGGCCAATACTTGCGACTGCCTCGTTGGCAATGATCATATCCAAACCCTTGCGTTCAAGTTTCGATCGCGCATATTCAACCAGATTCTGGGTTTCGGCGGCAAACCCAACCTTCACCAGATCGCGGCGATCCACTAGGCCGGCCAATATATCAGGATTACGGACCAGGCGAATAGTGAGCTCTTCGTCGTCGCCTTTTTTAATTTTCTCGCTCGACAGCTCGGCCGGCCGGAAATCGGCGACAGCGGCATTCATTATGAGTAGATCCGCGCCTTCGATCGCGGCGTGTACGGCATCGCGCAGCTCCAGCGCCGTCTCGATGCGCACGACCTCGACGGCCGCCGGTGCTGCAAGTGCGGTGGGGCCGGCGATCAGCAGCACCTGTGCGCCACGATCGCGCGCCGCGCTAGCCAAAGCAAAGCCCATGCGCCCCGACGCACGGTTGCCGACGAAGCGCACCGGGTCGAGCGGCTCGTGCGTACCGCCGGCGCTAACGACCACGCGCCGGCCGCGCAATCGGCCGCTGGTACGGCCAAGCAACGCCCGCAACTCGCCTTCGATCGTAGCGGCCTCGGGCATTCGGCCCTTGCCGACCATCGGCTCGGCTAATCGGCCGACTTCCGGCTCCAGGATAACCATGCCGCGCTGCCGGAGCGTGGCGATGTTCGCTTGAGTCGCGGCGTGTTCATACATGTTTGTATTCATTGCCGGAACGCATAGCACCGGCGCCTTGGTTGCAAGGACTGTCGTGGTGAGCAAATCGTCGCTCATTCCGCCGGCCAGCCGCGCCAGCGTGTTGGCGGTAGCCGGCGCGATCACCACCAGATCGGCGCGCTGTCCCAGTGAAACGTGGCCAACCACGCCATCTTCTGGCAGATCCCACAGGTTCGTGAGCACGGGCCGGCCCGTAAGTGCCTGAAAAGTCGCCGCGCCCACGAATCGCTGCGCCGACTCGGTCATGATCACATCGACAAGCGCACGTGCCAGGGTCAGATTGCGTGCAAGCTCGGCGACCTTGTAGGCAGCAATGCTGCCACTGACGCCTAAAATGATCTTTTTGCCCGCTAGCACGATAATCGCTCACAATGGCAAGAAGCATACCAACATCGCGGCATTGTAGCATTGGGAACAGTCGGAGTCAATTCGCGTCTTTATCACAAGCGGTAGGTTTTATGATCCCACAAAGTTAAGGAAAAACAATTGTAGATTATCGTATTTTTCCTCACAAGTATCCGGTGGTCCACTATCATAGCATTTAGTCTTCGTTTCCAATGGACCTTGAAGCCTGATTCGAAAGGATGTCATTCACATGGCTAAGACGCGTCTGTCAGATCGTATTTCGCGCCGGCTGTTCATTAAAGGCGCCTCACTTGGAGTTGGTATTCCAGTCGTTGGTGGGTTGCTGGCGGCATGTAGCGGTACAGCACCAAGTGCTGCGCAAGAGCCGATCGCGATGCCGGCTAATATGGATATGACGGCCGCGCCATCGGGCGGGATGACCGCCGACGAAATGGATGCGCACCACGAGGCTGGCATCAAGGCCTTCCTGGCCGGGAAAGAAACCACCACCAAAGGCAACCAGCCGCTGAAGCCAAAGATGGATGGCGACGTGAAGGCCTTTGAGCTGACCAGCAGTGTGATCCAATGGGAATACATGAAGGGTCAGAAGGTTGAGGCATGGGCCTACAACGAGCAAATTCCCGGCCCCGAGCTGCGCGTGACCGAGGGCGACAAGGTCCGTGTGATTATCAAGAACCAGCTGCCCGAGAGCACGGCAGTTCACTTCCATGGCGTGATGCTGGCAAACAACATGGATGGCGTGCCGTTCGTCACTCAACCGCCGATCAAGCCCGGCGCGAGCTTCACCTACGAATTTACGGCCAAGAATCCCGGCTCGCATATGTATCACTCGCACCACAATTCGACCAAGCAGGTCGGCAAGGGCCAATTGGGCGCGTTCATCATCGAGCCGAAGGATAAGAGCAAAGACCCGGCCTTCGATGTCGAGTATACCATGGTCCTGAATGACCAACTAGGTGGCTTCACGCTGAACGGCAAGGGCTTCCCGGCGACGGAGCCGGTAGTGGCGAAGAAAGGTCAGAAGCTGCGCATTCGCTATATGAACGAAGGCCAGATGATTCACCCATTCCACTTGCACGGCCTGCCGCAGCTTGTGTTCGCCAAGGACGGCTGGAACCTGCCGCAGCCGTGGTATTGCGACACACTCAACGTGGCGCCGGGCGAGCGCTGGGACGTGATCGTCGACTGCACCGAGCCTGGCGCATGGGCGTTCCACTGCCATATTTTATCGCACGCCGAGGGCGACAGCGGCATGTTTGGGATGGTTACCGCGCTGGTGATCCAGGAATAAGAGACTTCATAAACCATCTCTCCTTGACATAGTGCGTAGTGCGTAGGGACGCGATATATCGCGTCCCTACGCACAAGTGTTGTCAGGATTTCATCGTTGGGCGGCGGCACGGATCCCTCAAGCGCGACAAAGCCGATCCGGTCGATAAACGCCAGCGGCAAAATCAGCGTATACCCTTCGGCCCCCGGCGCGCACAAAACGGCGGGCGTACCCAGAGCAAGCGGCCAATGTAACCAGTGCACTCCAGCACGTGTTTCGCTTTGGTCGAGTAGACGCTCAAACTCGGCTGCGCTGAGCGTAGCGCCGGGGATCAGCATGGCGCACGCGTTCAACCTTCACAGGCCACCGCTCGATAGCACGTATTATTGTGGATCCACAGACTACCGGATACGTAATCGCCAGCGCCGCTGATCATCTGGAGCGCCAGCTCATACAGCTCGCCCGCTGGTAGATCCGGCCGCAATGCGTCGAGAACGTTCAACAGCGCTTCAGCTTGTGCGAGCTGGCGTTCCAACCTGACGATCTCATCCATGGTTTTTCTCTCAGGCAGAGTGGTAGTCAGGCCACTAACTTTATTATACACGCTTGCGTTACCAGCTAACGTGCATTTCGTTGGTAGCCTTATAGTATAGAGCTCATTATAAAGGCAAATAACGGGTCTGAGATCACCCTGTGAAAGATGCCGCGTGGCTGACAAAAATGACAGATGGCTTAATCAAGAGTTAACAATGGCTTGTGACTGCTTTAACAGAGCTCGACTATGATGCCGGTATCACAAGTGAATAAACGCACCGTACATCGAAGTGTTTTCTTTCGCTTGCCACTGTGGCAAGCGAATGTATGTGAAATAAGATGGAGGAACTGCCGATCATGATCTCAGCCGTCAAAAGCCGAGGAGTCTTGTTGCTACTCTTGGCGCTCGTCGTCCCAATCCTGGCCGCCTGTGGCGGCGCTGGAACCACAAGTGCCCCAACCTCTGCACCAGCAACCGCGCCGACCGCCGCACCGGCGCCGACGGCGATGGCCGAACCAACCGCTGCGGCCACTGCACCGACCGCGATGGCCGAACCGACCGCTGCGACTGCCGGTGGCGCGACGACCGAGGGTAAGGTGGCTCTGCCGGAGGCCGACCCGGCGAGCGCCCAAGGTAACATCATCACCGCCGGTAGCTCGACCGTCTTCCCGCTGACACAGCGCATGGCCGAGAAGTTCAAGGACGAGGGCTACACCGGCAACATCACTGTCGATAGTATCGGCACCGGCGCGGGCTTCGAGCGCTTCTGCAAGACCGGCGAGACTGACATCTCGAACGCCAGCCGCGCGATCAAGAAGGAAGAGGCCGAGAATTGCGCCAAACTCAACCCGCCGCGCACGCCGGTCGAATTCCGCGTCGGCACCGACGCACTGGCGATCGTCGTCAGCAAGGAAAACACCTTCGCCGATAACCTGACCAAAGCGCAACTGGCCGACATCTTCTCGGGCAAAGCGGCCACCTGGGACGCGGTCAACCCGGCCTGGCCGAAAGAGAAGATCCAGCTTTTTAGCCCTGGCACCGACAGCGGGACCTTCGACTACTTCGTCGAACAGATTATGACGCCAGTCTTCGTCAAAGACCCGGTCGCCGATAAGGACAAAGGCAAGCAGGCGATCCTGGGCGCGGCCGGTATCCAACTCAGCGAGAATGACAACGTGCTGGCGCAGGGCGTCGAGGGCAGCCCGTATGCAATCGGCTACTTCGGCTTCGCCTACTTCAAGGAGTCGGGCGGCAAGCTGAAGACGGTCAAGGTCGAGGGCGTCGAGCCGGACTTCGACACCGCCGAGAGTGGCAAGTACCCGCTGGCCCGCCCGTTATTCATCTACTCGGACGCCAAGATTTTGAAGGATAAGCCGCAGGTTGCCGCGTTCATCAACTTCTACCTGACCCAGGTCAACGCGGAGATTGACGACGTCGGCTACTTCCCGGCCAGCGCCGACGCGCTCGATAAGGCCAAGCAGAACTGGCTGGACGCAACCAAGTAGTCTGATAGCGTTAGGCTACCAGTGATTTGAGGGATGCTGTGGCGATCTGGCTGTCACAGCATCCCATATCTGCTGTAGAGCGAGCACAGGTATGCACAATCGTAGATTGAGTCAAAATAAAAACAGTATTCCTTTGCAAACCGCTTTGTTGTACGCTCGTCACGCGGGCGCCTGGCCAGATGCTCGCGGCTCCTGGGAGGATGTATGGCCAAGGAATTACCGGTCGGCGCAGATAGCCACGCTGCGGCGACGACGACACAAACTGACACCATGATGGATTTGCGGCGGCGCACGCGCCCAGGCGAACAACTGATTCAAGCCATCCTGTTCAGCTGTGGTGCGGTATCGATTCTTACGACGGTTGGCATTGTCTTGGTCCTGCTGCGCGAGGCGATCTCGTTCTTCGCGCTGCCAGAAGTCACGCTGAGCGACTTCTTCACAAAGACCACCTGGCAGCCATCGATCGGCGATTTCGGTATTCTGCCGCTGCTGAATGCAACGCTGGTCACCAGCCTGATCGCGATGCTGGTCGCCATTCCACTCGGTTTGGGCGCCGCGATCTACCTGAGCGAGTACGCAACCCCGCGCGCGCGCGGTCGGCTCAAGCCAATTCTCGAGGTGCTGGCCGGCGTGCCGACCGTAGTCTATGGCTATTTCGCACTGACCTTTATGACGCCGCTGCTCCGTACAATCTTCGGTCAGAATACGGTGCAGGTCTACAATATGGCCTCCGCCGGCCTGGTGATGGGCGTGATGATCCTGCCACTGATCGCCTCGATGAGCGAGGATGCGCTCACGGCTGTCCCGCGATCGCTGCGCGAGGGCGCCTATGGTCTTGGTGCCACCCGCCTTGAGACCGCAATACGGATTGTGGTTCCGGGTGCACTCTCGGGTGTCATCGCGGCGTTTATCGTCGGCATTTCGCGCGCGGTCGGTGAGACGATGATTGTGGCGCTGGCCGCCGGCTCCGGACCAAACTTCACGTTCAACCCGTTCCAGGCCGCCGAGACGATGACCGGCTACATCGCGCGCATTAGCGGGGGCGATGTCAGCTACGGTTCGATCGATTACGAAAGTATCTTTGCCGTCGGCCTGACGCTGTTTGTGATCACGCTGATCTTTAATATCATTAGCGGGATTGTCGTGCGGCGCTTCCGAGAGGTGTACGAATGAGTCAGCAGCTGTCTCAGGCGCCCTTAACGGGGATGCCGCAAACCGACGCGGCGATCAAGCGCGATGTCGTGAAGCGCCGCTACGTCGGCACGGTCTGGCGCAATCTCTTCCTGGCATGCATTGTGATTGGCCTGTTCTTCCTTGGGCTGCTCGGCTGGCGCGTTGTCAATGCCGAAGTTGGCTATGTGGCGATCGTTCAGAAGGTCGATCCGGCGACGCTGGCCCCCAAACCTCTCGAGGATCTGTCGAAGGACGAACTGCTGGCCATCCTACAGTCCAAGATTTCGAAGAATGTGTACAACCGCCTGGATCGCGAGAAGCCATTTGCCAAGCGTAACCAGGCCGAGGTACTCGATCTGGTCTACGAACGCGTTGTCCAAGCCCGTGTGGTCGATACCTGGACACTGTGGGAGTCGCTCACTCAGGGCAATGCCATTAAGCAGGCGGCGGTGCAGCAGAATCCTGGGGCTGTCGTCCAATGGCGCTCGTGGCTCGATTGGAGCTTTTTGACCGAGCCGACGAACAGCCGGGCGGAGTTCGCCGGCGTTCGCACCGCCATCCTCGGCTCGCTGTGGGTGATTGCGCTGACGATGCTGATCGCCATCCCGATCGGCATCGGCGGGGCGATCTACCTTGAGGAGTACGCGACGGACAACTGGCTGAACCGGATCATTCGCACGAACATCTACAACCTGGCGGGCGTGCCCTCGATTATCTACGGCATGCTCGGCCTGGCAATCTTCGTCCGTGCGCTGGATCGCTTCACCAGCGGTGCGTTCCTGGGCGTCACGGATTCGAATGGCCGGACAATTATCTCAGCGGCGCTCACGATGGCGCTGTTGGTGCTGCCGCTGCTTATTATTAACGCCCAGGAGGCAATCCGCGCGGTACCGAACTCGCTGCGCCTGGCCAGCTATGGCCTGGGCGCGACTAAGTGGCAGACCGTCTGGAATCATGTGCTGCCGCAGGCAATTCCTGGTATCCTGACCGGCACGATCCTGGCGATGTCGCGCGCGATCGGCGAAACCGCACCGCTGATCGTGGTCGGCGCTTCGACCTTCATCGTCTTCGACCCATCGGGACCATTCTCGAAATTTACGGTGCTGCCAATCCAGATCTACGACTGGACCTCGCGGCCGGAACAGGAGTTTCGCAATGCGGCTGCCGCAGCCATTATTGTGCTGCTCATACTGCTCCTGACGCTGAACGCCCTCGCTATCTGGCTCCGCAATCGTTACCGGAGAAATGTATGATAACTACTACCGCGAGAACTGCAATGACTGCTACTGCTACCGTCGCCGCCGAGCACACGAACGGCAAGACTACCATCGAGACACGCAACATGCACTTTTACTATGGTACGTTCCGTGCGGTTAAAGACATCAACCTGGCGATCGAGCCACAGAAGATCACGGCGTTGATCGGCCCGTCGGGCTGTGGCAAGACCACCGTGCTGCGCACCTTCAATCGGATGAACGACCTGGTGCCCGGCACGCGGCTCGATGGCGAGGTGCTATTCCACGGCAAGAACCTGTACGCGCCCGACGTGGACGCAGTTGAGGTGCGCCGCCGAATCGGCATGGTCTTCCAGAAGCCCAACCCGTTTCCGAAATCGATCTACGAGAATATCGCCTTCGGGCCGCGGATCAACGGCTGGCGCGGCTCGAAGCGCGATATGGATCAGTTGGTGGAGCGCTCGCTGCGCCGCGCAGCACTCTGGGATGAAGTCAAAGATAAGCTCCAGCAGCCCGGCACGGCACTCTCGGGCGGGCAGCAGCAACGCCTATGCATCGCGCGCGCGCTGGCGGTCGAGCCGGAGATCATCCTGATGGACGAGCCATGCTCGGCGCTCGACCCGATCTCGACGATCAAGATCGAGGAGCTGATGTTCGAGCTGCGCCGCGAGTATACGATTGTGATCGTGACGCATAACATGCAGCAGGCCGCCCGCGCATCGGACTGCACCGCATTCTTACTGATGGATCCAGCGGACCGCGCCGGCCAGCTGATCGAGTATGGGCCGACCGAGAAACTCTTTACGAATCCACGTGATAAGCGCACGGAAGAGTATATCACCGGCCGGTTCGGATAAGCCTGCATCGGCCATTGGGCTGGAGTGTTGTACAGGAGCCGTCAGCGCAGTGCGGTGGCTTTGATAAGCCCAAGATTCGTAAGCTCGGTCTGAGCATCGGGGCTCATCACATACTCAACGAAAGGGGCGACCGACGTCGAACCGCTGACGTTCAAGCCGCCACTCTGTGTTCGACCACATGCGGTCAAAGTCATTAACAGTGCCAGAGAGAGGGACAGGCAGAGCTGGACACGCGGCTTCCGCCGTAATGTAGAATATGTGTGACGCGCGGTCATCGGGTTACTCCTGCCATTCAGGTTTCCAAGGGAGCTAAACCACGGTCACTACAGAGGGTCCTTTTGATCTGCCGGACATCAGTCAGAAACCTCGCCGAGCTTGATCGGCCGAGTGCGTGACGCGGTATTCACGGGCAGTAGCAGCGAGATGAAACCGGCGGTTAGCACACAGGCTACCGAAGCCCATAGGCAGCCCACCAGCCCAAAGTACAGATAGATCAGACCCGACAGCACGGTGCCGATCAGCCGCCCAAAGGCGTTGGCCATATAGTAGAACCCAACGTTCATCGCTACCTTGTCGCTGTCGGTGTAGGAAAGAATCAGGTAGGAATGGACGGCTGAGTTCAGCGCGAAAATGATGCCGAAGGCGATCAGCCCGAGCACAAGCACTCGTGTCGGATCGACCCCAGCCATCAGCGCCCCGGCAATGCCAGCTGGGAATGCCGCCAGCGCGAAGGCCAGCCAGGTGGCGGTTTTGCCGTCCGGTCCACCCCACGATCCCACCATCTGTCGCCCGAGCATGCTGGGAGCGGATGCCTGAACGATGCCATATCCGATCACCCAGATCGCCAGGAAACCGCCCACTTGCCAAAAGTCCCATCCTAATACCGAGCGCAGGAACACCGGCAGCCCGACAACAAACCACACATCACGTGAGGCGAAGAGAAATATGCGCGCCGCCGCCAACATATTCACCGCCGGATTGTTCGAGAACACCTGGCGGAACTTCGCCTTTTTGTTGGCGGTGCCGAGACCACCTTTCATAAGCAAGGCGGTAACGATAAGCGTGGTGAGCACCAGCCCGGCGAGAAGAAACAGCGCGCTGCGGAAACCGAAGAGGGTTAGCAGCAGCCCACCGACGAAGAAACCAACGCCTTTGAGCGCGTTTTTTGATCCCGTGAGGATCGCAACCCACTTGAACAATGTGGAATGAGCGTCTTCTGCCACCACAAACTTCAGCGCGCTCTTCGAGCTCATCTTGGTCAGGTCCTTGGCGATGCCGGAGAGCGCCTGTGCGGCCATCACGTAGGGCACCATGAGCCACGCCGATGCTGGCGCCGCCAGCATACTGAGCGCGATAAACTGCACGCCTAGCCCCGCGAACAGCGTGGTCTTCAGTCCGAGCCGTGCACCCAACCAACCGCCGAACAGGTTAGTCACCACTCCAAAGATTTCGTAGAACAGAAACAGCATGGCTACCTGCAAGGCGCTGTAGCCCTGCTGGTAGAAGTACAGCAGAACCAGCATGCGAATCGCGCCATCGGTGAGCGTATCGGACCAATACGCCGCCGTGACGAGAATATAGTTTCGCAGGTTGCCCGACGGTTTTGTAGGCGCGGTCGCTTCGGTGATTGCCATTCTCTCTCTCCCAAGAACTGTGGGTTGGAATAGTACCTTCCCGGAAGTTTGCAGATCGCGGCGAACCGCCGAAAAATCGCTGAGTCGCAAACTTCCGGGAAGGTTAATGGGCGAGGTGTTTACGCGGTTGGCAGACTAAGCGCGACCTTACGCGCTAGCTCAACCAGACGATTGGCGTACCCCCACTCATTATCGTACCAGGCCAGGATCTTGACCTGCGTGCCATCGATGACCATTGTTGAAGGTGCGTCGACGACCGCAGAGCGCGGATCATCTCGGTAATCGACTGAGACCAACGGTCGCTCCTCGTAGCCAAGAATGCCCTTCAACGGACCAGCGGCCGCTGTTTGGAACAAGCTGTTCACTTCTTGCACACTCGTCGGTCTGCCAACCTCGAATACACAATCGGTCAGCGAGGCGTTGAGCATTGAGACGCGTACCGCAACCCCATCGAGCTTGCCCAGCAATTCGGGGAAGATCAAACCGATCGCCGTGGCCGAACCCGTGGTGGTTGGGATGAGTGATAGACTCGATGCACGCGCCCGCCGGAGATCTTTATGCGGTGCGTCAACAATCGTTTGCGTATTGGTCATCTCGTGGATCGTCGTGATCACACCATGCCGAATGCCAATCGCTTCATGGATCACCTTCACCACCGGCGCAAGGCAGTTGGTCGTACAGGAAGCGGCCGTCAGTAGGTGATGTGTATCGGGTTGGTAGAGTCGATCGTTGACCCCCATCACGATGTTAAGCGCCTGCTGTTTCACTGGGGCGGCGACAATGACTTTGCGGACCCCATTCTGGAAGTAGGCGGCCAGCGTTTCCGGCGTGCGAAATATGCCTGAGCACTCCAACACCACCTCAACGCCATGTTCATGCCAGGGAACCGCGCCCGGCTCCGCGTAACTGCTATAAGTGATGTCCGCGTCGTCGACTGTGAGCGTGTTGCCCTCGCCACGTACATCATGCGACCAGCGACCATGGATTGAATCGAACGTCAGCAAGTGCGCCGACGTCGCCGCATCGGCCTTGAGCTCATTAATATGGGCAAATACAATCTCTGGCCAGCCCCAGGCGGCGCGAAGTGCCAGGCGCCCGATCCGCCCAAATCCATTGATGCCTATACGTGTAGTCATAGGGCTCCATAATTGACTTCATGGTCTTCATTTTGACAGGGCTTACGCCGTCACTCACAAAACACGGATTTTGTTCTTCGTATCGAACGTTTTTGTTCGCAGAACGAAAAACGTTCGATACAAGAGTTTTTAATCCGTGATGGTCCGATGTTCGCGGCCACTGCGTAAGTCCTATCATTTTGAGTCTCGCTCAATGAGTGTGAGTAAGTACCGAATACGAGTCACAAGTTGCTGCGCGGTTTGACGGAAGGCAAGCGCTCGTTCGTCGGCGTCGGCTATCACTGCCGGATCGGGAAAACTCCAGTGGATTCGCTCGGGATCATTCGGAAAGAACGGGCACACCTCGCGGACGCGGTCGCAGACCGTGATGATATAATCGAACGATTGATTGGCAAACGAGTCCAGATGTTTCGAGCGCTGCTGGCTGATATCAATCCCGATCGTCGCAAGAACGCGCACCGCGTCGGGATGTACCGCGGCTGGCTGGCTGCCCGCGCTGAATGCCGCAACGCGATCGCCGCCGAAGTGCCGTAAGATACCCTCGGCCATCTGCGAGCGGGCGCTGTTATGGGTACATAAGAACAATACGCGCACGGGAGACTGTGGATTCACATCCGCTTGATCCAGAGGCAAACTATCGCTGTTTGTGAGGGCCGGGTGCAGAGCCTCGCCAGCCGCGAAATAGCGCGTGCGTAGCAGATCAAGATCGAGGCTGTAATACACATCGCGGCCATCCGCTGAGCTGCGGCGCTCGGTTACAAGATGCTGATCACGAAGCTGCTTAAGGTGGTATGAGATCAGGTTCATCGGCTGGTCGAGGAGCCGTACCAGTTCGTGCACGCGATGGTCGCCGCGCGCCAGCAGCGTCACAAGCTTCCAGCGGAGATCATGAGCCAGCACCTTGAGTAAGTCAGGGGGTGGTGCGGAAATAAATGGTGTATTCATCACTATACTCCAAAATAAATTGAAGCAAATTCATTTGGAGTATATCATTGGAGGCGCCGTGAGTCAAGCTCATAACAACCAGCTAGTAGCGTAGTACGGGCTGGCAAAATGCCGATAGGGATGTCAAACGACCCACTAGGACAACACCGCTAATACTCAGATACCGCGAGATCGCGCTCATATGCCGGCAGCGTGATTGTGAACGTCGCGCCTTGGCCTGGAGCACTGGCGACAGTTAGCGTCCCGCCATAGGCCTCAACAATCGCACGGCTCACACTCAACCCAAGACCATTGCCGTGCTCACGTGTTGTCACGAAAGGTTGAAAGATATCGTTTTGATATTCCAGCGCAATACCATGACCCGTATCGGCAACAGTGACTACTGCTTGCGCACGAATGCCATGGCAGCCAATTGTAATTGTGCCGCCATTCGGCATTGCCGCAACCGCATTCATAATCAGGTTCGTCAAGATCTCGCGAAGATCGGCGGCGAGCGCCTGAACAAGCAGGGTATCGTCTGCATTGATCTGAATAGCGATTTTCTTGTCGCGATCCCATAATGGGCGCGTGAGTTCGATCGCCTCGTGAATCACCACCGGAAGAATTGTCGGGCCTTCGCCAGACGCCGCGAAGCGCGGTGTCGGCGATTGCAATCGTCGCAGCAGGTAGCGTCCATCTTCGGAGGCGCGAATAATCATCCCGATGTCGTGCTGTACATTCGCCGGCATATCTTGCTGCAAGAGCTGAGCATGGCCCATGACCATGGTAAAAATATTGCCGATGTCGTGTACTATGCCTGTAGCCAGAAGGGCGCGAAGTCGCAGTGCCTCGGTTGCGTTGATGCGCCTTTCGAGCTTGGCAATATGCGCGGCACTGTTGATCAGATCGTCGTGGAGTAGTTCATATTGGAGCCGCATCGCGATCAGTGGCGCGAGCTGATCGGCCACTGTGCGCAGCAACGGCAAAAACCTGCCTTGGACTTGCGCCAGCACAAGCCAGCCGCATTGCCGGCCGGCCGCGACCAGCGGCAGCATAACGACGGCACTATACCCTTGATGCCCAAACCAACTCCGAAGATTGGGCTCCCCAATAACTGATCCTGGTAGAGCAGCTGAGGTGTCTTCAGAAGTAAACCGCAGCTGGGCAATACCATCCACGCTTGTTGCATAGATATCGAGCCGCGTCGATGGCAGCAAGCGCTGCAATTCCCGCTGCAGCTTCTCGCAGAACGACGCCCAATCAGCCACTGCGGCAAGCGCACGAAGCAACTCCGCAAGATCGGAAAGGTCGCCGGACCATGGCACGGAAGTCTCCGGTGTCATAGCATATTCCTGCTGCAAATTAATCTGCATGGAACTCCATGTGCTCGTAATAATAAACCGTATCTATTCCGAAGATGGCAAGCGTGGAAACAGGAAGCTCGAGCGCTTCCTCGTTCCCACGCTAGATACACGCGCCACCGTGTACGTCGTGCCAGTGACTGGCGTGCGGCTATTAGGATATCGTGCCATCGGCTGCAGCGGCCAGATTAGATAGGAATTCACTCACTGTTCGTACGCGGGCACAGATATCGGCGAGCGTCGCGCGATCGCGTGCGTCCAAGGGTACGCTATACTGCGGGTGGTTGAGCGCTGTGTCCAGTGGATCGCCGCGTAGCAGACGTTCGGCAATACTGGGGTTTGCAGCGGCAAGCAGCACCACGTGGCTGAGCGCTGGCCGGCTACTTTGGCCGCGTAGCGGTGGAGTACGTCGTTCGAGCGACATCGGAGTGACGGCCAACCTCAACATGTGCATCTTCCTTTTCCAATTGGCGGCTAAACACAAGCCACCAGATAACGCCGGCTAACAGGATCAGATCGCCGGGACTGAGGACAATTGTGACGGCCCCGCGCGAGATTACCATCCAATCCGAGAGCAGCCAAAGCAGGCTTGATTCAACCACCACATCTTTCGAGCCAACCAGCACCGTACCAGGTGTGGCGACCTGGCCAATCGACGCAAGCACATCGGTATGGATCGGCATTGCGCCGCCATGAAACGCCATAACGATCAGGTTCAACCCGACACCCAGCGTAATGATCGGCGCGCCGCGAATCGCCCAATTACAGAAAGACCAGATCAAGACTGCCGCAATCGCGATAAAAAACATCCAGGGTATTCTGATTGCGAATAGGTTCCCGATCTGTGGCACCACAGCGATCGCCAGCAATGGCCAGTACCGTGGCGTCCGCGGCGCCCGCCAGAAGGCCAGCCCTGCACCGCACAGCGCGATCAGTAGAATGATCATCGGGCTACTTAGTAGCGCTCGCTGTGGGGCTATTGCCTCCAGGCAAACCATAGCCGGCCGACCCGGCGAGTAGCAATGTAGCGGTAATCAAGGCGGCAACGACGGCACGAATCAACTTGGATTTCATTGTGTGCTCCTTGGTGCATAAACCAATAACAACTGGTGTAACTATAGTGGAGACTATGGACTTACCATTGACTTTTGGTGGACATTGGTAGACTTTCGCGAATGATTGCTACGTCAATCAGGTTACTATTATACATAGTAATCTGCGGCCTGTTCATCCTAATATGCGCCCGATTGCTTGTAGTAATGCCGCACAGCAAAGCCGACGCGGCATTTCAGCAACGACATTCGGGGCGGCTTCACTACCGCAAACCGCACTACTCACATAAGTAGTTACCTGTTTTCGGCATCAGAAGCAATGGTTTTGATGAAGGTGACGATCTTCGAGCCCATTTAGGAGGATGGGCGCATGCGCTCGAGGGTTATACCACGGGTGGTAGCCTGTAAGAGCGCGATAGTCGCCGCTTCGGGGGCGGCGCCAAGCGTACGCAACGCATCTTCAAGCTGTAGGTATGTTGCGTTAACCAACGCGTGGTTGCGCTGCCGGGCTGCCAAACGCATCAATTGTGCGGCGGTCTCTTCACGGCAGCCGTCGATCTGCAAAATATGTTGATAGTGCTGGATTGCTTGTTTCGGCTCGTTGTCCTCCAGCAGATGCGCCAGTTGCTCAAGCGTGTCAAGGTAGCGCTGCTGTAACAAGGAGCGCCGGCGATCGACCCACAGCGCCGCGCTTGGCGCCGCGCCCGGCAAGAAATCGCCGTGATAAAGCGTGGCGGCCTGTTCCAGCTGCTGGCGGGTCGTTGCAGTTGTCAGCGCGCGCTCAAATGACCATACATCATAATCGAGCGCCTCCCAGGCGCTCTGGATCGAGCAATGGCCAGCCCGCGCCGCCATCGCAAGCCCGGTTTGTTCACGAATACGGAATAAGGCTTTGTGCAGGGCGGCCATTCGAATATCGCTATCGCCCCAGACTTCTTCCCACAAACGCTCGACGGTTAAGCCCGCTTCGCCGGCGTCGAGCAAGCGTACGAGCAGCGCGCGGTGGAGCGGCGAAAGATCGCAGGGGCTGCCATCCGCAATAAACGAAAAACTGCCGAGTGTTGTGATATACCAACGAATGTGCGGGAGCATGGGAGTTGTTGCGACCAAGCGGCGCGCCAGCTGAGAAATCGAGGCAACCTGCTCGAACAGGCGCTGATGTGCCGAGACAAAGGCACGCAACAGTCCATCGGGAAGAGTCGTGGCTTGTGTCTCAAAGAATTCCCATAGTATAATCGCGCTGGACCAGCCCGCTTGTTCGGCGCATATCAGCACGCGCAGGAGTGCGAGGTACGCCCGTTCTGGGATTTGAAGCGTATCTTCGACCGCGTCCGCTTGCTCGGCAAGATCAACCACGGCTTCTGTATCCAGCTGAGGTTGCCGAAGGAGCAGCAAGCTCTCGGCAAGCGCCCGGCGCCCACGCACCTCGGAGCGACTCGATGTATCGATCGTATGCAGCACCTGGTGCCAGTGTGCCACCGCCTGTTGGTCGGCAAGTAATGCGGCGGCCCATAGCGCGCTCACGGCGGCGGCCTCGATTCGATCCGCAACCCCCATGTGCGTTGCAAGCTCATAGACGGCGCGGAAGTGTGCGAGGGCTTGCGCGAGCTGTCCTTCGGCAACTGCGAGCTCGCCCAGACTATAGCGCAAATAGGCTTCTTCACGATGGCGCCCGGCTTCACACGCCAGCGCCAAGCCGGTGTCGAAGGCCGAGCGAGCCTCTAGGTAGTGGCGCTCTTCCATAGCCAGGGTCCCGAGGTTGTTGAGCGTCATGGCGCGCCGGCCGATATTACCTGATACCTGCCAACACGCGTCGGCACGTTTGAGGTAACGTAGAGCTGCCGCGCGATCGCCTTGGGTCGCATAGGCTAATCCGAGATTGTCGGCAATTGAGGCCAGCTGGAGTGGGATATCGGTTAGTTCGGTCACCGTCGGTGTGATTGCATATGCCGCTTCGAGAGCTTCAATCGCTTTGGGGGTCTCGCCGGCGAGAATCTGAATACGCCCCGTCGTCAGATAGTATTCCAATTGTAATCGGGGCGACAAACGATCGCCTGGAATGTGCTCCAGCGCCGCCTGGGCCGACTCGATCTGGCCTTGCAGGATTCTATTCTCGGCATACAGAATCGCCGCTTCCCAGCGGATCTGCTGATCGCCAGCTGTTTCGGCCAGCCGAATGGCGAGCTCAGCCCGATCCCACAATGCCAGATCGTTATACACGCGAACTTGGGCCAGCAATAGATCGGACGGCAAGATCCGCCCTTTGCCGGCCTGCTCAAAAAAAGAGCTGAGCCGCTCAAAGCATGCCAGCAATACATTCTGGCGCGAGCGCTGCCGATAGCGCGGGATCTCTCGGCGCAGCAGCGCGATTGCTCGATCCTGCGCGCCGGCCAGGAGAAAACACTCTAATGCGCGCTCGAGATTTTCCTCGTCGCTATACAGCTTGGCCGCACTTAGCAGCAGCGTCCGCTCACGCACAGGCTCCTGCGCCAACCGCGCACGCAGGAATTCACGAAACAGACTATGGTAGGCAACCCAGCCGCCTTTATGCGACACAAACAGACCGCGCCGGGTAATCTCCGCCAGGAACACGGCTGAGTCATGCGCATCGCGCAACGTATTGCAGCGTGCTGGCGACAGATCCTCCAATACACTTGTGTCTTCAAGGAAACGCTGCACTGTGGGCGCCAGCGGGGCGATGATCTGCTCGGCAAAAAAGGCGTAGACACTGCTGGTATCCGCGATCAGGTCGATCGCTGGTTGATCGCGCGAGCGCACATCCTGATCGAGCGCAAGCGCAATTCCAGTGACCCAACCGCCCATACGTGCGGCAAGCTGCTGGGCGGATTCGTATGCGATCATTTCGCCGCCGCTTTTCTCGACCAACTGCTGTACTTCGGCGGCGGTCCATTGCAGCAGAGCGTAGTCGAAAAACACCGCGCGCCGCTGCGCCGTGAGTCGCGCTAAGCCCTGTAGATTGGGCAACATGCGCGAGGCCAGAATCAAATGGCAATTGTGGGCGTATTCAGCAATTTTGGCGAGCAGCTCGAAGATGAGCTCGGTGCCCGGGAGCACTGAGATGGTATCATCTTCCAACACATGATAATCATCGAGGATAACCGCAAACGGTTCCGGGGCCGCCGCAATCGCCAACGCCGCGCTCCGAAAGATATCCGGCAATGCCTGCGGCGTAGCATTCGCCAGTCGCTGCAATAGCTCGGCGGCGCCCGGCACATATTCAGCGACGGCAAAGACCAGGTAATCGAGAAACTGAAGTGGATCGCGATCGCTACTGTCGAGGGTATACCATGCGACTGGGATGCCAGCCTGCATGGCCCATTGTGCGAGCACAGTCGTCTTGCCCCACCCGGCTAGCGCAGCTAACGCAACGACTTGCTTGGTGGTAATCGCTTGATCGAGCCGATCCAGCAAGTAGGCACGTTCGATGAGCCGGTAGGAGGCACCAGGAACACTTAGCTTGTGCTGAAAACGCAGCATCATGATCAATGTTGCGCTGCACGAACCCATACTACAGGCGCTAGCAGATAGGAGCGGCGCAGCACATATACAGACCGAACATCATGCCGGCGCCAACCGACAGGGATGGTGGATTGCTTTAGTATAGCATACTGTTCGCCATCAAGTGTCGTAATGAGTGTCGCGAAAGTATGATCGGTCGATGGTTGTTGCGTCGGCGCGCCCTAGCCTGCCCCAACTCCGGCGAGGCCAAGCTGATCGGCAGTGCCGCGCAACGCCAGAATAACGTGCTGAATCAAATCATCAAGCGGCATTTGTAGCTCATCCGCGCCCCGCACGATATCTTCACGATGTACCGCGCGCGCGAAGGCTTTATCCTTCATTTTCTTCTTGACGGCGGCGGTATCGACATCGTGTACACTCTTGCTTGGCCGTACCAGCGCAACGGCGATCACGAAGCTGGACAGCTCATCCACTGCGACAAGCGTCTTCTCCATCGGGGATTCGGGCGGCACGCCGCTGTAATCGGCGTGGGCCAGGATCGCGCGGCAAAGCTCGGCGCTCCAGCCGTTTTGGCGCAGGTAGGTCACGCCGACAAATGGGTGCTTCCACAACGGAGGCTCCGCCGCCTGGCCGGCCAGGATCGCCGCAGACGCAGCGGCCGGCTCGGGGCCAGGCGGCGGCATGTCGGGGTACTGCTCGAAGTCGAGGTCGTGCAGCAATCCGACCGCGCCCCAAAGCTCGGCATCGGCGCTATGCAGCTGCGCGAAATGCCGCATCGACGCCGCAACGGCGTAACAGTGCTTGCGCAAGCTTTCGGACTGAATCCACTCGTGAAGCGTGTTCATAGCTTGTTCGGTATATGATGTCATATGACCTCTAATGTAAACTCGATCTACAGACAAGGAGACAGGAGAAGGGGAGACAAGGAGAGCCTGATGTCTTCGTCTCCTTATCTCCTTGTCTCCTTGTCTCCTTGTCTCCGCACGCGCCAGGTATGATACAGCACGATCGATCCAGCCACCGCCGCGTTGAGCGAGGCGATCTGGCCGCGCATGGGTAGCTTAATCAGAAAATCGCAGCGCTCACGGGTCAGACGCGCCAATCCCGGCGCCTCAGCGCCGATCACCAAGCCCAGCGGCAGATCGAGATCGGCCTGGTCGAACTCCTGCGCGCGCTCGTCGTCCTCGACGCCCACGACCCACACCCCCGACTTTTGAAGCTCACCGATCGCCTGAGCGAGATTTGGTACGACCACAATTCTGAGATGCTCGGTCGCACCGGAGGAGGCATTCACAACCGCCGGCGTAATCTCGGCCGCGCGGCGGCCGGGCAACACGACACCATGCGCGCCAACGACTTCGGCCGTGCGGATGAGCGTGCCAACATTCTGAGGGTCTTGGAGATGATCGAGCAGCAGCAGCAGCACCGGCTCGCGGCGCTCTTCCGCCAGCGCCAAGCAATCGCTCAGCTCGGCATACGGGTATTCACCGCATTCTAATGCGACGCCTTGGTGGTTCGCCTCGCGCAGCCTGCGATCCAACTCGTGGCGATCGATCCGATCGATCGCCACGCCGGCCTTTTCCGCGAGCTTCACCACCTCGCCGAGCGTGCCAGCCTCTTGCGCACCGGATGAGACGAACAAACGTTGACATGTTCGCCTGCGTGCGCGCAGTGCCTCGCGAACGGCATTGCGGCCATACAAAAGATCAGCCATGTCTCGCTTCCTACTGCCTCCCGTTATACCGTAGCCAGTATAGCATAAGGCAAAGAACAAAAACAAAGAACAAAGGTTGGTACTTCGACCCTTTGTTCTTTGTTCTCTGTTGCTTGTTCTGGCTATAGGCCCAGCGCGCTGCGGAGCCGCCCAAAGAAGCCGTCGTCCTGCTGCCCGCCAATCAGCTCGGGTTCAAGCGATTTTTCGAGTTCTTGGAACAGCCGGCGCTGCTGATCGGTCAGGCGCGTCGGCACGATCACGCGCGTGACCACGACCTGATCGCCGCGCCCGTTGCCGCGCAGGTATGGCACACCCTTCTTGGCGAGCCGGAATGTCGCGCCGGTCTGTGTCCCGGCTGGGATTCGCAGCCGCTCGTCGCCGTCGACCGTCGGGACATCGAGATCGGCGCCAAGGGTCGCCTGGGCGATATTGAGTGGCAGCTCCAGCAAGATATCGTTGCCCTCGCGCACAAAATACTCGTGCGGCCGAACATCGAGCGCGACGTATAGGTTGCCATGCGGCCCGCCGCGCGGCCCGGCTTCGCCCTCGCCGGTAATACGGATCTGCGAAGCGCCGTCGACGCCGGCGGGGATTTTGACCTTCAGACTGCGATTCTGACGCACCCGTCCCTCGCCACGGCATTCCTTGCAGGGAATGGCAATCACGGTGCCCTCGCCACGACACTGATCGCAGGTCGTCACTGTGACCATGTTGAAGATCGGGGCGCGCGCGCGAATTTCGCCCAGGCCACCACACTTCGGGCAGCGCACCGGGTCGGTGCCCGGCTCGGCGCCGCTGCCATGGCAGGCGGGGCAGCCTTCCAATCGGCGGAACTCGATCTCTTTCTCGACGCCGAAGATCGCCTCCTCGAATGTGATCGAGAGGGTATAGCGCAGATCGGAGCCGCGCTGCGGCCCGCGCTGCGATTGACGCTGATTGGCCGCGCCGCCGAAAAAGGCTTCGAAGATACTGCCAAACGGATCGGCGCCGCTCCCGCCAAACGGATCGTACCCAGGCGACCCACTCACACCACTATGCCCGAAGCGATCGTACATCGCGCGCTTGTCAGGATCCGAGAGCACCTCGTTAGCCTCGTTGACCTCTTTGAACATCGCGTCGGCGCCCGACTCCTTATTCACATCGGGGTGATACTGCCGCGCTAATCGCCGAAATGCCTTCTTGATCTCCTCTTGTGAGGCATTCCGCGAGACTCCCAGAATCTCGTAGTAGTCACGCTTTGCCGCCATATGTCCCTCTTGACAAGATGACAAGGTGACAAGATGACGGGATACGATGCGATCATCTTGTCATCTTGTCATCTCTTCACTCTGTTTGGTACTCGCCCTCGACAACATCCTCGTCGCTGGTGCTTGCTGTGCCGCTTTCTGTGCCAGCGCCGTCGTTCTGATACATCGCTTGGCCCACCTGCTGAAGCGCCACGTTCAACTCGGCCGATCGGTTCTGTATATCCGTGACGTCCTCGGAGTCGAGTATGTTGCGCAGATCGCGAATCTTATCCTCAACATCGGTACGCAGCTTTCCGTCGACCTTATCGCCGGCCTCGCGCAAGGTCTTTTCGGCCGTATAGATCAGGCTGTCGGCGTGGTTGCGCGCGCCGATCAGCTCGCGGCGGCGCTTGTCTTCTTCGGCATGCACCTCGGCGTCGCGCACCATTTGCTCGATCTCCGATTCGCTCAGGCCCGACGACGCCGTGATGGTGATGTGCTGCTCTTTGCCGGTAGCCTTATCGCGCGCATGCACATTCAGAATGCCATTGGCGTCGATATCAAACGTCACTTCGATCTGCGGCACGCCGCGCGGTGCGGAGGGAATACCGTCGAGCACAAACTTGCTCAACGACTTATTCAGCCGGGCTTCGGCGCGCTCGCCTTGCAGCACATGCACCTCGACGCTCGGCTGATGGTCGCTGGCAGTCGAGAAGACCTGGCTCTTGCGGGTTGGGATGGTCGTATTCCGCTCGATCAGCGGCGTCATCACGCCGCCGTAGGTCTCGATCCCCAGCGTCAGCGGCGTCACGTCGAGCAGCAGCACATCCTTAACGTCGCCGGCCAGCACGCCAGCCTGGATCGCCGCACCAATCGCCACGACCTCGTCGGGGTTGACGCCCTTATGTGGATCGCGGTTGAAGTAGCGCCGCACCGCCTCTTGCACCGCCGGCATGCGCGTCTGCCCACCGACGAGGATCACCTCGTCGATATCGTTGGCGCGCATGCCAGCGTCGGCCAGCGCCTGCTTCACCGGCCCGATCGTCCGATCGATCAGCTCGCCGGTAAGCTGCTCAAGCTTGGCGCGGCTGAGCGTGATATTGAGATGGCGCGGCCCACTTGAGTCGGCGGTGATGAACGGCAGGTTTACCTCGGTCTGCAGCACGGTCGAAAGCTCCATCTTGGCCTTCTCGGCCGCCTCCTTGAGCCGTTGGAGCGCGGTGCGATCGCTACGCAGATCGATGCCGGTCTCGCGCTTGAACTCGCTGGCCAGCCAATCGATGATCCGCTGGTCGAAATCATCGCCGCCAAGGTGCGTATCGCCGTTGGTCGCCTTGACCTCGAACACGCCATCGCCCAGCTCGAGTATCGAGATATCGAATGTACCGCCGCCCAAGTCGTAGACCGCGATCGTCTCGTCTTTGCCCTGCTTATCCAAGCCATACGCCAGCGCCGAAGCGGTTGGCTCGTTGATAATGCGCAGCACCTCCAGCCCGGCGATCTTGCCGGCATCTTTGGTGGCCTGGCGCTGGCTGTCGTTGAAGTACGCCGGCACGGTAATGACCACTTGCGCGACTGTTTCGCCAAGATAAGCTTCGGCGTCGGACTTGATCTTCTGCAGCACCATCGCCGAGACTTCTTGCGGCGAATAGTCGGCGCCATTCAGGAGCACGCGTACATCACCATTCGGCGCCGCGGCCATCTTATACGGCACCAGATCTTTATCGCGCTGCACATGGCCATCGTTTAGTTTGCGACCCATGAAGCGCTTGACCGAAAAGATCGTATTTTCGGGGTTGGTGACGGCCTGGCGCTTGGCGACCTGGCCAACCAGCCGCTCACCAGATTTATTGACCGACACCACCGACGGCGTCAAGCGATTGCCTTCGGCGTTCGAGATCACTACCGGCTCGCCGCCTTCCATCACCGCCACTACTGAGTTGGTCGTGCCCAGGTCGATGCCGATTATTTTGCCCATATGAATCTCCTAGAACAGAGAACAAAGAACAGAGAACAAACGGCCGCGGTCATATGCTCTGTACTTTGTTCTTTGCTTCTTGTTCTTAGCCCTGCCCCACCTTCACCATCGTCGGCCGCAGCACGCGGTCGCGCAGCATATAGCCCTTCTGCAATTCGGCGACGACTTTGTTTTCCTGATCAGCGCCGGCGGCCTCGTAGATCACCGCCTCGTGGAAATTCGGATCGAAATCCTGACCAACCGCCTGAATTGGCGCGACGCCTTCGCTCTCCAGCACTGTTTGCAGCTTCTGCGGAATAAGCTTGAAGCCGCCGTACCAGGCTGAGTTTGCCACTTCCGGCGTCACGCTGCTGATCGCGCGCTGCAGATCGTCGAGCACGGGCAGGAGCTTCAGTACCAGGCCGGCACTCGCGCCGCGAATAAGGTCGGCGCGCTCCTGATCGGTGCGGCGCTTGAAGTTCTTATAGTCGGCAGCGGCGCGCAGCCACTGATCTTTATATTCGGCGGCTTCCTTCTCAAGCTCGGCAATGCGCGCCTTCAGTTGGTCGATCTCGCTCACACCATCCGCCTGCGCTTGAGTCGCCGCATTCACATCCTGGATTTCGTCAGTCGCATTCACATCCTGGGTTTCGTCAGTGGTTGTGTTCTGCTCCTCTGTCATTGTTCCTCACCTTACAAGGAGTTAAGAGTTAAGGGTTGAGAGTGAAGAATAGGATGAATTCCGCAACTTTTAACTCTTAACTTTTAACTCTTAACTCATAATTTATGAACGGTTACTTTCGCCGCCATACAGATCGCCGAGCAGATCGCTCATGACCGTCGAGATATAGCGCACGGTCGAGATCGTACGGGGGTAGGCCATCCGCGTCGGGCCGATCACGCCAAGCACGCCGACCACCTCGTCGGCGATACCATAGCGCGACAGCACCACGCTATACTCGCGCATCTCGTCGCGGCTATGCTCGCCGCCAATCACCACCTGCACGCCGTTGCTGGCCAACACGCGCGGAATCAGCGGCCCGAGCCCTTTGCCACCCTGCAACATCTCCAGCACCTGCCGCACGCGCTCGACCTGGGCGAATTCGGGCTGATTGAGCATCTCAATCAAGCCGTCGCTATGAATCTGGCTATTCAGCTGATCTTCGAGCTGGCGCATCGCCTTGACGACCAGCTCGAGCACCTGCTGATCCAGATCGTCAAATGCCGCCGGCGTTTGCGCGCGATCTTGCACCAACACCTCTTCGATTTTGCTGATCGCCGCATCGTGACAGCGCTCGTTGATCCGCACCGCGCTGCGGCTCAGATCTTCCTGCTGACGCGCAGTATCGAGCGTAAATGTCTGCTGGCGAATCGTACCGTCGTGCAACACCAGCACTAGCAGCACCGTCGTATCGTGGATGGCGATCAGCTCAAGATGCTTAAAGCGCGCCTGGTATGATCGCGGCGGCGTAACGACTGAGGCATTCTGGGCCGTACGTGCCAGCACCGCACCGGCCAGCTGGATCCATTGATCCAACTCGGAACGTACTTGATAAAACTGGTGCCGAATCGTGCGCTGTTCCGTCGCCGAAAGGGGCGTGCGATCCATTAAGGTTTCGACATAGTAGCGATAGCCGGCGTCGGTCGGCACTCGCCCGGCCGAAGTATGCCAGTGTGTCAAAAAGCCTAGCTCCTCAAGCGCCGACATCTCGTTGCGAATCGTCGCCGAGGAGTAATTCAGCCCATATTTACGCACGAGTAGCTCGGAAGCCACCGGCGATGATGTTTCAATGAATTCTTGGATCACCAGCTTAAGCACAAGTTGGCGACGCTCGTTCATCTCGATCGCCATGGCAATTCTTCCGCGTTTCGTTCAGTGTTTCACATTTTAGCACTCACACCCTGTGAGTGCTAGGCCGCGAGATCAAATGATTGGCGTGCTCTTTGCACGCCGACCGATGGCTATTTTACCACGAGTTGCGGAGATATTCAATGGATCGATTGTTTAACCAGCGTTTATAAAAAGAAGTACAATATCAATGATTATGAAAACAACGCACACAGAGCCAGAACACCGCAATAACAATACGAGGAAGAACATGGCGAGAGGCATACAGCTTGTGGCCGGCGCTGTGATCGCCGCGCTCATGCTGACGAGCTGCGGCGGCACGACCACCGCTCCGCCGGCAACCAGTACAGTCACGCGCGGCGATCTCGTGCAAAGTGTCAGCGGCAGCGGCCAGATCAAACCGGCGCAAGAGATCAATCTCGATTTTGGCTCCACCGGCTCGGTCGCGCAAGTATTGGCAATCGAAGGGCAAAAAGTCAAGCAGGGCGATCGGCTCGCGCAGCTCGAAACCAGCGACCTCGATCAGCAAGTGATCGAGGCCGAGGCGAACCTCAAGAGCGCTCAGGCCGCTTTAACGACGCTGAAAGCTGGCCCGACGGAGACCGATGTACGCAGCGCTCAGGCGCAACTGGTCGCCGCGCAAACCCAGCTCAATCAAGCAACCAAAGGCAACGCCCGCGGCAGCGATATTGCCAGCGCTCAGGCGCAGCTTCGCTCGGCGCAGGCCGACCTGGCGGCGCTGAAAAACCCAACCGAGACCGACCTAAGCGCGGCGCAACTGCGCGTCACCCAGGCTCAAACCAATCTCCAAATCACCCGCGATGGCGACTCAGCCGCAAAAACCCGCGCGGAATCCGACTTGAATAAGGCGGCCGAAGCGCTCACCCAGGCGCAATCGCGTTATTCCACCGCGCTGCAGAACTGGCAGTATGTCCAGGACACCGGCAGGGACCCGATCAATCCTTCGACCACAAACGCACAAGGGCAATCGAAGCCCAACCGGCTGAACGACGCACAGCGCCAGCAATACTACGACACGTTTGTGCAAGCCGACGCGGCGCTAAATAGCGCCGAAGAGGCGTTGAAGCAGGCCCAAATTACCTACGACAACACGCGGCAAAAGGAGGTTGCCGACGTGCCGCTGGCCGAATCGCAGGTGGCCGACGCGCAGCGCCAGCTCGATGCGCTGCTGCATCCAACCGCCCAGAAGCTGAGCGCCGCCGAAGCCCGCGTTGCCCAAGCCCAGGCCCAGCTGAACCAGTTGCTTGGCGGCACCAAAAGCGACATCACGATCTCGCAGGCCACGGTCGAGCAGCGCCAGGCGGCTCTCGACGCGCTGAAGGCCCCGCCGACCGAGCGCGACCTGGCCCAAGCCGAGGCGAATGTTGCCCAGGCCGAAGCGAGCCTGTCGAAAGCTAAGTTCAATCGCGAGCATGCCGAGCTGGTGGCAGCATTCAACGGCACCGTCGCGGTGGTCAATATCAAAGTTGGCGACACGATCGCCACTGGCGGGCAAACACCGGCGATCGAGCTGATCGACGACTCGGCGTTCCATGTCGATGTGAACATCAGCGAAGCCGATCTGGGCAAGCTCAAGATCGGCCAGGAAGCGCAGGTTGAGTTGGATGCGCTGCCGGGGCAGACGCTAGCCGGTACGCTCGATTATATCGCGCCAACCGGAACCACTCAGCAAAACGTGACGACCTATCTCAGCCGCGTTACCTTGAGGCCGACCGATCAACTCCTGCGCGTTGGGCTGAGCGCGGCGGTCTCGATCGTCACCGACAAGCGCAGCAATGTGCTGCTGGTGCCAAGCGGCGCGGTACGCGAGACCGACGCCGGCGCGCAGGTGCAGGTCAAGCGCGGCAACGATACAACCCTAGTACCAATCACGGTCGGAATGGTTGGCGACTCGCAGACCGAAGTCAGATCCGGGCTGCAAGAAGGCGATGTTGTGGTGCTGCCTAGCCCGCGACCGCGGAATGGCGGCTTTGGCCCGTAGGCGTGACAAGATGACACGATGACACGATGACCGTATTGCTGAGTCAATTCTTCTTGTCACCCTCTCATCTTGTCAATTCATTCGGAGCGCAATTTATGGAGCGAACTGAGAACATAACAGCGGCCGTCCGGCCGCGACGCAGCTGGCGGGTTAGCTTTGGCGGCGGGCTGTGGGAGAGCGTGCGGATTGCGCTGAGCAGCCTGCGCGCGAATAAGCTGCGCACCGTGCTGACGATGCTTGGAATCATAATCGGCGTGGCATCCGTGGTCGCACTCATGGCGATCGGCAACGGCGCGCAGGCCGCTATCACCGGGCAGATCGCCGGCATCGGCAGCAACCTGCTGACGATCTTCCCTGGCCAGCGGCGTGGGCCTGGGCCCGGCGCAAATGCGCCCTCGCAGAACCTGACCCTGGCCGACGCCGAGGCGCTCACGAAACCCGGCGCGCTGCGCGACGCGGTGACAATCGCGCCAATTTTCCAGGGCAGCGCCCAGATCGTCGCCGGATCGAACAATATTCAATCGGCGGTGGTGGGTGTGACGCCGAACTACTTTACAGTGCGCAACCTGGCTGCCGCGCGCGGCGATGTGCTGAGCGAGACGCAGGTGCGCGGGCAGCGCGCGGTCGCCGTGCTGGGCAGCAATGTCGCCGAAGATCTATTTGGCCTAGCGAATCCGGTCGGGCGGACGATTCGCATCCAAGGGCAAACCTTCCAGGTGATCGGTACGCTCGAGGCGAAGGGCGGCGGCGGCTTCGGTTCGGTCGACGATCAACTGTTCGTGCCACTTGGCGTAGCGCAGCGGAAGCTATTCGGCGCGCGCAGTCTCGACACCGCCAGCCCACGCATATCGAGCATTAGCCTGCAGGTCGCCAGCGCCGATCAGATGACCGCCGTGTCGGATCAGATCTCGACGATCCTGCGTCAGCGTCACCGGCTCAAGTCCGATGGCAGCGAGGACGACTTCAGCGTCTTCAATCAGGCCGATGTGCTTTCATCGCTAACGCAGATCACCTCGGTGCTGACCGCGTTCCTGGGCGCAATCGCCGGAATCTCGCTGTTGGTAGGCGGCATTGGGGTGATGAATATCATGCTCGTCTCGGTCACGGAGCGCACCAAAGAGATCGGGCTGCGCAAAGCGGTCGGCGCGCGCCGGCGCGACATTCTGCAGCAGTTTCTGATCGAGGCGCTGATCGTCAGCTTACTTGGCGGAATCGTCGGCCTGCTGCTTGGCATCGCGATTTCGTTCGGCGTCGGGCTCACTGGGCTGATCGCGCCGCTCGTGACTCCTGGGGCCATGATGCTGGCGCTGGGCTTCTCCATGGCGGTCGGGCTGTTCTTCGGCATTTATCCAGCGCGTCGGGCGGCGCTGCTGCGCCCGATCGAGGCGCTGCGCTACGAGTAGGGCGCATGGTATACTTTATGCTCGGAAATCATAACCATCTCAGCCTACGTAGTGCTTAGTACGGACGCGATATATCGCGTCCCTACGCACTATGTAGGCTAGGATGCCTAAAACGGCGCCTCGCTTCAGCCGATCACTATTGCGGATCAGCCGCCGTTTTGCCAGAGATAGAGGAGTATAAGGCTATGCAATTCGCTGGATGGAGCGCGCAGCCATTGATTGTGATCATCATTGGGTTGCTGCTGCTTGGGCTCGTTTTCAGAGTTATCAAAGGCGTGATCCGACTGGTGCTGACGCTTGGCATCATCGCGATTATGGCTTACTTCGTATTGAACACGCTACGTTGATCAGTATGCGGTAGGCAGTAGCCAGTAAGTTCCGGCTGCCTACTGCCTACTCATACCTGGAGAAACTTATGCCGCTAATCGACATTCGCGACGTCACCAAGATTTACAAGATGGGCGATGTGGAGGTGGAGGCGCTGCAGGGCGTTTCGCTGACGATCGACGAAGGCGAGATGGTCGCAATCATGGGCCCATCTGGCAGCGGCAAAAGCACTTTGATGAACATCATGGGCTGCCTCGACCAGCCGACCGCCGGCACATACCTGCTCGACGGGGTGAATGTCGGCAACTTGAACGACGACCAGTTGGCGGCGATCCGCAATCGCAAAGTTGGGTTCGTGTTTCAGCAGTACATGCTGCTGCAGCGCACCGATGCACTGCGTAATGTCGAGATGCCGCTGCTCTACGGCGATGGGCGCGACCGCGCGGCCCGCGCGCGTGCGGCGCTGGAAGCTGTGGGCATGACCGAGCGCATGCATCACAAGCCAAACGAGCTGTCGGGAGGCCAGCAGCAGCGCGTGGCGATCGCCCGCGCGCTGGTGACGAACCCGCGCATTATCATGGCCGACGAGCCAACCGGCGCGCTCGACTCAAAGACGGGCGAAGAGATCATGGCGATCTTCGAGCGGCTCAACCAGGAGCAAGGCATGACGATTATTCTGGTGACGCATGAGCCGGACATCGCAGCACACGCACGGCGGATCATCCACATGCGCGATGGACTCATCGCCGAAGATGCCCACCAGCGCGTGGCTGCGCCGGTCGCAGGCTGAGCGCGAAATAGACTGCGGATTACGCGGATTTGACAGATTCGCGCGGATATTATGGCGCAAATGCTGCGCGGCCCGGCGGCGTCAGGCCGATAGTATTCGCACCAGCCGCACATCGGCGCGCTCGCGGCGGAAGCCGAGTCGCAAGTTCAGCGCCAGCATGGGCATGCTCGCGGTGTTCGCCACTAATATTGGGCAGTGGTGCTGCTGCGCATAGGCGATCGTGTGAACCTTCAGCGCCGTCGCCACACCCAGCCGCCGGGCATCGGGATGCACCACCGTGCCGGCTGAATACAGGCGGCCGGGCGTCTCCGTAACCTCGAGCAACCCGCTATACCCAATATAGCGATCGCCGCGTTTGGCGATAAAGAAGCCCTCGGGTACGATCGCACCCTGCTCGAAGCGCCGGAAGTAGTCGGCGAATGCGATCGTCGTCGGCGGGTTGGGGTCAGGGTCGGGGTCGGGCCAGTCGGGCAGCGCCGCGACATGGAGGTTATAGAGTTTCTGAAATGCCGCAGGGTCGTGCGCGCGCTCATAGGCGAAAGTGCTAATGCTGAGGTCGTGCGCGCGCTCATAGGCGAAAGTGCTAATGCTGATGCCCTGCATCACCAGTTGCGGCTCCAACCCGCGCCAGGTCGCCACGTTCGCCGTGGCGACATCCAACACCAGCCGGTACATCCGCTGGGTCTCGACAAAGCCATTGCGCCACAAGAATGTAAGTGTTTCCAGATCTTCCTCGCCGGTGCGGGCCTGCACTGAGGTCGCACCGCACAGCGCCAGTTCGTCGATCAGGCGCCGCAGCAAGCGACCGCCAATACCGCGCCGCCGCCACCCCGGCACGACCATCAATTCCAACCGGTATTTCTGGAGACGTAGCCGCCAGGACCAGCCGTAGCCAACCACCTGCTGCGCTGGCTCATCCACCGCGACATAGCGCCATATGCGATCGTGCTCCGCCGAGCTCGCGTCGGCCTGCCGCCACGACCGCGCTCCTACGCCATGCTCAGGCATGATCGCCGCGACGAGCGCAGCCACCGGCTCGTAATCCTGATCTTCAATCCTGATCTTCAATTGGGCGAATGGTGATTGTCTCGATCGTCGTGGCCTCCCGGATATGACGGGCATATGCGGCCTACAGACTGGTAGCGATCGGGCGCGCCTCGCAGCGCTGTTAGCCTGCGGCGAAGGATTACGGCTCGACAATCGTCACCGGCGCGACCACAATATTGATGCCGGCAAAGCTACTCGCGCTCATTTCGGCGATGTTGGAATACCTGCCAATGCGCCTGCCGCGCGCCCGGAAGCTAAAGGTATATGAGCTACGCACCTCCGGCACGCCCGCCACCTTGAGCTCATCGCCTTCGACCGGCGGCGTGCCCTCCCCGTGTGGGTCATTGCCGGTAAGCTGGTCGACATAATAGTTCGCCCCAGCCGTGCCATCGCTATTCTCCGCTCCAACAGTCACTTTGTCCTCAGTGACGCTGTTTGGCCCATACACCAGGTAAACATGATCGCTGCCACCTTCAATCCAGGCCTGAAAGGTGTGGTGTGATTCCAGCGGATTACGTGTAAAACCCGCAACATTGGTCCATTCGGCGACAAACCACGTCGGCGAGTCCTGCCCGGCCCGTACATATGCCGCGTACCACTGGCCGCCGCCGGGATCGTCTGGCTGCATGCCGTCGAGATCGAGGTCGGCCCAGTACGGTGCAATCACATTATTGGGAACCGTTGGATCGGGAAAGTGCTGGTTAAAAATACGGTTTTCGGTTGCCGAGCCGACGATCAGGTAGCCGTTGCTGGTCATTGTAATATGATCGTACGCTGCGCCGTTATAGATAAACGGCGGAGCAAGGTAGGTGATTGACACATCGTCGCATACGGCATCGCATGGGGCCGGCGCAATACCCAGGCTTGCGAGCGGCACGTAGCCGAACGGTGACCCGCCGGGATCGGCCGCAATCGACATAGTCGCTTGTTGTAGGCCCGGCAGCAGGCCGGCATAGCTGACCATGTGATGGAGTTGATCGAACGTGGCGCTGATTACCGAGCTAGCCTGAACACTCAGGCCGCGTGGAACGCGATCGCGAATGCTGATCGTCGCGGGCTCCAAGCCATTGTTCGTCGCTGTCACAGTGCAAGTCGTAGATCTGTTGAGGACGATTCTGTGCGGCTCGCAGCGCTGTGCAAGCGCAACCTGCGGCTGGCGACGCACAAAGCTTACCGGCATATGCAGCGTCCGATGCCCATCACTCAGCAAGATGCGCCCAAAATAGGTGCCCTCCGGCATGCGCCCGGCGTCGACTGTCACTACGAAGCTGGCATCGCCAAAGGCCGGTACGTTGATACGCCGCGGGTTGATCGTCAGCTTCACACTGCCGGTCACCTCCGCGGTCGCGCTCCAAGTCGTGTTTACCGGCAAGACGCTATGCACGACGCGCACAACACTCTGCCGGCCGGGCATAGATGGCATCGAGATGCTGGGATAGTTGAGGTCGGACAAGTGATTCTTTCCGCTGGCATACTGCTCGGCCGGAATGTCGAATGTCAGACCGGGATCGCCGGCAAAACGCAGGTCGATCCGCCCGGCGCCCATATCGTAGGGGCCCGCTGGGGTAGCGCCATCTTGCCGCCTCACATTGGTCCAGGCGGTGGTCATCAGCGCCGACTTGATCTGGCCTGGCGACCAATCGGGATGCAGCGCCTTCAGTAAAGCCCCCGCGCCAGCCACATGCGGCGACGACATCGAAGTGCCAGCAATCGCTTGGAACAGCTCGCCTGGTGGTCCGCTCTCGGTCTGATTCGGCTCTGGTGTGTGCCCAGCGAGAATCTGCACACCTGGCGCGACCACATCCGGCTTGCTGATTCCGAGCTGCGCATCCGGCAGCGGTCCGCGCGAACTAAACGCCGCCATTATGTCGCCAAACGCCGGATCGATCGTCGCCTCACCGGCCACGATGTCGCCCAGCACGAGCGTGTTCGAATGAGCGGTGGTAAACGCCACTGCCTGCGCGCCGGCCGGGGCATCCAGATGAATCGTGGGAACCCAATGATTATCGGTCTCGACGTCTTGCGGATTGGGATTGTAGAGCACCATGCCGGCCCCGCCACCGGCCAGCACATTGGCGCTCTTTTCTACGCGGGCGTTGATGCCGCGCTGGCACAGCACGATCGTTCCGCTCACTACCTCCGGCAGTGGTCGCTCACAGCGCGCGTCGTTCAGCGTCGCCGCATTGATCACCGGCTTGCCGCTGACAGCGGCGGTAATCGACGCGCCTGCAACGGTCAGTTCCTCGCCACCGGCGCGCAGCTTGAGCTGACTGATGAACTGGCGGTCGGTTGTGCTGGCGCCCACGCTCATGACCCATGGAGCATTCGCGGGCGAGCCGATCGTCTGCGGCCCCGGCCCGGCGTTGCCCGCCGAGACCGCCACGAACACGCCGGCACGATACGCGTCGAGAAATGCCAGCGTATCGGGATTATCATACGGATCGGCCGATGCGACGCTGCCAATCGAGTAGTTGATCACATCCACACCGTCGGCGACGGCTTGATCGATCGCCGCCATCAGATCGGCGCCGAAGCCGCCCTCATTGCCCAGAGCCTTGTAGGCGGCGACATAAGCGCGCGGCGCGATGCCGGAGATGATGCCGCGCGGCTGGCCGAAAATCTGCGCCGGTACACCGGCATTGCCCGCCGCCGTGCTGGCGGTATGTGTACCGTGGCCCTGATTATCGCGCGCTGAATCGAACTCGCCCGGAGTGAGGCCAAACAGCACCTTATAGATCTCTAGCGACTCGCGCGCGCCGATGAGTTTGTGATTGCAGACGATTGGCGGTGAGCTGTCGTTCGGCTCTTCACAGGCGCCATGCCAGCGCGCGGGCGGCGGCGGGTAGCTGCCGTCGTCGGCGAACGACGGGTGCTCGGGCCAAACGCCGGTGTCGATCACGCCGACAATCACGCCCTGGCCGCCATCGCCGAGTGCCGGGTCGGCCGCGAGCGCCCGCCAGATCACGTCGGCCCCGACATACGCTGGGCTGCGATCGGTATCAGCGTGCCGCAACTCGTCGCGCTGCACCCGCACGACGCCAGGCAGCGCGGCAAGCTGGGGAATCTGGCTTTCTGGCAGTACGACTGCCGCGCCGCCAAAGACATAGCGGTAGCGCGCCGCGAGCCGCGCCTGCGGCAGCGCCGTCGCCACGCGCGCCACAAAGTCGCCTTGGCGCCGATCGAGATAGGCCAGATATTGCCGGCTGGAGGCCGACAGCAAATCAAGCCGCTTAGCCCCGGTGAGGCTGGGCGACGTCGCGGGCAGGCCGGGCAGAGTGCCCGCGTAGGCGGCGAGCGGCGCATCGCTTAATTTGACGATCACACTGACGAGCGCATCGCCATCCAAGGCGTGCTTGACCTGCGATCGGCTGTCCCAGCCATCCTCCGAACTGTTAAACGCAATCGCGGTCGCCGGCTGGGCCGTGAGCGCGGCCGTTGCCCGGCCCTGCGCCAGCGCCCCGGCTGAGAATGGGAGCACGGCGAACAGTACCAGAGCTAGCGTGAGAACTCGTCGGCTGCGGTGGAGACTCCCCATAGCGGCGCTCCTCTCTTGTGAGGCCGAAATCCATGCCGCAACTCAATCGAGGCTAGTAGTGAGCACGGCGACATCCTCACTGCGCGGGTATACATGAGTTTCACTCGGGTATCTGGCCTTTAGTGTACTCATTTTGTGTTGTTCTGTCTATACCTCTTCACGCAGCCAGCGCCTGTTCGATCTGATCGGCCGCTTCGGGGTAGTTGGCGGCGTAGGCGCGCAGCAGGCCGAAGCAGCCCGCCAGCATCATATCACCATGCGGCACCGCCAGGTACGGGCGGATCTCCGTATTCCCCCAGCGCAGCGCCGCGCCGCGCAGCATGGCCCGGCGCGGCCCGGTGACGGCCACAAAGGGACACGCATCGGGCGTTGGCTGTAGCACGAGCGCGCCATGACCCATGCTGTCAAAAACCTCTTGGTTAGTGATTGCGCCCGCACCAAGCCGGCTGAGCAGGTTTTCGAGCTGCACCGGTTGCAACTCGCCAGTATGATGCTCGAAGCAGCCGGCGATCGCGCCGCCGACTAAATGGAACGCCAGACAGTGAAAATTGCCGATATTCGCAACCAGCAGATCATCCTGTTCGGCCACGCGCGGATCGTCCAGCGCGCCTAGCACGGCGGCGGGCGCGGTGTCCATCAACAAGGTAGGCAGCTCGCGCGGCGAAGCGGCGGCTACCGCGCGCAGACGCGTCATCTTCGATGGAACTTCCTCACGGCGGAAGCCCAGCGCCAGCAGTCCGCGCCCGGTCGAGAAGCGCTCGGCCAGATAGTTGAAGCGAAACACCCGATCGCTGACATCCGGCGGCGCATTGCCATGATCGAACACTGCTACCGCCAGCGCGTCGTATGGGCGCGACCCGCCCTCGCCGGCGACGCCAAACGCCGCCAGCGCCGTATGGATCGCGCCAAGGTCGAGATCCGCGAGCATGATCTTGCGCGCCTTGGCGACATGCCGCGCCTCATCCGGCGAGACAACCATGAGGCCCATCTCGCGCTCAACCCAATCCAGATCGTCGTTGAAGGTCGTTGCGGCGGCAGGCGTCGCATAGACTGGCAGGCCGGCGCGCACATGATCCTCGACCGCCCAGTGGCACGGCCCGCCACCCATGATCGTACCGGTGAGCACGATCGCTTTACGCTCGGCCGTCGCCGCGCGCACCTGCTGGGCGACGATCTGGGTTGGCGAAGGCATAACCAGCTGGAGGCTATTTTCGATAGGGCCTGTGCTGTCGAACAGCAGAATGTCCTGCGTGCCAGTGCCAATATCGATCGTTAGGATGCGCATGGCCTGCTCCTCACACTCGGGTTTGAGGGTAAGATTCGGATGAGGGACATTATACCCTTCTCGTTCGCCGCCCGCCAACCAGACACTAAAAGCTGCGCACCACCGCCCCCATTCATCGGTTCGAAGTTTAAAGTGAGGCTATCTTATGCTGAATACTCGCCATACATGCCTCAGGGCAACCCTCATGATCGGTAGCAGTAGCAAACAGGTTGCGACCCACATTCAAGCGAATTAGGATAAATGAAGCGTATCGTTAAGTACGCTGGCACATTGATAGCGTCAGAATAAGATCGGCGTAGTCTGCAATCTGCAATCTGCAATTTGCAATTTGGCCAGTGGAACGTTTCGCGCAGCAGCCGCGTCTAAACATATGTTAAACTGAGCAACATCGTCCGGAAAGGACATCTCGATGACATATCTTCTCAAATTGTTAACTGTAGCCGTCATCGTGCTAGGGTTGGTAGCCTGCGGCGGCGCCGCACAGCCGACTGCAAGTGTGCCGACCGCCGGCAATACGCAGCCACCCGCGCCAACTGAGGCGCCGCGGCCGACAGTCGTGGCGACTCATGCACCGCCAGCCGAGCCAACCGGCGCGCCGCAGCCAACCGGCGTCGGCGACACGGCGATTGCGATCTATCACAAGAGCGGCGGGATCATGGGTCTCGACGAGACGCTGACGGTGCGCGCGGATGGCACGCTCATGCTCCAGAGTCGTGGCGGCACAACCAAAACCGCACAAGTTCAGCCCGATCAGCTCGACAAGCTGCGCAAGCTGCTGGCTAGCTCCGAGTTCGCCAAGCTTCAGACCCAATATCAGGCGGCGGGCGCCGACCAATTCACCTACGATATTAGCGTGCCGGGCGGCACGCCGGCGCATGTGATAACAATGGATGGAGTCGAGAATCCCTCGGTGCTCGACGACGTGATTCACGAGCTCAATCACTTGCGACAAGCCGTGTAAAGAGCTTTGATATTGAAAATCGGTTATGGCGCTCGCTCGCCCTGCAACGCTGGATCGGCTGGCACATGGCTGGACGATCGCCGCACCCAGCGCCAGCCTTCCGCCAGAGTCAGCCGCCGCCCCCACAGCAGTGTCAGTAGTGGCGGAATGTAGATCAGCGCTGAGGTTAGCGCATTCCATTCCGCGCCATCGACATCCCAACCGAGCACTGGCAGCAAAAACGCGCCGGCCAGGTAGCTGAGCATCGCGGTGCCGCAGAACACGACTACGACCCGCCCCGCGCCGAAGCGCCACGGCTGGATCGCCAGCAGGGCCAGCGCCCAGAGCAGGTACCATGGCTGGAACCAGGGGTTGCACAGAAACAAAAACCATAGCAGCAGCCAGAGCGCATGCGGCGCGATCGCTTCCGGCGCGCGCCACGCGCGCCAGGTCGCCCAGACCACGCCGAGCGCCAGCAGCCCCAACCCAATGCCAACCGCCAAAGCCTGCGACTCCTCGGCCGGCACGATCAGCGCTAGCAGTGTACTGGCCGGCACAAGCTGTTTGATCTCCGGCACGGTGAAGTGCGCCTGCAGTACTGCCAGCCAGGAGTTGGTGAAGAGCGTACCGCGATCGCCGAAGTTGCGCAGCGTCTCCCAGCCGACCCAGAACGGCGTGTAGGACAGCACCACCAGCGCGATACACGCCCATCCGCCGACAATGAACAGCTGTAGCCGTGCGCGCCAGCTCGGCAAGCGGCGCAGCGCCGCGGCGAGCAGCAGCGGGCCGAACATCAACGCCAGGAACTTGATCAGGCCGCCGGCCGTCAGCGCCAAGAACGAGAGAATCGACCTCGTGAAGATAGTGGATGGGGGATGGAGGATCGTGTTGTCCATCCTCGATCTTCCATCCTCGGGACCGGCGATCGCCCCAACGGCGAGCACGATCAGCGCCGCCATCCATGCGTCGTTGTGTCCGGCGGCAAGTGACTCCCACAATGCCAGCGGATTCCACAGCCATAGATACAGCCCAAGCCAGCGATACTCCGGCGCGTTGCGGCGCAGTGTTAGCCAGATTGCCGCGCCACAGAAAAGAAACCCAAGCGCGCTCAGCCCTTTATAGGCCAATATCAGCCGCAGCAGCTCGGCATCGCGCGCCGGATCGGCGCCGTGCAGGCCAGGCACATTGCCGCTGCCGGGCACACCGGGCGGCTCGCCGGCCAGCCGCGCGGTTAGCCAGCTGAGCCCCTCCCATAGCGGGCCATAGGCGGTCACCGCACGCCGCCAGGCGGTGTACCAGAACAGCGGATCGCTCTTGAAATCGGATGGAGTATTGATAAAGGTGTTGGCCTGGTAACGCACCAGCATGCGCCCGCGAAACATATAGTCGTAGAGATCAACCGAGGTTGTTGGGTAGACCAGCGCCAGCAACACCACGAACACTAGTGGAAAACCGATCACCGCGGCGGCAAGCCACCAGGGCGCGCGCCGGCCGGCATACTCGGCCCGGGTATCGGCCAGCGCCACGGCGCCGGCGCCGTAGCCGGCGAATAACGACACGACGCCAACCAGCAGCGCGAGCCCAACCCAGCCGTCGGCATGTGTCAGCTTATCCAGATTCTGGATCGGCCGCGCGTAGATACTCAGCAATGGAAAGCGCGCCAGCGCGCCAGCATAGCAGATTACCGAGGCCGCCCCCAAAATCACCAGAACCAGCGCGCGCGACCGAGCGATTGGGGCAGAAGAATAGTGTTGCATTACATTCTTTGAGCTACCACAACGTCAATTGCTCGACCACCGGACCGCGCGGCGCGTAATAGCGCTGGCGTGCTGGCGCATCGCGCCCAAAGAAGCGCCCGTTGAACATCACGAAATCTTGGGCGCGCGCCGCAGCGCCGCCGAGCCCTTTCAGATGCGACGGATCGCGGAAGCGGTATTCGCGACGCAGCCGCAAGATCCGCCGGATGCTGATCGGCCCAAGCCCCGGCACACGCAGCAGTTCGGCCTCGTCGGCGGTATTGAGCTCGATTGGGAAGCGCTCGGGGTGCGCCAGCGCCCAGGCGAGCTTTGGATCGATATGCAGCGGCAGATCGCCCGCCGAGTCGTACGGCAGCTCGGCGGTTGTGAAGTCGTAGTTCCGCAGCAGCCAATCGGCCTCTTTGAGTCGCTGCTCGCGAACAAACGGAGTCGGCGCTTGCTCGGCCAATGGTGTGCCGGCGGCTGGCCGAAACGCGCCGAAATACACGCGGCGCACGTCGAGCTCGCGATAGAGCCAGGCCGTCGTAAGCAGCAACTCGCGGTCGCTCTCGCCCGCCGCCCCCACCACGAACTGTGTGGCCAGGCCACTCTTGATCAGCCCGGCGCGCTGCCAATCGCGCGCCCAGGCCAGCCGCGCGATCAAATCAGTAGCCCAATCGCGCTCGGGTGAGATGCGTCTCAGCCGATCCTGCGAGGGTGCCTCGAGGTTCAGGCTCAATCGATCCACCAACCGTGCCGCCCGCTCCATGTCGGAGAGCGAGGCGCCAGGCAGCAGCTTCAGATGCACATAGCCGGTGTACTGATGGCGCGTGCGCAGATGCTCAATGCCATCCAGCATCTGGCCGGTCGCCGCATGCGCATCGCCGTCGACGCCGGTCGAGAGGAACAGCCCCTGCACCACACCGCGCTGATATCGTGGCAAAAAGACCTTCGCCAGTTCTTCAGGCGTTAGCGCGGCGCGTGGCGTGTCGTTACCCGAACGGAGCGGGCAATAGGCGCAATTCCACTCGCATTTGCTGCTCATCAGCGTCCGAAAGACCGGCCGGGCTTTGCCATCCGGCCCACCATCGGTCGCGATGCCGGCGTGGTCCCACACCGCCTTTTTGGGCGTGTAGCGCCGCCCGCCCTGGCTAAAGCTGTCGCAGGCGTCGAAGCGCGCAGCCGGAGCGAGGATGTCGAGTTTCTGATCGAGATCCATTGCCTGATCATCCGAATTGAAGCTTGCCCACAGTGAGATTATAGCACAGGGGTAGCGAGATTGCGTCGCCCAGTCGACGAAGCGCCGTGGCACTGCCACGGCGCTTCGTCAACATAGCAAAAGATCTGGTGCGGCTCTTCAGCGCCGATCGTCGACATAGCGATAGACGCGCTTGCGGTCTTGCGTCTCGTCGTCGGTAAGCTCAGGCCGCTCCTGTTCATTGGCTTGCGCCTCGGCCAGCAGGCGCTCGAGGAATCCATTAGAAGCACCAGAGTTTGTGGAGTTGGCGTCGGGTGCTTTGGCTTCGGGCGTAGCCTCCTCAGCGGCTAGCCGTTTAAGCTTTGGCTTCTGAAACTGCTGGCGCGGCGGCTGCACTGCGATCAGGCCACGATCGATCAGGAAAACTAACGCCAAGCAGCAATCTAACAGCACTAGATTGAGATGCTCGGCAATTTGCTGCACCGTTCGCTGGCCGTCGATCGCCGCGAGCACCGGCCAGGCGGTCTCGCTGATCTGCACCTGGCCGATCGCCGGGGTATCGCACAGCGCCGGCACATACTCCATGCTCGGAATACGCTCGCGCACGCCGAGCCACTTGCTCGCTTGCTCCTTACTGCGCTCGATAATTTCCCAAGTGTCCTGCCATAGCGTCGATTCGGCACTATCCTGATCGGCGACGAATCGAAACGGCGCATCATGCTCTTCAAACATCGCGGCGGTAGCATCGATGCCGGTAGCTTGGCCCGCGACTGCGTGATATGGCCGCCCGTCCCTAAAGAAGATCTGGCCGATCTCGGCGCCAGTGCGCACTTCTAACACGCCAGTTACCGAGCTATATATCACCATTTCGATCAGTTCACGAAGCGGAAATTTGTCGAGCGTTCCTTCAAGTTGCACTGCGGGCGCTCCTCATATCGGATCTTTTGAACATCGTACCATAGGTCTATTACCATCGCAACATCGAATCGTTTATATGCTTGAACGGAAGCGGTCATTGGTTTTCCTTATCAGCGTACGCGCTTACCGCTTCAACCTGGTTTTTTGCCTTGCCGTTCGGCAAGCCCTTCGACCCTGCGATTACGCTCAGGGCAGGCAAGCTCAGGGGAGCCTGAGGATCGACGGCAACATTGCAATATTGTAACGCTTGACCCCGCCAGACGACAGTGTTACACTTCCGACGCTTAACCCCCGAATCACAAGGATAGTATTATGTTAGTCGTTATGGATGCGCATGCTACTGCCGAGCAGATCGAGCAGGTGTGCCGCGCGATCACCGCACTGGGCTATAGCCCTCACGCCATGCCCGGGCCAACGCGCACCGCGATTGGCATTATCGGCAATCGCGGCCCGATTGTGGAGGCCGATGCGATCGAACGGCTGCCGGGCGTGCGCGAGCTCATCAGTGTTACCGCGCCCTACAAGCTGGTGTCGCGCGAGTTTCGTGAAGCCGACACAGTCGTGCACATTGGCGAGGCGCTTGGCGCGGCCCATCCAGCCGAGATCGGCGGGGCGGCAGTGGCGGTGATCGCCGGCCCTTGCACTGTCGAAAGCCGCGACCAAGTGCTCGAAGTTGCGCTCGCCGTCAAGCGGGCCGGTGCGCTGATGCTGCGCGGTGGGGCCTATAAGCCGCGTACATCACCATATGCGTTCCAGGGCCTTGGCATCGAGGGGCTGCGGCTGCTGGCGGAGGCGCGGGAGGTTACTGGGCTGCCGGTCGTCACCGAGATCATGGATGCCGAGACATTGCCGATGGTATTATCGTGCGCTGATATGCTGCAGATCGGCGCGCGCAATATGCAAAACTATCCACTGCTGAAAGCAGTTGGGCGCAGCGGGCGGCCCGTACTGCTCAAGCGCGGCTTCGCGGCGACTGTGAAAGATCTGTTGCTGGCGGCCGAGTATATCCTTGCGGAGGGCAACCCGCAGGTGGTACTGTGCGAGCGCGGCATCCGCACCTTCGACGACGGTGCGCGCTTCACGCTTGACCTACACGCGGTGCCGCTGATCAAGCAGCTCTCGCACCTACCAATCATCGTCGATCCCTCGCATGCCAGCGGCCGGGCCGCTCGAGTCGTGCCATTGGCGCGCGCCGCGGTCGCCGCCGGCGCCGATGGGCTAATCGTCGAGGTGCACCACGCGCCCGCTTTCGCTGCTTGCGATGGCGAGCAAGCGCTGACGCCGCCGACGTTCGCCGCCATGATGAATCAGGTCGAACGGATCGCCGCCGCGATCGATCGCCCGCTGGCCGTTTCGACAGTGAGCACGATCTGATAACAAATGCCGAGAGAGGTAGAATATGTCCGATCTCCAGGCTCAGTTCGAAGCAGCGGCGAGTGCGGCCCAGAGCCTCATAAAACGACCGGATAACGATACGTTGCTGCGGCTGTATGCGCTGTACAAGCAGGCGACCGTTGGCGACGCGACCGGCGGCCGCCCCGGCTTCACCGATTTCGTTGGCCGGGCGAAGTACGATGCTTGGGCTAAGCTAAAGGGCACTGGCAAAGACTCGGCGATGCAGAGCTACATTGCGCTCGTCGAGAGTCTGAAAGAGGGTCGGTCGTAGCTGTTCGGATGTACGGCTATTAGACGCCGACGAACGCGGACGAACGCGGAAAAGACCAGCTATTTGCGTTCGTCGGCGTCCGCTTACCCCAACTGCGAACAGATTCGGTCGGTAGTACTATTGACGAAGTGGCCTGGCGCGCGTATAGTAGTCGGAATAATGATCTAACCGAATCTGGAGCTATGCGCCTGCTTTTACGTGATCAAGCAACTGTAATGACCGGCAGTCGCCGCCGCTGCCCTCTGCGCCCTTGCGCGGAGGGCTTTTTTATCGCCAGAAGTCAGAGTCAGCAGTCAGGAGTCAGAATATGCTGGCTCCTGACTGCTAACAACAGGAGGTACAGATGACAATCGACTGGAACGACAAATACGCCCGCGATGGATTAACGTTCGACGATGTGCTGCTGGTGCCGAATGAGTCGCGTGTGCTGCCCTCCAGCGTCGACGTGGGCACTCAGCTGACTCGCGCGATTCGCATGCATATTCCGATCACCAGCTCGGCGATGGACACAGTGACCGAGCAGCGCCTGGCGATCGCCCTCGCGCGCGAAGGTGGTATCGGCTTTATTCACAAGAATCTGTCGATCGCCGATCAGGCCGAAATGGTGCGCAAAGTCAAACGCTCGGAGAGTGGCATGATCAGCGACCCGATTACAATGGGGCCAGATAAGACGGTCGGCGATGCGCTGGATCTGATGGCCGAGTATCGCATTTCGGGCATTCCGATCACCACCGCCGATGGCGACCTGGTGGGCATTCTCACCAACCGCGATCTCCGTTTCGAAACCGACCGCAGCCGGCCGCTCCACGAGCTGATGACGTCGCAGAATCTGGTGACAGTGCCAGAAGGCACGACGCTGGAGCAGGCCAAGGAAATTCTGCATAAGCATCGGATCGAGAAGCTGCTCGTTGTGGATCGGCGCGGTAAGCTTTCAGGCATGATCACCGTCAAGGATATCATGAAGCAGATCGAGCACCCCAACGCCTGTAAGGACGAACGCGGCCGCTTGCGCGTAGGCGCGGCGATCGGCGCGTCGGGCGATTTCCTGGATCGCGCGGCGGCGCTGGTCAAGGTCGGCACCGATGTACTGGTGCTCGATACGGCGCATGGCCACTCGAGTGGCGTGCTCGACGCGGTGCTGCGCGTGCGCGAGGCCTTCCCGCGTATCCAGCTCGTCGCCGGGAACGTCTCGACCGGCGCGGGCGCGGCGGCACTCTGCGAGCGCGGCGTCGACGCGATCAAGGCCGGCCAAGGGCCCGGATCGATTTGTACTACCAGAGTAGTCTCCGGCGCGGGTATGCCGCAGATCACCGCCGTGACCGAGTGCGCGCGCGTGGCCGAGCGCTTCGGCGTGCCGGTGATCGCCGATGGCGGCATCAAGTACAGCGGCGATATCGCTAAGGCGCTGGCGGCCGGCGCGCACAGCGTGATGATCGGCTCGCTGTTCGCCGGCACCGAGGAAAGCCCTGGCGAGACGATCTTGTACGAAGGCCGCAGCTATAAGAGCTATCGCGGCATGGGCTCGATCGGTGCGATGCAGCGCGGCAGCGGCGATCGGTATTTCCAGAGCAGCGGCGAAGGCAAGAAGCTGGTGGCCGAAGGAATCGAGGGCATGGTCGCGTACAAAGGGCCGCTGGGCGATACGATCTTCCAGCTAGTCGGCGGCCTGCGCTCGGGCATGGGCTATGTCGGCGCGAAAGACATCGAGGCATTGCGGCGCGACGCGCGCTTCATCCGTATCTCAATGGCCGGCCTGGTCGAGAGCCATCCGCACGACGTAACGATCACCAAGGAGGCGCCGAACTACGAGCGGCGTTGAGGCGTGACAAGATGACAAGATGACAAGGTCAACTGTCACCTTGTCATCTTGTCATTATTTCACGAAGGTATTCGCCTATACCATGAACTCCTGTTCACCGCTCACGATATAGCGTTCGATCAAGTCGAGCAGCAGATCAAGATCGAACGGCTTGTGGATGAAGCCATCGGCTGAACTTGTACCAATCGGCACGCCCACCGCACTCATCAGAATCACCGGCACATCCTTCAACTGCGGATCGCGCTTCACCGCATTCGCCAGCTCAATCCCGTTCATTTTGGGCATCATCACATCCGATAGAATGAGTGCCGGCGCGTCTTGCATTTGGTGCAGCGATGTCAGCGCTTCCTGGCCATTGGTCGCGATCATCGTTCGCATGCCCAAATCTTCAATGAGCGAGGCAACCATGTCTACAAGCATATCCTCATCATCAACAACCATGATGCATGGTGGTAGATTAGCCATAATAAACATCATATCTCGAAAGATGTATTTCGATGCGTCTAGCGGGTCGATTGCATATGCGGGCTAGGCGGCGAAACTCTTAGTACACCTTGGTCCAGCCTCCACAGAATCTTCTGCCAAGTGTGTCCTGCGCTCACGCAGCGCGGCGCCAATAGATGCATTGTGTGCTTTACATGTTCGGCAGGTAAAAGCTGACACTCTATATCAATGACGTAATATCGAAGCAAGAATTGTTCCATCATTCGTATGGCATATGACATATATAGACATAAGATTCAACTGCCAGGAGCGCTGGCACAATCCTTGCAATACCAGAGAATTGATGCGCCACACGGCAACATGCGCGCCTGCGACCATGGAGGGAGGTGCCAGTATGCCTTTTGAACAGCTTAGCGATTTGCCCGATTCGGTACAGCATGTGCTTCCAAAGCACGCCCAAGAGATTTACCGCGCCGCTTTTAACAGCGCCTGGCAGCAATACGACCAGCCGGGCGAACGGCGCGCGGGACGGAGTCGCGAGGAGACCGCACACGCGGTCGCGTGGAGCGCTGTCGAGCAAACATATACCAAAGACGAGCGGACAGGTAGGTGGGTCGAGAAGCGTTAGCTTCAACAGATCTGAATCGGCCATTGAATGAAGAGGAGGAGTTGTATGATGTACAACCACGAATTTGAGCGCCCGGCCGGTGACTCTATGCCGAATACCTTCGAGCAGCAGTATGGGCAGGACTGGTGGCTCTGGTTGGCTGGTGGGCTAAGCGTTGTGTTTGCGGCAGTCGCAGGAGTGCTGCTCGTGCTGGCACGCCGGCGCCGCCCGACGCGGCTGGAGCGGGCCGAGGCATCGCTGGTTGCCGCCGCGACGCGCGCCGAACAGGCCGCCCGAACCGTCCGCAAGCAGGGCCCGCGGTGGGTCGAGCGCGGTGCCGATCGGGTCGAGCAGGCCGCGCGCAGCGTGCGCAAGCAAGGCCCAGCGGTGGTGGTCAAGAGCGGCACGCAGGTCGAGCAGTGGGGCCGGATGCTGCGCAAGCGCGGCCCGGCGTTCCTTGAACGCAGCGCCGATCGGGTCGAGCAGGCCGCGCGGAATGTCCGCAAGCAAGCGCCGAGCATGGTTGCGAACAGCGCCAGCCGCGCCGAGCAGGCCGCCAGGATTGCGCGTAAGCAAGGCCCCGCCAAGCTGCGCACAGGCTACCAGCAGACCGAGCAGGTGTTGAACCGCACGCGCGCGATCGGCACGACCGTCGCCGATCAGGCTGGCCGTGTGGTCGAGCGCACCCGCGCGGTCGGCGCCGACATCGCCGATGGAGCTCAAAGTCTCAGCGAGCGCATTCAGAAGCGTGTACGCTAACCGCGCATCTTAGAACAAGCTACCGCACATGCGATCCAAGTTCCTATAGTTCCTTTAGTTCCCGTGCATAGGAAATGAAGGAACTATGGGAACTTGGAAGACCCAGGAGGCAATCGTTCGTCCTCCGTCACCCCAGGTTCTTTATCGCCCGGCATCGGCATCCTGATAGGCGGCGAGCGTACGTTCGGCCGTCGCGCGCCACGAGAAGCTCCGCGCCTGCTGCAGCCCGCGCTCACTCAGATCGGCGCGCAGATCGCGATCGCTCAGCAACTGCAGCAGCGCGGCGCCCAGCGCATCGGGGTCGGTTGGGTTGACCGTGATACCCGCATCGCCAACGACTTCGGGCATGCTGCTACGATCCGATGTGACCACTGGCGTGCCGCAGGCCATCGCTTCCAGCGGCGGCATGCCAAAGCCCTCGTACAGCGAGGGAAACGCGAACACCGTGGCCGCGGCGTACCAAAGCGCCTGGTCGGCGGCATCGATATACCCGACGAAGCGAATCCGGTCGCCTAGGTTCAGCGCTTCGGCCTTGGCGAAAATATTGCCGTACAACCAGCCCTTGCCACCGCCAATAATCAAGGGCGCGTCGGTCGACGCGGCGATCCGCGCGTAAGCTTCCAGCAATGTCGGCAGATTCTTACGCGGTTCCAATGTACCGAGAAACAGAATAAAATGCTCGGGCAGCCCCGCGCGCAGGCGGAACGCCGCCAGTTGCGCGGGTTCGGGTGGGGTAAAGCGCGCATCGCAGGCGTCGTAGGTGACCACAATCTTTTCAGGCGGAACGCCAAGCAGGCGCACGATTTCGTTCTTCGTAGCCTCCGACACGGCCAAGATCCGCGCCGCGCGCCGCACCGAAACGCGCGTTGCCCAGGTTAGGTACGCGCGATTGACCGGGCGAAAGGTTTGCGGAAAGCTCAGGAACGCAAGATCGTGGATCGTGATCAAGCTGGGGACTGGGCAGAGCATCGGCGCGACATTGAGGACCCCGTGGAATACGTCGGCGCCATTGACGCGCAATAGTGCTGGAGCATAGAGCTGCTCCCAGGGAATGCGCACGCGCGGGTTAATTGTGGGGAACAGGCTGGGCTTGACCCTGAAGTTTGGCGGCAGCTTTAGCCTGCCGTTGTCGAGGCCGCGGGTCGTATACACCGTGTAGTGATTATGCCGGTCGATTTCACCGAGATGTGTCAGCAGCGCTTCAGCGTAGTTGGAAACTCCAGCGCGCCGGAAGCTGCGGGTATGTGCCAGGAGATGGGCGTTGATGGCGATGTGCATTGCTATTACGTATTGCGTATTGCGTATTGCGGCCGAACCCCTACGCAATACGCAATACGCAATACGCCTTGTTGAGATTCGAAACAGGGGTATGACTTACGGCAACGCGGCATAGGTTGGCGACGGGATGACGCCCCAGTAATCGCGCGGCCAGTACGACACCCAGGCCTTGCCGATGATGCGATCCAGCGGCAGTGGCCCCCACTCGCGCGAGTCGCTACTGTTGTTCCGATTGTCGCCCATCACAAAGACGGTTCCAGGCGGAACGACCACCGACTGCCCATCGCTGCAGGGATCGCCGCCGCGACAGGTTGTCTGCACGCCTTTGAGATACGGCTCGTCGAGCAATTGTTCGTTCACAAAGACCTGACCGTCTTTAATCACAACGGTATCACCAGGCAAACCAATCACGCGCTTGATATAGTCCTTGCTCACATCGCGCGGATACTCGAACACCACCACTTCGCCGCGCCGCGGTAGGTGGAATGGATAGACTACCTTAGCATCCAGATCGGCTTTGCCCGGCAGAATCTGAAGCGGAGCATTCAGATCAAAGTGAAAATAGACAATTTTATTGACCAGAATATACTGCCCGGTATGCAGGTTGGGCTCCATACTCTGACCCTCGATTTTGAAGTTCTGAATGACACCGCGAACGATCAGGAATACGAGCAAGATGAAGATCGCGGTCTCCAGCAGCTCTTTGACAACACTGCGCACACCCTGTACGGTGCGCTCGTCGTCTTGGTCGTTGGGGGTGCGCTCCCAACCCGGGGCGCCGGGTCGTTCGTCCGCCACGGTATGGGCCGACTGGTCGAGACCGAGCCTGCGCCGCAAGGGAGTTTCGTCCATTGCTCTTGTTATCTCACTATCTTAGCGGACGAATCCGCGATCCAATCTCAGTGATGATCTGACATCAGGGAAACCCTGCGGGAGGATGCGCAGGGCTTTGCCCTGCGCACCTCCTGATCTAACGAAGCAGTGATAAGGCAATCACGATGCCCAAACCGGCGTGGCACGCAGCTGAAGCGACTTGATACCGCGCCCTAAAATGCATTATACTCCATAGGACAGGAGAATGCCAGCAGGAGCAGATATGCGGCTGACTGAACTCGTAGATCCTGATACAGAAGGGCGAGTGCGCTGTGGGGTATGCCAGTGGCGCTGTAGCCTTGCGCCTGGCGAAGCCGGCCGCTGTGAGGTTCGTGCCGCTAGCGTCGCCGGCATCGAGGTACTCAACGACGGCATGATCAGCGCGGCGAACTTTGGTCCAATTGAAGACCACCGGCTGTGGCATTTTTTCCCCGACACACAGGTACTGGCGCTCGGCAGTTGGGGCTACGCCTTCCCCGCCGATCAGCAGCGTGGGCACTATGGTGTGATCCCCGACGATGAGAGCAAACGCCGCCGCCTGTCGCCTGAACGCGCGGCCGCCGTAGCGTTGGAACAATTATGCCGCGGTGTGGTCTGGAGCTTTAGCGATCCATCGGTCTCGTTGGAATATGTCACCGATATCTTGAAGTTCAGCCGCGCCAGTAGCCGTTACACCGCGCTAGTGACTACAGGATACTCGACGCTCGCGGCGGTCGATCAGTTCGGGCATTATCTCGACGGGATGAGCCTTGAGCTGCGCGCATTCGACGATGGAGCCTATAAGCGGCTCGCCGGCGTGGACGATTGGCGCGGCATTTTAGACTTCGCGGCACATGCCAAACACCGCTGGAACTGCCATATCGAAATCACCACGCGCCTGCATCCGCATGTCAACGACTCGATCGATCAGATCCAGGCGATCGGCGGCTGGATTCGCGACACGTTGGGCGCGCATACCGCATGGCACCTGCTCCCCGGCGACGCTGGCGCGGCGGCCGCGGCATCGGTTGCGCGAGCGCGGCGGCTGGCGCACGAGCTGGGGCTGCACTATATCTATGGTCCTGAGCCGGGCCAGAACACCCCTTGCCATGCCTGTGGGTCAACGCTGATCGAGCGCGGCGCCACCGCCGGGCGGCCGATCGGCATCATCGATGGCCACTGCGCATCTTGCGGCGCCGACCCGCACATGCGCCTGTCGATCTTCAAGCGCTAATGCGTAGTACGTAGTGCTGCATTGGCAGTTACTACGCACTACGCACTATGTGTGGTATACTACCCGCTAATCGCATAGCCGAATGACGGGCGCGGGAGAGCACCGCACGCGCGGTCGCCGAAGGAGCAAGCCTAGGTTAGCCATTCCTAGCGCGAATCTCTCAGGCCCCCGAACTGCGCCCCGACGGCACTCTGGAGAGCCGGCGAGCTACGCTCGCATGGCACCGAAGGAGTAACCCGACCTTAAGAACAAAGAACAAAGAATAAAGAACAAAGTCCGAAACACTTTTTGTTCTCTGTTCTCTGTTCTTATGCGGGGCACCTCTCAGGTACGCGGACAGAGCTCAGGCAGCTGGCCTGATGCTGTTCGCGTTTTTGATTCTTACTACTATGCTTGAGACATGGCGCTTGATCATCGACGACCCATGCGACGGCGCGACGAATATGGCTCGCGACGAGGCGATCGCCACGGTCCATGCCGCTGGCGCAACGCCGCCCACGTTGCGGCTGTATCGCTGGCAGCCAGCCTGCCTGTCGCTTGGGCGCTTCCAACGGAGCGGCGAGATCGACCGCGAAGCATGCGCGCGGCGCAGCATTGCGATCGTGCGGCGGCCGTCGGGCGGGCGCGCGCTGCTGCACGACGAGGAGCTGACCTACGCGATCATCGTGCGAGACGACCACCCGCTGCTCGGCGGCGAGTCGATCCTGGCAAGTTACCGGCAGATCAGCCTGGCGCTGCGGGATGGCCTGCGGCGGCTGGGCGTCGCGGCCGAGCTCACGCCAGTCGAGCGCGAGCGGCGCGCCGGTGGCTCGGCGGCTTGCTTCGACGCCCCGGCCAGCTACGAACTGACGGTTGTTGGGCGTAAGATTGCCGGTAGCGCACAGACCCGCCGCGACGGCGTATTGTTGCAGCACGGCGCCATTCCGCTAGCGCCGCATGCCAATCGATTGGCAGCACTGATCCGTCACCCGCCGGAAGATCTGGACGCGAAGATGATCGCGTTGAGCGACGCCTGTGGGCAAACAGTCTGTTTCGAGGAGCTGGCCGAAGCATTGGTCGCTGGGTTTGCCGCAACGTGGAACATCGCATTTGCGCCCGGCGCCCTGACCGATGCGGAGCAGCAGGAAGTGCGACTGCGCGCGGAGAAGTACGCCGATAGCGGCTGGACATTCGCGAGGTAGCACAATGAGCGGTTCGGGAAATTCAAATGAACTGCCGCCGGCTTGGCAATTTCACCAACTCATGACTTCCTATTACGTGCCGCAAGCGATCTACGTCGCCGCGCAGCTCGGCCTGGCCGATCACCTGGCGCGTAATCCGCAGACCGCCGGCGAGCTGGCGCGCGCGACGGCAACCGACCCAGCGGCGCTCAACCTGCTGCTCTATGCGCTATCCAGCATCGGCATCTTTACCGCGGCACCCAACGGAATCTGGCAACTGACTCCGCTCGCAACCTATCTGCAGTCCGATACGCCGCACTCGCAGCGCGGCTGGGCGCTATTCCACGGCGCCGTCGGCTATCGCGCCTGGGCCGAGCTGAAGCAGACGATCGAGACCGGCGGCGCGGCGTTCGCGCGCGCCTTTGGCGACGACTTTTATGGCTACATGGCCACACATCGCGAGCTCGCCGCCGAATGGGACTCCGCCATGAACCAGACCGCGCGCAGCTGGCTGGGGGCGCTGACCGACAGCTATGACTTTAGCGGGCTCACGACGATTGTCGATGTGGGTGGTGGCCAGGGCACGCTGCTGGCAATGCTCCTGCAGGCGCTACCGTACGCGCGGGGTATCTTGCTCGATCTGCCGCATGTCGTAGCCGGCGCCGGGCTGGTGCTGAGCGCTGCGGGCGTGGCCGATCGCTGCACAATTGTCGGCGGCAATGCATTCCAGGCAGTGCCGCGTGGCGGGGATGCGTATATCATCGCGCGCGTACTGCTGAACTGGGACGACGCCAGCGCATTGCGGTTGCTACAAAGCTGCCGCCATGCGATGCACGATCAGGCACGCATCCTAGTGATCGACGTAGTCGCGGATGAAGCTGCATTTGCGGAACCAGGCGTCGCCTTCGGCGACCTGAATCTGTTGGTGCAATTCGGCGGGCGGCAGCGGAGTGCTGAAGCATTTCGCACGTTATTCAGACAAGCCGGGCTTAGCTTGATCACTATCGTTCCGACGCAATCGCATTTCAAAATTCTTGAAGGTCGAGCGGAACTTCCGCCCAAAGACAATCTGGTATAATCGTTGCACCACTTGCTTTCCCACCGAAATCTATACATCCTGCATAGATGAAAGGAGGCTGCGAGATGACCTCATCCGAGCCACTCAAGCGTACACCGCTCTTCGATCGCCACGTCGCCATGGGCGCGCGGGTGGTCGAGTTTGGCGGCTGGGAAATGCCGGTGCAATACAGCGGCATCGTGGACGAGCACAACGCCGTGCGGAACGCCGCCGGCCTGTTCGATATCAGCCATATGGGCGAGGTTGAGGTCAAAGGCCGCGACGCGCTGGCGTTCCTGCAGCATATCGCCACCCAGGATGTCGCGACGATCGGCGTGGGGTTGTCGAACTACTCGCTGATGTGCCACCCCGGCGGCGGGATCGTCGACGACATCTTCATCTACAACCTGCCCGACGGCTACATGGTAGTTGTTAACGCCTCGAACACCGAGAAGGACTTCGCCTGGATGCTCGACAACATGCAAGGCTTCAATGTCGAAGTGACGAATATCTCCGACCGAGCCGCGATGCTGGCGCTGCAAGGGCCAGCGGCCGAAGGTATCCTCGCCAAGGCCACCGATATCGACACCGCGGACGTTGCGTTCCACGGCGTCACCACCGGCATGCTGCTCGGCGACATCCCGGCGCTGATCGCGCGTACCGGTTACACCGGCGAGGACGGCTTCGAGCTGTTCGTCGACGACGACAAGGCTGTAAAGCTATGGGACGGGCTGCTCGAACTGGGCAAAGACGCGGGACTGAAGCCCTGCGGTCTGGGCGCGCGCGATAGCCTGCGCTTCGAGGCCTGTCTGCCGCTCTATGGTCACGAGATCGCCGACGATATCAACCCGTACGAAGCCAAGCTGGGCTGGGTGGTGAAGCTCGACAAAGGTGATTTCGTCGGGCGCGCCGCACTACAGCAGATCAAGCAGGCCGGCGTGCGCCGCAAGCTCACCGGCTTTGAGGTGATCGGCCGTGGGATCGCGCGCGGCGGCTACGAGATCCGCGATACCAGCGGAAATCGCGTCGGCGAGGTAACGACCGGCATGCCATCGCCGACGCTCGGCAAGAACTATGGGCTTGGCTATGTGCCGACTGAGCTGGCGAGCGAAGGCAGCGAGTTCGACGTGGTGGTGCGCGACCGGCCGGTGCGGGCGCAAGCGGTGAAGACGCCGTTTTATAAGCCGAGATACAAAAAGTAGTCAGGAGTCAGGAGTCAGAATTCATAAGATTGCGACATCCATGTTCTGACTCCTGACTCTTGACCCCTGAATTTTCATATCGAGGAGGCACGTTTATGGCATTCAAAACCCCCGCCGAACTTCAGTACACCAAGACCCACGAATGGATCAAAATCGAGGGCGATGAGGCGACGGTCGGCATCTCCGACTACGCGCAGGACGCGCTCGGCGACGTGGTGTATGTCGAGCTGCCCGAGGTTGGCGCATCATACGAGGCCGGCGCGCCGTTCGGCGCGGTCGAGTCGGTCAAGGCCGCCTCGGATCTGTACCTGCCGGTCGCCGGCGAGATCGTCGCGATCAACGAGCCGCTGATCAGCACGCCCGAGCTGCTGAACAGCGACCCGTACGGCAGCGGATGGCTGGTCAAGATCAAGGTTGCCGAGGGTGTCGGCGCGCTCATGAGCGCCGAGGCCTACGAAAAGTTTGTCGATGAGATTAAACACTAGCAAATTGCAAATTGCAAATTGTAGATTGCAGATTGTAGATTGAGAGACTCCTAATCTGCAATCTGAAATCTGCAATCTGAAATGGAGTCCAGGGTGTCTCACTACATTTCGATAACCGAGGCCGAGCGCGCCGAAATGCTGGCGAACATCGGCGTTACAAACATGGCCGATCTCTTCGAGGGTGTGCCGGCCGAGGTGCGTTTTCCCGAACTGAAGCTGCCGCCGGCGCTCTCGGAGATTGAGCTGCGGCGCGAGCTCAACGCGCTGTCGAATCAGAATGGCAATGCCGTCAGCCATAGCATTTTCCTCGGCGCGGGCGCCTATAACCATTTCGTGCCCAGTGCGGTCGACCAGATTCTGCGTCGCGCCGAGTTCTACACCGCCTACACGCCCTACCAGCCGGAGATCAGCCAGGGCACACTCCAGGCAATCTTCGAATATCAGAGCCTGATCTGCGCAATCACCGGCATGGACGTGGCCAACGCCTCGCACTACGACGGCGGCACCGCGCTGGCCGAAGCCGCGATTATGGCCGTCTCGGCCTTGCGCAATCGCCGTACTATCGTGGTGGCGCCGAGCGTCAACCCGCAGTATCGCGCGGTGATCCGCACGTACCTCCAGGGCGCCGGCATCCGCGTCCGCGGCGATGAGAACCCCAACGCCACGCTCGACGACGTGCTCGATCAAGTCGACAACACCACCGCCGCTGTGATGGTGCAGAGCCCGGACTTCTTCGGCACGCTGCACGACCTCAAGCCACTGGTCGAGAAGGCGCACGCCGCTGGCGCGCTGTTCGTGGCGCACTTCGACCCGATCGCGCAGGGGTTGTTCCAATCGCCTGGCGAGGCCGGCGCCGATATCGCTACCGCCGAGGGCCAGCCGCTGGGCATCGGGCTGACCTATGGCGGCCCGTATCTGGGAATCTTCTGCTGCAAGCAGCAGTATGTCCACAAGCTTGCCGGCCGAGTTGTCGGCGCGACCAAGGATGTCGAGGGGCGGCTGGCGTACGTGCTGACGCTGCGGGCCCGCGAGCAAGACATCCGCCGCGAGCGCGCGACGTCGAATATATGCACGAATCAAGGTCTGATGGCGCTGGCCGCCGCGGTGTACCTTAGCCTCGTCGGTCGGCAGGGGCTGCGGCGCGTGGCCGAGCTGTGTTACCACCGTGCGCACTACGCTGCCGCGGAGATCGCCAAGCTGCCCGGCTACAGCGTGCTCGATCGCGGGCCGTTCTTCAAGGAATTCGTGGTGCACTGCCCGCGCCCGGTCGCCGAGATCAATGCCGCGTTGCGCGAGCGCGGCATCGTCGGCGGCTACGACCTGTCGCAGGACTACGCCGGCCACGAGAACGCCATGCTGCTGTGCGTGACCGAGATGAACAGCCGGGGCGAGATCGATGGGCTGGTGCAAGCGCTTGGAAGCATCTGACAAGATGACACGATGACAAGATGATAGATCGCTTGAACGTCATCTTGTCACCTTGTCAGCTTGTCATCGTGTCACGATTATGTCGTTGACCACTCAACAGCTTGAGATCATCCTCAACCGGGCCATGCCTGAGGAGCGGCTGCGCGAGGCGCGAGCGCTCACGGCCGACCGCTATGTTCTCGCGCTGGCGGGCGGCGAGCGGCTGAACGTCCAGGCCTTCGGTTCAGAGGATGCGGCCGCCACGACGGCGGAAGCGCTGCGGCTGCTGCGCGGCGAGATCGATCTGCCCATCCCGCAGCTGCATGCCAGCGACGCCGAAGGCGCGACGGTCGGCACGCCATATGTGCTGCTGAGCGAATTGAACGGCGAACCGCTCGGGCAAGTGTTACACCAACTCAACGAGGATCAGCTCTACCAACTGGGGCGGCGAATGGGCGAGATCATGTGCCGGGTGCACCGGCTGATCTGCGAGCAGTATGGCCCGCTCGCCGGCGACCAGGTCGTGGCGACCGACGAGCGTGGCTATGTCTTGGCACGCCTCGCGCGCGACATCCAGCGCTGTGGCGAGCTCGGCCTGCTCGATCGCCGCGCCGGCGATGAGCTCGCCGGCTGGTTCGAGCGCCAGTTCAACCCGGTCGGCCGCCAGCCGGCGCTGGTGCATGGCGCGCTGGGCATGCACCAGGTGCTGGTGCGCCAGTCCAAAAGCGGCTGGCAGATCAGCGGCCTGCTGGGCTGGTCCCAGGCGCTGGGCTGGTCGCCGGCATGGGACCATGTGACCTGGCTCGACGCCACCGACGATCCGCGCTGTTTTGGCCTGCGGGTGGGCTATGGCAATGCCTACGACAACAACACGACCCGCACCTATGAGCAGGTGCGCGAACACGCGCTGGCACCGTACCGCATCCTGCTGCTGCTCCAGCGCATACAAGCGGCCTACGACGCCGGCAATATCGATGAGTGTACGCGACGGCGCGGCGTGCTGCGCAGGTTTATGCAGGTGCTCGATGTGTGATCGTCGTCAGTTGTCAGTGGTCCGTGGTGATCGGCGGTGGGCGATGTTTGCGGGGGAGGCCGAGGTCAGTGGCGTTGAGCATGCGGGCGAGCAGCGTTAGCCGGCAATCCTTTGCATGCGGTTATTTCTTCTCTGTGATGACTTGGAGACCCGGAATTTGTTGAAAATCATCGGGATCATGCGTAACCAACGGTAATCCGTACTGAAGCGCTGTCGCGGCCATCCAGGCGTCTTGTGGAGATATAGAAAGTCCGCCTGCTGCGCGCTGTGCGCGGACGGTCGCCCACCAGCGGCATGTATCAAAATCGACGGGCAGGATGGTATATTTAGCGTTGATGGTTGCCTCCAAATGCTGCACGCGTGGTAGGCCCCAATTGCGGAACGCGGCCCATTGCAGCAACTCGGCCACCGTCATTAGTGCAATACCGAGTTCCTGGCCCAGGAGCCGTGGTTCGTACAGCTTGCTACGGCTGTCCTGCTTATACAGGTACGACACGATATTGGTATCGACGAGGATCAGGCTCATAAGTCGTGTTCGAGGTCTGGCATGTCGCGCATGCGATCAGTTGCACGCTGCCGGGCGAGATACTCGTTAATATCGTCGGCGGTTTCGTCCTCAGGCCAGAAATCGGCAGCAAAGTCGCGCAAGTCGGTGACTGGCGCTGTTCGGCGGACTGTTGCAGGTAGGTCAATCGTCGTCTCACTATTCACCGATGGACGAACGGTTGTTTGTGGAAATCGTTCTTGTAGGACGCGGGTGAGAGCTTGAATGACCTCAAGCTGCTCGGATGGTGATAATTGCTGGGCGGCAGCGACCACCGCCTGTACTGTTGTTGTGGTCATCTGCGTCTCCCTTCTAGTATCTAACAATATGTATCCGTATTGTAGCGACACTAGTATCTATGCGCAAATCACACGGGCATTATATGTCTCGCTATGCGAGAGTCGATAGCGTGTAAATAGATTATCATAACTTGAACGTTTGTTCAAGTAGGAAAGGACTATATGGACACCTACGAGCCACCGATCTTTGAACTCTCGGCACCCGGCAAGATCGGCGTGAACTTACCTCGATTAGACGTACCCGAAACAGAGCTTCCCGCGCACTTGCTGCGCCAGGATAATCTCGCAGATATGCCTGAATTGACTGAGCCAGAGGTCATGCGGCACTTCACGCGGATCAGCCAGCGAAACTTCTGTATCGACACAGGCATGTATCCGCTAGGTTCATGTACAATGAAAGCCAATCCTAAGATTCACGAAGAGGTCGCGCGCTACCCCGGCTTCGCGGCGTCGCACCCGCTGCAGGGCGAGGCGCTCTCGCAGGGCGCGCTGCGGCTGATGTACGAGCTGCAGGAGCTGCTTGGTGAGATCTCGGGCTTCGAGGCGGTATCGCTGCAGCCGGCCGCTGGCGCGCAGGGCGAGTTCACCGGCGCACTGGTGATCCGTGCGTATCACCTCGACCGCGGCGATGCTGCGCGCACGGAGATTCTGGTGCCCGATGCGGCCCATGGCACCAACCCGGCCACCGCCGCGATGGGTGGTTTCAAGGTCGTCGAGATCAAGAGTGACGCGCGCGGGAATGTCGACCTTGAAGATCTGAAGAGCAAGCTCTCGCCACGCTCCGCCGGCATGATGCTGACCAACCCAAACACCGTCGGCATGTTCGAGGAGCACATTCGCGAGGTGACCCGGCTGGTGCACGAGGCTGGCGGCCTGATGTACGGCGACGGCGCGAACTTCAACGCAATCCTGGGCATCGTGAAGCCCGCTGAGGTCGGGTTCGACTTTATGCACTACAATTTGCACAAGACCTTCACTACCCCCCACGGCGGCGGCGGCCCTGGCTCGGGCGCGGTTGGCTGCACGGCCGAGCTGGCCAAGTTTCTGCCTGGCCCGCGCGTGCGAGTGAGGCTAGAGGCTAGAGATTTGGGGCTTGAAGGCGCCAAGACAACCCAAGCCTCAAGCCTCAAGTCTCAGGTCTCACGCTACGAGTTCTTCACACCCGAAAAGTCGATCGGCCGCGTCAAAGTGTTCTGGGGCAACTTTGGCATGCTGGTGCGCGCCTGGACCTATATTCGCACACTCGGCGCGGCCGGCCTGCGCGAGGTCAGCGAGATAGCGGTGCTCAATGCCAACTACCTGCGCGTGAAGCTACAAGGCACCTACCCGCCGGCCTACGATCGTATCTGCATGCACGAGACTGTGCTGAAGGGCCAGATCAGCGAGGCGCCCGCGGCGCGCACGCTCGACATCGCCAAGCGGCTGATCGACTATGGATTCCATCCGCCGACAGTCTACTTCCCGCTGATTGTGCCCGAGGCGCTGATGATCGAGCCAACTGAGACCGAGAGCAAGCGCAACATGGATGCGTTTATCGACGCCATGCTGAAGATCGCCGACGAGGCCCGCCGCGACATCGAGATCCTGCACCAGGCGCCAACCACCGCACCGGTGCGCCGCGTCGACGAGGTGCGCGCCGCGCGCCAGCCAATTCTTAAGTACGACGCCGAAAAGATCGCCAGGCTGCGCGAGGAAGGTGCGGCAAAGGTCGGCGAGCAGCTCGCGGCGCCGACGGCTTAGTCGGCCGCTTGACAAGGAAGCGGCGGTACATAGAATGCACCGCCGCCGTTTCTTAGCCTTCATTTGCAGGGCGCAGTTCCAGAATAACTTCTTACAAATACACCTTACAAAAACGTAACTACACGCACTATTCAGCCTCTAGTCTTCAACACTTTCTTATGCTATACTTCCCAATACACTCATTTTGTGCCCAACACAAACCGCTTGCACCCATTATTGCAGCGATCAGCAGCTTACGTCGAAGCTTCATCTCTAAACCCTAGGGTGCGTCATGAAAACGTATCGCGATTTCGAAATACAGATCAGCTCACTTGGCGAGCAGAGCTATGCGCTATTCGTGAGCGGGCCAGGCGGCGATGCGCGCAGCACGATCACCTTGCCGACCAACAACCCGATCTACCAGGCGCTCGCGAGCCGATTGGCCCAGTTCGATACCGACGAAGCCGGCTTGTTCGATCTTGGGCAGATCTTATTCCAAACCCTGTTCCAAGGTCCGATCAAAGATGTCTACACACGCAGCCAGAGCGCGATCGGGTCCGATCAGGGCATGCGCCTGCGCCTCAATATCGACCTTGAGAAGGAGGTTGAGGTCGCCGCGCTGCCGTGGGAATTTCTCTGCGACCCCGACCAAGGCCCGCTGGCGATGCTCGACGCGCCAATTGTCCGCTATCTGCCGCAACAATCGGTCATCCCCGGCTTGGTGACGCCATTACCGCTCAAAGTGCTGCTGACCGGCGCTCAAACGCCGCCGCCAGCCGCGATTGAGCGCGAGCTGGCCGAGGTGCAGGCGGCATTGTCCGCATTCGGCAACAATGTTCAGATCACGGTCGAGCCGCATCTGACCAGCGCCAAGCTTCGCGCGCTCTTGCGCGAGGGCTTTCATGTCTGGCACTTCATCGGCCATGGTGGGGTGAGCCGCGACGGCGTGACCAGCCTGCTGCACTTCGAAGACGCGACCGGCGACGTCGCCGATGTGAGCGCGCGCGAGCTAGGCATTCTGTTGCAGCGTAGCGGCCTGCGCTTGGTGGTGCTAAACGCCTGCAACAGCGGCACACTCACCGTGGATCCGTTTCGCACGATCGCACCGGCGCTGGTGCGCGCCCAGATCCCAGCGGTGGTGGCGATGCAGTTTAGCGTGCCGCAAGAGGCCGCGCGGGCCTTCGCGGGCGAGTTCTACCGCACGCTTGCCGATGGGCTGCCGATCGATATGTGCGTGACCGAAGGGCGGAAAGCGGTGATGGATGTCGCCGGGCTGCGTCGCCCCGATTGGGGTATCCCAGTGGTTTATACGCGCGCGCCCGACGGTCGACTGTTCGAGCTTCCTGCTGCGCCACCCGTGCCGGTGGTGGCGAGTGTGCCACTTCAGCCAATCATAACGCCGGTGGCGACCGTCGAGCATGGCTACAGCCAGTCGGTTGGCGAAGGGTTGTTTGCGCTCGGCACCCTCATGCAGGCCGCGCCGGGGGTGCAGGAGGAGGCCGTGCGCTTCAGCGCCGACTTCCAGGTGGCATGCGAGCAGATCGAGTTGCTGGGCGACTATAAGGATATTCACGACCAACTCCATTCGCTCCAGTTCCACTGCTATAACTGCATCGTACAGGAAACCAAGCGCTCGATCGACGACGATCTGGCTTGGGATACGCTGGTGGATTACGAGCTTACGTTTCAGGACATCGTCAATCATCTACGCGATATGAGCGAGCAGTCAGTCGAACTGGCGGCTGCTGGGCCAAGAGTCGCGCCGGTAGCCACACAAACGCCCATCGCCCGCGCCACGCTGCCAGCGCAGGAGATTGTCTGGATTCAAGATCTCGTTCAGGCGCATACCGATCTGCAAAACGCGATCGAAAACGCCGACATTCGCTCGCTCAAGCGCGCGCTGCGCCTGATGAGTCGCGTGCTGACGATCCAGCCATCGCAGGTCAATACGCGGCTGAACACCACTGCGCGTGCGTTACGGCTGCCCGCACTGGTGCAAGCGCTGGGCAATATTCGCAATCGGTTGGCCCTGCCACACCTCGACCCCGAGCAAGTCCACCAATTCGAAGTTGGCGTCGCTGCGCTCGGCGATCTGAACAGCAGCCTGAGTGCGCTGGTCACGAGCCACGACCGCTGGCAAGCCGTCGACCTGGAGCTGCGCCGGATCGAAACGAGCCTTGACCAAGATTTGAGTGAGCTCGAGCTTTCCTGGCCCGATCTGAAAGCGATGGCCGAACCGCTTTACGCCGACACAACCGCGCCATGGGCGGTCGCTCTACTCGGCGACGGCGGCAAGCTGGAAAGCGCGCTTGCAAGCGAAGAGCCTAATCGTATCAAACAGGCCTTTCGGCGCTATCGCCGGCAGATCGGCGAGCGTTTCTATCGTGTGGATATAGAGCTCAAGCGCACGTGCGACGATCTACGCCAGATTGTCGGCCCGCTCGCTTCTGTGCTGAGGATGATTGCATGAGCGACACCGCCGCCGCCGCCGCGGCCGACCCTGGCACAACCAACGGCGCGACCAACGCCTTGCGCCCATTTCCATCATTGCCAGCGCTCCACACCAACCATCTTGACCTGGTACGCCGCCAACGCGAAAGCGGCACGCCAGCGGATTTCCTCAGCGACGTCAGCATGTTTATCCAACGCGGTGCCGCAACCGGCGTCCTGCTCGATTCGGAAGCCGATCGCGAGACTGCTCAGGGCCTGCTCGACTACTGGGCGACGATTTTCTACCGTGCGGGCTACGAGCCGCCCGATGCGACGCTGGCCGAGTTCGACCCAAGCCTGGCGCCGCTGCTCGATGACTCGCTCTGCCCGTATGTTGGCTTGGACGCATTTCGCGAGGGCGACCACGCGATCTTCTTCGGGCGCCAGCGTACCGTCCAAGAAATCGTCGCATTACTCGTACAGCATCGGCTGATCGCCGTGATCGGCCCCTCGGGGAGCGGTAAGTCGTCGGTGGTGCGCGCAGGCGTGATCCCGGCGTTGCGCGATGGCGCACTGCCCGGCAGCGAGCAGTGGCACGCCTACCCGCCGATGGTGCCAGGCGCCATGCCACTCATGAGCCTTGCGCGCCTGCTGGCGCCGCCACATGTCGACCCCGACTGGGTCGAACGCCAGCAGGCTGGCTTTCGCGCCGACTCCGGCCACCTGGCAAAGCTGATTGCCGACATCCAGGCGACCACGGTGATCTGCGTGGATCAATTCGAGGAGGTTTTTACCCTTTGCGAGGATGAGCACGAGCGCGACGCATTTATCGAAAACCTGCTGTACCTGATCGATCAGCCTGGCGCTCAGCACAGCATCATCCTCACGATGCGCAGCGACTTCGAGACCTTTGTGGCGCGCGAGCCGGCGCTGCAAGAACGCTTCGCCGATGGGCGCGTACCGGTCACTCCGTTGAGCGCCGCCGAGCTGCGCGAGGCGATCGAGCGACCGGCGATCAAGATTGGGCTGAAGTTCGAGGATGGCGTCGTCGAATTACTGTTGCACGATTTGCTGGGCGAGCCGGCCGCGCTGCCGCTGTTGCAATTTACGCTGCTGAAATTGTGGGAAAACCGCGCGCGCAACCGTGTGACGAAAGAAGCCTATCAACGGCTTGGCGGCGGGCGGCTGGCGTTGGCGCGCAGCGCCGATGAGTTCTACGCCAACCTCATTCCAGAAGAGCAGGTGACTGCCCGCCGCATTCTCCTGCGCATGATTCGCCCCGGCGAAGGGCTGGAGGTCACCAGCAATCGTATTCGCCGCGCGGCGCTCTACCGTGCCACCGAGGCGAATGATCGGATTGACCGCGTGCTGGAGAAGCTCATCCAAGCCCGGCTGGTACGCGTCAGCGGCGGCGACACGCCGGAGGATGAGCAGATTGAGGTTGCCCACGAAGCGCTGGTGCGCAATTGGCCGACATTGGTCGACTGGCTCGAAGACGAGCGCAGCGCGCTGAGCGTACGCCGCCGGCTGGAGGCTAAAGCAGCCGAGTGGGTGCGGCTGGGTCGCGGCAATAGCGGCCTGCTCGATCGCGAGCAACTGATCGAAGCCGAGCACTGGCTCGCCAGCTACGAGGCCGAATATCTTGGCTTCGATCCAACGCTGCCCGAGCTGGTGGTGTTTAGCCGTGCGGCGATCGAAGAGGCCGAGCAAGAGCAGGAGCAGATCCGCCAGCGCGAGCTCCAGCAGGCGCGCGCCCTCGCAGAAGAGCAGCAGCGCCGCGCCGAGGCCGAACGCAAGCGTGCCGAGACCGAAGCGGCCAGCAATCGCCGGCTAACTGTTCTATTCCGCGCGCTGGCGCTTGCGGCCATGCTGCTGGTTGCCGCCGCGGTCTGGGCTATCACGCAGCAGCAAGCCGCACAATCGGCCAGCGCGATTGCCCAAGCCGAGCGGATCACCGCCGAGGCGGCGCGTGCCACGGCCGATGCCGCCAGGGGCACAGCAATATCGCAGGCGGTTCAGCTGCAAACCGAGGTGGCAAAAAGCAGCAGCAGCGCGGCTACCGCACAGGCCGAGGGCACACGCGCCGACATCAGCGCCGCAACTGCCCAGGCTGCCCAGGGTGACGCGGAACGCCAGCAGCGCCTCGACCGCGCCAATCTGCTCGCCGCAGTCTCCGGCGCACTGGCACAAAGCCAGCCGCAGCTGAGCGTGCTGATGGCGGTCGAGTCCGCGCGCGTCAACACCGATCTCCAGCAGGCTCCATCGATCACTGCCACCAATGCGCTCACCCAAACGCTGATCGGCTTCGGCGCGACCGAGCGCGGACTCTGGCCGCAACAAGGACCGATTACGGCCGTGGCGCTGAGCGCCGATGGCGGCCGGGCGATCTCGGGCAGCGACCAGGGTGCGGTGTGGCTGTGGAACCTGCGTGATCCGCAGTCCACCGGAGTTGCGCTTGAGGGCTTTACCCATCCAATCACCAAGGTGGCGATCACGCCCGATGGCAAGTGGGCGATCGCTGGGGATAACGATGGCAGCGTACGCGTGTGGGATGCCGATAACCCTGGCACTGCGCCGCGCGAGCTACCTAAGGCCGCCGGAGCCATCCATAGCTTGCTGGTCAGTGCGAATGGGCAGCGGCTGGTGGTCAGCGGCAGCCAGGATACCAGCGTGCGCATCTGGAATCTGGCGAACCTCGCGACCGCGCCGCTGACGCTCAGCCGGCACACCAAGCCGGTGACATCGGTCGCGCTCAGCGGCGACGGCAACTTCCTGCTGACCGGCGGCGCGGACAGCGTGACGCTGCTGTGGAATTTGAGCGCGCGCAATCCGGCCTCGTCCGCGAGCAATCTCAATGCGCGCCCTGAGCAAACTCCGCTCACTCAGGTGGCGCTTAGCGCCAACACGACACAGGCCGTCACCGTTGCCGCCGACGGCATCGCGCACGGCTGGTCGGTCAGCGGCGGCCAGTTCGAAGGCCGGCCGACCGTGACACCAGTCGGGACGAACATCGCACTAGCGATCGATCCGCAGGGTCGCTGGATTGTGATCGGTAACCCAAACGGCACGATCGATCTACGCCGCTTCCCCGGCACATCGCTCGACGTTTCGTTGCGCGGCCATACTGGTGCAATCACTGCGCTGGCCTTCAACAATAATGGCAGCCGCTTGATCAGCAGCAGTGCTGACGGCACCGTGCGGGTATGGGATATTAGTCGGGGCACACCGCCGGCGTTGCTCCGGGTACTGCGCGGGCATGAGGGCGCGGTGAATGTGATTGCGTTCAGCGACGATGGCGGGCGGCTTGTCTCGGCTGGCAACGACCAATCGATACGCGAGTGGAATCTGGCCGACCCAGCGCCCAGCGTGGCCAACCTGCCGACGGACCCAGCCGCGCTCGCAACATTGGCCTGCCGCTTTGCCGGGCGCGATATGACCACGGCCGAATGGCAGCAGTATTACGATGGCAAGTCGTACCGGAAAACTTGTGGAAGCTAGCAGGCAGCAGTCGGCAGTCAGGGAGAGACGCTCGACCGCAGACTGGCGACTGGCCCTACGCCATCATTCGCTCCTGCATCATTCCGCGCATACCCGCCGCTTGCCCAATCATTTCGACCACTTCACGGCGCGCGGACACATCGTGCGCGAAATCGAGCCCATCGGTTTCGATAGTTAGCACTGGACAGAGCTCAAAACGCCGCAGCCACTCCTCGTAGCGGCGATTGAGCTGCGCCAGGTAGTCGACCGGAATCGCGCGCTCGTAGGCGCGCGAGCGACCATTGATCCGCCCCAGCAGCGTCGGCACGCTTGCATGCAGATACACCAGCAGCGTGGGCGGCGTGATGCTGTGCGTCAGCGATTGGAACAGCCGCCGGTAGGTTCGAAAATCGCGATGCGTAAAAATGCCTTGCTCCAGCAAGCCTTTCACAAATACCTCGTAATCCTCATAGATGCTACGATCCTGGCAAACCGAAGTAGGTGTATCGGCAATCTCGAGCTGCTGCTCATAACGCTGCGAAAGGAACCAGATCTGCGAATGGAAGCCCCAGCGCTCTCGATCGGTATAATAGTCGTCTAAGTACGGGTGATCGGCGACAAGCTCATAGTATGGCTGCCAGCTAAACTCCTCGGCCAAAATACCAACCAATGTGCTTTTACCGACGCCAATATTCCCGGCGATCGTCACATGCTGGCGGCGAACTGGGCGCGGATGATCCACAGAGCAACTCTCCTTATGCTGCGGCGACCTCTACCAAAATATCATTATACAACCCACAGCAAGGTCTTCGACGAAGCATGTGGTTGTCGGGAATAACGATTCGGATTCAATATAGATCTCGAATATTCTACTACATATACTAGTGATACTGTTGGGGCCATGCTATAATCGAAAAGTTCTGCCGGATCGCGTTATATTATTACGTAATTAGAAATAAATCGGACGAGAGTCATCGTCGTGTCATATACGAAGATTGCTCGTAGACTGGCTCTAGTGTTAGACTGACTGTCCCTTTATTACGGGATGCCGCGCCGGCACAAGCTTGCGCGATTGGTTATCGAAAGGCGTTGGTCAGTCACCCGCGATTTTTCTTCGGTACGGGAAGCTGCACCGGCTCGCAATCGTACTATTGCTCACGGAAAAGGAGCTTCGCCGACGCCCCTTTTTCAAGTCACGCACTGGGGCACTCATATATGAGCGCTACATCATTGCTCTACAATCTGCTTGTTCTTTGCTCAGCGATTCTCGCGCTCAGTCTGACGGGCTATGCCATCCGTCGCGACAACGCGCCCGCCAGCCGCATCTTCGCGTTGTTCATGCTGGCTATCGCCGAATGGTCGTTCAGCTATGTCTTCGCCAACTTCGCGCCCGATCCGCCGATTCGGCTGTTCTGGCTGGCGGCGGCCGATATCGGGATCGCGTTCAGTGGGCCGTTGTGGCTGCTGTTTACGCTGGCCAACACTGGTCACATGGAGCTGCTACCGCGATATGTGCGCGTAGGAATCTGGCTGCTAGGCGTGCTAAGCCTGGCCGCGCTGTTCATTAATGGCACAATTGCAATCTTGAACTATGGTGTGGCCGCCGTTGCGAGCATCAACGCCGCGCTGCATGGGCCGTTCTTCTGGCTGCATACAGTAATCGCTTATAGCGCTATTCTGGGCGGGCTAGTCGTGATGGCGCGCACCACTATCAAAGCGCGCAGTCCCTACCGTGAACAGGCGCGGCTGATCTTGATCGGCGCGCTGATTCCGCTGCTCGTCAATGTCGCGTATCTCGCGAAACTGTTCGGCTGGTCGAATACGGCCGACCTGACGCCGATCGCGCTGGCCGTATCGAGCCTGGTCTTCAGCCATGCAGTGCGCCGTCATCAGATGCTGACGCTTAGCCCGATTGCGCGGCAGGTCGTGCTTGACAGCATGATCGATGGGCTATTGGTCGTCGATCCGGCTGGCCGAATTGTCGAGCATAACCCGGCCGCGGCAACGATCGTCCAGTTGGCGCCTAGCGCGGTCGGGAGCTTGCTCGCCGAAGCCTCGCACAACCGCATGCTCGGCGGTGCGCTGCACAACCTCTTTAGCTCCTCAACGGCTAACGAGCAGATCGTAGCGATTCCGGATCCAGAGCCGCGTTATATTCAAGCGACCCGCACACCGTTGAGCGACACGGCCGGCCGGCGGCTTGGCACCCTGTTGATGCTGCGCGATATTACGCGGCAAACGCTGGCCGAAGAGGCGCTGGCGCGCCAGGCCGCCGACCTCACCACACTGCATCATGTCGCATCGGCTATCGGCACGACTCTCGAGCCGCGCGAGCTGCTGCCAGCAATCGTCGCCAAGACACGCGAGGCGCTTGGTATGAGCTACGCTGCGGTTGGGCTGATCGATGCCGTCAGCGGTGATCTACTCATGACCGCCGAGAGCGACGGCGACAACGGTATCTCGCTGGTGGGCAAGCGCTTCGCAGTCCACGGCAGCGCCCTCGCCGAAGCGGAGCGCAGCGGCGCGCCGATCGTCATCACAGATCCGCAACACGATCCACGTGTGGCGCAACTGCACGATCACCTGACGCACCATCAGATCCAGTCGCTGCTGATTATTCCACTGCGTGCGAACGATCGGTTGATTGGCACACTTCATTTTACGAATACAACACCATACGGTTTTGATCGCGAAAAGTTGCACCTGGCCCAGATGATCGCCGGTTATGTGGCAGCCGCCATCGCCAACGCTCAACTCTTCGAGGCATCGCAGCAGGGAGTGCGCACGAAATCGGCAATCCTCGACACAATCAGTCACGAGTTTCGCACGCCGATCACTGCAATTCTCGGCTTCACCGAGCTGTATCAAGAGCAGGTGCTCGGCGCTGTCACCGAAGAGCAACACGAGGCGCTGAGCGCCGTGCACCGCAACGCCCACCGCCTGCTGAAGCTCGTCGACGACATGCTCGACTTGGCGCGGCTGGAGGCGGGCAAGCTTGATCTGGCGCTGCACCCAGTCGAAATCGAGCTCTGCATTAAGGACGCAGTGGCGATCGTCGAAACACAGTCGTCGGGCAAACCGTTTCAGCTTCAGTTCGACGTATCGGCCAGTCTGCCATTTGCACAGGCCGATACGATGTGGCTCCGGCGGGCGCTGGTGCATTTGTTCAGCTATGCGCTGAGCTCGAGCGAGGAGCGCCGCATTTCGATCCATGCCCATACCGCCGCGCAGCATGACGAATCAGTTGTTGGCCCGCAGCAACTCGTGATCGAGATCAAAGACGGTGGGCCGGAACTTTCCGAAGCCGAGCAATCTGGGATGTTTGAGGCATTTCAGCAGGTTCCGAACAGCGCATCCGAGCTGACAATAAGCTCGATCTCGCGAATGGGACTGGCGATTAGTAAGCGTGCGATCGAACAGATGTCGGGCCAGCTCAGCGTCGATAGCCAACCCGGCCAGGGCAGCACGTTCACCATCTGCCTGCCCGCGGTCGAGCTGGCGCTCGAGCACGTGAACTAACAATAACGATTCGCCTATTGCTTACTGCGCCCACGCCAGCCAGCGGTCATCGGCGGTGTTGTCGGTCAGCGCGGCCTGGCCGCTGCCATCGGCGTTCATAACATAGATCTCGTAGTCGCCGTCGCGATTGCTGGCAAACGCCAGCTGGCTGCCATTGGCGTTCCAGGTCGCAGCCTCATCCTCGGCGGGGCTGCTGGTGAGTCGCTTCAAGCTGCCGCCGTTTGCGTCGATCGTATAGATCTCGGCATTGCCGTCGCGGTACGACGTGAATGCGATTGTCTTGCCGTCGGGCGAGACGCGCGGGTAGCGTTTGTCGGAGCCCTGGTCGGTCAGGGCGCGGATGTTCGTCAACGTCGCGTTTACCCAGCTCTGACCTTCGTCGTTATACTGCAGATCCCCGGCCATAATCGCAAACTTGCCGCCGCTGCACTGCTGCTCCCAGTAGAGCCCACGCCCATCGGGGCGCCATGTCGGCACCTGTGTGAGGCAGCCGTCCGAGTTGAGCCGCTGCGGGTAGCTGCTGCCATCGGCGGTCATGATATACAGCTGTGGGGCGCCATCGCGATCGGACACAAACACGATCTTCGTGCCGTCGGGCGAGATGCTCGGGTTGTAATCGTTCGCCACGTTTGGCGCAGAGGGCATGGTTGGTGGCGGCACCGTACCATCGCTGTAGGTCAGCCGGCGAATGCTCGGCTCACTGAACGGCGGCTGAAACTGATACAGATACGGGAAGTTGAACTCGTAGAGCTGGCAGTGCTTGCCGTCGCCACGTCGAGAGTCGCCGATCACGCGCGTCTGAGTGGGGTCCCAGCTGCGTCGGTACGAAAATGCCAGGCTTTCTGCCGGTGCATCGGTCAGCCGCACGACGCCGCCCACCAGCTTCCAGAAATAGATTTCCCAATGCGGATCGTGATTCTCGCCGATGTTGTTGCCATTTGAAACGTAGAGCGGGACTGGATTCGGGTCGGGCGCGGCCCAGGGCTGGCCGAGATGCGGATAGCGCCACTGGAAGTAGTGCTGGCCGACATTGCCCATCTCGACCTGATAGCCGGCCGGATTATCGGGCACGAAGGTTAACACCCGGCGCTCAAACAGCTGCACCAGCACGTCTTTCTCAGCCGCGCCGATATTCGCGCGAGTCCAATACGCATCGGTGATCGGCAGACCCATCGCGAACAGCCAGGCGACTACCGGTCGGTTGCTGATTGAATTTCCTTCAATGACCGGCCCGTGCATGTTCATGAAGTCCCAGAATACTATCGGAATGTTATGCCCGGTGATCGAGTTATACTGAACGATCGCCGTTTCGGGATGCGTGTCGGCCAGATCCTGGCGGAATGCCAGATTGCCGCCATTGTCGAGCGTGGTGCCGATCCGTTGATTCAGACGGTTTGGATCTTTGTAGCCGTTATTATCGAACGTCGCCAGGTTCACGAACGTCGCATAGGTTGGGCCGTTCGGGTTGTCGCCCTTCGGGTTGCCGGCGACCGGCACGTCGGCCGGCAGACGCGAGTCGAAGTCGTACGGGTCGTTGCCCTTCTTGAGATGTCCCGAGACCAGCTCGACCACCAGCAGACCGTTGGTCACGCCATGTTGCACGCTGCGATCGCTCGGATTGTTGATCTCCATGCGGGCCTTATCCAAGGCACCAAAATTTGCCATACACACTTTTCCGCATTGTACTGCCTTGCCACTCGGCGCGAGCGGCGTAAGTCTCCATCGGCGCTTTCATCTATTGATAAGGAGACTTCAATGACGCGGTGCGTCAGGCGATGAGCACTAGCCGCAGGAAAAGAAACTTTCTAAACTTATTTGACATTTAGTCAAATGATCGGATATACTTCCGCGCGTTCGTTTCGATGTCACCATAGCAGATGGGAAGTAGTTGAGGTGCTGCCGAGCGGAGATTCAAGGTTGAATCGTATATTTTGAAGTGTGAGCAGAGTGGCTCGCACGGAAGGCACATTGATACTCACGAAACCTGGCGATTCGAACGTTGCTTCAGATGCGCATCCGCTTCAGCAAATATCTCTTTTCCACTCGCAGTGTTCCCAATACTCGCATTTTCCGTTCCATGTCATCAAGCGCACGGAGCGATAGCTTTGTATTGCCTAGTAGATGTATTTTTTACGACCTTTACATCCCTATATATACATACAAGCTTCTGCTAATTGATCGAGCAATGTTGCCAGCGACGACAATGTCGACGTACGACGCTTTCAGCTGTCTTGAAGCTCTCCAGTGGCCGGCTACCGCGCTAGCGCGCTGCCATGCCTGTGAAATTTCACACCGAGTCCTTGATCGACATCGATATGGACCCGGCTTTATGTTGTCTTCGAATAAAAGGAGGCGGCCGCCAACACAGTATAAGAAGGTAGTTCGACAGTATCGCTCTTAGCAAGGAGATCTCATGAAGTTCTACAAATCGCTGATCCTGGCAGTCGTTCTCACGCTGCTGATCAATGCGGTTGTGGCTCTGTCGGCCTTCGCAGCACCGTCAGACCGCGCGACCCTGCATGGCAGCACGCCGTCGTGGGCCAACGCAAAAAACTATAAAGGCGCCGCGGACGCGACCGCCGGCATTGGCTTCCGCGTCTACCTCGGCTGGAACAATTCATCTGCAGCCGAGGCCCTGGCGAAGGCAGTATCCGACCCACATAGCTCGTCGTATGGGCACTATCTCACGCCGGCCCAATTCCACCAGCAGTTCGCACCGTCGCAGGCGCAGGTCGGCCAGGTGCAGTCGTGGCTGCGCGGCCAGGGCTTTTCGGTGAACTACACCCCTGGGAACAACCATTATGTCTCGGCTGAGGGCACGGTTGCCCAGGCATCAGCGGCATTCGGCACCAGCTTCGGGCTATATAAGGTTCGTGGCCAGACGGTTCGCGCCCCATCCTCGGATGTCTCAGTGCCGGCGTCGCTGGCGAGCATCGTCAACGGGGTGATTGGCCTCGACGACAGCGCCGTATTCGTCGAGACGAATCACCTTGTCGACAAGAACGCGCCGCCGTCGGGCGGTTTCAGGAATGCGCCGCCGCTCTCGAGCTACTGGGCCGAACTCGTCTCACCGTACGCCTACCCGGCCGGTTTCACCGACATCAGTAATCCCGCCACTGTGCCCTGGTCGGAGAAGGGTCATACCCCCGCTCAGATCAAGGGCGCCTATGGCATCTCCAATACGTATGACGGTGCCGGCCAGACGGTGGCGGTCATCGACGCCTACGCCTCGCCGACGATTCTCGCCGATGTGAACCAGTGGTCGATCAATCGCGGCCTGCCGACGATGAGTCCATCGCAGCTCGTGCAGGTCGTCGCCCCTGGCACCTACAACCGCCCGGAGAACCCGGCACAGGACCCGCAGGGTTGGTATGGCGAGGAGACGCTGGACATCGAAGCGGTGCACGGCATGGCGCCTGCCGCCAAGATCGTCTTCGTCGGCGCGCCGAACAACTACCAGGACCTTGACGCAGCCATGAACCACGTCGTCGACAAGCACCTGGCGCAGATCGTTACCAACTCGTACGGCTTCCCCACCGAGCTGCTGCCGCCAGGGTATGTCAAGCCAACGGAGGATACACTCATTCAGGCGGCCATCGAAGGTATCGGCGTGTATTTCTCGTCGGGCGATAATGGCGATGAGACCTCGCGCTTTGGTTTTGCGACGACGGATTGGCCAACTTCGAGTCCGTGGGTGACGGCCGTCGGCGGCACGAGCCTGGGCGTGAGCCAAGCCAATACGCGGGCCATCGAGACCGGCTGGGGCACGAGCACCTATAACTGCAACACCACGACCCTGGTTTGCACCCGTGCCGCATGGCTCTATGGCGCCGGTGGCGGTGTAAGCCAACTCTTTGCCAAGCCGTCCTACCAGAGCGCGTTGAGCCTCAGCGGCCGTGGCGTACCGGATGTGGCGGCGCTCGGCGACCCGCAGACTGGCTTCCTGGTTGGTCAGACACAGAGCTTCCCGGAAGGTAACCACTACGACGAGTACCGGATCGGCGGCACCAGCCTGTCGAGTCCGATCTTTGCCGGCCTGATGGCGCTGCTCGATCAGAAGGCCGGTAGCCCGCACGGCTTCGCCAACCCGCTGTTCTACGCGAACGCCGGTGCGTTCTACGATGTCCAGTCGGTCAAGACGGCGGTCGCGCGCCGGAACTTCAACAACAGCGTGGATGCAAGCGCCGGCACGTCCGACTTTCTCAGGACGTTCGACGATTATTCCGGCTCGCCGACGCAGCATACGAACCCCGGCTGGGATAACGTCACAGGTTTAGGCACGCCGACAAGCTCATTCTTGAGCCTGCCCTAGTCCGAGGAGGTTGCGTACGCTTCAGGCTACAGCTTGATTCAGCAGCGCAACTGTCTACACCCGGCGGCCCTCAGCACCACGGCTGGGGGCTGCCGCTTTCACGCGCTGATCGGCCAGTAACACATCCGCACAACGACCTGTCAGATCTTTCGTTGAGTTGGTCATGATAAACGTGGCGGCCTTTCAAACAAGGTCGTATTCGTACCGAATTCAATACAGATCAAGGGTCGGAACGTATGTCCGACCGCTGGTTATTACTGGCGTCCGTTGTAGGTCATTGTTACGATTGTTGACAGCGTAGCACCGGTTTGCTATACTACCGCGCTTTGATAACCCGACCTCAGACATTCAGCACTCCTCTCTAGCGGAGCTTAGTGGAAGCTCTACGGTTGGCTTGCACGTGACAGGGAATGGACAGATTTTGTTTCCTTGTTCCGGACACGCCCCGACTTACGAAAGGAGATGACCCTATGGCGAAGACAGACTGCACTCGATCCTGGCACTGGCGTCGCAATCTCGGCATCCTTGCTACTGTAACCGCACTGCTGTTGAGCATTACTGCGCCGACGATGGCGATAACGTTCGGTACACCGGACGGCAACGCTCACCCATTCGTAGGCTCAATGGTCTTGAGAGTGCCAGGCCAAGGAGTGTTCCAGTGGTGCTCGGGCACGCTGATAGCAGCGCGCGTCTTCCTGACCGCCTAACACTGCACCGCGCCTGTCGATGAGGCTCTGGCCGAAAATCCTGGCTCGGAAATGCTGGTCACCTTTGACCCCACCATCAGCGAGAGTAGTACGTTCTACACTGGTCAGTGGATTACCAATCCGAACTACAACGCCTACCAAGGAGCAGGCGGACACTCCGACCCAGGTGATGTGGCCGTCATCATCCTCGATCAGGCCCCACCGATTTCGCCCGCCCAGTTGCCTGAGGCCGGGCTCCTAGATGAACTCCAGGCCAACCATATACTCAAAGACACGCGCTTCACCGCTGTGGGCTACGGCACGGTGCGCGACTCGAAGAAGGGCGGGTTCGCGGGGATTTTGGATAACCTGGACCGCAACCGTGTCGAACAGGAGTTTCTCTCGCTCACTCCGGCCTGGTTGACACTCTCGATGAACCCGGCAACCGGGAACGGTGGTACCTGCTACGGCGACTCCGGCGGGCCGCACTTCATCCATCTGAACGGCAAAGAGACCAAGATTATCGCCGCAATCACGGTCACCGGAGATGCGGTTTGCAGGGCGACCGATACGACGTATCGGATGGATACCAAGTCGGCGCGCAGTTTCTTGGCGCACTACGTGGAACTGCCGTGATCTAACATGGCAATCAGCTGCTGAACCGAGCAAAGATACATAAAGATAAACGAGAGACCCATGCGTCCGGGTCTCTCTCATTTTGAGCCGAGCGCCGAAGGGTGCGTAGCTACCCGCACCACCGGATGTGGATGGTGGTGACACCCTGCCACCGCACGTGGGCAGACGCATGGCGGCAGGGTGTTTGGGAGTTGTGCATGGACAAGATACCATACAAATTGAACTTGTCAATCGAGCGAGAACTACGGTGTATTTCGTTGCTGTGGAGTAGCCAGCAGCCTCAAACCGATTTGATGATAGAATACAGTTTGTGCAGCCTTCCGGCTGTACAAGGAGCCGCGCTGGGAGGAGTGGAACCGCGCCAGCGCGGCTCTTCGTGTTGTTAAAGCGAGCCAAACAATACAATGTAACCTTGAAAATGGGAACGCTCTACATACGATCCTTATCCGAGGTACAAAGATTTCGTATACACGCTATATCGCATTGTATTGCCAAGTCATTCAATGAAAGCAGCGTAGATCACCATCGGGCCTTTCATCGAATGCAATTGTGAAGAAATACACCATAATGGTGTATTGAACTAAGCGCGGCGCGCAGGTGAATCTCATTTTTGGGGCAGCTTTGTTAGCCCTTTCCCTCATGTGCCTACCATTCTGGTAGCTAAGTAGTTCCCCAAATCAATTATAGCATCTCCAACTATTCGGCGACCTTGTAGATTTTGCTTAGCTCACTCTTCTGGAATTCCAACTCGTCTCTATTGCGTTGCAGCTTCATATCTGAGGCGAAGTTAAGCCGTCACAAATTCCGCATTTCGTAACACATCTATGTCCTATGCCGAGAATCGATAGTTCACCATGGGATCTCTATCGAAATACTGCACCGTGCGTAGGCCATTGGCGCCCTATCGGTAATACTCGGCGTAGTCGAACCAGGGCTGCGGGCCCCAGTACCAAGTACGCCCGCCACGGACATTCAGCGAGTCCGTGCGCTGCCAAACTGTATCGAAGCCTTGATCGGCAAATTGGTTGCGCCGGTTGTCGAACGGCGCGGCCTGAGCCGGCAGCGCGGCGAGTGCCAGCGCCACCAGCCCAATCAGCGCGGCGGCTCGCTGCGTGCCGCATCGCATCCATGGTTGTTGCTTCAGCATAATCCCCTCCGCTATGATATGTATGTCTTCATTCACAGGACTTACGCAGTGCATGCGAACATTGGGCCACCACGGATTGAAATTCTCTCGTATCGAACGTTTTCGCAGAACGAAAACGTTCGATACGAGGAAGAAAAATCTGTGTTTCGCGAGTAACCGCGTAAGCCCTGTCGTTAAGCTGATTGTAGAGTGGAGGGGAATAGGTCTGGATGAACAATGACTGAATGGAAAATGAGGAGTCGACTACAAGGAGCTAGACACTTATCAGCAGATTATCAGCGATCGTGAGAATAGTACGTAGTGCGTAATACGTCGCAGGCCTGCGACGTATTACGCACTACGTACTAGCCCATAATCGCCGCAATCACCGCGTCGGTATCGGACAAATCGGCGAATACAGCATCGGGGGTATGGGCGTGCAAATCGTGGATGCTGAACGGTCCCGTCGCCACGGCGATCGTACGCGCGCCGGCGACGCGACCGCAATCGATATCGTTTGGCGTGTCGCCGATCACCACCACGTCGCCGCCATGGAACGTGCGGCCATAGCGCTGCTCGGCGCGGGCCGTCGCGAAAGGCACCAGCATGGCGCGGCGGTGGTGGTCGCTGCCATAGGCGCCAACGCTCAGATCAAAGTAGCGCGAGAGCTGCATCAAGTCGAGCTTGATCTGCGCGATCGATTGGAGGTTGCCGGTCAACACCGACTGCACAACCTGCCCGGCAGCCAGGCGCTCGAGCGCGGCCGCCACACCCGGCAACACCAGGCAGCGCGCCAGAAACTCCTCGCGCCGCCCGCTCAACTCGTCAATATACGTCGTCGTAAATCGGTCGATCGAGTTCATCAGCGTATCGTGGCCTAGTTCGGCGAAGGTCTCCAGAATAATCTGCTGATCGGTCTTCCCAGCGTAGGAAAGGCGCGCCTCGGTCGAAGCGCGCCCAAATACTCGCTGCATCGCGGCGCGCATCGCCTCGCCGGCGACCCCGCTGCTGTAGATCAACGTCCCGTCGATATCCCACAAGACGAGCTTCTTCATAGTTATCATACTTAGAACTTACGCAGTTGGCGTTTTAGCCTTCGGCAGAGCGGTACTTACCTTCTAAGGGTTTATCGTTTTTGCGCTCGCAGAGCGCAAAAACGATAAACAAAACATAATAAAGTACCACTACTATCAGACGACAGAAATCAGAAGACAGAAGTCAGAATGCATAAAGCTATTCTGGCTTCTGACCTCTGTCTTCTGACTCCTGATCGCTATTTGGGAACTTGCGGCGGCGGGGGCTGCTGAACATCGGGCATGTCGAGCAGGCCACGCGCGGGGTACACCAGCCGATCGACGACGTTGCCGAGGCGCCTGAACTGCGGCGCCAGCTCGGTGTCGGCCATCGCGATATCGACTGGCACGTCGAGCTTGATCGGAATCGTGACCTCATCGAGCGGAATCTGCATATTCAGCTTAATCTTGAGCGGAGTCCCTTCCGGCAGCACCAGGCTGATGTTGTTCGCGCGCAGGCGGTTGCCATTGCCTAAATCGATATCGGCGCCCGCCAGCGACAGCGGTACCGGCTCGACAAGTGTGACTGTCGGCTCCTGGTTTACCGGAACAACCACGCCGAGGCCCTTCAGCGGCAGCGGCTGATTGAGTGGGATCGTCGTTTTGATATGTGCGGCCTGGAGCTGCTGAACCACATCGCGTAGCTCGCCGACTTCGCCCTGGGCGAAGCCGCGCACGCCCGTTATCGTGCCGAGCAGCTGCGGCTGCCAGCGCCAAACAAAAAACAGCGCGCCAACCAGCACGCCGATCAGAATCAGGTTGATCGCGAACGAGGTGATAATCATCGCCTTCCAGAGCGCCGGCAACTGGACGAACAGCGGCCGAGCATCGCGCGGGCTATCGGCCTTGCGCGAGAATAAGCTCACTGACGAACGGCGTGCTTCAGAAGAGCCAGCCATGCGCGATCTCCTTCTTGATTGCAGATTGCAGATTGCAGATTACCGATTGCTTAGCGCATCCCAATCGGCAGTTCTTTTGATTAACCAGTTCGACTGATTTGAAACCAGCGCCAGCAGCATCTATAGCCGGTTGATCGGAACACCATATCTACGCAAACGGACCCCCCTGCATACTATCGGCAGTATATACCACCATTGGTGGTAATGCAAGACACTCTTTGTTGCAAAATGGCTTCAGCAAAAGATCCTTGATGGTTAGTTGTCAGTAGTCCGTTGCCAATAGTCCGTTGCGCCAGACAATCGACAATCGACTACTGACAACGGACAACTTATGCTCCGCCGAAATACTGCAGCGCCAGGCGCAATCGCTCCTCGATACTAGCGGGCGCGTCGGCCGGCAGCGCGGCGATTGCGGCGCTGGCCTCGGCCGCGCTAAAGCCCAGGCCCACCAGCATCTCCGCCAACTCAGTATTCACTCCCATCAGCGCGGGGGTCGCGCCAACCGCCGGCAGACCCTTGATGTCGAGCTTGCCGCGCAATTCCAACACCAGCCGCTCGGCAGTCTTCTTGCCAATGCCCGGCACCCGCGCTAGTCGCGTCGTATCACCGCCGGCGATTGTGACCCGCAGCTCGTCGGCCGGGGCCGACGAAAGCAGGCTCAGCGCGACCTTCGGGCCGATGCCGCTGACAGTCAGCAATGTCTCGAACAGGTGCCGCTGGTCGGTCGAGGCAAAGCCATACAGCGCCAGCAGATCTTCGCGGATATGCAGGTGGGTGTACAGCCGCACCTCCGAGCCGATTTCGCCCAGTGCGCCGAGGACATTCCGCGGCGCGTAGATCAAAAAGCCGACGCCGCCGGTCTCGACCACCGCGTGATCGACGCCAATAAACAGCAGGGAGCCACGGATCGAAGCAATCATAGTATCTCAAACTTTCAAAGGCGCGGCGCGCAAGGAGCTGGTGGAAAATCTCGGCATAGTACTAGCCGCTGGTTGCGGGCCGCAGGGCTGAAGGGTACAATACCTCGCAACGTCAGGGCTGATGTTGTCCGCGATTATAGCATAGCCCGCGTTATGGTATACTTGGCGATCTATCTTACCTCCTGAGCTAGGGCCTTCCAAGCATGGTTTGAGGTAGCGAGCGGCGGAAGGTGGAGCAGTCTCAGCGCCACCCGCGCTAACGCGCATGAGGTTATGGTAATCAGCATATGGCTCGTTATCGCCGTCCGTTAGCTATCTGGCTGCTGCTCCTTTGCGCGGCGCTCCTACCACGGATCTTCACCCTCGATCGCCCACTGACGGTGGATGAGGCCTACTTCTGGCAAGATCGCAGCGCCAAGTTTCTCAGCGCCGTGGCCAGTGGTCGCTTTGCCGATACCATGATTACCGGGCATCCAGGCGTCACGACCATGTGGCTCGGCAGCATCGGGCTCTTGGTAGAGCGAGCGCTGGTCGGGCTCGGACTTCTCGCTGCGCCCTCGTACCAGAACCATCTCACATTGATGCGGTTGCCCTTGGCGAGCGCCACCGCGCTCGCCATTGCCAGCGGCTATCTGCTCCTACGCTGCTTGGTCGGCGAGCGTGCCGCGCTGATCGCGGCGTTTTTGTGGTGCAGCGACCCTTTCCTTGTGGCTCACAGTCGCCTGATTCACGTTGACGCCGTGCTGACGATGCTGATGTTGTTGGCGATCCTGGCCCTGCTGGCCGCCTGCTTCGATAGCGCAGGGCCGCGGGTGGGCCCACGCGCGCCGCTGCTCGTGCTGGCGGGGGTCGCCAGTGGGCTGGCACTGGTCACAAAAGCGCCTGCGCTGCTTCTGTTCCCGATCGGCGCGCTGCTGCTCAGCGTGTGGTACTGGCAGAGTCGATCCACGGCAAGCGTATCGCCGTACCTGCTGATCAGAGCCGCCGCGATCTGGACTGGCATTGCGCTCCTCACGGCTTTGGCCGCCTGGCCGGCGCTTTGGGTAGCGCCCAGGCAGGCGATCAATAGCGTTATCAGCGAGATAATCGTGAATGGCGGCACGCAGCACCCGCATAACTTTCTGCTTGGTAGCGACGAGCGAAACCCTGGCGCGCTGTTCTACCTGGTCACACTGCTCGGCCGCACCACCCCTTGGAGCGCGTTCGGCCTCATGGGTATGGTGCTGGCGGTATGGCAACGCTGGCCATGGCTTCATGGCCGGCGCACACCACTGCTGTTGCTGGCCTGCGCCGCGCTGCTCATTCTGCTCGCGCTGACGGCAGCGCCAAAAAAATTCGATCGCTACGCCCTGCCGGTTATACCGCTGATCCTGGTGCTAGCCGCCTGCGGTCTATTGTGGCTTGGCACACGGTTGCCGGCACTGCTGCGGCGCGGGGCCGGGCTGATCATCGCCGCAAGCGCCAGCATAACACTATTGAGCCTGCACCCCTACTACCTTGCCTACTACAGCCCACTGATCGGCGGCAGCGCATACGCGCCCAAGACGGTCCCGATCGGCGAAGGCGAAGGTATGGATCTGGCGGCCGACTGGCTGAATGCGCAGCCCGATATCGCCAGCAGCGTCGTAGCGACCTGGTCGCCGCCCACCATCCAGCCATATCTGCACACGACCGCCACCTGGTGGGATGTCGCCAGAAGGAATGGGGCCGACTATCTAGTAGCCTATCTGTATGATACACAAACGGGCGATCCATACATCCGCAGGTTTCACCGTGAGTGCGAGCCACTGCATACCGTACGCATCAATGGCATCGATTACGCCTGGATCTACCGGGTACCCAGACAGAGCGCTCAGCCGCTCGACGCGCGCTTTGGCGACGTCCTGGCGCTCAGCGGGTCCAACCTCACGCCGCCGAACACGGCCTGCGGAGAGTCGCTGCTCAGAGTCACGTTCACACTACGGCCGCTCACCGCGCCGGATCAGCCGGTCATGTTATTCGTCCACTTGCTCGGATCTGATGGCCGGCGAGCCGCGCAGTTCGATCTTCCGCTCGCCACGCTGCTGCCGCCCCAGCAGTGGCATGCGGGCGACGAGATTGACAGTACGCTCGAACTGCCGCTGCCAGCCAATCTGCCAGCGGATAGATACCACCTGTTCTTCGGGTTATATCAACCCACAACCAGCAAACGCCTGCCTCTGCAAAGCTCCATGGCTGGGCAAGCCGAACTGGCCGGACCCGATGCTCTGCATATCGCCTCATTCACTCTGGCCGCCGCACCAGACCACAACTGACAGACCGCCCATCACTATCGACCGCGCTGAAAGCGCATCAGGGCGAGTACTGAATGCTATCAAGCAGCACTGCGCCGGGGCCATCCAACGTCGGATCGGCTGGCGGGTGCTGGGTCAGGGCCAACCGTTGCCCGCTTGTGGGATCGTAGAGGCCCAGCACAAGCTGGTAGGTGCCGGCAGGCGCGTCGGGTGGCAGCCGCAAAGGCAGATTGGTGGTGATATAACGCTGCGTGCCCAGGCGGCTGGTCGGCACGCGCGGGTCGATTTGGGCATAGCGCTGGCCATTTGGGCCGATTACATGCACAAAAGCCGCGTAGTCGGTCGCAGTTGAATTGAGCGTCTCCCAGAATAATTGCAGGTCATAGACACCGGCTTCGCCCCGGCGCGGCGCGAGCGCGAATCCCTGCAAATGCAATAGATCGCCAAAATCGGCCGGCGCCGGCTGGGCAACCGGCGGCGCCACCTGGTAGATCCAGGCATATGGCACGCCGTGGATCTCGACAACATGAACCGGCGCGACGCGCCCATAAAACTGGTCGAAGGGAAATTCAGGCGGGGCCTCCTGCACATTCCGGACATACACCACCAGATAGCTTGTTTTTGCCGGGATATCCAGACGTGGCGTGATCACACTGGTGCCGGGATGCAAGTACAGGCCGAGCGGCTCTTTCAGCGTGGTTGCGACCCATGAGTCGTCGATGTTCGGCTGTTGGTTGAGCCAATCGGCGGCCTGCTCCAATCCTTCGCCCCAGCCGATCAGAAATGTCTGCGCGCCGGCCGGCGCGCCGCCGAGTAGTTGGTTGAAGGCCGCAATCCCATACGGATGCCAGCTGGCCGCGTTCACTCCCGCAACAACCCCGAGCACGGCGCAAGCGCCGGGCGCCAGCCGGCTGCGACCTGTACCACCGGCGAACAGGCTCATCAGGCCGGCGGCCGCCAGAATATCTACTGCCGGAAACGCTGGCTCAAGATAGCGATTGTGCTTCTTCGGGAATATGTCCAATCCCACCATCAGTACGATCACGAGCGTCGCCAATACCGCCAGATCGCGGCGCGCCGACGGCAGCCGTCGCAACGCCACAATCAGCAGCAGCAAGCCCACCAGCGTCCACGGCGTGGTTCGTAACACCAGCGCCACCGGATAGAACAACGGCCCTGGCGCGAGATCCACGCGCCCGAGGAAGAAGTTGCCGTTAGAATGCGGGAGCGCGCCATTCTCTACAACGCCACTGCGCAGCAGCTCGAATACCTGCAGCGGCGCGACCAGCACCGCCGGCCAGAGCACGGCGATCGTCAGCACGCAACAGCCGGCCCAGATCGCCAGCGTTGCTATGGCCGGCCGCAACGGCCGCGAGGTCAGCGCGATTGCGGCAACCAACGGCAGCACCACCGCAGCCGGCGACTTGCTCAGCAGCGCGAGCCCGGCGCTACATCCGGACAGCACCAGCAGCCATGTGCGCGGCGCGTGCAGCCAGTAGGCGCAGGCGGCCAGCACGCTGATCGTCAGCCACGTGCCGGCGAGCGCATCGACATGCAGCACCCGGCTATACCCAATCACAAACGGATCGGCCGCCCAGAGCAGTGCGGCGCATAGCGCGATCGTCTGCGGCAGCAGGCGCCGCAGCAGATAATAGCCAAGCACCACGCCGCCGGCATTCACGAGTGCGACCGGCAGCTGCATGAACGCCAGCTTGGCAGCGAAGCTGCTCGCGGAGACGAGCATCCAATCGACGGCGCGCTGATGGAGCAGAAGTCCCAGGCTGCCGAGCCACATCGTCGTAACACCTGGGTGGGATGTGATCGCCGTGCCCGCCAAATGCCCGGATTCAATCGCCGCAAGAAACTGCGTCGAGCGGTCGATCCAATGATCAATCTCGTCGACCGTAAGGAAGCGCCCGAGGTCAAGAACGCGGGGGATAATGGCCATTAACGCCACGACCAGATAGCTGATCTGAACAAGCGGCCAAGTGCGCCACAGTGGTGTGGGGAGCAGCCGTGCATCATGCCTCGTTGCTGACATACAAAGAGTCCTGTTAGTTAGCGGCTCGTTTGTGCAAGTATACCAGATCACGTTTCGCGCGTAGCGCGCCACCCGCGGCCGACGTTGACGATCGTATAGCGGCTTGCTATAATCCCTGCGTTCAGCCCGCTTGGCGATAGCCGGCAACCCCTGACGAGTCAGCGCAGAGCAGATCTTAGATGCACTGCTTTGTAATGCCTCAACACCCCCGCGAAGCGATGCGCTCATCCTACATGAAAGGAATTCGACAATGGAGTACGAGCTTCCCGAAGACATCCAGATGCTGCGGCAGGCGGTTCGCGAGTTCGCCGCGAAAGAAATCGCCCCAATCGCACGGGCGATCGACGAGGAGGAGCGGGTGCCGTTCGACGTGCTCAAAAAGGCCGGCGATCTGGGCCTGATGGGCGTGCCATTCCCCGAACAGTACGGCGGCGCCGACGCTGGCGTGGTGGGCTACTGTGTGCTGATGGAAGAACTCTATCGCAAGTGCGCCTCAACCGCCACGATCATTGGGGCGCACGCCCAGCTCTGCGCCATGTCGATCTATTTGAGCGGCAACGACGACCAGAAAGACCGCTATCTTACGGCGCTTTGCGAGGGCAAAAAGCTGGGTGCATGGGCGCTGACCGAGCCAGGCGCGGGGTCGGATGCCGCGCACATCCGCACCATCGCCACCCGCGATGGCGACGACTGGGTGCTTAACGGCTCCAAAATGTGGATTACCAACGGCTCGTTCGCCGATGTGCTGGTGGTCTTCGCGGCGAGCGATCGCGAGCTTGGCGCGCGCGGAGGAATCAGCGCGTTCGTCGTCGAGAAGGATTTCCCGGGCTTCAAGGTTGGTAAGGTCGAGGACAAGATGGGGCTGCGCGCCTCGCATACTGCCGCGCTGTTCTTCGAGGATTGCCGGGTGCCCGCCGCGAACATGCTCGGCAAAGCCGGGCAGGGCTTCCCGATCGCCATGCAGACGCAGGATATCGGGCGCTGTGCCCTGGGCGCCTCGAGCCTCGGCTCGGCCAAGGAGGCCTATGAGCTGGCGCTCAAGTACGCCGTCGAGCGCCAACAGTTCGGCCGGCCGATCGCCGACTTCCAGGCCATCCAGTTCAAGCTGGCCGACATGGCGGTGAAGATCTACACCATGGAGCAGATCGTCTACGATTGTGCCAAGAAGATCGATCGTGGCGAGAACGCCACACTTGAGGCAAGTATTGTCAAAGTGTACTGTACCGAGGCAGCCTCGCAGGTGATCGACGAGGCCATTCAGATCCATGGCGGCATGGGCTTCTCGCGTGAGCTGCCGCTAGAGCGCATGTACCGCGACGCGCGTGTGACCCGGATCTTCGAGGGTACCAACGAGATCCAGCGCCACGTGATCGCCCGCGAGCTGCTCAAGGCCGCCGGGCATAAGATCAAGCTGTATTAGGCCCATTTGAGCGAAGGATCGTTTGCTATGCATTCGCGCCGATCATCTCACGCCGTCCGTGTCATGCGCTTGTTCGGGGCTCTGTTGGCGCTATTCGCTGTCGTAGCTAGCAGCACCATCACGCGTGCGGTTCAGCCGCAGCTGCTGTACACCGTCTATCTGCCGATTATAGCGCATCTGGAGAACGCCAGCACGTGGGTTTCGGCGTACTATGTCGGCTACCAGCGCGATATGCTGCCTGCTGATGCAATCGACTGGAGCACACTGACGCATCTGGTGGTTGGGCGCATTACGCCGACCGCTAGTGGCGGCGTCACGACGGATTTCGATATCGATCTGGTTCAGGGGCCACAGATGGCGCGCGATCTCGCCCAGCGCGCCCATGCGGCTGGTCGCAAAGCCATCCTGATGGTCGGTGGCGCAGGTGAGCACGACGGGTTTGTTGCCGCGGCGTCGGCGCAACATCGCGCGGCCTTCGTGGGCAACCTCGTGCAGGTGATGGATGACTTCGGCTACGATGGCATCGATCTGGACTGGGAGCCGATCGACCCGGTGGACCGGCCGCCGCTGCTCGCCTTGCTGAGCGACCTGCGGGCGGCTAAGCCGAACATGCTGCTCACGATCCCGGTCAACTGGGTGAACATCAACGCGCTCGATGTGGTCGATGGCTACTACGCCGAGGTTGCCGCCCGCGTGGATCAAATCAACATCATGAGCTACGACATGGCCAGCACCTGGGATGGCTGGGATAGCTGGCATTTCGGGCCGCTCTATGGCGCGACGAGTACCCACCCCAGCTCGATCGATAGCAGTGTGCAGCGCTTCCTGGCGGTAGGCGTGCCGGCGCGCAAGCTCGGCATCGGCGTGGGCTTCTACGGCTCGTGCTGGCGCGGCGTGACCCAGCCGCGGGTCTCGCTGGTGGGCCGCAACGTCTCGATGGGCGCGAGCGATAATTCGATGACATACGCAGCGATCGTGCGCGATTACGTGCCGGCGGCGACGCGTACCTTTGATGCCGAGGCCAAGGTGCCCTACCTCAGCTCGCCTACCGGCCTCGGCCCCCAGGGCTGCACGTTCATTTCGTACGAAGATGCGGAGTCGATCGCGGCCAAGGGCGCGTATGCGCATACACAAGGGCTCGGCGGGTCGATCATCTGGACGATCGCCGAGGGGTACCTCGCATCGGCCCCGGCCGGGAGCCGCGATCCATTGATGCAGGCGATGAAGCATGCCTTCCTCGACCTATAGGTGTCGGCGCCCAGGCGCTGGCTCATCCCGCCAGTGACCGCACCGCGCTCATCCAACAACTCGAAGACCATGCGCGCTGGGCGGAGAAAGGGGAGCAGGAGGAATCGCCCTACCTTGTGCTGACTGCCCACCTTCGCGGGCTGGCGGCACGCTTAATTGCCCCACTTATGCCGGAGGGATGATCGCCGGTCTGGCGCAGCAGTGCCTGGACACAAGCGGCCAGGGGACACAGATGAAGGTGTGCGAGGCCGAGATCGGCGAGCGGGTTGCGCGGCTGTATGGGCTAGGTACGGCGGATCTGAAGGCGAGCATGCCGAAATAAGCGGGGCAGCGGTGGTATAATGCGACGGCACAGCAGGAAGGAGCAAGCAATGACAACTCCAACCGTCGACCAGATACTTGACTTGGCGCACCAGCTCCCCCGCGAGCAGCGCAGGCTACTCGTTACGCGCCTGGAGCAGGAACTAGCGACCGAAGCGCCGCCAGCGCGCCCACCAATGACACCAGACGAGGCCCGTGCCGCCCTCGCCGAGATCCGTAGAGCGGTGGCCGCCCTGCCCCAGCCACGTCTGACCGCCGGCGAGCAGCTCGATGCCGACCGGCGCGACCGCGATCGCGCACTGCTGGGACGGCATGCGGATACGGTGGACGATGTACACTCTTGATGCCAGTGTCGTCGGGCGCGACTTCGACCCAGGCGACCCGGAGTACAGGACATGTCACGAGCTGATCGCGCAGCTCGACCAGCAGGCTATCCCGGTGATTGTGCCGCGGCTGCTCCTGGCCGAAGTCGCCGGCTTGGCACGCCGGCTCACCCGCGACTCGATCCGCGCCCACTTGGTGATCGATGCGTGGCGCACCTTCACGCACGTGCTGATCGTCCCGCTCGACGACGCGCTGATCGACACTGCGGCTGAGATCGCCGCCGACTTTGCGTTACGCGGCGCCGACGCGATGTATGTGGCTGTGGCTCGCCAGTACAGCTGTATGCTTGTCTCGCTCGACCGCGAGCAGCGCGAGCGCGCCGCGGCCATTGTCACGACTCGCACGCCCGCCGAGGTGCTTGCCGAACTTCAGCCGCCGCCGCCAGCCTCATGATCCATCACAGGCTGGTAATCATCCTCATTCTAGCCTATCTCGCAAATGTGTTCCGGGTTTGTCATCCTGAGCGGAGGCAGCAGCCGGAGCGAAGATCTCTGCTTCGAGAACGAGAGATGCTTCGCTGCCGGGTACCCTCTGGGTGCAGCATGACAACTCGGAACGAACATATGATTCGCTCGTATTCTGCGCCAGGCCGGCATTGAACGTGACACCTGGGAAGCTCTGTAATACCAATTTCGCGTGATTAAGTGACAACCTTGTGGCGGGGAGGGTGGGATTCGAACCCACGTGGGTTTTCAGGCCCAACTCGTTTTCGAGACGAGCACGTTCAACCGCTCCGTCACCTCCCCAGATTGTTGGTGCGTAGCACAACCGCCTGTTGATGCCGCTACACTAGAAAGGCGGCCAAACGCCGGTTAGCGTGACCGCCTTGCTGCTTGGTGGCGACTCTGGGGCGACTCGAACGCCCGACCTCTTCCTCCGCAGGGAAGCGCTCTAATCCACTGAGCTACAGAGTCTCGTTCCCAATGGGCTGAATAATACCATGACTTGGAGCGAATTGCAAATACTAGCGAGAGTGTAATAGTTCAGACGTCCAGCTATTGCACGCGGACAAACGCGGATCGTTGATCTTTCCGCGTTCGTCTGCGTCCAATGCCGAGGCAAATCTGAACAGTTACCCGCGCAGCCTGCGCCAGCGGCTGGTGTGCTGATCGACTGGGTGCGGCGGCGGCAGCTTCAACGGCTGCCCATGGAGTATCGCAGTTGGAGTGGTGAGAACCAGCGCGTTCGCCGCTTCCACACCAATCAGTGTGGCCGCCCGCTCGCGCGCGGCTGCGAGCTTGGGCGCGCGGCGCGGATGTAGGCCGTGCGCGTCGCTGGCGATCAGGTGAGCCATACCGTGCCTAAGCATTGTTTCGGCCGTGCTGCGCAGCTGCGCGCCTTGGCCGCCAATCAGCGCCTCGCCGGTTATCTGCATCAGCACGCCGCGCTCGATCAGCGGCAGCAGCACATTGGGGTTTTGCTGCACTTCAATGATGCGCTCGGGATGGGCCAGCACAATCCGATATCCGGCAACCTGGAGGTTGAAAATCGCGTTGGTGAGCATTGGCGGAATGGTGTTGTGCGAAAGCTCCAGCAAGATCGCCTTGCTTTGTCCATAGGTCAGCAGCTGGCCATGCTTGAGCCGTGCGACAATATCGGCATCGTAGCAGATCTCGGTGCCGGCGACCACCTGAATCGCTATCTGCTCGTCGGCGATCGCGGCGTTGAGTTCGGCCAGGCGCGCGCGAATCTGCGCCGGGTCGTAAAACCGGCAGGCGCTCGATCCCGGCCCGTGCGGGGTTGCGGCGATCACATGCGTGCCGTCGCGCGCAGCAACCTCGGCCATCGCCAGCGACTCGGCCAGCGTCAGCGCACCATCGTCGATGTCGTAAAGGATGTGCGAGTGCAGATCAATCATAATTGCAAATTGTAAATTGTACATTGCAAATTGTGCGTTTCAATTTGCAATGTACAATTTACAATTACCCGTAGTAGCCGTAGCCCTGCTCGACTGGCGCATTGTTCAATACTACGCCAACGATATTGGCTTTGACTTTCTCAAGAATCTGGCGCGCCTGGCGGGCGCGGTCGCGGTTGGTCCGGCTGGCTTGAAAGATCAGCAGCACGCCGTCGACTTTGGTCGCCAGCACGGCGGCGTCGATCACCGCTACGACCGGTGGTGTATCGAACAGCACGATATCTGCTTCAGTGCGCAGCCGAGCGATCACCGCCTCCATGCGGCGCGAGCCCAAAACATCGGCTGGACGCGGCGGCAGCGGGCCGCTGGCGAGCAGACTAAGGCCGGCCACGCCGGTGTCCTGCAGTGGAATCTCGGCGTCTTCTTGCGCCAGGATCATGCTGGTCAAACCAGTCTCATTTGGCAGCTCAAACAGGGTGTGCAGTGTTGGCCGTCGCAAATCACAATCGACCAGGATGACGCGCTGCTCGGCCTGTGCCATGGTCACCGCCAGGTTGGCGATCGTCGTGGATTTGCCCTCGTCGGGCGCGGTGCTGGTGGCCAGCAGCGTTTGCAGCGGCTTATCGAGGCTGGAGAACTGAATATTGGTGCGCAGCGTGCGATAGGCCTCGGCCGCCGGCGACCGCGGGTCGCGCAGGGCGATCAGTGAATTGTGCTCGTTTGATGTAGTGCTCATAGTTCGTAAGGTAACAGGTAAAAGCGCAACTTATTTTGCCTTTTACCTTTCGACAGTTGGGATTGCGCCGAGCGTTGTCAGGCCGACGAAGCGCTCGACGTCGGCGGGCGATTTCAGCGAATTGTCCAGCGCCTCGAGCACAAATGCCAGCAGCAGGCCGAGGATGAGTCCAAGCAGCCCGCCGGCCGGCACCGTCACCGCGGCGCGCGGCGGCCAAGACAGCGTCGGCGGGCGGGCCGACTGGATCTCGACGACATTGATCCGGCTGCTGCCCTCTAGCGAGGCATTCTGCGCTGCCACTAGCCCGACCATATTCGTGCCGATCGCGTCGGCCAGTATTGGCGCCACGCTCGGGTCGGGGTAGGTTACCTGGATGACCATCTTCTGCTCGTCGGGCTGCGCCTGGATGGTCACATGCTTATTCAGCAGCCAGTCGGCGTCGCGATCGAGCTTGAGCTGCCGGCTGATCTTGTCCAGCTCTTTGGGCGCCAGCGCTAGGTTGCGGTAGCTGTTCATTTTATTCTGCAAAACAATGTACAACCCGTTGTCGAGCTGATTGGCCACCACCTGGTAGGTGGCTTCCGATCGATACAGTGCGCCGCCAAGATAAAATTGCAGCTTGCTGAACCCATAGCCGCTCGCCGCCGCCACGCAGGCCGTCAGCAAAATAACCCACCAGCGCCGGCGAATGACATTGACATAATCTGAGAGTAGCATGACTACGTCCTTATTAGGTTTTACGCCGCTCAAGAAAATCTAGCACGAATGCTAACCCGATCGCCGCCCCCAGCCCTGCCAGTGCGCGCAGCCCGACCTCTAGCACGAGGCTGCGCAGCCCATCGAGGCGCACGGCCTGTTCGGGCGGGTTGAGCACGCCGACGTGCAGGCCAGGATGCTCGGAACTGGCGCTCGGATCGCCCCAGTAGCGCAGCCCCTGATTCTGCAGCACCGCGATCAGTGTTTTGGCAACCGCGAGCGCTTGCTCGGGTAACGTGTCAGCGACCGTCGCCACGACCTCGTGCTCGCTGGTGATCGCGCTGATCATATTGATCAGGATCGTCTCATCCACAGGCCGCCCTTGCTGTGCTAGCGCCTGCGCCAGATCGCGCCGGAAGACAGCGCTTTTCAGGATCGCCGGCAGATCCTGCGCGGTCGTGTCTTCGCCAGCGGCGGTGCGGCCAACCGCGCTGGGATTGTTCATGTCGCGCGTGACCAACAAGCGCATCTGCACGCCATAGCGCGGCGGCCGAGCGAGCGCGGCCAGCGTGGCGATCAGCGCAGTCAGCAGCGGCACCGCGAGTACGATCCACCAGTGGCGCCGCAGGATGTCTAGGTACAGGCGTAACTCTATCATATGACAGGGTGATAGGGTGACAAGATCAGATAAATGCATCTGTCATCTTGTCATCTTGTCATCGATGATCTCGCGCATCCGCTCCAAGAACACCTCGCGGCTGAATCGCTCGGCATGGCGGCGAATGATCGCTGAGTCGTACTCGTCGTGCTGCGACGCGGCGACCGCCACGGCGATCGCGGCGGGAGATTGCTCCAAGAAGAAGCGCCCGGTCACGCCTTCGACGACGGTTTCCAGCGCCCCCCCGGCGACATAGGCGATCACTGGGCGACCGGCCGACATCGCCTCCAGCGGCGTGATGCCGAAATCTTCTTCGCCGGGAAAAATAAACGCCCGGCAGCTCGCGAAAAGATCGTGGCGCTGCTCCTCGCTAATCTGGCCTAAGAACTCGATATTTGAGCCGGCCAAGCTCCTCAGCCGATCGCGGTCGCGCCCGTCGCCAAAGATTTTGAGCGGCAGCCGCAGCGCCGTGAATGCGCGTACAACCAGGTCGAGTCGTTTATAAGGAATCAATCGCCCGCCGGCTAAGTAGAAATCACCCGGCATCTGCGGCCGATATGCCGATAGCTCGACCGGCGGCGGAATGATCGTCGCAGTGCGGCCATAGTAGCGCTTGATCCGCGCCGCCACCTCGCGCGAGTTGGCAATAAAGTGATCGACGCGCGGCGTAGTGGCAACGTCCCACAGTCTAACATAGGACAGGGCGATGGGCAACATACTGCGCTGGAGCCGCCCAAGGCCTTCGCGCCTGACATAATCGTTGGTTCGCCAGGCGAAACGCATTGGCGTATGGCAGTAGCAAATATGGTATGCGTGCGTTGCTGGAATGACACCCTTGGCATAGGCACTGCTACTACTGATGATCAGGTCATAGTTGCCCAGGTCGAAGCTTTCGAATGCACTGGGGTACAGCAGAAAATATTTCTGGAAATGCCGCCGCCAGCCAGGCAGGCGTTGCATCCACGAAGTGCGAATATCCCATGTTCGATAGGCAGCCGGCATGGCGGCGGGATCGTAGATTGACGTATAGACCGGTGCGGAGGGGTACAGCGCATGCAGTGCTTCGAGAACCCGCTCGGCGCCGCCGTACTGGTTCAAATAATCATGGATTATTGCGACGCGCGTGGTCATGAGTCATTGGAAAGATAGAGCATATTCGTGCCGCATAACCTACCAGCAAATGGGCGCCCCGTCAAACGACACGAATTATGACACGGATACACGGATACTTCCATAATCCGTGTATCCGTGCCATAATCCGTGTGCCCACTTGCGTAGAATCGGCGATCAACATATAGTAGTACAAGCAAAGTCGCTCCTGTACGCAAGAGCGAATACTTATGAACCGAATGGGAGGCGATCAGACAACTATGACATCCGATCAAGCTGAGTTGCGCCGTGTGTTTACCAGCGCGAGCCTGGGGCATACTGCCTACCGAGCCTGGGCTCAGCAGGCGCGCCACGAGCGACGATTCAATATTGCGCGGCTGTTCGAGGCGCTGGGCGCCTCGAAATTGGCGCGCGCTGAACATGCGTTTCGTAGTCTCGGCGAAGACGGCTCGACCGCTGGGAATGTGGAGCGTGCATTAGCTGGGCTTGAGCCCGAGGCGATCGCAACCGGTCCGATCACCGGGACGAATCCGCTGGCGCGTGATATGCTGCAACGCGCTCAGCGCGCGGTGAAAGAAAATCGCGATCTGCGGGCGGACGAGATTGGCGATATCTTTGTGTGTTCGAGCTGCGGCGCGTTACGCGAAGGCTCTCTTATTGGCGTGTGCGATGTTTGCGGCACGGTGCCCGAGGCGCACAAGGCTTTTCGGGCGATTGAGGCCATGGGCGTGCTTGGCCCACACGCGATTATGGCCTTTCTTGAGCATACCGAGGAAGGCTTACATAAGCTGTTCGAAGGCGTTGATGAAGAGCTTTTGTCCACGCGTCCGTCGGAACATCAGCCTTCGCTCAAAGAGCTGGCCGGGCATCTCGTCGATATCGACGCGGTCTTTCGCGAGCGCGCCTGGTTGTTGCTCGAGACCGATCAGCCCGAGTTGCCGCCGGCGCACCCGCCACGCCTCGACGCCGCCGCGGCCTATCGCAGCCAGCCGAACGACGCGATCTTGTCGGCCTTCCACGCCAGCCGCCGCCAAACGCTCAACTTGCTGCGCGGCTTGACCAGCGCGGCCTGGCACCGCCTCGGCCACCACGAGCTGTATGGCGAGATCAACCTGCTGCATCAGGGCAACTGGGTCGTTTCGCATGAGCGGACCCACCTGGTCGAGATGGCTCAGATCCGCCACGACCTGCTTATGCGAAACCAGGCATCGACAGCAGGCGCCGATCTGGACGAGGTAGTCGTTACCGATGTAAGCGAAGGGGAGTAGCGAATTGAGAACGAAGAATTGAGAATGGTTCATTTCTCAATTCTTCATTCTCAATGCTCAATTCAATATGGCGCATTCCTCACGGCAGGCGCGGCGCGGCTCGCTCGACATGGACGAGATCGCGCCAAATCATTTCTTAGTCCATAATTCGCACGTCACAAACGTGCTGAAGGGTGAAGGGCTAGTCAAAGGGCGCTTCTTCGAGCTGACGACATGGCGGCGCGAAGGTCTCCTGGCGCGGTTGCGCGAGCGCGGCTACACGGTGCGCACAATCGCCGATCGGCTAGCAGCGCTGCCCCAACCGCCCGTGCCGCCCGCGATTGGTGGGGCTGGCTGGCGACCGCTCACGAATGCGATCGAGCAGATTAGCAACTTTGATCTGCGGCGCTTACACTGGCATCCGCTGCCGCCTCAGTTGCGCGATGGAGTCACGGGTGTGGTGATCTACGAGGGCTGGGCGCTGCGGCGGCGCAAGGGTCGTGGCCCCGCATCGTATTATCTGGCGTTTAAAGAGCGCAGCGGCAGCATTGGTCTGCGCTCGCTCGACGAGACCACGGCGATATTGATTGGCATCGCCCAGTCGCTCGATCACGATCCGCGGCCGCTGCTAGTCGAGCAAAGCGGCGAGGCGCTGCTGCTGCCCGATGTCGAGCTGCCGCCGGCCTACCGCGACACGCTGGCGCTTTTCAGCACATCGAGCCCCACGGGCGCGCTGGTCGATCGGCAGAGCTGGCCCCTGGCGCAGGAGCTGTTTGGCCGCCTGGGCATTAGGCTGACGATCGACGACGACTAGATATTGCAGATTGCAGACCTGTCCTGCCCTTCGACACACTCAGGAACCGCGCAGTCGAAGGATTGCAGATTGCAGATTAAAAGTCCTAATCTACAATCTGCCACAATTTGCGATTGCCATTCACTCGCTACTAGCCCACGATGATGTCGCCTTGCTGGACGCCCTCGACGATCTCGATCTGGGTGACGTTCGATGCCGACGATGACAGTCGCGCGGTGTGCTCCGGGCGGCCTGAGCGGCAACGGCGGCTCGTATAACTCGTGGTTCTCGGTTCTTTACTGCTGGCCATAGTTCGGGTCGACTTGCTGATCGCAGGACTGGCGCTCCCCGCCACGGCGCACGCATGCGACGTATTGCTCGGTGAGCGCCTGCGCTTGAGCGAGTTCCTGTTCCAGGTTCTTGCCCTGCAGCGCGCGGTCGATCGCTCGGTAGAACCAGTAGTAGTCGATTGGCGCTGTCTCAGGCGCTTCGCCGCCTAGCGCGAGCTGGCCGCCTCGATCGAGCGCCACGATATAGGCGTCGTAGGTCGCCGCCATGCCCGGCGTGGCCTGGTTGAAGGCGTCGGACCGGGCCACTGAGCGCCGCGCTGGGAAGTTGCTGGCGCCCACAATCGTGTTGGTGCTGAAGAACTTGAGCCAGTCCCAACAAGCCTGTTGCTTATCGGTGTGCGCGGAAATATACATGCTGCTGGTTGAGACGTCGTCGGGGTCGAGCACGGCCTGCCCTAGCGGCGGCGGCGCCATCGCCATGGTGAATTGCGGATCCGGGCCATACGCGTACATTCTCCAGGCGAACCACATGCCGGCGCGCCCTTGCCCGGTCAGTTCACCATAGTCGGTCTGCTGACCGAGCGCGGCATAGTCGTTCAGCCGTGTATGCGGCGTGTCGTTCTTCAACAGATCGACCACCTTGCGGGCTGCCTGCACCACCTGCGGGTCGGTTAAGTTTGGTGCGAGCGTCTCGCCGCTGCCCCGCGCCGTCGCCGCGCCGAATAGGTGGACTAGGAACTTCACGGCCTCAGATGTGCTTCTGGGAATCACGAACCCATACTGCTTGTTGTCGGCCTGGCCGGCGGTCAGCTTCTGAGCTGCGTTGAGGAAATCATCGACGGTCCAATTCTCGGAAGGCGGCGCCAGGCCGGCGGCGTCGAAAGCATCTTTGTTGTAGATCAACGCCCGGAAATCGAGGCCCCACGGCAGCCCGTGAAGCTCCGCGCCTTGCTGATAGGATCGGAGCAATACTGGCGGGTAGTCATCCAACGGAAAGGTCGAGTCCGCATCGATCAGCGGCTGGAGATCGAGCGTCGCGGTGAGCTCGGATGCCGCGGGCGGAATCGGCATGGCAAAACAGTCGGTCTGCGCGGCCGCATCGGGTACCGACATAAGGCCCTTTGCATTCAGCAGGTCTTTGATCTGAACGAAGATCGTCGGGTTGGCCTGATTGAATTGCTGGATCAGCCGGTCGACTAGCTGGCCGGTCTTGCCCAGCGGCATGCCGAAGGTGATCGTGGTCGCGCCGGGCGGTGCCACATTCGGCAGCGGTGTGGCTACTACCACTGGTGCGAGATTCGCCACGTCCGTGGGTGCCAGTTGCGCCTCAGCGACCTGGGCCGTGATCGCAGCCTGGGCTTCGCTGGCCGCTTGAGCCGCGGGCTTGCCGCCGACGATATCCTGAATGGCTTGGAGCAGCGGCCGGTAGGCGCTCAGAACATCGAGGGTAGATGCAGGTGGCGCCGGTTGATCTAGCGCCGCCTGCACGGCCGCTTTGGTTTGGTCGTCCAAACGCGACCAATAGCCACTTTGCTCCACCAGTGATTTGCGGGCCGGCAGCACGTTCGCCGAATCGGAAGATCCACCTTTGCTACCCTGGTTGGCAATCAACTGCTTGCTCAGAAACGATAGCCAGGCCCATGCCTCGTGCGGGTGCTGCGTGCCGCTGCTGATCACATAGCCGTTCGAAAAATCGCGCGTGCCGCCCGGAAGAGGCGGGTAGGGCGCTACTCCTAGCGCAAAGCTTGGAGCTGGCCCGCCGCTGCGCTTCTGGATATTGGCGATGTCTCCGGCGGCTCGCGAGCTCCACATCACGACCTTCTGATCGATAACCAGTTGTGCGACCGCGTCGCGGAAATCGGCGCCGGCGGGTGGAAAAAAGAATGCGCCGGATTGGAACAGGTTGCCCACCCGCTCGAGCGCCGCTACGACTTCGGGGCGATCGGCCTGTGCATTGGCTGGCGGAGTCGCGGCCAGGTCAAGGCCGGCCTGCTTGAGCTCGTCGAGCAGCACCGCGATGTAGGCATCGTCATCTGCCAGGCCATAGAGCGCGATCGTGTTGCCCTGCTTCTGCGCAATCTGCTGGGCGGCGGCTTCGACATCCCGCCAGGTCCACCCCGGTTTGGGTGCGGCCAGCCCATGCGCGGCCCACAGATCGCTATTGTAGAAGAGTAATGGGATCTCGAGCGTCTGTGGCAGTTTGTAGATCGCGCCGTTGCCGGCCGTCGCGCTGCTGAGAGCGTTGGGGTAGAAGTCGTCGGAATTGAAACTCGGGTCGGCGTTCATCAGCGGCTTGAGATCATAGAGCAGCCCCAGATTGAACTGCTCCTCGCTCGCGGGCGCCTCGGCCGTGTCGGCCATGCTGACGATCTGGCGGGTCTGTGCGCTATAGTCGCCGCTGCTCTGGTATGCCTCGTCGAGCGACACGAACTGCACCGTGATGCCGGGGTGGTCGGCGTTGAAAGCCTGGATCAGCGGTTCGTAGACCTGGCGCATGAAACTGATCGCGCCGAAGGTGATCGTGACATGGTCGGCAGTAGCGCCGGCTTCTGGCGTCTGGTCGCCAGCCGGCGGTTCGGATGGCGTGTCGAAGCTGCACGCGCCGAGCACGAGCGCCGCGATCAGCGCCAGAAACACAACAGAGCGTTTGCACATCGAGGTCACACTTCTTTCTCCTATCCCTGTATCTGAGTAGGAGTGTAACCATCGTTGCTGAACAATTGCCCATCGAAAGCTGAAGTTTCGCTGAAGGGAGCGCGCCATTAGTCAGAAGGTGTGCGCTATTCCGCCAGGCCCTGCAGCGGCGTCGAAGCAATGTGGTCCGGCGCATCAGCCGGCGGCATGAGTGGCGTAGGCAGCCGCGGCAGCCGGATCGTCACGCAGGTGCCGATGGCCGGCGCGCTGTGGATATCGACCTGCCCATCATGCGCCTGGACGATCGCCTGGACGATCGCCAGCCCTAGCCCGCTTCCGCCGCTCGAGCGTGTTCGAGCGCTATCGACTCGGTAGAACCGATCGAACAGGTGTGGCAGCGCGTCGGCGGGAATCCCCGCGCCGGTGTCCTGCACCTCTATGACGACCGACGACTGACGAACGATCACTGACATCTGATTGGAGGATGGAGGATGGAGGATGGAGGATGGCCGTTCCACGCACTGTGAGCCTCCATCCTCCATCCTCGATCTTCCATTCTCGGTGGTCGGTGGTTGGTGATTGATATGTGCGCGCAGCGCGATCGTGCCGCCAGGCGACGTGTATTTGCGCGCGTTGTCCAGCAGGTTCAGCAAGACCTGGCGCAGCCGATCTGGGTCGCCTTGAACCCAAAGCCCCAACGCGATATCTACCTGGAGTTCCTGCCCGCGCAATAGATCGCGGCTGTGCTCGCCCACTTCCTCGACTAGAGCGCTGAGGTCGGTCGGGCGCAGGTCGATCTGCGGGCGCGCGTCGAGCCGGCTCAGCGTCAGCAGATCGTTGGTGAGCCGGATGACGCGACTCAGCTCGCTGTTCAGGTGCCGCAGCAGCCGTTGGGCGGTGGCTGGATCGGACTCGGCGGCACCCATCAGCAGCAACTCGACTGAGGCGCTCAGGGCGGTCAGGGGCGTGCGCAGCTCGTGCGCGGCGTCGGCGACGAAGCGCCGCTGGGCTGCAAAGGTGGTCTCCAGGCGCGCCACCATCGCGTCGAAGGCCGCACCGAGCTGGGCGATTTCGGTGCGGCCAGGCGGCAGCCCCACCCGCTGCCTGAGATCGCCTGTCGCGATCCGCCGGGTCGTGGCGACCACCTGGTCGAGCGGCCGCAGCACCCGCCGCGTCGCCGTGACGCCAAGCACGGTCGCCAGCCCCACTACCAGCGCCCAGCCGACCGCCAACGAGACGGCGAGCTGGTTGAGTGTCGCGTCGATCGAGTCAGTCGGCACACAGAGCTGCATCAGCCCGATTGGGCGTGCTTGTTCCTGCTGCCAGATTATTGGCAGCAGCAAAGTGAGCTGCCCCGGATCGACCTGGTCAGTGTACTGTCCGATCCTTAGCTTGTTCAAGAAGGCATCGCTCGCTGTAGCCGAAGCGGCAACTTTCGACATGGATGGCAGCGGCGAGCAGGGCGGGCCAGAGCTGCTCTGGGCGAGCACAGTGCCATCCACTGCGAAGATGACCGCACCGCGATCTTTAGCGCTCAGCTCTTGCACGAGACGCTCGGTCCACTTTTTCAGCGCGTCCTGGTCGAGCTGCGGGGCGTCGAAGAGTAGGCCGGCGAATGTTGGACTCAGCTCGGCCAGCTTCTTGCTGATATCCGCGGGGCTCTCGTCGGGCGGGAAGAAGCCGTCGGGGCCTAGTTGAGAGAGCATCTCCCCCAGCTGCTTGGAGGTAACGGGATCTTTGTCGGGCAGAGTGAGCTTGGCGACGAGCTTCGGGTTGAGAAGCCCCAGCTTCTTATAGCTGACCATCGGGTCCTGGCTCGTCGGAAAGATCTCGGCGATGATTTGAGGATACAGTTCTTTCAGCTTGGCCCGGTCGAACGTCGGAGAGAAGAGCAGGTCTTTGATCTTTGCATTGACCTCTGCTGGCACCAGCGCGCGCGCTTCCGTCGTGTGTCTGGTTATTAGGCTGTCGATCTGGAACGTGCGCTGTGTCTGCCACAATAACACGCCCCCGGCTGCGAGCACCAGGGCCAGGATGGTCGTGTGGAGCACGGTGATCTGCCAGCGACTGGGCAGGTTGCGGAGAATAGAGCGCATCTTAGCCTCGCAGAGTGTAACCGATACCACGCACGGTGCGGATGAGTTGGCGGGCCGTATCGCCCAACTTCCCTCGCAACGCACTGATGTGGACCTCGATCAGGTTAGGATCGGCGACGTAGTCGTAGCCCCAGACGCGGTTGAGCAGCGTTTCGCGGCTGAAGACCTGGCGCGGATGCATCATCATTACTTCCAGCAACTCGAACTCGCGCGGGGTCAGGTCGATCGGCTGGTCGGCGCGCCAAACTTCGCGAGTCTCGCGATCCAACTGCAGGTCGCCCACGCTCAAGCGGCGGCGTAGGCTGAGGTGCTGCCGGCGCAGGATGGCGCGGATGCGCGCGAGCAACTCCTGGAATTTGAACGGCTTGACCAGATAATCGTCCGCGCCACCCTCCAACCCGGCGACGCGCTCTTCCAACTCGCCTTTGGCGGTGAGCATCAGGATCGCCACATCGCTCTGGGCTCGCAAGCGCCGGCAGACCGTCAGGCCGTCCAGGCCAGGCAGCATCCAGTCGAGTACCACTAGGTGCGGCTGGAACTGCGCGGCCTGCACGAGCGCCGCCCGCCCGTCGGCTGCCAGCGCTACGTCGAAGCCTTCGTAGCGCAAGCCGGTGCTAATCAGATCGAGGATCACTTCCTCATCGTCGACCACCAGCACCCGGATCGATGTTGTTGTGGTATCGTCCATCCAGGCTCCTCAGTTCGCTCGAACGCTGCCACTGAATCATACCATCAATAGCTGAAGCAATAAGTGGCCAAAACTGAAGCTTTCCTGAAGATACCATACCATCTGTACAAAAGACGACGCCGCTCCAATCACTGGAGCGGCGTCCTCACGCTTGCGCCGGATGAACGATCGATAGCGCCAGTTGTGGGCGTTCAGCTTGACGTTCCTGCGCCGCAGCGGCGCGATTTCATCGGTATACCAGCGGCGTGGGCGCATCTCGCTGCCTGAGTAAATGTCGTGGACGACCTGGTCCGCCACATGTTCCATCAGAATGCGACTCCTCTGTAGTTAGTATGGCATTAGCACGGTGCGGGGACCGCCTACTTATGATCTTTGAAAAATAAATCGGGTATCACGGATCTGAAACCTATCAGGTCGGCGGCAAGGTGGCGCCGCATTGATCGGCACGAACCCCGCCGCCGACCTGATAGGTTTGGGAATACTCGTTTTAAAAGTTAATCTTCATTACGCGACAGTTGTTGACAGTACTAAGCCCGTTATGTGCCGAACCGGGGATGCATGAGTCGCGATCCCCGGCCCTTCCTTCTTGACAAAATGACAAGATGACAAGCCGAATCGTCGCCTTGTCACCCGGTCATCTTGTCACTGGCCCCGCTGGCGGTTGCGGTTACGCAAGAACGGCGGGATGTCGAGATCGTCGCTGCTGCTGAACGATGGCATCGCGCGCGGCTGCGACTGTGACTGGGCCGCCGGCACGGGTACTGGCTGATTGGCGGTGGCCGGCTGCTGCGACAGCGTCGGGAACGAGCGCGTGCGCTGGACATTCGGGCGCGACGTGTCGAAACCGGTGGCGATCAGCGTGATCTTGACCTGCCCGGCCGGGAAGTTCGGGTCGATCACCGAGCCAAAGATAATCTGCGCATCTGGGTCCACCGCCTTGGCGACAATATCGGCGGCCTCGTAGACCTCTAGAATGCCCAAATCCTCGCTGCCGATGATATTGAGCAGCACACCCTTGGCGCCATCGATCGAGACCTCCAGCAGCGGCGAGGCGATCGCCTCGTTGACTGCGTCGACCATGCGGTTGTCGCCGCTGCCATTGCCGATCGCCATCAGCGCCGATCCCTGCTGTGCCATAATCGTCTTGACGTCGGCGAAGTCGACATTGATTAGGCCGCGCTGGGTGATCAGATCCGAGATGCCCTGGATGCCCTGGCGCAGTACGCTATCGGCCAGCTGGAACGCCTGGAGCATTGAGGTATTCTTGCTGGCGGTCTGCAGCAGCCGGTCGTTCGGGATGATGATCAGCGTGTCGACCATCGGCTTGAGTTGGTCGATGCCCTGCTCGGCCATCTTGCGGCGGTGGTTGCCCTCGAAGGTGAACGGCCGCGTCACCACGCCAACCGTGAGCAATCCGAGATCCTGGGCGATGCTGGCGATCACCGGGGCCCCGCCAGTGCCGGTGCCGCCGCCCATGCCCGCGGTGATGAACACCATATCGGCGCCCTTGAGCGCCTCGTAGATCTCCTCAGTTGTCTCCTCGGCGGCCTTCTGGCCAATTACCGGGTTGCCGCCCGATCCCAAGCCTTTGGTAAGCTTGTCGCCGATCCGGATGCGAATATCGGCCTGTGAGTGCATCAACGCCTGGGCGTCGGTATTCACGGTGATAAACTCGACACCCTGCACACCATCGTCGACCATGCGATCGACCGCGTTCGACCCACCGCCGCCGACGCCAATGACCTTGATGACCGCGTGCGGCTCGGGGGCCATGTTGAAGTTGTTGAAGTCCGCCATTGTGTGTCCTCCTGTTGTCAGTTGTCAGTTCGCCGGGTACCCTCTGGGTGTGGGCAACCGGTTGTCAGTTATCAGTTGTACGTCGTGCGGGAGTATGCACCCCGGCTACCAGCAACGGACAACGGACGACCGACCACGGGCTAAGGGAGAAATTCCTTCAGCCAGTCTTTGAAGCGTTCGTAGATTGATCCGATACTCGAGCGTTCGGATGATGCGTTTGGTGAATTGAGCATCGCCATTCCATGGCGCGAGCCCCAGCGCAGCAAACCAACTCCGGTGGCATACGGTGGGCTGTCAATCGTGTCGGCCAGGCCGCTTAGATCGTTCGGCGCGCCGATACGCACGGGTATGCCAAGCATCTCGCGCATCAATTCATCGAAGCGCGGCAATTGCACCGCCCCGCCGGTCAGTACGACGCCGGCCGGCAGCAGGCCCTCGTAACCGCTGCGCCGGATCTCGTTGTAAATGTGCTCGATCACCTCCTCTGCACGCGCTTGAAGCACTTGATTCAACAGCGAACGGCTGATCTGCTGCCGTTCGCCCGGGTTGAAGCCCTCGGCCTCGATCAGGTCGCTGGCCGCATCCTCTGGCTCGTCGGCGATCGCCGAGCCGTATTTCAGCTTGAGATATTCAGCGGTATTGTGTGGTGTTTTGAGCACCAGCACAATGTCGTTGGTGAAATGATTGCCGCCGACCGAGATGACGCTCGTGTGCCAGATCCCGCCGTCGACAAACACGGCGATGTCGGTGGTGCCGCCGCCAATGTCCACCAACACCACGCCGCGATCCTTGTCGTCGGCGGTCAGAACTGCCTCGCCCGACGCGAGCGGCTGCAGCACCAGGTCGTCGATCTCGACTCCGGCCTTCTGAACGCTCTTGATCAGGTTTTGGATGGCCATAACCTCGCCGGTGACGATATGGGTCTCGACCTCCAGGCGGAAGCCGGCCATGCCGATCGGATCGCGGATGCCTTCGTGGCCATCGACGACATAGGCGCGCGGGATGACATGAATGACTTCGCGTTGGATTGGGATAGCGACGGCCTGGGCCGCTTCGACCGCGCGGGCCACATCGCTGCGGGTAATCTCGTGATCATTGCGCGACACGGCCACCACGCCGCGGCTGTTGAGCGACGAAATATGCCGGCCGGCCACGCCGACGAATGCGGTGCCGATCCGATAGCCCGAGAGCCGTTCGGCCTTCTCGACGCTGGTGGCGATGGCGTTGACAGCGTCATCGATGTTGACGACCACTCCCTTATCCAGCCCTTTCGAGGGCGTCAGGCCGACGCCAAGGACGTTGATGCGTCCATTGTCTTGGACCTGCGCCACGACGGTGCAGACTTTGGTCGTGCCGACATCAATGCCGACGATAGTGCGTTGAGCCATAGCGTTCTCCAAATTGTAAATTGTAAATGATAAATTGCAGATTGACGTGAGCGCTCAATTCGCAATTTGCAATTTGCAATTTACAATTGCCTTATGGTGCCGCCTCCGTAGGCGTAGCATTCTCCGGTACGTCATTGCGATAGAACGGTGTATTTGGCCGCAGGTCCAGCAGGGTGAAGGCCGTGCCGTCCTTGAGCAGGGTATTTAAGATTGCCAGCTTGCTGTCGAGGTTTTCGGAAGTCCCAAAGATAATTTTGCGATTATCGATGGTCGTCACGAAGAGCCGCCAGTCGAGATTCCAGCCGATATGAGCCGGCTGCAAGCTTAGTTCACTCGGTAAACGCAGGCTGAGCACGCGCCCGAGTTGGATGGCATCAGAGTCGACCATGTCGTTCGGTTGCAGCGGACGGTTGCTACCATCCTCAATCACCAGTGTATTCGTCACCGGCGCTGTGTTGTCGGCGCCGAGAACGCGCCCGGTCGCGTCGAGCAGGTATAGTGTGCCGCCGGATTGCCAGCGCACCTCGGGCCGGCGCTCGTTCACGGTGATCATGAGCCGATCGGGAAGCGCTACGCTCGCGCTGGCATTCTCGATATAGGCGCTCGACTTGAGTTGGTCGACAATCTGCCGCGTGTCGATCAGCCAGATCGACTGGCCCCGCGCTCCGGATAGCTCGGCCACTGCATTGGGCTGCATCGCCTGCACGCCCTCGACTAGGATCTGCTGCACGGTGAAGCGCGGCGCGGTCGCGATATACAACAGGCCACCCAACGCTGCAATCAGCGACAGCAAGCTGAACAGCCGTCCGCTCGTAACCCACGATCCAACCGCTCGGCGTGGCCCAGGCCGCACCGCCGATCCACGACGCGCCGCACGCGCGCGCCGCCGTGCGGCGATCCGCTCGCGGGTGTTCGGCTGGTTGTATTCGAATCGATCCATAGTGAGATTTCAGATTGTAAATTGCAAATTGTCAGATGGCGCCTTTTGCAATTTACAATTTGCAATATTACGTGTGTCGTTCGATCGCCAACTCGATCAATCGGTCCAGCAGGTTGCTGTACGGCAGCCCGCTGGCCTCCCACATTTTGGCGTACATGCTGATCGGCGTAAAACCGGGCATGGTGTTGGTCTCATTCAAATACAACTCGCCGGTATCGCGATCGAGCAGGAAATCTACCCGCGCCAGCCCCGCGCCGTCAATCGCTTTGAAGGCGCGAATCGCCAGTTTGCGCACCTGCTCGGCCACTTCGGCCGGAATTGGCGCCGGGATGCGGATCTCCGACTCGCCGCCGAGATATTTGGCTTCGTAGTCGTACCACTCATTCGACGGCACAATCTCGCCTGGCACGCTGGCTTCGACATCGTCGTTGCCCAGAACGCTGATTTCGATCTCGCGAGCGTTGATGCCCTGCTCGATCACAATTCGCCGGTCGTAGCGCGCCGCCTCGGCCAGGCCAGCCAGCAGGGTAACCCTGTCGATCGCCTTGGTGATGCCGACGCTGCTGCCCATATTGGCTGGCTTGACAAACATCGGATAATGCAGCTGTGCTTCGATCTGCTGGGCAACATACTCGGGATTATTGCGCCAATCGGTGCGGCGCACCAGCAGCCAGGGCACCAGCGGCAGACCGGCGGCGGCAAAGGCGGCTTTCATCATTGCCTTGTCCATCCCGACCGCCGCGGCCAGCACGCCGCAGCCGACATACGCCACGCCAGCAAGCTCCATCAAACCTTGGACGGTGCCATCTTCGCCCATTGGGCCGTGCAGTACTGGGAAGACCACGTCCAGCGAGGAGTCAGAATTCAGAATTGAGAATTCAGAATAACTCGACATCGCCAACGCCGTTTGATCACTGGCCTGCACTGAGCTTCTGGCTTCTGGCTTCTGCCTCCTGCCTCCTGACTTCTCGCTTCTAACTTCTGGGCCATCCGGCAAGAGCTTCGGATCGGCTGCTGCTTCGAGGGCGGCCAGCGGGTCGGGGCCGGCGATCCAGCGCCCATCTTTAGTGATGCCGATTGGCACGACCTCATATTTATTCGTATCCAGCCCGTCGATCACCGCGCGCGCCGATACCAGCGAGACTTCATGCTCCCCCGATTGGCCGCCGAACAGGACGCCGACACGGATCTTATCGGCCATGGTCATAGTCTCCGTTTGATATTGCGTAATGCGTAATGCGTAATATATCCCTGATTATCTGCTTTCTCATTGCACGTATAGCATGTCGGTGAGAAAATCTTTTACGTTTTACGCATTAGATTATCTGCACTTCCAACTCCAGCTCGACCCCGAAATCCTGCAGCACGCGTTCGCGCGCGATCTCCACGAGCCGAAGTACATCGTCGCTGCGTGCGCCGCCGTTATTCACGATATAGTTGGCGTGCTTCTGGGCAATCTCCGCACCGCCGACGCGCGCGCCTTTTAGCCCGGCTGCTTCGATCAGCCGGCCGGCGCTGTTGCCGGGCGGGTTCTTGAAAACGCTGCCGCACGAAGATCCCCATGGCGTCTTACTTTTGCGCTCGGCCGCGGTGCGCTCCATCTGCTTGGCGAGTTCGCGCGGGTCGGCGCGATATACATCGAACTCGGCCGCGATCACGATCGGCTTGTCCGTTGTCCATTGTCCGTGGTCCGTTGTTGGTTGATCGCTGGCTACTGACAACGGACCACTGACAACAGACTCTTTCAGCACGCTGGTTCGATACCCATACTCAAATCGCTCGACCGGCCACTCCTCGATCTCATCGCCGATGAGCAGCCATGCGCGGCGCAGCGCCGCGGCGATCTCGCCGCCATAGCAGCCGGCGTTACCGAATACCGCCCCGCCGATTGTGCCGGGCAGTCCTTCGGCCCACTGCAAGCCGCCCCAGCCCTGCGCTGCCAGCCGGCGTGCGGTGCCGGCCATTGGCGCGCCAGCGGCGACCCAGGCCAAGCCGGTATCGTCCGCCTCAATGCGCAGTTCATGCGCGCGGTAGCGCACCACCAGCCCATCGAAGCCACGCTCGCGCACCAGCAGGTTGCTTCCGCCGCCTAGCACGAAGATTGGGAGCTCGCGCTCGCCGGCCCAACCCAGCGCCTCGCGTAACTGATCGGGCGTGGCGGCATTGGCGAAGAAGCGCGCCGGTCCGCCGATACGCCAGGAAGTGTATTTCGCCAACGGCTCGTTTTCATGCATCACTAATGCCATATCATTCTGAGTTTTGAGTTGTCGAAGCCTTTTCAACTTAGAACTCAAAACTCATAACTTTTAACCTCGTCTTGGTGGTCGCCCGCCGCGGATGCGCTCGCGCAACGCAGTAGCTTCCTCCGAATGATGCAGCGTTTCGCGAATCTTCAGCGCTTCGACCCAAAAGATGTTGGCCCGTTCGCGCTGACTTTCCTCGTAACTCAAATCGCCCATGCACTCAAGCGCACGCGCCATGCCAATCTGGTCGTTGTCGCGCTTGGTGACGGCTAATGCCTTGGTATAGTACTCGTGCGCGCGATCATATTGGCGGAGCGCGCGGGCGGTGGTGCCCAGGTGCAAGAGTGCGATACCCTGACCGCGCGGATTTTGTAGTCGCTCTTCCAATTCAAGCGCCTGTTCTTGGTAGCTCTGTGCCTCCTGGTGCCGGTTCATGCGATTCAAGATCGTGCCGAGAACGCTGTACGATCGCGCCTGCCCAACGATGTCTCTAATGCTCTGACGCAGCCGTAAGCCCTCTTCGGCATTGACGAGCGCTTCTTGCGGCTTGTCTTGCGCCAGCAGCGCCAGTGCGATTTTGTCGCGTAGAATCGCCTGGCCCATCAGGCTGCCGCGACCTTGCTCGAGGCTGAGCGAGCGAGTGTAGAATGTGAGCGCCTCGCGGCTGGCGCCAAGCACACGATAGATATCGCCAATGCTACTCAGTACCTGCGCCAGCAGCAGGCGGTCGTCATGCTGTTCTGTCTCCTCCTGTGCGAGCTGAAGCTCCTGCAGCGCTTCTAGATGCCGCCCCTGGAGTTGATGAACCTTCGCGAGATGCACCCGCACCTCGGCCTCCAACTCGCCTAGCTCGTCGTATGCGGCCAACGTGCGGGCCTGCTGTAACACCACCTCGGCGGTCGCCAGTTGGCCAAGCTCGCGCTGCATTCGGCCAACCGCCAGGTAAGCGCGGATGGTCGCCTCATTGTTGCCACGCGCCTGGGCGATCGACAACATCCGGCGCGCGTAGTCGAGTCCTTCGCGATACTGACCGCCGAACTCTAGCACCGTCATCGCCAGAGCGTAGGCGCGCAAATCATAGCGCCTTGTTTCGACTTGATCGAGCCGCTCAATCAGCATCAGCGCGCGCTCGACCCAACGCCGCGCCGAGGCGAAATCGAGGCGCGTCATGCGCGCCTCGGCTATCTTTAGGGCCGCATCTGCGGCTTCAGCATAGGCCCCGGCCTGTTCCCAATGCCAGGCCAGCGTTTGATGCCAGTCTTGCGGCGCTTGCTGGCTGGCGCCATATCGCGCAAGCAGCTCTTCTGCCACGCGGCGATGGAATAATCTAGGATCTTCACTCGTCACAGTCGGCTCATTTCTCGAACAGGCTTGGGCCGTAGCATAGCAGATGTGTTACGACGATGCGTAGAACGTTCAAACGTTCGAACGTTCCAACGCTTCTAGTACGGCTTCTCCAACCTTGTACCCATCCCCTGCTCCCAAGGTCAGCAATACATCGCCGGGTCGCAGTAGCTCGCCAAGCTCGGTGGTGGCCCGGCCGATACTGCCGACCGCGCGAACGTTTGGATGCTCGATGCGCCGCGCCAGCAGTGCACTATCGATGCCGAGCGTGTCGTGCTCGCGCGCTGCGTAGATATCGCCTATAGCTACGACGTCGGCGTCGCCAAAGGCGGTTGCCCACTCCTTCAGCAGCGCGGCGGTGCGCGAGTAGGTATGCGGCTGAAGGTAGGCGATGATCCGCCGGCCTGGGTAACGGCTGCGCGCCGCCGCGAGATTCACGCGCACTTCGGTTGGGTGGTGCGCGTAATCGTCGATCACGGTTATGCCGCCGGCTTCGCCCTTCAGCTCGAACCGCCGCCGTGTGCCACGATAGCTGGCCAGCGCTGTCAGCGCGGTCTTCGGCGGCACGCCCAGGCGGATGGTCGTAGCCAGGGCCGCGAGCGCGTTGCGCAGATTGTGTGCGCCATGCAGTTGGATCCGGCACTGGCCCAGGCTGCGGGTCGCGAATGTTCGTCGGTCGTAGTGCCAGACATCGAAGCGGGTTCCTGCTGCGTCGGCTTGCGCGTTGGCGGCCATCCAGTCGAGCAGCGCGCGGCGGCAGGCGACGGGATCGCGCGACACCGCATCGTCGATGCCGTACTGTGTCGCGTCGGGTTGGCCGACGGCGCGCAGTGCGCCTGGGTCGTCGCCGCACATGATCACGTTCTGCGGTGCGCCGACAGCCGCGGCGAAGGCCCGAAACGCAGCGTCATAGTCGTCGGCGGTTGGGTAGATATCGACATGATCGTGCTCCACGTTGGTGATCACCGCCAGGTATGGCGCCAGCGCGAGGAATGCGCGATCATATTCATCGGCCTCGATCACCAGCGGCGCCAGCGGGTCGCCCCATTGCGCATTGCGCGGTAGGTCGGGCGTTTCGCCGCCGATCAAGAAGCCAGGGTTCTGGCCGGCTTCGACAAGTGCCAGCGCGATCATCGCCGTGGTGGTGGTTTTGCCGTGCGTGCCGGCGACCGCGACAATCTTGCGTTGCGCCGACCATTCGCGCCAGAGATCGGCGCGCTTCAGGGTCGCGATGCCACGTTCGCGCGCCGCGATAATCTCAGGGTGATCGGCCTTCGCCGCCGACGTGGCGACCAGCGCATCTGCGCCTAATACATTCGCCGCGGCATGGCCGTGAATAATCGTTGCGCCGCGTGCGGCCAGGGCGTCGGCGAGCGCGTTGCGCTGCAGATCCGAGCCGCTGACAGTGTGCCCTTGGTCGAGCAGGATATGCGCGATTCCGCTCATGCCCGCCCCCGCAATCCCGACGATGTGATAGCGCATATGCCTTATTTCCTGGCCGGCGCCGGGTCTGGCCGGAAGATGCGGTCGAACCGCAGAATAATGATCACAATTAAAAGAATGAAGAACGCGCCAATCACGGATGGAACAATTGCGGCAAAGTCTGGTAGGCCGTTGAGCGTGGTAGAAATCAGGCCACCCTGGTTGAGCGACTCAGGTGCGTCGATCCAGAATAGCTTTATCGCGCTGATGCCCAGCACGCCGATATACAGGCCGGTGAGCAGCCCCAGAATCCGCATGGACTGCGCCTTTTGGCCTGGTGTGAGTTTGGTTTCCCAGGGCCAGGCGTACCCGATGCCGACCGCCAGGAGCGCCACGAACACCAGCACACGCAGCAGCAGCGGTGCCTGGAAGTTGTCGGGGATGAGCGGCGGCAAGGCCTCGACGGTCGACGGGTCGCGGCCAAGTGCAAAAGCGAACAGCTTCGGGCCATTGCTATAAAATCGATTGACAAGGCCAACTACAAAATTGCCGCCTTGAACCGTCAGCAGATAGGCGATGGTGATGAAGAGCGCGATGCTGAGCATGTACCGGAAGCCGTTTCGCCAGCCAAGCGCCGCCAACGCGATCAAGATGGCGTAGGTGACGATCGAGCTTCCCAGGTTGATGATGATTAATCCATTGTCTGCAGTCATGCTAGGCGTCTCCTGGTTGCCAGATCAAGCAGCATTGCTACGGTCGTGCGCGCGTCCGGCCGGCTCTGCTTTTGAATAGTTTTTCGGCCGAGTTGTCATTTGAACGAGTCCTGTTTTGATCTAACGTATTTTGCGTGCGTTGCGCCTCTGGATGCCGCTGGCGCGCCGCTCGTTCCGGCGGCGCTTAAGACCGAAGCCGCGCTGCCGTGGCTGCCACCACGCCGCTAGTCGCTCGCTCAGCGCCATCGGCGGGCGCCGGGCCGAGCGCGGCGCCTGCTCGATCATTTCGCGCTGGCGCTCGACCGTATGCCGAGAAATGCTCAAGAGTATGCCGGTGGCGACCATACACATAATCAGCGACGTGCTGCCATAGCTGATGAATGGTAATGTCAGCCCGGTGAACGGCAGCAGCGTGGTGACGACCGCGATATTGACCAGCGCCTGGAAGACCAGCCAACCGGTTAGGCCAGTCGCCAGCAGGGCGGCAAACGGCTCGGGCGCGCGGGCGGCGATCCGCAGGCCGCGGTATGCGATCACCAAAAAGCAACCGGCCACGAATAAGGTGCCTAGCAGCCCTAGCTCCTCGCCAATCACCGCGAAGATCGCGTCGGTATGGGCTTGTGAGAGCCATAGGAATTTTTGCCGACCCTGCCCAAGCCCGACGCCGAAGAATCCGCCACTTCCCAGCGCATACAGTCCATGGACTGGTTGCCATCCGGCGCCCAAGTAATCGGAAAATGGGTCGAGCCAGGCGGCGATGCGACCCTGCCGGAATGGCGCGATCTTGACCATTGCCCAGAATGCTCCAGCCGACACCGCCGAGGCCCCCAGGATATGAATGAGATTCGCGCCGGCCGTAAAGTACACCACTCCTGCAATCAGAATGAGGATGATGGTTGTGCCAAGGTCGCCTTCGAGCATCACCAGGCCGCAGACGACACCGAGCATTACCGCGAAGGGCACCAGCCCATAGCTAACATTATCGAGCCGCTGCCCGCGCCGCGAAAGCCAGTCGGCAAAATAGATAATCATGGCCAGCTTGGCGATCTCGGATGGCTGCATGCTGAATGGCCCAAACCTGATCCACTGCCGCGCCTCGTTTACTTCGGTAATACTCGCGGGAAGGATCAGCACCAGCAGCAGCAGGAACAGCGTTGCGGCAATCAGTTGCACAGAGTATGTGCGCCAGAAGCGATAATCGATCCGCTGAGCCACCAGCAGCCCAATCGTACCAAGGATGACCCCGGTGAGCTGGCGTAGGGTGTAGTAAAGCTGGCTGCCGTGGGTGGTGAAGGCGTCGACAAATGAGGCGCTGTAGACCATCACCAGGCCGAGCGGAACCAGGATTCCCACCGCGGTGAGCAGCGGATAGTCGGGTTTACGTTTAGAGCTGTCGAACATGATGCACCATTGCAAATTGCAAATTGTAAATTGCAGATTAGGAAATGCATACGCAATCTGCAATCTGCAATTTGCAATTTGCAATTACCGAATAGGCGGATTGATTGTTAGTACCAGAAAGACTAGAATTGCCAGGAACGCCAGCGCTCCGGCCCAGCCGAGCGCGAGCGAGCGTCGTGCCACCTCGGGTGGATACAGCCGCTCGTCGACTTCGAAGCGCGGGGCCAGTAGCCAGCCGACGAGCAAGCCGCCGGCGAGCCCGCCCATATGCGCGTAGTTGTCGATCAGCCCGCCCGAGCTGAGGCCGATGAATAGATTGATCATAATGATCGTAATCAGGCTGCCGAGCTGCTGCCGCGAGATCTCGCCAAGCAGCTTGCGTGATGCGTAATAGAACGCCGCTAGGCCGCCGACCAGCCCAAAGATTGCCCCCGATGCTCCAACACCGGCGCTTGCACTGAGCGCATATGATGCGACGCCGCCGGCGAGCCCCGAGATGAAATACAGCGCCAGGAAGCGCGGCGTACCATAGAATCGCTCGGTTTGCGGCCCGATCACATACAGCGAATAGCAGTTGACGCCCACATGGATCAGATTAGCGTGCAAAAACATCGATGTGATCAATCGCCAGTATTCGCCATCGTGAATCGATCTGTTGACTTTAGCGCCGAGGAAAAAGAGTGCCGCATTCGACGGCGTGAACAGGTTACCGCTTAGCGCTCCTGAGATCAAGAACACAATGATATTCACCGCCAGCAGCACCCATACTGCGCGTGGCGTGCCGAGTGGCAAGCGTAAGCGGTAGCTCTGCTCAGGAAGCGGTCGCGCTTCGCCATAGACCGGCGATGGCTCCTGCTCCCGCCGCGGGCCGAATTGTTCGTTCATCCGCTGGATGAGCGGCTCGAGATCGTCATCTCGGTTGTGCTGTTCAGGTTCAGACATGTATGTATGCAAATTGGAGATTGGAGTCTTACCAACCAACATCTCTAATCTCTAATCTTTGCTCTCCATTTCTCTAACAATTCGCTTAAACTCGTCGCCGCGATCGAACTCGTTACGGAACATCCCAAAGCTGGCGCATCCCGGGGCGAGCAGTACCACGTCGCCCGGCGATGCCAATTCGCGCGCCGCCTGAATTGCGGGTTCAAATTTGTCGTACGGTCCGGCCACAGTCGCCAGCTGCCAGTCGCCAGTATGCTTTCTACCGATTGCTGATTGTTGACTGGTGACTGCCGACTGTAATTTTGGCGTTGCGCTGCCGTCGAGCAGAACCACGGCCCTCGCGCGCTCCACAATCGCCCGCGCCAACTCGCCGAACGGCAGATTTTTGTCGGCGCCGCCGGCGATCAGCACAATCGGCCGCTCAAAACTATATAATGCTGCAATCGCCGCTTCGGGTGCGGTTGCCGCCGTATCGTTGTAGTACCACACGCCATCGAGTTCGCGCACGAATTCTAGCCGATGCTCGACGCCAGTGAAGTTGCGAATAGCGTTGCGAATGTGTTCGGTTTCGACACCAAATGATCGCGCGAGCGCCGCCGCTGCTGCGACGTTGGCTAGGTTATGGCTGCCGTCCAGCTGGACATCCGCTCTCGTGCCGAGGATCTCACGCTCCGCGGCGGGCTGCTTCCAGATGAGCTCGGTCTCCCGCCAGTAAGCAGCAAATATTCTCTCGTAGCCCCTCGCCAGCGGATCATTCTGCTCGACATCCCTGGTCGAAAACCACACATCCTGGCTCAAGGCCCGTTCGGCCAGATGAGCGACGATTCCATCATCTATGTTGCGGATCGCGAACCCATCTGATCCTTGATGTACAAAGATCTGCGCTTTCGCCTGAGCATATTCTGCGATCGACCCATATCGATCGAGATGATCGGGCGAAATATTCGTGATGCATGCATAGCGCGGGCTGAGTTTTGCCTCGCCTAGCCCTTCAAGCTGCCAGCTAGAAAGCTCCAGCACAACCGGAGTGCCGGCGGTGATACGAGGCAGCGTCTCGAGCGCGGAGACGCGCAGGTTGCCCGCCACGACGGTATCGGGGTATTGTTCGCGCAGCATGGCACCAGTGAGCAGCGTCGTGGTGGTTTTGCCCTTGGTGCCGGTGATACCCAGAATTGGCCCGGGGCAGAGCCGGAAGAATAGCGTCATCTCCATTTCGATCGCCGCGCCATGTGCGCGGGCGATCTGGAGATAGCGCGATTCGCGCGGGACGGCGGGGTTACGCACCACCAAGTCGGCGTTGCGGAAGTCGTCGTCGTCGTGTTTGCCGAGGACGAAGCGGATGGGAAACCCAGCCAGCGCGCCGAGCGAGGATTGCAATTGCCCTGCTGTGCGTAAGTCGGTGACGGTGACATCGGCCCCCTGGCCGGCCAGGAAGCGGGCGACGCCTAATCCGCCGCCATGGATCCCCAATCCCATTACGAGCGCGCGTTTGCCACGTAGGTCCATAGTAGTTGTGTATGACGAGCGAAAACCGACGACAAACGCTGTAGCAGCTACGAGCTTGCCTCATTTCGACGTTCGCCGTCGCGGGTTGGCCGGTTAGAAATCGGTTATCGACCGTCTGATTCCACTGTAGTTGTCTGAATCGTTGCCGGGCTCGGCGCGTTGATATTGGCCTGCTGGTCGGCATCGCGTAGTGTCAGCGCCAGCGAGATGCCGATCAGTGCGGCGACCATGCCCACCAGCACAAAGCGCTGCATCACCTGGGTTTCGCTCCAGCCAAGCAGCTCAAAGTGATTATGCAGCGGCGCCATTTTGAAAAAGCGTTTGCCTTGGCCAAGCCGCTTGCGGGTCCATTTAAAGTACCCAACCTGGATCATCACCGAGATTGCTTCGGCTACATACACTGCCCCGATGATTGGCAGCAACAGCCACTGTTGTGATTGCAGCGCGATCACCGCCAGCACCGCGCCAAGCGCGAGCGCCCCCAGATCGCCCATGATGACTTGAGCAGGGTAGGCGTTGAACCACAGGAAGGCAGCGCAGGCCCCGACCAGCGTGAAGTTCAGGGCCATCAGGTTAATGAACTTCTGATCTAGGAATGTAATCACGCCATAGGCCGCGAATGATAGCGTCAAATTCCAGCCGGCCAGGCTGTCGAGCCCATCGGTGAGATTAACCGCGTGGCTGGTGCCGATGATAATCACCGTCGCGAGCGGAATATACCACAGGCCGATGTCCCACTGGCCGACAAATGGAATGATCACCGGCCCTTTGAACTCCTCGCGCTGGAGGCCGAACGGCGCCGGCAGGTATAGTACCAGGCTGGCGCCCAGTGCGATGATGATCGTCAGAATCAGCTTGCGGCGCGGCGTGAAGCCATACGTGCGCGAGCGTGTGCCAACCAGCGACATGTAATCGTCGATTCCGCCCAGCACCGCGAAGCCGATCAGCACCGCCAGGGGCAAGAGCATCGACCACCGGTCGATCAGGTTGAAGCAGATTGTCAGAACAATCACCGGCAGCACAATAATGACCCCGCCCATGGTTGGCGTGCCGGTTTTGACGATATGGCTTTGCGGCCCTTCGGCGCGGATCTGCTTGCCGATCCGCTTTTCGCGCAAGAAGCGCACCCAGTAGCCGCCGGTGGCGAGGGTCAGCACGAACGCGGCCGCGGCGAGCAAGAGCGCGCGCGACATGGTATCGACGAGCACCGATCGTAAGGCACTTCCCACGATTTCTTTCTCCTCAGGGTGACGTGAACACGGCTCAAGTCGTAGCGCTGCGGTTGCCAGTCGTTCAGAATTGTGTCGTACGACTTGCGGCTTGGGCTGGTTCAGATGGCTGTTGTAATGCCGCCACAATCCCTTCCATTGCGGCGCCGCGTGAGCCTTTGATCAGCACGTAGTCGCCGGGTTGCAATATGCCGCTCAGTAGCTCGATTGCGTCGTGGTTGCTGTCGACGCTATGGATACGTTCGGCGGGCATTCCCGACAGCTTAGCTTCGTCGGCGATCCAGCGTGCGCGTTGCCCAACCGCAATTAAGATCTGCGCTACCTCGGCGACACGCCGCCCGACCGTGCGATGCGCCGCTTCTTCGACCGCGCCAAGCTCGAGCATGTCGCCCAGCACCGTGATGCGCCGTCCATCCAGCTCGGCCAGCAAGTTCAGCGCCGCCAGCGATGATGTCGGCGATGCGTTGTAGGTGTCGTCGATCAGCGTCGCTCCGCCAATTGCTGCAACCGCCAGCAGCCGCAGTTGCGCGTTTTCGTCGCGTAGCCCATCCACAATCGCGTCCCAGCCAAGCCCGAGCAACAGCCCCGGCGCCGCCGCCGCCAGCGCGGTATGGACGCTGTGCTGGCCGAGCAGTGGTAGTTTCAGCACCACCGACTCGCCGGCAAAGTGAGCGCGAAACGCGATCCCCGAGAGCCCGCGGCTCTCGATCCGATCGGCCCACAGGTTCGCCGCCGGATCGAGCCCATAGAAAAACGGTTGTGCCGCCGTAGCCTCGGCCATTGCGCGCACGCGCGGGTCGTCGATATTTAGGATGGCGTAGCCGTCGGGCGGCAGCGCCCGAACCAGTTCACTCTTCGTGCGCGCCACGACCTCGACGCTGCCCATTCGCTCGAGATGTGAAGGCCCAACATTGGTGACGATGCCTATGTGTGGCCGGGCGAGCTGCGCCAGCAGCGCGATGTCGCCCGGCACATAGGCCCCCATCTCCAGCACTGCCACCTCATGGCTTTGGTCGAGCTGGAGTAGGGTCAAGGGCAATGTGGACTCGTTGTTATAGCTTCTTGGATTTTTTAAGGTGCGATACCGACGCTGGAGCACCGCCGCCGCGACCTCCTTGGTCGAGGTTTTGCCCACGCTGCCGGTGATGCCAATCACCTTGGGCGCGAACAAGCCCCGATGGTAGCTCGCCAGCCGGTGCAGCGCTGCGAGCGGGTCCTCGACCACGATCAGCAGCACTGTCGCGGGTGTGGCTGTTTCCAGCCCCGCGCCGCTCGGCTCGATCAGCGCAATAGGCCGATCGAGCGCCAGCCCCGCGACTCGATCACGTCGCACCAGCGCCGCACGGGCGCCGCGCGCGACGGCGTCGGCCAGGAAATCGTGCCCGTCCACCTTCTCGCCGCCCAACGCGACGAACAAGCAGTCGGGAGTTGCCAATCGCGAGTCGATCACCGCCTCGGGATAAGCAACCTGCCCAAGCGCCGGTGGGATGTTGGGCGTTTGAATTGCCCCTGCCACCTGCACGCCGGTCAACACTTCATCCAGTTTCAACACCGCCGTATCCTCCAACCGAGAGTTTGGCGGCATTGTAGCATAATTCAGGCTGTCAGTTGTCAGTAGTCAGTTGTTCGTGGTTCAGTGCGATGGACAACGGACAATGGACTACTGACCACTTCGAAACGCTACACCCGGCACTTGGTCGGGCCCGGCCAGAGTTGGGTCGGGCGCGATCCGGTCGTAGCGCATCAGCTGCTCGACGATCTTACGATACACCGGCAGTGCCGTCACGACGCCGAATTGGTCGTCTTTCGGGTAATCGATTTTTACCAGGATTGCATACCGCGGGCGCTCGATCGGCGCCAGCCCGACCACCGAGCCGATCGTGCCATCGCCATAGCCGCCGTGGCCATCGGGAATTTGCGACGTGCCAGTCTTCGCGCCGACCGCGTAGCCAGGCACCAACCAGAGCGTATCGGGCTTTACCGCGTTGACGTAGCCATTGCCCGACTTGACGATCATCTCACGAATCGTGTGTGCAGTCTGCGCGTCGATCGGCTGGCCGACCTGTTGCGGCTGCGTGATGGTGCAGTTGTCGGCGTGGCAGATCTTATCGACGATATACGGCTTCATCAACTTGCCGTCGTTGCCGATCGCCGCCACCATCCGCACCTGCTGGAGCGGCGTCACGCTGATCGCCTGCCCAAATGCATTGGTGTCGAGGTCGATCGGGCTCCAGCTCTCGGCGTTCGGATCTTTGACGATGCCATCTCCTTCGCCGGCCAAGTCGACCCCGGTAGCCTTGCCGTAGCCATACGCGTTGACCATCGCATAGAATTTTTCTTTGCCGGTCATCTCGTTAAACTGCAGCGCCCCAACGTTGCTGGAGTAATACAGCATGTCGGCGGGCGTGATCGCCCCGTGCCCGCCGCTATTCCAGTTATGCAACGGCCAGCCGTAGCGCTCGATGCTGCCGTCGTCTTCGACGGTGGTCGAGCTGCTGAACGAATGCGACTGCAGCCCAGCAGAGACCGTCACGAGCTTGAACGTCGAGCCCGGCTCGTACAGGCCGGCAATCGCTGGGTTGATGTTGTATGTCTCCGGCTTATAATCGTTGTAGCGATTTGGGTCGAAGGTTGGGTAGCTGGCAATGCCGCGAATTGCGCCGGTCTGTGGCTCGATCACGATCACCGTGCCGCCGTCGGCATGGTGCTGGTCGACCGCCTTTTTCAGCTCAGTCTCGGCTAGGTGCTGGATCAGCGGGTCGAGCGTCAGCTGAAGATCTGCGCCGTTGCTGGCCGGCTGGCGCTCCTGTGGCGCGATCCAGATTGGGTTGCGCTGCGCATCCACTTCGGCAGTGATTGTGCCCGTCACGCCGACGAGCTCAGTGTTGTAGTAGCCTTCTACGCCGCTAATGCCAATACCCTCGAAGTTGACCGCGCCAATTGTATGAGCTGCCAGGCTGCCCTGCGGATACACCCGACGCGGCTCGTACATCAGCTGCAAGCCCCGCTCGTCGTCGGCCAGCTTCTGAACTTGCTTGGCGATATCTGGATCGAGCCAGCGTTTGAGCGTTACCCACGAATGATTCTTATCCTGCAGCATCGCCAGCAGCTCCGGCGCCGGCCTGCCCAGCAGCCCGGCCAGCATCAGCGCCAGCCGAGGCGCATTTTGCTGATTGATATCGCGCGGCACAGCATATAAGCTTTCGCGATCGACATCCAGCGCCAGCACATTGCCGGCGCGGTCGCGAATGGTGCCGCGGCGCGGCGGAATCGTGATCTCCTGCTTGATCTCACTGCGCGCCATGGTCGTGAGTTTCGCGCTCTGTACAATCTGTAAGTCGCCGAGTCGCACGGTCACGATCACAACAGCTATTATCGCCGTCATCAGCACGGCATTAATCCGCCAGCGACTGATCGCGACCGGCTTGTAGGCGGGCTTGTTCGATTGTGTGCTGCGTGGTGCCATATCTGTAATGCGTAATGCGTAATGCGCTAGCATCGATGCGCTATTACGCATTACGCATTACGTATTATTCTTTATGGTTGTTGCCCGGTCATTAATATCGGCTCGGCGCTTGCTGGAGCGATTGTGATATAGCGCACCTGCTCCGGCGTCATTGGCTGGAGCTTGAGCTTCTCGGCGCGCCCTTCGATTTTCAAGAACGACTGGGCTTCGGACAAGCGCAGTTGCAGCGCGCTGTGCTCGCGCAGCAATTGGGTGCGGTCGGCCTGGAGCCCGGCGAGCTCGTAGCCTTGCGTCGCGAGCCGGCCGGTCTGACCGAGTGATATTAGGCTCAGCATAGCCAGGATGAGCGCCGCCGCAATCAGGTAGCGCCCGCCGTCGAGCTGCAGATAGCGGGTCAGTTGGCTGCGGCGAACCTTGGCCTGCTGGAGCGGGAAGAGCTGTCGGATATTAATGGCCATGAATCTCTCCTGTTAGTCGGCAGTCGCCAGCCGGCAGGAAGCAGTCCAAATCGGCCCCTGCCGACTGCCTACTGCATCCTGGCTACTCGTTCTGCAATGCGAAGTTTCGCGCTACGACTGCGCGGGTTCGTTCGCGCCTCCTGCTCGGTTGCCTCGATTGGCTTCTTGGTTACGACCTGGAGCCTGGCCTCGCCGACACCGCCATAGCCCGATTCAGCCCGGAAAAACAGCTTGACGATCCGGTCTTCTAGCGAATGGAACGAAATCACCGCGATTCTGCCGCCCGGCGCCAGTAGCTCCACCGCCTGCGGCAGCGCCAGCTCCAGGCTTTCCAGTTCGCGATTGACGGCGATCCGCAATGCTTGAAATGTACGCGTCGCTGGATGAATCTTGCCGCGCCGCCCGCCCAGCGCGCGCGCCACCAGATCGGCAAGTTCGCTCGTGGTGGCAATCGGTCGTTTGCGGCGCGCCTCGGCGATGAACCGTGCGACGCGGCGCGAGCCATGCTCCTCGCCATAACGATAGATCAGGTCGGCGAGCTCACTCTCAGGCGTCTCGTTCACTAGATCCGCCGCCGTCGCGCCACTGGTTGGGTCGAGCCGCATATCGAGCGGCGCATCGCTCGCGAACGAGAAGCCCCGCTCTGGCGTATCGAGCTGGTGCGACGAGACGCCCAGGTCGAGCACTAGCCCGTCGATCTGCGCGAAGCCGTGCTCGCGCACCAGCCGCCCTAGATCGCGGAAATTGCCGTGTACCAGCGTCGCTCGCTCGCCGTAGATTGCCAGCCGCGTGCTGGCGGCTGCCAGCGCGGATGGGTCGGCGTCGATTCCCAGCAGCCGCCCTTTGGGTGAGCTTGCCGCCAGGATCGCCAGCGCATGCCCACCGCCGCCGAGCGTCCCATCGACATAGCGCCCGCCACTGCGCGGCGCCAGCCCGGCGATGACCTCGGAGAGCAGCACCGGTGTATGCCGGAATTGCAGATTGTTGATTTCAGATTGCAGATTGGACTCATGATCTCTGTTATCCATAGATTAATCTACAATCTGCAATCTCAAATCCCCAGAGCGGCGAGCTGCTCGGCGATGCCGCTGGCGCTCGAGTCGAGCGCGGACAGCACGTCGTTCCAGCTTTCGGTGGCCCAGATTTCAAAGTGTGTATTGAGACCGGCGACGATCACCTGATCGCCCAGGCCGGCGTACTCGCGCAAATTTTGTGGTATCAGGATGCGGCCCTGGCGATCGAGCACGGCGTCGGAGGCGCCCGAAAAGATTAGACGCCGCAGCGTACGCGCCTCGCCTTGGCCCAGCGAGAGCCCGCTGACGCGTTGCGCCAGCTGCTCCCAGGCCGCGCGCGGGAAACCCATAAGACAGCGATCGAAGCCGCGCGTGATTACTACGCCTTCGCCAAGCTCTTCGCGAAAGCGCGACGGAATCGCAAGCCGCCCCTTATCATCTAGGTTGTGCTCGTATTCACCGAGAAACACAATTGCCGCTCGCTAGTGCCGATATAGAGTAAAATAGAACGCCTGTTCGGATTATTCCCCACTTTGCCCCACATTTCCCCACAAGTTTGCACATTATATACCACTAATGCCACTTTTTCAATAGATTCGCGGGCGAATTTAGGGCCATCTGCGTATCTTGTCGCTTTACGAGCCCGATTAGGATAGCACCGGTAGCGGTTTGACGACCAATCTGTTCGGCTGCTATAGTGCCCATGCGAAGCTGAAGGAGCCAGACTATGAGCGAACTAACGCACCTTGACGCTGCCGGGCATGCCCAGATGGTCGATGTCGGGGCCAAGGAAGCAACCCAACGCGAGGCAGTCGCGCGCGGAGCCATTCTGATGCGCCCGGAGACGCTACGGCTGATTGTCGAAGGCGCGCTGCCAAAAGGCGACGTGTTGGCGGTCGCGCGGATCGCCGGGATTATGGCTGCCAAACGTACACCGGATATTATTCCGCTTTGCCACCCGTTGATGTTAACGCATGTGTCGGTTGAGCTAACACCCGCGCCGGATGGCGCGCCGGGCGGCCCTGCCGGCGCGGCCGCGATAGCCATTGCGGCGACGGTCCGAACAACCGGCAAGACCGGGGTGGAGATGGAGGCACTGACCGCTGTGAGTGCGGCGGCGCTGACGATCTATGATATGTGCAAAGCAGTCGATCGTGGAATGCGGATCGGCGACATCCGCCTGGCGCAAAAGCGAGGGGGGAAAAGTGGGGAAATCATTCTCGAAGAGTAGCCGTAGTGTGTAATGCGTAAACGGCATTCTTACGCATTACGTTTTGCGTATTACGCAATAGCTCGCTTTATTCGCCAGCTTTGGCCCGCCGGGATAATGAGGCCACAACCTGCTCACGCTCGGCCAGGAGTGCGGTTTCGCGCGCCAGCCACTCGTCACTGGCGATCGCCAGCGCTTGCTCCTCGGCGGCGGTAGTAGCGGCCAGCTCGTCGACCTGGAGCATATGCGCCAACAGTCGTTCCTCGAGCGCGGCGCGCCGGCCGCGTATGCTGGCTATTTCCCGCTCGGCCAGCGGATCGATCGGTCCTTCGCGCTGCGCCTGAAGGTCGCGCAAGTGGTGCTCAAGCTCCTCCAGCTCCCACGCTAGGTCGCTCAGTGCGCCCCGCATGCCTTTGAGCTGGCTAATCGCAGCGCGCTGCTGCATTCGCCGCCCGTAGATCTGCGCCTGCCCAGCGGCCAGCTCCTGATTCAGGCGATCCAGCGTTTCGGCCAGCTCGCGCTCCGACAAGTTCTCATACGCGAAAGAGGATTCCATAGGCGTACCTGTATCTTTGTTGATCTAAGCATAACACGCTCGTAAAGAGCCAGAAATGGCTTGACATAGAACAGATGTTCTGATATACTGATGCCAGTTTTCGTGTCTCTAAATACAGAAATGAGGCATTATGGTTCAGCGAATCAGCGCGCTGGCATCCAAGCAGCCAGGGATTCTCGAGCGAACCTGGGCGCTGCTTGTAGCGCTGTTTGTACGCGCCGAACCGATTGAATTAGTCGACCAACGCTTCAATTTCTTGCCGCATTGTTTCCGCTGGCGCGGCGGCGTGCGGCGTGTGCGGATGGTGTCGCGCGTGTGGGAGCAGCCGCGATCTGGCTTGCAGCCGCCGCGGCGCTATTACGAAGTTATCTGTGGGCAGGGCCAGCGCTATGTGTTGTTTCAGGATGTTCGGATCGGTACGTGGCATATGAGCTTGTAGGAGGATTATGATGTACCTTGGATGGTTCGACGACAACCCGAAGAAGTCGACCTCGCTCAAGATCGAGGAGGCGATTCGCGCGTATGTCGATCGGTTTAAGGTGCGCCCGAATGTCGTGTTGGTCAACGAGGCCGATTGCGCCGAGATCAAAGGCGTGCTGGTGCGGAGCGAAGGCTATATTCGGCGAAACAATTTTTGGGTTGGCTGGGAGGATGCACAGCGAGTCTAGAGCTGGCGCCCAGCAGTATCGGCGGTGGAATCACAAAATCACGAGGGATGCGCAGTTCTCGCGCAATGCCTTCGTGATTTTTGTTGGGCGCAATAGTTCGGATGTATGGCCATTGGATGCGGATGACCGCGGGCGAACGCGGATGTTTCGCTTGCTCATCTGCGTTTGTCCGCGTTTGTCTGCGACCTACCAGCCCAATGGCGATCACTTTCTATCGGAGATTTGACCGCCCTCCATGCCTCAGGTACAATCCCGCCGTTGTCGAATGAGGCTCACCATGAACAGCGCCACCGCACAATCGGCCCCACCGTCGCGCCTGGCCGCTCTGCGCGGCTTCTGGCGCCAGCATATTACCCTGTTGATCGGCTCGCTCTTGTTGGCGATCGGCCTGGCGCCGCGGCTTTACCGCCTCGGCGCGCAAAGTCTCTGGCTTGACGAGGGTGGCACCTGGGCCGCAGTGACTGGCCAAACATGGGGCAGGCTGGTCGCCGAATTGGGCGGTGTAAACGCTGCCTACCCACTCTACCATCTGCTGCTGAAAGGCTGGGTTGCGCTCGCCGGCGACTCGGAATGGGCGCTGCGCTTCCCTTCGGCGCTGGCCGGCGCGGCGGCGGTGGTTGCAATCTTTTTTGCCGCCCTGGAACTTGAGAATCGGCAATGGAAGGACGAAGGATCAAAGACGAAAGATCAAGAATTCATGCCTGGTGCTGTCCTTCATCCTTCTCCCTTCATCCTTCGCCCCTTGATCCCTGCACTGCTCTTCGCCTTTGCGCCGTTCGCGCTGTGGCATGCCCAGGATGCCAAGGTCTACAGTCTGCTGATGCTTTGCGCAGTGCTGCAGCTCTGGGCGCTGCTGCGCGCGCTGCGCTCAGGAATACCGCGCGATTGGATTGTGCTGCTGGCGCTGGCTTTCGTGAGCGTGTTCGTCCACCGGCTGGCGATCCTCGGCATCGTCGGCGTTCTGATTGCGGTCGCGCTGGTGTGGCCGTTTGGTCGAGCGACGCAAGACCAACGCCCGGCAAATGATCTGGCCGATCGCCGATCGCCAATCGCCAATCGCCTGGCTCGTGGCGTGCTCCTGCTTGGTGCGGGAGCGAGCGCGGCGCTGGCGATCTACGGCGTTGTGCGGGCGGTCGGCGTGGAGAGCCGCGGCGGCACCGGGCATATCCCTGCGGGCCCGCTCGCCGGGGTATGGCTCACGCTGGCGCATTTCGCGCTCGATCGTGGCAATATCGGCGGCTGGCTCGGCGTGCCTCTGGTGGTTTGGGCGCTGCCCGCACTCACGCTGACGTGCTGGGGGCTGGCGCGGCTGGCCTGCGATGCGTGGCGCGGTCAGGCGGCGGCGATTGCCATGCTCTGCCTGTTCGCGGTGCCGCTGCTGCTCTTCGCGATCGCGCTTGGCTTTGTGCGCCTGTTCGAGTCGCGCTATGTCACCGTCGCCTTTCCGGCATGGATTCTGGTACTCGTATATCCATTCACAACATTCGAACGTTCGAACGTTCAAACGTTCAAACGTTGGTCGTTGGTCATGTTGCTGCTCGTCGACGTGCTAGTCCTGTTCCAGCCTCAGCACGGCCTGTTCTCGGGCGCCGCGGTGAAAGAACAGTGGCGTGAAGGTATTGCCGAAGTCGCTCGCCGTGTTCACCCCGACGATCTGCTGATTGTACATCCCTACTATGTGCAGCCAATGTGGGACTACTACGCGCCGCGCGTAACTCCCGACCCATTGCCGCGGATTACTGCCTTCGACCTGCTTGGCCAGGGATATTGCCGTGATGTCGCGCAAGATGATCAAAAGAAGTTGGTGGAGTGTTATCGCAAAGATTATGAGGCGGCGTTCGATCAGGCTGCTAAGGGCCGCAAGCGCATGTTGATGCTGCTCGCGCCCGACCATGCTCGTACGATCGACCCGCCGAAGACAGTAGCGGAGCTGATCGAGGAATGGAAGACGCTGCCGCCAGATATGCGTGGCGACGTGCCCACTCAGCCCGACAAGTATGGTGTCCTTGGTCTACGCTTCCAATTCGCTAGCGACCAGCGCACCTGGCCATGCGGCGACACCAACGACGCGCTGATCGGCGTCGAGGTGATGTGCGCCAGCTTTCCGTCGTTCTATCAGCAGATAGGCCCAGACGCGATTCCGCAACCGCAGCTGAAGCTGGCGGCGGTGTTCGGCGGCGAGCTTGGGCTGCGCGGCTATACGATCAGCCCGGCCGGCGGCGCGCTGCGGCCCGGCGGCACGCTGCCGATCACGCTGTACTGGGCGGCGACCGTCGATCATCCTACGCGCGACTACACCATGTTCCTGCACCTCTGCCGCGACTGTGATCTGCCGCCGCTGGCACAGTTCGATCGCCCGCCGCTCGACGGTTTTTTCCCGGCTGGCCAGACCAGCACCTGGCGGCTTGGCGACCCAGTGCACGACGAGCGCGCAATTCCACTGATCGATCCAGACGGCCGCCCGCTGGCGCCTGGCCGTTACACGCTGCTGCTGGGCGTTTACCCCGTCGGCCTGGCCGCCCCGCAGTTGTCTGACCGCCTGCCGGTCAGCAGCGCCACGGCCGCAGTACACGGCGGCACGCGGCTGGTGCTGGGCGAAGTCACAATCGGGCAATGAAACAAATCATAGTGATTGGGAGTATAATAAGTGCGGTAATCAACGAGGAGGTTTCAGTGCTGGCTCGCAGCCTTCCCAATTTGTTGGGAATTTTTCGTATCCTGACAACCCCACTGCTGGTCTGGCTGATCCTGCTGGATGCCCCCGCTGGCTACTATGGCGCGGTCGTCCTGCTGCTCCTGATGGCGGCCAGCGATATCGCCGACGGGCCGATCGCCCGCAGAATGGGCGTGGTATCGCCACTAGGCGTGTTCCTCGATACAATCTCCGACAAAATCTTCGTCGCCGGCGCGCTGATCCCGATGGTCGAGCGCGATTTGATCTCAAGCTGGATCGCGCTGCTGATTATCGTGCGCGATTTTGCCGTCTCGGGATTGCGCTCATTCGCCGCCGCCGAGGGCCAGGTGATTTCGGCGCGCCAGTACGGCAAGCAAAAACTCGTGATCACCGTCGTCGCATTGGTCTGGTGCTTGCTGGCGGCTGGGTTCAACGGCGCGACCGCGCCAGCGTTTCAATCGCCGCCCGACCGTGCGTTCACCGGTGTAGCGCTGTTTTTCTCATGGATTGTGAGCCTCTGGCCGGTGCCGATGTTCTTAACCGTCGTTTGGACTGCGTTTTCCGGCGCTGAATACTTTTGGAAGGCTTGGCCATTGCTCAGCGGCAAGCTTACGCCGGAAGCCAAAGTCGCGCCGTCGGCGCCACCACGGAAGTCCACCACGAAATAGCTGCCTTTGCCAGATTTTGCGTTACAATAGCGTATCGTCCCAACCGTTTACATTTTGCAAAGGAGCACGCCATGGCCGACGCGATTGCCCCTGTTGTTGCCGTACCGATCGCTCGCCAACGCATGAGTGCATGGCAACAAGCCGCACTCAGTCTGTACTGGTTCGCCACTAACGCCCACTGGGGTGCCATCCTGATCACATTGCTGCCACTCCAGGCGGAACTGATCGGTGGAGCAGAGTTCAAAGGCACCACGCTCGGCCAGATCTTGTCGATTGGCGCGTTCGCATCTATGGTCGTCGCGCCCTTGTTTGGGGCATGGAGCGATCGCGTACGTACGCGCTGGGGACGTCGCAAGCCATTTCTGGTTGCCGGCACGATTGGAAACGTGCTGGGCTTGTTGGCGCTCGCGTTCATCCCTAGTGTGCCCTCGTCACTACTCCCCTACATCGTCGCCTTTATATGGATTGAGCTGTTCAATAACCTGGCCACCGCGCCTTACTCCGGGTTAATTCCAGATATCGTGCCGGTGGAGCAGCGCGGCTCGGCCAGCGGATGGTTGGGGCTCATGCTCATGCTAGGCAGCTTTGCAGGCGGTGTGACTGGCCTGGTGCTGGGTCTGATCGGCGGTATCACCGGGGCATACATCGTGCTCGCGGTGATCATGATCGTCGGAATGCTCGGGACTGTCCTCACTGTACACGAGCCCCATCCGCCGTCGCTGCCGCCGTTTCGGTGGGGCGCGTTTATTCGCGGTTTGATCGAGCCGTTTAAATCGCGCGACTTCACATGGGTCTTCTGGACGCGCTTCCTGGTGACGCTTGGCACCTTCACGGTTCAATCGTTCTTGCTCTTCTATATGAAAGATGTGATCGCAGGCGGCGCCGCGACGTTCGACTATAGGTTTTTCGGTGTCAAACTGGCTGGAGATGCGGCCGGCGCGACGTCGTTCTTTCTGCTGCCGCTGCTGCTGGGCGCCATCCTAAGCTCACTGGCGGCCGGCGTTCTCTCCGATCGCTACGGGCGCAAGTTGATGGTCTATATCAGCGGCGGTCTGCAGGCGTTCGTCGTAATTATGTTCCTCTTCTTCGGCGGGTTCGAGCTGGCGGTAATACTGGGGTTGGTCTTCGGCCTGGGCTACGGCGCCTACCAGGCGGTCGATTGGGCGCTGGCGAGTGATGTACTGCCAAATGCGGACGACTACGCCAAGGATATGGGCGTCTGGCATGTTTCGTTCACGCTGCCGCAGGTGCTGGCTGTGCCGATTGGCGGCGTGCTGCTCGACAGTTTTCAGCGCATTGGTCGTGATATCGGCCGCCCAAATCTGGGCTATACTGTGCTGTTCGCCCTGGCGTTCGTCTACTTCGTTCTCGGTACCGTTCTCGTGCGACAGGTTAAGGGAGCACGCTAGGATGATAGACTGCAGATGGCAGATGACAGCCTGTTTGTTCTCTGTAAGGGAGAAATATGAGTCGTATTGCGGAAACGTTCGTTCGCCTCAAGGCCGAGGGTCGCACGGCGTTGATGCCGTATCTGATGGTCGGCTTTCCCGAGCGCGACTCGGCTGTGGAGCTTGCGCCCGCGCTCGCGGCCGCCGGCGCCGATCTGTTCGAGTTGGGCGTGCCGTTCTCTGATCCGCTGGCCGACGGGGCCACGATTCAGCGTGCCTCGGAGCGGGCGCTGGCTAATGGTGTCCGGCTCGGGTTTTGTCTTGAGACGGTCGCCGAGCTGCGCAAGCGTGAATTGCATGTGCCGCTCGTGCTGATGGGCTATTTCAACCCGTTTCTGCGCTATGGCCTCGCGCGCTTCGTCGCCGAAGCCGCGACCGCCGGCGTCGATGGGTTGATCATCCCCGATCTGCCGCCCGAGGAGGCCACCGATTGCCAGGGGCTCTGTAAGGCGGCTGGGCTCGACCTGATCTTCTTCGTCGCGCCGACCACCCCCGACGAGCGGATCGCCGAGATCGCCAGGCTGGCCAGCGGGTTCATGTACTGCGTCTCGCTCACCGGCGTCACCGGCGCACGGCGCGAGCTGTGGGCAGGGCTACCCGATTTCCTCGATCGCGTGCGGCGGCACACCGATCTGCCGCTGGTGGTTGGGTTTGGTATCAGCACCGCACCAGCGTGGCCGTGGCGTATCTGCGCGAACTGAAAGGCGAGGATAGAGGATAGAAGATAGAAGATGGCGCCTGTCTCGATCCCCTATCCTCTATCTTCCATCCTCAATCTTCGGTTCTCGGTTCTCGGTTCTCAATCAGGGGCCTGTGCTATAATACAGCCCAGTAACATGGCCGCGCTGGGGCGGCGTGCCGTGCGTCGCCCGAGGGCTTTGCGATGAGGAGGTCTGCTATGCACGCACGGGCGTATGTGCTGATCGAGTCGGAAGCCGGGCAGGTCGGCCAGGTCATTGTCGCGCTACAGAGCTTGCCGGGGGTGACGCGTGCTGACGCAGTCACTGGCCCCTATGACGTGATTGCTACGATTGAAACTCCTGAGGCGCGCGATATCGGTCGCCTGGTCATGAATGAGATCCATGGCGTCGCCGGCATTAAGCGAACGGTCACCTGTCTGGCGATTTGAGGAGTCAGGAGTCAGGAGTCAGAAGCCTTATTCTGACTCCTGACTTCTGACTTCTAAAAGAAAGGCATATCCATGGGTAAGGGGCTCGAAGGCGTTGTCGCGGCGGCGACGGCAATAAGTTACATCGACGGTATCAACGGCCGGCTGTTCTATCGCGGAATTGATATTAACGAGTTGGCCGAGCATTCGACATATGAAGAGACGACCGCGTTATTGTGGTACGGCAAGCTGCCCAATAAGAGCCAGATCGACAGCTTCGAGCGTAAGTTTTGCGAGAACCGGCAGATCCCGAATGAAATCCTGGCACTCTTGATGTCGCTGCCCAAGAGGACCGCGCCAATGGAAGTGCTGCGCACGGCGGTTTCGGCTCTATCATCCTACGATCCCGATGATCTCGACAACTCGCTCGAAGCGAATGTGCAGAAGTCCATCCGTCTCACAGCCTCGATGCCGACGATCGTGGCGGCGTGGGATCGCATTCGCAAAGACCAGTGGCCGATTCTTCCCAGCACGACGCTGAGTCATGCGGCGAATTTTCTCTACATGCTCACCGGCAAAGAGCCCGCACCTACTGCCGCGCGAGTGCTTGATACCTGCCTGATCTTGCATGCCGACCATGGCCTGAACGCCTCGACCTTCTCGGCGCGGATCACAGCGTCGACGCTTTCGGATCTTCATTCGGCGATTACTTCGGCGATTGGGACGCTCAAGGGACCGCTGCACGGCGGTGCGAACGAGCAAGTGATGCATATGTTGCGCGAGATCGGCCAGGTCGATCGGGTCGACCAATACATCCGTGGGGCGATCAACGCTAAGAAGAAGATCATGGGCTTTGGACATCGCGTTTATAAGGCCGATGACCCGCGCGCCGCCTGGCTGCAGCGGCTCTCGCAACAACTGGCTGAGTCGTCGGGAAATCGCAAGTGGTACGATATGTCCGAGCGCATCCGTGTGCTCGTGCAGGATGCCAAGCCGCTGCCGGTGAATGTCGACTTCTATTCGGCTTCGGTCTACTATACGCTTGGGATTCCGATCGATCTGTTTACGCCAATCTTTGCCATCAGCCGCGTGGCCGGCTGGACTGCGCATGTCTACGAACAGTATAGTGATAATCGGCTCATCCGGCCCGAATCTGAGTATATTGGCCCAATGGATGTTCATTACATCCCCATCGCCGAGCGCTTCTAAACGGCCATGTGCTTTCCTGCAGCATCGGTAGAAAAGAACCGACCGCTTTGAAACCAAAGGGCTCAAAGCGGTCGGCGGCTTTATGAATCAGCTGTAATTGTTTGGCCGCCTGAGAGCGCATGCGACCCCATTGTCGCGGCGCTCTCAAGCTTCTCCAAGGGATTAGTCACCACGTATAATACCACAACTTTTGGATAATTTCAACAAAAATGAAGTTTCTAACTTGTGCATAATATCTAAATAACTGCTTATACAAGGAGGCATACCATGAATTTTGCGCCCACCGAAGATCATGAGCTGCTTCGCCAAGCGGTACGCGAGTTTGCCGAGAAAGAGGCTCGCCCGACCGCTGCTGCGCGCGACGAGGCAATGGACTGGCCGACCGATCTGGTCAAGAAAATGGGCCAACTCGGCTTCCTCGGCGTCGCGATCGACGAACAGTATGGCGGCGCCGGGTTGGACTATATCTCCTACGCGATTGTGATCGAGGAGCTGTCGCGTGTCGATGCATCGCTTGGCGTGATTGCGTCGGTCAATAATTCACTGGTCTGCTACGGCCTAGATCAGTTTGGCACCGATGAGCAAAAACGCGAGCTGCTGACCCCGTTAGCCTCGGGGCGGGCGCTCGGCGCGTTTTCGCTCTCCGAGCCGGGAGCCGGTTCCGACGCGGCTGCACAGAAAACGACCGCGGTGCGCGATGGCGACGAGTATGTGATCAACGGCGTCAAGAACTGGGTGACGAATGGGGATCACGCCGATACAATCATCTTAATGGCCATGACCGATCCTGCCAAGGGCGTGCGTGGAATCACGGCGTTTTTGGTCGACACTCACGCGCCGGGCTGCAGCGTCGTCAAGGTTGAAAATAAGCTTGGCATTCGCAGCGCGCACTCCTCGCAGATGGCGTACGATAACTACCGTCTGCCGGCTTGGCGCCGGCTTGGCGAAGAAGGCCAAGGCTTCAAGATTGCGATGACTATTCTGAACGCTGGTCGCATTGGCATCGCGGCGCAAGCGCTTGGCATCGCTCAGGGCGCATACGAGGCGGCACTGGAGTATGCCAAGCTGCGCGAGCAGTTCGGCAAGCCGATTATTGAGTTTGAGGCGGTTGGTTTTACTCTGGCCGATATGGCTACACGTATTAAGGCCGCACGTCTGCTGACGTATGAGGCCGCCTGGCGCAAAGATAATCATCTCGACTACATCGGCGCCGCGTCCATGGCCAAGCTTTATGCGTCGGAGACGGCAATGTGGACGGCAACCAAGGCGATTCAGGTTCATGGTTCCAACGGCTACTCCAAGGAATATCCAGTCGAACGATTCTTCCGCGATGCGAAAATTACCGAGATCTACGAGGGGACCAGCGAAATTCAGCGGCTGGTGATTTCGCGCGAGATTGCGAAGTAGCTGCCGGCGCTGTTCGGCAAAAAGAAGGGCGAGCAGTTGCCTGCTCGCCCCGCGCCGGTTATGGGCAAAGCGGTGGTAATAAGTTACAAAGCGGCGGGCTCGTCGGCTCGGGCGGCGGACTGGTCGGCTCGGGCGGCGGCACGGGCGTATCCGTCGGCTTCGGTGTTTTAGTCGGCCGCGGTGTCTTCGTGGGCACTGGCGTGCTCGTCGGCGGCACTGGCGTGCTCGTCGGCGGCACTGGCGTGCTCGTCGGCGGCACTGCTGTGCTCGTCGGCGGCACTGCTGTGCTCGTCGGCGGCACTGCTGTGCTCGTCGGCGGCACTGGTGTGTTGGCTGCGATCGGGCCGGATGTCGCCGTTTGTCCTGGCAGCGTGGTCGGCACTGCTGTCGCCGTCCGTGTTGGTTGGGTTGGCGTGGGCCCGCCGGATGCGCTGGTCGCGGCTGGCGCTGAGCTTGGGCTCGTTGAGTGATTGCTGCCAGATGATCCGGATGACCCCGACGATCCCGACGAATTTGATGTGCCTGAAGCTAGGGGCGTAGTCGTCGCAGGAGCGCTTGTTTCGCCAGGCGCTCCGCTGCTAGTAGTGTCGTTAGCCGTGTTCGCAGTGCCGGGCTGGTTGGGCGTTGCGCTCTTGGTGCGGTTGCTGGTTGTTGGATGAGGAAAGCTTGATGAGCTAATCACCGTTGGTTCAACCAGCAGCTGCGCGACATTGCCAAAAGGGTCGGCAGCGGCGGCCAGGTATGGCGTTGCCGAAGGGGCCGCAGCGGTTGGTTCGGTGGAGTCGTCAAAAAGACTATTTGTCAGCCCAGATTGTTGATCTTCCCCTTCGCCCACGCCCGGCGCATAGACGGTGTTGCCCGAGGAACCACCTGAACCGCCCAAGAACGGCTGGTACGGCCCGCTCGAAAATGCTGTAACATCAGGGTTGAAGAGCTGGAATAGCTCGGCCGTCACAAGCACGACTGTGATGCAGATTCCGATGATTATTGCGGCGCGATGACGTGGATACACAGTAAATCCTCCTAAGAGGCAAAGGGCTAGTGTTATACAATAAGTCGCCTCAGTGTATCGGGTTGCTAAGAATACATCTTACCTTATATCAATGCGAAACGCCTTATTACTGTAATTGTTAAAAGATAACGAAATTGTTATCCAGGAATGGGGGTTTGGCATCTGAATCGACTATACGACCAAAAACTCATAATAAACATTTGTTCATTTGCAAACAAATGCTCGATTGCCTACAGATATCAGTAATGATTGCCCCATTTTGATCTGATCACTTATTAGCATGAAGGCGAACACCGGAGGCGGCTATGGATCATCTGTGTGGGTTACGACAACGCTGGATGTTCATTGCGCTGGTTCTGGTAGCGATTGCGAGCTGTGGAGCTACGAGCGTACTCTATTGGCCACAGCTGTCATCGCACCAGCGCCTGCAAGCCCAGCATCGCTGGTTGGCGCGGCCATTTTCCAGCTACCGGATCGCGATCCGAGTTGAATATGCAGGTGACATCTGTTCGCAGGAGCTCGAGACCAAGGGCGAAAATTTACGTCGCATAGTGTATAACAATTGTCGGCCAACGTGGCTTGGCCTCACCACTGTAGCCCGGCTGTTCGAAATCAGCGAACGATTGGATCGACCACAGCCATGTTATTCGCTCTCACAAGTCTGTACATGCGTACGGGTGCGCCAGGGCGATATCGCATACGATCCCCAGCTGGGCTACCCGGTAGCGATCAGCTATCGGCGTGAGATCCGGCCAAATTTCCTGAATATCGATTATTGGCGGCGGGTTATGTTCTCCAGACAGCTGCCAAATTGTGGGCCGATCAACCAGAGTGTGCGGATTGCTGTCACCGCGCTGATACCCCTACCATAATGCGAGTAATCCGATAACAGCACATTTTGTACCACGCTCGAAACCGATGATGGTTCACCATTAGAGCATTTTCCGCAAAAACCCTCCAGTGTACGATGCCTCAACCTGTGCGATCTGCTCGGGCGTGCCGATCGCTATCACTTGCCCGCCCTCGTCGCCGCCCTCCGGCCCCATGTCCACCACCCAGTCGGCGCTCTTAATAATATCCAGGTTGTGCTCGATTACCAGCACGGTGTTGCCGGCGTCGACCAAACGCTGCAAGACCTGGAGCAGTCGCTCGATATCGGCGAAATGCAGGCCGGTCGTCGGCTCATCGAGAATATAGAGCGTGCGGCCGGTCGCGCGGCGCGCCAGTTCGGTCGCCAGCTTGATCCGCTGGGCTTCGCCGCCCGAGAGTGTGATCGCCGACTGCCCCAGCCGCACATAGCCCAACCCCACGTCGGTCAGCGTCTGGAGCTTCTCACGAATCGCCGGCACGCGCTCGAAGAACGCGAGCGCCTCCTCGACGGTCATGTCCAGCACTTCGGCGATGTTCTTGCCGCGGTAGCGGATATCGAGCGTCTCGCGGTTGTAGCGCGCGCCGCCGCAAACTTCGCAGGGCACGAACAGGTCGGGCAGGAACTGCATCTCGATCTGCATCAGCCCCTCGCCGTTGCAGTGCTCGCAGCGCCCGCCTTTCACATTGAACGAGAAGCGGCTGGCGTCGTAACCACGCGTGCGCGCCTCGGGCACCTGCGCGAATAGCTGGCGAATCGGGTCGAACGCTTTCGTATAGGTCACCGGGTTCGAGCGCGGCGTGCGTCCGATCGGCGACTGGTCGATGTCGATCACCTTGTCGAGCTGCTCGATGCCATAGATTGTATCGTGCGCGCCGGGCCGCTGCTTGGCATTGTAGAACGCCTGGGCCAGCCGCGCGTAGAGCGTATCGGTCACCAGTGTCGATTTGCCTGAGCCGCTGACGCCGGTGATGCAGATCAGCGTGCCGAGCGGGAGCGCGACGTCGATATTCTTCAGGTTGTGCTCGCGCGCGCCGTTGATTGTCAGGCGCTTGCCATTGCCTTTGCGCCGGCGCTTGGGCACGGGGATGTGGCGCTTGCCGCTCAGAAACTGCCCGGTGATCGAGCGCGGCGTAGCGATAATCTTCGCTAAAGGCCCGCTGGCGATGAGTTCGCCGCCATGCTCGCCCGCGCCGGGGCCGATGTCGACAATCCAATCGGCGGCGCGAATGGTATCTTCGTCGTGCTCGACAATCAGCACGCTATTGCCGATGTCGCGTAGCCGCTGTATAGTCGTTAGCAGGCGGCCATGGTCGCGCGGATGCAGCCCGATGCTCGGCTCGTCGAGGATGTAGAGCACGCCCATCAGCCCCGCGCCGATCTGGGTGGCCAGGCGGATGCGCTGTGCTTCGCCGCCCGAGAGTGTCGCCGCCGCCCGGTCGAGCGTCAGGTAGCCGAGCCCAACGTCGACCAAGAAGGCCAGACGGGCGCGGACCTCCTTGAGAATCGGCGTGGCGATCGTACGCTCACGACTCGTCAGTGGTCCATCGTCGGTGGTCGGTTGTTTTGCTTCTATCGCAACTGGCAACGGACCACCGGCAACGGACTCCATTCGCAAAATGCCATCAGACCAGGCCAACCCCTCGGACACCGGCAGCGCCGCCACCTGCGCGATGTTCTGCCCCGCAACTGTCACTCCCAGCACCTCCGGGCGCAGTCGCGCGCCGCCGCAGGCCGAGCATGTCCGTGGTGTCATATACTGATCGATCTCGGTTTTCTCGGCTTCGTCGGCCGCCTCTTCCAGCCGCCGCCGCAGGCTCGGGATCACGCCCTCGAACGGGCCGTTGACGATGCGCTCTTCGCCACGCACGTGGTAGCGCAGCGGCATGATGTCGCCATTCGAGCCATACAAGATTGTGCCGATCACATCGGCCGGCAGGTCGCGCACTGGCGTTTGCATCGAGAAGCCAAGATGCTCGGCCAGCGATGCCAGCACGTCGTCGAAGTAGTGCCGCTGGGATCGGCTCATCCGGCTCCAGGGTGCGAGCGCGCCCTCGGCGAGCGTCAGCGAGCGATCGGGCATCACCAGGTCGGGGTCGAGCTCGCGGATGACGCCCAGGCCGCCGCAGGTTGGGCACGCGCCATTCGGACTGTTGAATGAGAAGTCGCGCGGCTCAAGCGCGCTCAGGCTGATTGGGCCGTGCACCGGGCAGGCGTATTGTTGGGAAAAGATCAGTTCCTGGGCCTGTCCTGAGCCTGCCTGCCCTGAGCTTGTCGAATCGGTCGCAGGGCCGCCGACGATCTGCACTATCAACGTGCCGCCACCGACCTTCAGCGCCGTCTCAACCGAGTCGGTCACACGGATGCGATCGGGATGGTCCGTTGTCCGTTGTCCTTTGTCTGTTGTCCGTGAGCTGCGATTCGATGCAACAGACGACGGACTACTGACAACTGACGCCTCCCGGTTCTCGGGGGGGTGGCGAATCACCAGCCGATCCACCACCACCTCGATCGTATGCGCGCGGTACTTTTCGAGTTTGATCTCCTCGTCCAAGTCGCGCACGTCGCCGTCGATCCGGACGCGGACGAAGCCGGCTTTGCGCGCGTCGTCGAGCACTTTTTGATGCTCGCCCTTTTTGTCGCGCACTACCGGAGCCAGCAGCAGCAGTCGGTTGCCTTCGGGCAGCGCTAAGATCGCATCGACCATTTGCTGAGTGGTTTGCCGTTCCAGCGGGCGCCCATCGATTGGGCAGTGCGGGCGGCCAATCCGCGCGAACAGCAGTCGCAAATAATCATAGATCTCGGTCACCGTACCAACTGTCGAGCGTGGGTTGCGCGTATTGCCCTTTTGATCGATCGCGATTGCCGGCGAGAGCCCATCGATCGCGTCGACGTCGGGCTTGTTTAGCTGGCCAAGAAATTGCCGCGCATAGGCCGAGAGCGATTCGACATAACGGCGTTGACCTTCGGCAAAGATTGTATCAAATGCCAGTGTCGATTTGCCTGATCCCGACAGTCCAGTAATGACCACCAGCTTGTCGCGCGGAATGGTCACGTCAATATTCTTCAGGTTATGCTCGCGCGCCCCGCGCACGACGATCTGATCGCCAGGCATGGATGGTATGCTCTTTCGTCATAACTTGTGATACCAAACGCGTATCGTAGCATAGGTTGGCGCGCGCGACAAATCATTTTGTAGCCTGCGGCAGCATGGTACTTTTCGATTATGTCGTTTCTCGATTTTTGCGCTCGCGGAGCGCAAAAATCGAGAAACGATAAGAATAATGAAGTGCCGCGGTTCCTGAGCCCGCCGAAGGGCTGCCGAAGGCAAAACAGCATCTTGGATGCGACCGCGGAAGTCGTACCAGTTACAGCCTGCGGCAACTAAGAAAAAGGCGCCGACACCTCTGTCGACGCCTGGCCATGACACTTTCTCGCCTATTACATACCTGGTTGGCCGGAGCTACGCGACTCGTGGAAGGCCAGTGATCGCGCGCGCAGCATTGGCGGGCGCCGTGGCGCGCGGATTGGCTCGCGCAGTGTGCCCCGATCGACTGGCACTGGCTGCGGGCGTGCCACTGGATCGAGCCGCTCGCTGTTGTAACCAAGCAAGCTCATGATCATACCCAGGCTTTGTGGCGCAATCTCGCGCACCACCAGCGCATCGCCGTCCTGCTCCACGATAATCCGCCGCATCTCCGGGCTCAGGCAGTGGTGCGCGCCGCCGCGGCCCGAGATCATCTGCTGGTAGGCGCCGACGCCGAAAATCGTGACATACAGCGGTTTTGCCTCGAGTTCATTCTTGCGCACGTCTGGCAACACCAGCGCCGGCTGCGATGGCCGTGGGAACATATCGTCCGAGTCGCAGGTTCGCCGGCCACCCAATCGCACGCCGTGTGCTGGCGCATCCCAGCGGTCGAGCGGCAGCACGATGAACTGCTGATCTTCGACAATCAGCGTATCGGGCAGCGAGACCATCATGCTGCCGTTGATCAGGTACCACGGCTCGGTGCTGGCGCCGCCGTGCGCCGAGCTGCTCGAAGCCTGCGCGTGCTTGACCGACCCCACCTCCAGGACATAGACATTGTGCGACGCGGCGGTGTAGCGGCCGAATTCGCCGATCAGATCGGGATGCGGCACATCATGGGTCGCGCATACGGCGGCGACGGTCTCCATCAGGCGCCGCAGGAACGCCGCGTAGTCGAACGCAAAGTCCAGCGCGTATGCCGAAGTGGGCATACCACCGCCGAAGTTGAATGCCCGCAGCGTTGGCACGCGCCGACGCAGCCGCCCATAGCCCGCCGCCGAACGCTCCAACCGCGCCATCCAGCCATCCATGTCTTCGATCTGGCTGCCAACCATGGCGTGGTAGACCACCAGCCGATGCGGCGTTCCGCTCAGGCGGCGGGCTACTTCGCCGATCTCCTCCTGGGTCAGGCCAAATCGCTCGCCGCCAGGATGGGCTGGGTTGACCACATCCGCATAGTGTCGTTCGCGCACGCCCAGTAGCAGCGGAGCCTGGCAGCGTTCGAGCAAGAGCTCTAATTCGTTCAGGTCATCGAGAATTGGCACAATTCGCTCGTAGCCCGCCTCACGCAGTGCCACAATCGCGTCGATATAGCTGTCTTCCTTTGAGCCGTTGCAGAACAGATACCGATCGTCCGTCAGGCTACCCTGCCGCCACAGGTGGTGTGCGATCAACACATCGGCCACCGCCGATGTCTCGTAGTTCGCACCAGCCGCCAGCGCCGTTCGCACCACCTCCTCGGCGAAATTGGCCTTGGCTGCGTAGGCGTATACAAACGCGCCGTCATATTCCACTTGTGCGCGCGCCCCGGCGGCCCAATCGATCATCTGGGTGACTTGCTTGGTAATTAAAGGGCAATAGGCGATTTCCAGCGGCGCGCCGTAGCGTTCAACCATGGCGCTAAGGTCGATGCGGTCTGCCAGCAGCAGCCGTCCATCCCGGCGACTGAGAAAATCAGTCAGCATACCCTCCGACGCGATGCCGTACCGATTCTGAACGTAGTCGAGATAGGTCTGCCTGCTCAATGGTGTTGCCCTCCTTGAAAAGTGACAATGACAAACGACGAACGACGAATACTCAACGATCGGCAGGCGGAAACCGACAAGCAGCGCACCGGGCGCCTTGCCTGTGTCTCTCCGTCTGTTGTTGATTCGATAATGAGGTGGTTGAAAACCGGGTGTATGATTGGGTGTGCCTCCATCCTGGCTAGTTGGCGCACGCGCGCCAAACGACATTTCAGGTCAGGCGACCAGCGTCGTGCCAGGCTGGGAAGAAGAAGCCCCACACCAGGGCGGTGCGGGGGCGCGTGCAGCTTCAGATGTACGTCGTGTTAGCGACGGCAGGGCAGGACAGCAGGCGCCGAGCCACCAGCCAGGTGATTCAGCGAGGCACGGCGAATATAGTCGCGGTGCGATAAATTGGCCTTACCGTCCATAACCCCTCAGGGAATGCCCGCCCGGACCCACCACCCCGGATGACTATCTGTGCCATCCCCCCTGGCGGTACACGTCGGCCAGTTGCCGCAATGCGGCGGTCGGTCGCGCGCCGGGAAAGCCCGGATAACAGTTGGTGATTTCATTCACCAGCACAGTATTATAGCGTGTTTCTCCCGTTTGTCAAGGGGTAAATTATAGTTTTTTGGGCTCGCTACTCGCCACGTTTTTTCTTTGCTCGCTGCTTAGCCACCAGCAGCCGCGCAAGCTGGTCTTCGTCGCTTGCTGGGGTAGTTGGCGTGGCCGGTGCTGCCGGCACCGGCTGCTCGCTTCGTGCTTGCCTGGTCGTCGGGGCTGGCGTGCTGTTGGCTGCCGAGGTCTCACTCGGCCGCGCGCGTAGCTCGGGAATGCTGCGGCTGGGCGTGCGCGCGCGCCGTTTAGCGGCGCTGAGCCGCGCCATCGACCCATCCAAGCCAGCGGGCGAGGCCTGTGGGCGCAGCCGGCCGCGCAGCGCGGCAAGGCCCGGCGCGAATTCGCCCAGGCGCAGGTACAGCCGTCGTAGCCCGATGTCGAGCGGCCATAGCAGCAGCGCTAGCCAGAGCAGTGGCAGGCCAATTTCTGTCACCGAGCCTACCGCTTGGGCAGGTGGCTCGAAGATTGCGCTGGCCGCTGGGTCGATACGCCCGCCGCTAATCGATGCCAGCTCGCGCAGCAGTTGCGGGTTATCCCGCGTTTCGCCATACTCAGGTGAGTAGCTGACCACCAGCCCGGTCGAAGCTGTGCCGACCGGCAGTCCATCGGCGCCGACGGCGGCGATCTGCGCGAGATACACGCCCGGAGTGTCGGCGCTTGTCACCGCGCGGTAGCGCCCCGGCCCAACTTGGACGAAATTGAGCGCAGCACTGGCATTGCTGGGATCGATCAATTTGCCCTGAACCGCTAGCTTGTCGAGCGTCTGCCCCTGATCATTTTGTGCGTTGAGCTCGACGGCCGCCTGAGCACCTGATGTGCTCGTGCGCAGCTCAAGCGAACCGGCCGCGCGCGGTGGCAGCAGCATGTCGGTCAAGCCGCTGATGAATCGGGGAAATTGACCCCAGGTGACCCAGTCGCGCGCCCATTGTCCCTTGAAATCGCTCGTCCATGCCACCGCGCGGCCAAGCCCATACTGCCATTGCGCCAATATCGGCTTGCCGTCGGGCGTCACTAGGATGGCGCGCGCCGCCTCTTTGATCTCGGTGCCATTGTAGCCGTACAGCGGCGGCAGCCCGCCCAGGCCGCGCACCATCGGCGACTGGAGCGCGATCTCTGGCACAAACTTGCCTTCGACGATATCGCGCCCAGCGGCCACCACTGTCTCTTGTAAAAAGATGCGCGGGATCTCTTCGATTTTCTGTACGAGATAGTAACGACCACCGCCGCGTTTGGCCACATCAGCGAGCCTTGGATCAGCATCATTGCCAATCGCGACCGTCGTGATTGTCACGCCGGCACTGTGGAGCTGATCAACGAGATCATCATAATTGGCGGGAGCCTGCCCGTCGGTCATCAGAATAATATGCTTGATCTTGGCGTTTGCACCAGTGATCGCTTGGGCGGCGAGTTCGAGGCCAGGGCGAATATCGGTGCCGCCGCCGTCGTTGAACGTATTTAGCGCTTGTTCGATCGTTGTTGCGGGCGGCAACTTTTGCAGTGGTAAAATCGTCTCGGCGGCGTCGTCGAAGACCACTAACCCGACCTGATCGCGCTGGGTCAAGCCAAAGCTCGCCTGGTACACCGCCTCTTTGGCTAGGTCGAGCTTGGTGCGGCTACCGCCGCCCGATTCGGCCATGCTGCCGCTGCGGTCGATGACCATCATCAAGGCCAGGTCGGGCTGCTGGGCGGTGTCGAGCGGATCGAGGTTCACCGGCAGCGCGTCTTCGATGCTGGCGCCGGTTTGGTCTTTGACTGCCCGCCGGTAGCCACCCGCGCCGAACGAGTCAACGCCGCCAATCATTGCTAGCCCGCGGCCTAGATCGCGCACATAGGTTGGCAGCGCTTCAAGCAGCGCACGGGGTACATCGCTCGCAGGCGTATCGACCAGTACCACGGCCGCATAGTTGCTCAACTGCTCGATGCTGGCGGGCGCCTCGTTCGGCGCGCGCAGATCGACTTTCACGCCGGTCGACTGCAGCGCCGCCGTGAGGTTGGCCGCGCGATTGGCGTCGCCGGCGATCACCAGGATGCGCGGCGGCCCCTGCACCTCGGTGTAAGCGCCGGCGCGGTTATTTTGCGGCTCCGTATCGCCCTGTGGGTCGAGCTTAGCTTCGATGCGCCGGAAGCCAGCCGCGCCCGCCGGCACACGCACCGCGAAGCTATTGGCGCCCATGGCGATGGCGAGATCTTGCTCACGCGCCAATTGTCCGTCGATAAATAATTGCAGCTTGCCGGTGGTGGCGAAATTCGAGTGGATCGTTACATTCAGCGCCATTTCTTGGCCCTCACGGGCTAGCGAGGGCGCGTCGAGCGCAGTAAGAATGACATCCGCACCGCGTTCGCTCGGCAAGGTGACCACGTCGATCGGCACGCCGCGCGCGGCCGCGAGCTGGGCCGCATCGGTCGCCCGCCCGCTGTTTTCGCCGCCGTCGGAGAGCAGCACAATACGCTTCTGCGAGTCGGCCGGCAGCAGCGCAATGCCCAGTTGTATGGCATCCTGGATATTTGTACGGGTTGTTACCGGCACCGAGCTAATGCGTCCGAGCGTTGCGAGGCTCGCCGGAGCGCGTTCGACCAGCGCGCCGTCACCGAACACCACCACCGCCGCGCGGTCGCCCGGCGGGAGCGTTTGTAATGCACTTTCGACATATGTGGTGGCACGCTCACGCTGCGCTGGCGCGATTGAGTCGGACTGATCAAGTAGGAACACCGTAGTCAGTGCGCGCACCGGCTGAATCAACTGCGCCCCGGCTAGGCTCAGCACAAGCGCCGTGAGAATCACGCTGCGTAGCAGCAGGCCAAGCCAGAACCGGACCGGCGCCGTTCGCCGGGGCGTCAGCAGCGTGAACGCCCAGAGGAGTGGCAGTAATACCAGCAACGCCAGAGCGGCCGGCGTAATAAACGTCAGGTGTGGCATGCTCTATCACCACGCGCCAAAGTGCATATCGGCGCCTGTGAGACGATAGCGAGGATTACGACGCTAAGTATAACACGGGATCACCGGTTTTGCTGCTCTCATTGAATGGCGTTACGCGGTGGACGCGAACATTGGACCAGCACGGATAATAATCGCTCGTATCGAACGTTTTTCGTTCGCAGTACGAAAAACGTTCGGTACGAACAAGAACAATCTGTGTTGTGCGAGCGATCGCGTGAGTCGATTTATAATAGACTAGCTGTGCGCCTTTTTCTGCAGTAATAAAAGAAGGAAATTCTTATGGCAGATCAACGGATTAGCCGCCTAGCTGTGCCGGAAGAGCCAACGCTGCCCCAAGATATTCAAGCGCTGTTCGAGCAGTTGCGCACCAAGCCTGGTTTCGTGCCAAATGTGTATCGGGCCTATAGTTTACGCCCGCAGCAGCTGCGCGGTTTTATCGCCCTCTATGACTCGATCATGATGGACGAGTCTGGCTTAACCAAGGCCGAGCGCGAAATGATTGCCGTCGCGGTTTCGGCGCACAATCATTGTTTTTACTGCCTCACCGCCCATGGTGCGGTGCTGCGCGTCCGCAGCGGCGATGAGGTGCTCGCCGATACAATCGCGGGCAACTATCGTGCTGCTGAACTAACGCCCCGGCAGCGCGCGATGCTCGATTTCGCGGTCAAAATGACTTGCGCATCCGACACATGCGATGATGCGGATATCGCTGCTCTCCGCGCGCACGGCTTCAGCGACGAGGATATCATGGATATTGTCCAGACCGCCGCGTTCTTCAACTATAGCAACCGTGTTGCCAGCGCGCTGGAGCTACGTCCTAATCGCGAATATCACGGCATGGCCCGCGGAGAGAAGATCGAGGATGGAAGATAGAACATAGAGGATAGCAATTGCCGCAAGATGGCTACTATCCTCTATCCTCTATTCTCTATCCTCTATGTAGCTAAAATCTCGTTGTCGTTGTGTGGCAGCAGTAGCGGCAGCAGGTCGGTCAGCCGCTCGATCGTCGCCAATGGGCGCGCCAGCTCGGCCGGCAGCGTCTCGTGGCGTGGATTCATCCAGATAAATGGCAGTTGCGCCGCGGCCGCGCCCGGAAGATCGAACTCCAGTGAGTCGCCGACATACAACGCCTGGCTTGGCGCCAGCTCCAGCTGCTCCAAGGCGATCTGAAAAATTTTTGGGTCGGGCTTGGCGACCCCGACTTCCTCGGAGACAATCAGCAGATCGAGGTAGTCGACCAGTCGAAACCGCTCGATCTTTGGCCGCTGCGTCTTGATCGGCCCGTTGGTGATCAACCCCAGCTTAAAGTACGGCCTGAGCGCCTCCAGTGTCTGCAGCGCATCATAATAAAGCTCAAGCCGCTCGAACCATTCCCGGCGAAACAGCGCGTGTGTACTTGCGATCAGCGGCTCGTCTTCGATGCCCTGCGCGCGCAGGAATGCCGGCAATTTTTCGACATACACTTTTTCAGCGATCGCTTGTTGAATGAGTTCGTCACGCACGAAGTGTGGATAGTGGGCCAGCACCTGCTCAAGCGCCTCATTCAGCCGCCCGCGCCAGTAAGACCGTAGATCGTACAATGTATCGTCCAGGTCGAAGAGAATAGCTTGGTAGTTCATCATGTGATTGATACCGCCAGCGACCAGTAGGTACTACTCCTAACAATTCGCGAAGCCGGATAGATATGATACCATACACTTGAACCAAATGATGAAGGAGGCCAAGTGGAAGATTTCGACATCGCCGAGCCGATCGCCTGGGTGCGTACGGGCGGGGCGATCGCGCTACGCTCTTTTAAGCGCGTGGTTGGCCAGCGCAAGGCCGATCGTACGTGGGTGACCGAGGCCGACATCGGAATCGAGCGCCTGTTGGTCGAGCGGATTACCGAGCGCTTCCCTGACCATGGCATTATTGGCGAGGAGCAAACCCGGCGCACGACCGATCGCGAATTCCTTTGGGCGATCGATCCGCTCGACGGCACGGCGGTGTTCCTTTCCGGCCTGCCCATGTGGGGTGTTTCGCTGGGGCTGCTGCGGCACGGGCAGCCATACGCCGGTGTGATCTATCTGCCGCTGCTCGACGATTGCTACTGGGCTGGGCCAAGCGGCGGCGCATGCTTGAATGGTCAGCCAATTCAGGTCGCCGCGCCGCATCCGTTCGAAAGCGACGATTGGCTTGCGACGCCATCCAGCATTCATCGTCGCTTCACAATTGATTTCGTTGGTAAAACGCGCAGTATCGGCGGGACGATTGGCGCGTTCGCCTACACCGCGCGCGGCAGCTCGATCGGTGGTTTGATCCGCCGTTTCTCGATCTGGGATGTCGCTGCTGGCATGGCGATTTTGCGCGCAGCTGGCGGCGTTGCGATCACGCTTTCGGGCGCCGCATTCGACACCGCCACAATACTCGATGGTCAGACATTTGAGGAACCAGTGTTGCTCGGCGAGCCGACACATGTTGCGGCCCTGCGCGCCGCTATTCAATTGCGCGATCGGCTCTAAATACCGGCTCAGAAGTAACTGTTCAGAGGTGCCTCGAGATAGCACGCGGATGGCCGCGGACAAACGCGGAGATCTAGTTTATTTCTGCGTTCGTCCGTGTTCGTCTGTTACGCTCGCGGCGCTTATCGTGCGCTGCTTGCGCGGCATGGTATAATAACGTCCCGACAAAGGGTAGATATTTGTCAAGAGGGCCCGTCTATGTCGCAAACAGGCGATATCCTTGTCGTCGATGATGAAGTAAATATTGTGGGGCTGGTTGTCGATCTGCTGCACGACGAAGGATACACTGTTCGTTCAGCGCTCAATGGTGCTGAGGCCCTACGGGTGATTGCCGAGCAAAAGCCCGCATTGATCCTGATGGATATGTATATGCCTCAGATGACGGGTATGATGTTGCTCGAACATCTTCATTCTCAAGGTATCTTCGACATCCCGGTGATTCTCATGACCGCGAGCCCACGGACAGCTGAGAAGTTTTCGGCGAACGCGACGGTCGATTATCTGGCCAAGCCGTTTGACATCGAAGAATTACTGTCGTGCGTCTCGCGCTATATTCTTCCGCCCAACCCCAGCACCATCACGTAATCTTTGTTCTGGAGTAAATAACAGGACTTACCCAGTGCATGCGAACATTGAGCCACCACGGATTAAAATCTCTCGTATCGAACGTTTTCGTTCCGCGAACGAAAACGTTCGATACGAAGAACATAAATCCGTGTTTTGCGAGTGACCGCGTAAGCCCTAAGAACATTAGCGCTTTGTATACTGTGGCCGCTTGCGCGCGCGCTTGAGGCCGGGCTTCTTGCGCTCTTTCATGCGCGGGTCGCGTGTCAGCAGGCCCGCTTTCTTGAGCGTCGGGCGCAGATCCGCGTTTGCATCGAGGAGCGCGCGTGCAATACCGTGGCGTACCGCGCCGACTTGGCCCGCTACGCCGCCGCCGCGCACTTTCACGAGCACATTAAAGCTAGCGGCGTTGCCGGTCAGTTCCAATGGGCGAATGACCTCGCGCTCGAACAAATCGCGCTGGCCGAAGTACTCGGTGATATTCTTGCCGTTCACGACAAACTCGCCGCTGCCTGGGAACAGCCGCACACGTGCTATCGCCGTCTTGCGGCGCCCGGTGCCTTGGTAATAGCGTTTTTCTGTCATTAGCTCCTCACAAAGTATTGCGTGTTGCGTATTGCGTATTGCGTTCGAGTCAATCTATGCAAATACGGAATATGCAATATTTTTGATGTTTTACCCTCGCGGCCGGGGCTCGTATCCTTTGGGTTGCTGTGCCGCATGCGGGTGTGTTGGCCCAGCGTAAATCTTCAGCTTGAGGATCTGCTGGCGACCCAGACGCGTCTTAGGCAGCATCCCTTTAACGGCAAACCGCAAGATTCGATCTGGGTGTGCGTTCATCATGCGGCGATACGGGATCGCCTTGAAACCGCCTGGGTATCCAGAGTGGCGGTAATACATCTTCTGGTCGACCTTGCGTCCAGTCACAACCACTTTCTCGGCGTTAACCACCACGACAAAATCGCCGCCATCGATATTGGGGCTAAACGTCGGCTTATGCTTGCCGCGCAGCAGCGTTGCGATCTGTGTTGCCAGGCGCCCAAGCGTCTGGCCATCAGCATCGACAACATACCAGTCGCGCTGGATTTCCGACGCCTTCTGCGAATAAGTCTTCATGATCGTTCCTTCAAGGATAACTCACTGACATCAAATATAACCCATGCGCCGGTACAGTCCGCCCTGCTTTCCGGCGATCGCGGCCCGCTAACACGGCCGCGAAATCTTCTTTCCCGAGCTTTTGCTCGCCGACGAGCAGCAGCGTGCCGACAATATTCCGTACCATGTGGCGCAAGAACGCATTTGCCGCCAGTTCGATCGCAATCAGCGGCTGGCCCGACACCTCAGTCGCCCGACAGCTAGCCTGGTAACAGGTGCGTACCGTCGAGCCTTCCTGCCCGCCGCCGGCGAACGCGGCAAAGTCGTGGGTACCCAGCAGTGCCTCAAAGGCGCTATGCATCGCCGCCACGTTCAGCTGCCCAGCGATATGAATCGCATGGCGCCGGAGCAATGGCGAAGCGACCCGGCTATTATCGATCAGAAAGCAATAATCGCGCCGAATTGCCGAATGCCGCGCGTGGAAGTCGATCGGAACTTCCCATGCCTCCAACAGCGCGACATCCTCCGGCAAGATGGCGTTCATGGCCCGTTGGATGGTTGCGAGATCGAGACCTGTTTCGGTGCGCACATTCGCGACTTGTCCGCGCGCATGCACACCCGCATCGGTTCGACCGGCTAAATTGATCCGTCGCCGCTCCTGGGTCAGTTGTTCCCAGGATCCTTCTAGTTCCCCTTGAACTGACCGTCCATTATTCTGCCACTGCGAACCGACAAAATCGGTGCCATCATATTCGATCCGTAGCGCGATGTTCCGCATCACAATTTGCAGTCGCAGTCGGCAGTCGGCGGTCAGTTGATACTGCTGACTGGCGACTGACTAAAGCAGTTCCAGCACCACCACCTCGGCGCCATCGCCCTGGCGCGGGCCAAGCTTGGTGATACGGGTAAACCCGCCGTTGCGGCCAGCGTACTGCTGTGGTGCGAACGCGAATAGCGCGCGCATCGCCTGCTTGCTGTCCAGCCGCGACAGCGCAATCTGGCGTGCGTGCGGCGTATCCTCGCGGGCCAGGGCCAGCAGATGTTCTATCTCGGGCTGCACCGTCTTCGCCTTGGCGATCGTCGTCTGAATCTTACGATGCTCGATCAGCGAGATCATCAGGTTGCGAATCAGCGCTTTGCGGTGCTCAGCGGAGCGACCAAGCTTGCGCCCGACTTTTTGGTGTCGCATTGTTCTAATCCTCTAGAAGATTGGAGATAAGAGCTGAGGGATTGTTCGACAGCCGACCAAACCTCCAATCTCTCATCTCAAACCGCTCATCTCGGTACATCGGCGATGCTAACCGCCGTTATCGGCACCGCCATTCGCCGAAAGGATATTCGCCTGCGGAATGTAGCCACGCTCGATCAGCTTGTCGCGGATCTCCTCCATCGACTTCTGGCCGAGGTTGCGCACCGACAAGAGCGCCTTCTCATCCATCTCCAGCACCTGGCCAACTTTGGTGATATCGGCCCGCTTCAAACAGTTGTAAGTTCGGGTCGAGAGATCCAACTCTTCAATCGGCGTATCGTAGATATCGGCGGGAATAGCCAGCCCACCGGAATCTTTTGGCACATCCGTGTCCACGGTCAGTTGGTTGAAGCCGGAGATCGTTTGCGCATACTGGACCAACACCTGGGCCGCGTGGCTGAGTGCATCGCCGGCCTTGATCGTGCCGTCGGTCCAGATTTCAATCAACAGCCGATCGAAATCGGTCGCCTGCTGCACGCGCGTATTCTCCACGACATAGTTGACTTTCGGCACCGGCGTGAAGATCGCGTCGACCGGAATCTCGCCGATCGGCAGAGCGTCGCGCTGGTCGGCTGGCAAATAGCCGCGCCCACGCTCGACCGTCATCTCGATCTCCAGGTGTGTATCGTCCGAGTCGAGTGTACAAATATAATGATTTGGATTAACTAGCTCGACATTGCTAGGCGTGTCAATATCGCTCGCTCGCACAACGCCGGCGCCCTGCTTTGTCAACAACACCTTAACCGGTCGCTCGGCATAGGAACGCAGCCGAATACCCTTGACGTTCAGAACAATCTCGGTCACATCTTCTTTCACGCCCGGTATTGTCGAGAACTCGTGATACACACCATCTATTTTAATCTTTGTGATCGCCGAGCCAGGGATCGACGACAACAAAACGCGACGCAGCGCGTTCCCCAACGTATGTCCATAGCCCGGATCAAGCGGCTCAATCTTGAATCGACCATAATTTTCAGCCGCCTGGACGACCTCGATTTTGGGCATGGCGATATCTAACACAGATCGCCTCCTTATAACCTGATTGTAGATTTCACATTTCAGATTGTAGATTGAGAAGCGATAGCCTAATCTGCAATCTGCAATCTACAATCCGCAATTCTTAGCGGCTGTAATACTCGACGATGAGTTGTTCGTTAATATCTGGCTCAGCGTCCTCGCGCCGCGGCATCGTGACGACCTCGCCAGCCAGATCGGCGGCATTGAAACGCAGCCAATCCGGCACATTGCGGCGGTTCAGCTCGCCACTATCCACCAGATTTTTAAAATACGCCATGCGGCGACTCTCTGGGCGTACGGCGATCGCATCGCCAACCTTGACAGTAGCCGACGGAATGTTCGTCTTGTGGCCATTCAGGGTAATATGGCCGTGGGAGACTAGCTGGCGCGCCTGCTGGCGCGTGCTTGCCAATCCTAGGCGATACACCACATTATCGAGCCGGCGCTCCAGCAAGATAAACAGATACGCGCCAGTCTCGCCGGGATACCGTTGCGCCTTTTCAAAGATTCGCTGGAACTGCCGCTCGAGCACGCCATACATATAGCGGGCCTTTTGCTTTTCCAGCAGCTGCAAGCCATAATCCGATACCTGCCGGCGCCGCGCGGTTGGTCCATGCTGTCCCGGTGGGAAGGCGCGCTTATTGAGGATGCGCTGGCCCTTGTCGGTGATGCCGATACCTAGCCGACGGCTAATTTTTCCTACGGGTCCACGATAACGAGCCATGAGTTTCTCAAACCCTCCTGTTAGACACGCCGGCGTTTGGGCGGGCGGCATCCATTGTGTGGGATCGGCGTCACATCGGTGATTGCACTGACCTGCAGCCCATTCGACTGGAGCGAGCGAATTGCGGCCTCGCGGCCAGCGCCCGGCCCCTTGACGAATACTTCGAGTGAGCGCATCCCATTCTCCAGCGCTTTGCGCGCCGCGATCTCGGCGGTGATCTGCGCGGCATATGGTGTGCTTTTGCGCGAGCCCTTGAAGCCATTCTGCCCGGCGCTCGACCAGCAAACGACATTGCCCGACGGATCGGTGATTGTTACAATCGTATTATTGAAAGTGCTCTGGATATGCGCTTGCCCGCGCGGCACGTTCTTCTTCTCGCGGCGCTTGCCGCGCTGGCGCTTTGCCGTTGCGGCTCCACCCTTTGCCGGTTGCTTTGCCATTATTCCTCCGGTAGTCAGTAGCCAGTAGTCAGTGGCCAGTAGCGACATGCGATGCAACAGACAACTGACCACGGACAACTAACGAATTTATTTCTTCGCCGTCTTCTTCTTGATACCGATTGCCTGACCCTTCCGCCCGCGGCGGGTGCGCGCGTTCGTGCGCGTGCGCTGGCCGCGCACCGGCATCCCCTTGCGGTGGCGCAGCCCACGGTAGCAGGCAATATCCATCAAGCGCTTGATATTCAGCTGAACCTCGCGGCGCAGATCACCCTCAACGCGATATTCACGGTCGACCACTTCGCGGATGCGCCCGACTTCTTCCTCGGTCAGGTCACGCACTCGCGTGTCCGGGTTCACGTTGGCCTTCTTGAGGATGTCCACACCATTCGATCGGCCGATCCCATAAATATAGGTGATCGAGACCTCGATCTTCTTGTTCCGCGGAATATCCACCCCAGCTATGCGTGCCATATGCTTCCCTTCTGCCTAGTAACTTAAAAAGACAGAACAGAGAACAGAGAACAAAACCAATTGAAATGTAGCGCCGTTTGTCCTTTGTCCTTTGTTCTTTGTTCCTCGCTATCCCTGCCGCTGCTTGTGGCGTGGTTGGCGGCTGCAAATGACCCGAATGACGCCCTTGCGCTTAATCACTCGGCAATACTCGCAGCGTGGCTTGACCGACGCATGCACTTTCATAACCTGCTCCTAACCAAGTCAGTGCGGGCATGGCCCGCGACGTTTCCAGCATTTGGTAGAACAAACACACACATACACCACCCCACCGTTTTGGCGGGCAGCATTTTTGTTTTTAGCATCCTTTATCTGTAACGATAGGTGATTCGCCCGCGCGTCAGATCGTATGGCGACAATTCGACCAATACGCGGTCCCCTTTCAAAATCCGGATATAGTTCATTCGCATCCGGCCTGAGATATGCGCTAGAACCTCATGACCATTTTCCAATTGCACCCGAAACATTGCATTGGGTAACGGCTCGGTGATCGTTCCCTCCATCTCAATGGCATCCTTCTTCTTCGTCATACAGCTCCTTTGACTGCTAATCCTGTCGTGTCAGTATTTCTGGGCCACCATGCTCGGTAATCACAATGGTATGTTCAAAATGCGCCGCTAGACTACGATCGGCCGTCACGACTGTCCAGCCGTCGGCTAATTCGCGCGTCTCCGGGCTTCCTTGAGCGATCATCGGCTCAATCGCGAATGTCATCCCTGGTCGCAAAGCGAGGCCCTTGCCCGCGGGCCCGTAGTTTTTGATCTGCGGATCCTCGTGCAACGACCGCCCAATCCCATGGCTGATATATTTACGCACAACACCATAACCGCGCTCTTCGGCGTAGGTCTGGATGGCGTGCGATATGTCGCTCAAGCGTGCGCCGGCGCGCGCAAACTCCAGCGCGTGATACAGTGTTTGTTCGGTTACGTCGAGCAGTGCTTGCGCAGCCCTCGACACCCGCCCAACCGGATAAGTCCAAGCGGAATCGCCATGGTAGCCTTGCCAGATCGCGCCAATATCGATGCTTACAATATCGCCTTCGCGCAGAGCTCGTGGCCCTGGAATACCATGAACAATCTGCTCGTTGACTGAGATACAGGTCGCGGCCGGGAATGGCGTTGGCCCTGGGTAACCCAGAAAAGACGGCACCGCACCCTGCCGAACGATATATTGATGGACCAGGCGATTGAGTTGCTCGGTTGTAACTCCTGGCCGAACCGCGTCGCGTAAGAGGAGATGACATTCGCCGACAATACGCCCTGCCCGGCGCATCAACTCTAGCTCAGTTCGATTTTTAAGCGTCGCTGCCATTCAACCCTAACGCTGCCGTCATCGCCTCGGTGACGAGCGAGATTTCACGTTGTCCGTCGATATCAATCAAACTACCCTGCTCACGATAGTACTCGATCAGCGGCATGGTCTGCGCAAAATAAACCTGTAGGCGGTGCCGCGCCGTCTCGATCGTGTCATCGTTCCGCTGATACAATTTCCCACCGCAATGGTCGCACACTTCGGCCCGTTTTGACGGGAAATAGTATATATTATAAATATACCCGCAGGTTTTGCAAGTTTGCCGCCCTGCGATGCGCCGCAGTAGCACATCGTCGGGCACGCGTAAGTATAACACATAGTCGATCTTGCGGTCGTGGTCGACTAGTTCGCTCTCCAATGCAAGCGCCTGATCTCTCGTTCGCGGAAAGCCGTCGAAGATCACACCCGCCGCGCAATCCTGCTGGCTAATCCGCTCGATGATCATGCGAATAACCACTTCGTCTGGCACCAATTCGCCGCGGTCCATATACGATTTCGCTAACATACCTAGCTCAGTTCCGCGGCGTAACGCTGCGCGAAACAGATCGCCACTAGCGACATGGATGAGCCCGGTATGTTCTTCGAGAAACTGTGCTTGCGTACCTTTTCCGGCGCCAGGAGCGCCGAGGAGAATGACATCCATTCCAAGCTCTTTCCGCTCTCGTCATTGAGCCGCCGAGCACCGTCGCTGTCGTTATGCCTTTCCCGCATTAGCGATTGATGAACCCTTCGTAGTTGCGCATCACCAATTGGGCTTCCAACTGGCGCATGGTATCCACTGCCACACCGACAACGATCAGCAGCGCGGTTGCGCTTAATCCGATCTGTACGCCGGTGAATTGCTGTGTTAAGAATGGCAGAATAGCGACGAGCCCAAGAAAGAACGCGCCGACCAATGTAATCCGATACACCACTTTGGAAAGGTACTCTTCGGTGCGCTTGCCTGGGCGGATGCCGGGAATAAAGCCGCCATTGCGCTGCAATGAGTCCGGAATATTCTGTTGGTTGAAAATAACCATCGTATAGAAGTAGGTAAATCCAACCACCAGCAGAAACAACAAGAGCGAGTAGATCAGCGTGCCACGCCCAAACTGCGGGCTGAAAGTCGCGTAAGTGAAGCAGGCAACCTGCTTGAGAATGCTGGCACCTTCGGGCGCCACCTGCTCAGGGCAGCCATACGACGCGATCGTACCGGGGAAGATGATAATACTCTGAGCGAAGATCAGCGGGATCATGCCCGACATATTCACTTTCAGCGGAATATGGCTGCTCTGGCCGCCATACACTCGGTTGCCGCGCACGCGCTTGGCGTACTGCACAGGAACACGCCGTTGCCCTTCTTGCACCAGCACAATCCCAACGATCGTGATCAAGCCAATCACCAAGAAGGCGATCAGGCCGATAATCGTGGTGACATCGCCCAGCGAACCGGTTGTGAAAGCCTGGCTGATCAAACTCGGCAGGCGCGACACAATCCCGGCGAAGATGATCATCGAGATGCCATTGCCGATGCCGCGCTCCTGGATCTGCTCGCCCAACCACACCAGCAACATCGTTCCCGCCACCATCGCCGTAACGATCGTAAACGTCGGAAAGAAATTGTTAAAGAGATCGAACTGCGTACGAAATACGTTGGCGCCGCCCGACACACCGCGCACAATCGTCAGCGTTTGGCCATACGCCTGCAAAAACGCCATTGGCACTGTAACCCAAAAGGTAATCCGGTTGATCTTCATCCGGCCTTGTTCGCCCTCTTTGGTCATCTCCTCAAGCGCCGGAATCAGCGGCGAGAGCAATTGGACAATAATTTGCGCAGTAATATACGGGTACACGCCCATCGCCGCGACCGAGAGGTTTTGCAACGCGCCGCCGGCGAAGATATTTAGCAACGCGGCAAGTTGATTATCGCGCAATGCTTGTTGCAACGTCGCGAGCGCGCTTGGGTCGATATTCGGTACCGGAATATGCGCAATCAACCGAAACACCAGCAGCATCAGCAGCGTAAACACAATCCGCCGGCGTAAATCCGGTAGTTGTAGCGCTCGTAAAACCGACTGTAGCATCAGCAGTATCTCCTCTAGTCGATGACAAGATGACAAGATGACAGGGTGACAAGGTGCCGGAGATGCGCTCTTATCATCTTGTCATCTTGTCAGCCGGCAGCTTGGTCGCTGGTCTTGCGATTGCGCATTGCTGGGTTGGGGCCCGAGCTTCGGCTGCGGCGCTCTTTGTTCCATGGCACCTCGATAGCCGTACCGCCGGCCGCCTCAATTTTGGAGCGCGCGCTGCCGCTGAATTTGTGCGCATGGACCGTCAGCTTGACGTTCAGTTCGCCCCCGCCTAAGATTTTTACTGGCCGATGCTTGCTGATCGTTCGAGAGGCGATCAGATCCTCAATGGTCAGCTCCTGATCGGCTGGCAGCTCGTTCAGATCGCCGATATTGAGCACTTGATACTCCGTGCGCCAAAGGTTCTTGAAACCGCGCAGGTAGGGCATACGCCGAACCATACGGTTCTGGCCACCTTCAAAGGTGCGATATGGCCCAGGCCCGGAGCGCGCTTTCTGACCCATCATACCTTTACCAGCGGTCTTGCCCTTTCCCGAACCGTGACCGCGACCAACACGCTTGCGTTCGCGATTTGATCCAGGCGCCGGCTTAAGATCGTGCAACTTCATAATCTCTATTCCTTGCCTTTGTGGGCATCCAAAAGCCCTACGTTATTCGCGTCGCCCAGCCTTGAGACTGCTCTGCAGAGCTTTGAACTCATCCCAGTTGCCCTCGGCCGCAAGCTGCGCTTGTTCGGGCCATGTCGTTGGATCAGCCAATCGCAGGTTGGCGCCCTGTAAAATTTCGCTCAGGCGGCCTGCGTCAGTTGCTGCTAGCTCTGCAAATGTCGTAATGCCAGCGGCCTTTAAGACGCCCGCAATCTTTGGGCCAATCCCCTCGATTGCCTCGAGATCACCGGCCGCATACGACTTCGCCGTGGCGCTGGTCGGCGCATCGGCTTTCGCAGGTGCATCCGTCTTCGCGGGCGCAGCGGCTTTTGCAGAAGCGGCACTCGCTGCCTTCCGGCGCGGCGCCGGCTCGGCCTGTGTTGGCTCGGCCTGCGCTGGCTCGGCATCCGCCGGTGGAGCCTTGACCACGGTTGTCTTAGGCGCCGCGGCTGGCTTGGCCATCTGCTCCTCGGCTACCTCGGCGACCGTCACCAGATGCCGTACTTTGAAAGCCATACCGCGAATAGACGGCGTATCGTCGTGTACGACGGTGCTATTCAGCCTGCGCAGGCCCAAAGACGCAATCGTGGCCTTCTGATCTTTGCTATAGCCAATCGCGCTTTTGGTATAGGTTATGTGCAGCTTTGCCATCAGGAAGCCTCCTGAGCCTCTAGCTTGCGCCGCACGCGCCGCTCGTGCAGCTCGTGGGGCGTCATCCCACGCATGCGTGCCTGCTCGTCGAGCGAAGTCAGTTCACTCAGCGCTTGGAACGTGGCCTTGACCACGTTGACTGGGTTATTGCTGCCATAGCTCTTGGTAAGAATATCTTTGATACCTGCCGCCTCAATCACCGGGCGCACACCGCGGCCGGCGATAACGCCGGTTCCTGGCGACGCCGGCATCAGGCGCACACGCGCCGATGAGAACTCGGTCTCGATGTCGTGCGGTATTGTCGCATTGGTCAGCGGGACGCGAATAACATTCTTTTTCGCGGCCTCGACACCTTTGCGGATTGCCTCCGGCACTTCGCCGGCCTTGCCCATCCCAACGCCGACATGACCTTTGCTATCGCCAACGACGACCACGGTGCTGAAGCTGAAGCGCCGACCGCCCTTAACGACTTTAGAGACACGGTTGATTTGAACGACGCGCTCTTCAAGCTCAAGGTTGTCTGCGTTGATGCGTTTTTGTGCCACAATTCCTCCAGTCAGTTGTCAGTTGTCGGTTGTCGGTCGCGTTATGCGACCTAACAACCAACAACGGACGACGGACAAATGACAATGCTAGAAGTTTAGTCCTGCCGAACGCGCCGCATCGGCCAGTGCCTGAACGCGCCCGTGATATTTGTAGCCACCGCGATCGAAGACCACCTTCTCGATCCCGGCGGCCTTGGCACGTTCGGCAATCAGTTGCCCAACTGCCTTGGCGCGCTCGGTCTTGGTCTTGTCCTTCAACGAGCTTGCTAACTCGGCGTCTTTTGTCGAGGCGGCGACCAACGTTCGGCTCGAAGCATCGTCGATCACCTGAGCGTAAATATGAATGTTGCTTCGAAAGATGCTGAGTCGTGGTCGTTCATTCGTGCCGGCAACCCGCTTGCGAACGCGTAGGTGCCGCCGAATGCGTAATTCTCTTGGCGAACGTCCTGGCATATCTCTCTCCTGACGACAGAGATTATATCCCCTGTCCGATCAATTTTGAGTTATGAGTTTTGAGTTTTGAATTCGTAGCAAAACAACTCATAACTTAAAACTCAAACCTACTTGGTCTTGCCCGTCTTGCCGGCCTTGCGACGAACCTGCTCGCCCCGATAGCGAATGCCATACCCCTTATAGGGCTCGGGCGGGCGCAACTCGCGCAGCTTAGCCGCCTCTTCACCGACAGTCTGCTTATTGATTCCGCGAATAATGACCTGCTGAGGATCGTTCGCGCTTCGGCGCTCAACCACCTCGAAGGTCACCCCCTCCGGTGGAATGACGCGGATCGGATGTGAGAAGCCAACTTGCAGCACGATGTTTGGGCCCTCGCGCGAGGCGCGGAAACCGACGCCACTAATTTCCAGCACACGCTGGTAGCCTTCGGTGACGCCGGTGACCATATTTGCCAGCAGCGAGCGGGTCAAGCCATGCAATGCGCGCAGCCGCTGCTCGTCGGATGGCCGCGATACGGTGAGCACACCATTGTTCTGCTCGATTTTCACATCGACAGGAAGTTGCTGCTCAAGCGTACCCTTCGGGCCCTTGATCTTCACATAATTCTCTTCGGAGATGTTGATCTCGACGCCCTTGGGAACGGAGATCGGTTTTTTACCAATACGTGACATCGCTCGTTTGCTCCTCGCTACCAGACGTAGCAAAGCACTTCGCCGCCAACATGCTCCTGCCACGCCTCGTGGCCGGCCATCACGCCTTTGGGGGTCGACAGAATGCTCAGCCCCAAGCCGCCACGAACGCGCGGAATGTCGGCACGGCCGGAATAAATCCGTAGGCCCGGCTTGCTCACGCGCTTCAAGCCCGTGATCACCGGGCGACGATCGCTCGTATATTTCAGTGTAATGACAATAGAATCGGCCGGCTCAGCTTTTTGAACCTCGAAGTCGCGAATGAATCCCTCGCGCTTCAAGATCTCCGCGATGGCGATTTTCATCTTCGACGCTGGAATGGCAACCGTCGTATGACGGGCCATGCACGCGTTGCGGATGCGAGTCAGCATATCTGCAATAGGGTCGTTAACGCTCACGACGCTCCTCCTTGAACACCAGCATCAGTTATGGGCTGGAAAATATACACGGCCTGCTCGACAGTGAAGGCTACCAACTAGACTTGGTAACGCCTGGAATCAGCCCCTTGAGTGCATTCTCACGGAAGCAGATACGGCACATGCCAAACTTGCGCATGTAGGCGCGTGAGCGGCCACACAGCTTGCAGCGGTTGTAGCCCCGCACGGGATACTTGGGCGCCCGCTGCGATTTGACGATCAGCGATTTTTTTGCCAAAGGAAGTTCCTCCTATGCCCGAGCTGGTGAGTGAGGCGATCGACACGGCCTGCACTCCTGGCTCGTGCTAATCACGAAACGGCATGCCGAGACGTTTCAGTAGCGCATAGCCCTGCGCATCGTCTGGGGCGGTAGTGACGATCGCTACCTCAAGGCCGCGAATCTTGTCTACCTTATCGTAGTCGATTTCTGGGAAAATGATCTGCTCGCGCAAGCCCAGACTATAGTTGCCACGGCCGTCGAACGAGCGCCGGCTGACGCCGCGGAAGTCGCGTAGGCGCGGCAACGCCAAATTCACCAACCGGTCCAGAAAGTCGTACATCCTCACGCCGCGCAGCGTCACCATCGCGCCGATCGATTGACCCTGGCGTAGCTTGAAGGCCGCAATCGACTTCTTTGCCTTGGTAATCACCGGCTTCTGGCCGCTAATGGCGCTGAGATCGCCGACGGCTGCGTCAAGCGCTTTGTTATTCTGCAATGCTTCGCCGAGGCCAATGTTCAGCACGACTTTTTCCAGGCGTGGAACCTGCATCACCGTGCTGTATTTGAATTCCTGCATCAGCGCTTGAACGACTTCGTTCTGATATTTTTCTCTGAGTCGCGGTGCCATGTCTGCTCCTCAAGGGCTTGGAAAGTCGATCTGGCAACTCTCCGGCCTTGACAGTGTAGTTATGAGTTATGAGTTATGCGTTATGAGCTAGGGCCATTCGCCGAAATAACTCGTAACTCTTAACTTTGAACTCTTAACTTTCAACTTTACTTACTTTAGCTAGTTATAAGTTGTGTGCTGCGAGTTTTGAGTTCGTAGCAGAACAATTCAAAACTCATAACTTAAAACTCTCAACTTTCTTACTTGTCAACGACCGCATCACAGGCTTTGCAGAAGCGCACTTTGCGCTGGCGACCTTTGTGATCGGTTTCCTCGATGAAGCGCTCTCCCGTACGCGACGCACGGCCGCAGTTGGGGCAAATCAGCATCACGTTCGAGGCTTGAATTGGTGCCTCGCGCTCGATGATGCCGCTGGGCTTGCCTGCACCGCGCTGCTTCATGTGCCGTTTGATTATATTCAGGCCTTCGACGACCACCCGCTGGTCTTTTGGCAGCGCCTGCTTGATCTTGCCGCGCTTGCCTTTATCCTTGCCGGTGATCACCAACACCTCATCACCAGATTTGACATGCATATCCCAACCTCAATGAATTGCAGATTGTAGATTGCAGATTATCTGTTCTCAATCAATCTGAAATCTGCAATCTGAAATCTACAATACCTCAGGTGCGAGCGAGATAATTTTCATAAATGCTTTCTCGCGCAGCTCGCGGGCGACTGGCCCAAAGATGCGCGTGCCGCGCGGGTTGTTTTCTTTGCCGATAATCACCGCCGCATTATCGTCGAAGCGAATATGTGAGCCATCGGGGCGAACATACTCTTTTGCCGTGCGCACGATCACCGCGCGTACAACTTCACCCTTCTTCACCGCGCCGCCCGGCGTCGCTTCCTTGACCGATGCGACGATAACATCGCCGACGAAACCATAGCGCACGCGCGAGCCACCCATGACTCGAATGCACATGATCTCTTTCGCGCCGGTGTTATCGGCAACTTTCAGGCGAGTTTGTTGCTGAACCATTTCTAATTCTCCTCGCCACGTTGAACAACTTCCACAACTTCCCAGCGCTTCGTTTTGCTGTGCGGTCGCGTCTCTCCGATTCGTACCACATCGCCAACATGACACTGGTTCGTCTCGTCGTGAGCGTGGAATTTGTTCGTTCTCCGAATGATCTTGCGATAAAGTGGATGCGGTTTCAGATAATCCACCGCGACAACCACGGTCTTATCCATCTTATCGCTGACCACGCGGCCAGTCTTAAATTGGCGTCGTCCTTCGGCCATAACCATCTCCTACGTCGAGAACCGAGAACTGAGAATTGAGCGATAGGTTCTTGGTTCTTAGTTCTTGGTCCTTACAGTTCTAGCTCGCGCTCGCGCAGAATCGTCTTGATCCGCGCGATCTCGCGCTTGACAATTCGCGGTCGGCCGCTGGCTGTCAGCTTGCCCATTACCTGCTGAAAGCGCAGGTTAAACAGTTCCTCGTAGTGCTCCTTGATCTGGCTCTCCAGTTTCTCGGAGTCGAGGTTGCGTAGCTCGTCGGTTTTCATTCGCCGGCCTCCACATCCTCACGGGCGATGATTTTACATTTAATCGGCATCTTCTGCGCCGCCAGGCTAAGCGCTTCATGCGCTATCTCGGGGCGTACACCACCAAGCTCGAACATGATCCGGCCCGGCTTGACGACCGCGACATAATGATCGACGGCGCCTTTACCGGAGCCCATACGGGTTTCGGCCGGCTTCGCCGTGACCGGTTTGTCGGGGAAGATCCGAATCCAGATCTTGCCACCGCGCTTCACATGGTGGGTGATCGCGCGGCGGGCGGCCTCGATCTGGCGCGAGGTAACCCAAGTTGCTTCGAGGGCCATCAGCCCAAAATCACCGAAGGCGACCGAATTGCCGCGCTGGGCCATGCCCTTGGTGCGACCGCGCTGCTGTTTGCGGTATTTGACGCGCTTGGGCATCAACATAATCGTCGCTCCTTCTAGCCGCGTGTTCGCGAGCCGCCACCGCCGCCGCCGCGCGCGCCACGGCCGCCACGGCCGCCACGATCGCCGCCGCCACCGCGATCACTACGATCGCCGCGCCCACCCCGGTCATTGCGTTGCCGCGGACGATTCTCTTCCTCGGCGGCCTGGGAGCGTGTCGCGGCCGTCTGAACGACCTGGAGCTTGCCCATTGCGTCGGGGAACACTTCGCCTTTATAGATCCAGACCTTCACGCCGATTCGACCATAGGTGGTGTGCGCATGCACCACAGCGTAGTCGATGTCGGCGCGCAATGTATGGCGCGGCACGCGGCCGTCGCTCTCGTTGGCAATCCGCGCCATCTCGGCGCCGCCCAGGCGACCGGAGCACTTGATCTTCACACCCTGAGCGCCCAGACGCATGGCGCGCTGCACCGCTTGCTTCATCGCGCGCTTGTACGAAACGCGCTTGTTGATCTGCTCGCCAATACTCTCGGCGACTAACTGCGCTTCAAGCTCGGGTTGGTGAATCTCTTGGATATTCAGCTTGACTTTCTTACCGGTGCGCTTCTCGAGGTCGGATTTCAGCTCGTCAACCTTCGCGCCGCGCTTGCCGATCACGATGCCGGGCTTGGCGGTGAAGACGGTGACCTCGACCTTGTTGGCCGAGCGCTCGATCTCCACGCGCGCCACGCCGGCGTTGGAAAGCTCTTTGATAATCAGCCTGCGCAGCAGGATATCCTCGTGCAGCTGATCAGTATACGTGCGGTCGGCGAACCACTTCGACTGCCAATCCTTGATATAGCCTAACCGGAACCCGATCGGATGAACTTTCCTGCCCATATTAAATCTCCTCGCCGTCGTCCACGATCACCGTGATGTGGGTTGTGCGCTTCCTCATGCGGTCGGCGCGACCGCGGGCGCGGAATAACAATCGCTTGAACGCCGGACCCTCATCGGCATAGATCGTCTTGACGACCAGATCGGCCGGGTCCATCTCAAAGTTGTTCTCGGCATTCGCTGCGGCCGACTGGATCGTGCGGGCAATTTCCTTGGCCGCTTTCTGCGGCAGATAGCGCAGGATCGCCAGCGCGCGATCGACCGGCTTGCCACGCACCAGGTCGATCACCGGGCGCACCTTGTTTGGCGAGATGCGCACCATTTTGTTAATTGCTTTTGCTTGCATTGCTACTTCACCTTGCCCCGCTTGTCGGCTTTCTTGCCGCCATGGCCACGGAAGAAGCGCGTCGGCGCAAACTCACCAAGCTTATGGCCAACCATATTCTCGGTGATGTACACCGGCACATGACGGCGCCCATCGTGAACGGCAATTGTGTGGCCGACCATCTGCGGGAAGATGGTGGACGCGCGCGACCAGGTGCGCAGCACCCGTTTTTCATTCGCGCGATTCATGTCCTCGATCCGGCCAAGCAGCCGTATATCGACGTAAGGACCTTTTTTAGATGAACGAGACATCTGTTCCCTTCCTTTTTTCGGGAGGAGGGGGAGGCCGAGCATTGGCCCGAGTCCTCCGGCGCGGCAATCGCGCTCCCAACTCGACGATTGTAGATTGCAAATTGTAGATTCTTGATTGTTGGCATTAATCTGCAATCTACAATCTGCAATCTGAAATAATGTTATGGCTTCCGGCGGCGAATAATATACCGGTCGGTGCTCGGATTCTGGCGCGTGCGCACGCCACGAGCGGGCTTGCCCCATTTGGTCTTCGGCGGCATGCCACGCGGCGCACGACCCTCGCCGCCGCCGTGGGGATGGTCGCGCGGGTTCATCGCCGATCCACGCACTTCGGGGCGGCGGCCCATCCAGCGCTTACGGCCAGCTTTGCCAATCCGAATATTCTGATGGTCGAGGTTGCCGACCTGACCGATAGTTGCGAGGCAATTGATCAGCACTTGTCGCATTTCGCCGGAAGGCATGCGCAGTGTCGCGTAATTACCCTCTTTCGCCATCAGCTGCGCCGATGCGCCCGCGCTGCGAACCATCACACCGCCGTGACCCAGCTGCAGCTCAATATTGTGTACCTGCGTGCCAAGCGGAATCGAACGCAGCGGTAGGGCGTTGCCAATGCGCACCTCGGCATCCGGGCCGCTCATCAGCGTGTCGCCGACATTCAGGCCAAGCGGCGCCAGAATATAGCGCTTCTCGCCGTCGGCATAGCTCAAAAGGGCAATACGGGCGCTGCGGTTTGGGTCGTACTCGATCCCCGCAACCTTAGCCGGCACGCCGTGCTTGTTGCGTTTGAAATCGATAATCCGGTATGCCCGCTTGGTGCCGCCGCCGCGATGCCGCACCGTCATACGGCCTTGATTGTTGCGCCCGCCGCTCTTGCGCAGCGGAGCCAGCAGCCGCTTTTCCGGCTTTGATTTGGTAATCTCCTCGAACGTCGCGACCGACATGTTGCGGCGACCTGCCGAGGTTGGCTTGTATCGTCGAATACCCATCGTTTTCTCCACGTTAGCACGTTGAAACGTTCGAACGTTCAAACGTTACACACCCTCGAACAGCTCGATCCGGTCGCCTTCGGTGAGTGTTACGATCGCCTTTTTCCAATCGGCGGTATAGCCGTAGGCCGTACCACGGCGGCGCCGCTTACCGCGCACGTTCATTGTATGAACGGCAGTCACCGACACCTGGAAGATCGATTCGATCGCTTGCTTAATCTGCATTTTATTCGCCGACCGATCGACCTCGAAGCTATACTTATTGAGCGACATCAAGTTGGTATTCTTCTCGGTAATCAGCGGGCGGATGATAATCTGATGCGCGTTCATTAGGCCTCCTCATCCGCTGTGTCGTTGCCTTCCGCTTCGGCAGCCGGCTGACCGAGATAGCTCTCGAGCACATCCACGGCCGCACGCGAGATCACGACGTTATTGCAGCTGAGCAGATCGATCACATTGACATAATGTGCCAGTAGAGTTTTAACGCCGGCGATATTGCCAGCCGACTTCTGGAGGTTCTCATCCTTGCGATCGATCACGACAAGCGTCTTGCCGTCGAGATTCAGCGATGACAAACTCGTCACGAAATCCTTGGTACGCGGCTTCTCGAACGACCACCCCTCGACGAAACGAATCTCATCGGAGGCATATTTGGCCGAGAGCGCCGAGCGCACAGCCAAGCGGCGCATTTTGCGCGGCATCGCTTGGCGATATGAGCGCGGATGCGGGCCGTGCGCTACGCCGCCGCCTTTACGGTGTGGAGCTCGAGCCGACCCTTGGCGGGCGCGACCAGTGCCCTTCTGTCGGAAAAGCTTGCGCGTGCTACCGGCGACTTCGCCGCGGCCGCGCGTATTATGTGTTCCCATACGGGCGTTGGCTTGCTGTCGCACCATCGCCTGATGCATCACCGGCACGTTCGGCTCAATGCCGAAGATTGAATCGGCTACCTGAATGGTCCCGACCTCGGCGCCGGCTTGGTTAAAGAGTTTTGCTTCCATCGACGCGTATCCTCTATCTCATTAGTTATGAGTTATAAGTATGAGTTGTTACTCTTCGAATTCAAAACTCATAACTATCGCGGGGCCTTCACGGCCTGGCGGACCAGCAGCAACCCATTCTTCGCGCCCGGCACCGAGCCTCGGACCAGCAGTATATGTTTGTCGGGCAAAACCTCGACGACCTGCAAGTTCTGCACGGTCACGCGCCGGTTGGGATCCGTGCCGGCGCCGATCGAACCAGGCGCCCGATGGCGATCGCTCTGACCGTGGGTCTTCGGGCCGCCGCTGAAGCCATGCCGCTTGACCACACCTTGGAAGCCGCGCCCCTTGGATGTGCCGGTGACATCAATAATCTGGCCTGGCTCGAACAAGTCGACCGTCAGCACTTGGCCAACCTGATGATCGTCAATATTGTCGGTGCTAAACTCGCGCAGGTAGCGCACCAGCCGACCAGCGCCCGCAAGATGACCCTGCTCCGGCTTGGTCAGGCTTTTCGGCTTTATTTCGCCAAACCCAATCTGTATAGCCTCGTAGCCGTCGCGCTCGCGGTCGCGAATCTGTGTGACGACACACGGGCCAAGCTCAATCACCGTCACCGGAATGGCCTCGCCGTTTGGGCTGAAGACCTGGGTCATACCGACTTTGCGACCTAGCAAACCCTCGATCATAATTGCACCTCGACAGCTTGTGGACTTACGGCATATGCGCCTGCCATAGCGGCTGTTCTTCACGAGAACAAAGAACAGAGAACAAACGTTTCTTTTTCTTATTGTTCTTTGTTCCTTTGTTCTTACAGCTTAATCTCGATATCCACGCCGGCCGGCAAATTGAGCTTCATCAATGCGTTGATGGTCTGCTGGCTTGGATCCAACACATCGATCAGGCGCTTATGCGTGCGAATCTCAAACTGTTCCTGCGAGTCCTTATCGGTAAACGACGAACGGATGACGCTATACTTCTCAATCTTGGTTGGCAGCGGTACCGGCCCGGCGACAAGGGCACCGGTTCGCTCGGCCGCCTCGACAATTTGCCGCGCCGATTGATCAAGAATTTTATGGTCATACGCTTTGAGGCGGATGCGAACCTTTTGCTTTGCCATTCTGCGCTCCTGTGAGACAAGCAAACGTGAAAATGCCGAGTGCGGAGTACTTTCCCGCACTCGCCATCTCACATGCTCAGCTTATTGCTCAATCTTGGTGACAACGCCGGCGCCGACCGTCCGACCGCCCTCGCGGATCGCGAACCGCAACCCTTCCTCGATTGCCACCGGCACAATCAGCTCCACCCCCATCTCCACATTGTCCCCCGGCATCACCATCTCCATC